>Ga0208748_1000155_pt1 | contig 34344 bp, 35 predicted proteins | sample Knorr_S7_td_Bott_FD_185599 | JGI IMG/M metagenome (GOLD analysis project Ga0208748, IMG submission 185599) | Marine microbial communities from Southern Atlantic Ocean transect - Knorr_S7_td_Bottom_ad_4513_LV_A (SPAdes) (version 2) | ecosystem: Environmental > Aquatic > Marine > Oceanic | place... | reverse complement strand
CATCAGCGAAGAAAGTGAATTGCTGCTTCAAGGCCGGAGCGAATTTCAAGGTCCGGAAGTAGATGGTCTTGTTTACATCAATGAAGGGACAGCTCGTCCGGGAACTTTCCAGAATGTTGAAATTACTGAAGCACACACTTATGATTTAATTGGACGCATTGTGCCGTAGAAAAACACCATAATTATAAATTATCAATAAATAGTATCAGTTCCAAATGAGTTAGGCATAGTAGTGATACTCTGTAATCCGAAATAATAGCCAAAATTAATATTATTATAAAATGGATTACGATATCTATTTGTCAGAGCCAAATTTGATACAATTAAGTTATAAGATATTCACAAATTACTAACAAAATGTTTTTAATCTAGAGTATTTTACTTAGTAGAAAAAGACTCAGTAGATCAATGAATAAATATTAGAATTTCTTAATAAAATGAATGTGATGTTTAAGCTAAGTAAAATCATGTTGCTCACAATGTTTGTATTTAGCATTTATTCTCAAAACGTGAATGCTAAGAAGTTAGTAATAGCTCATCGAGGTGCCTCAGGCTATGTCCCTGAACACACGTTTTCTGGTGCTGTGATGGCTTATGCATTTGGAGCCGATTATCTTGAATTGGATGTGGTTATGACAAAAGACGGTCATTTAGTCGTAATGCATGACTTGACTCTTGATGCAACGACCAATGTTAAAGATGTATTTCCAGATAGGGCTAATAATAAAAACAAGTATAATGTGGTTGATTTCAGTTTAAGTGAAATAAAATTGCTAAATGTGAATGAAAGAATTTCACTGAATGCAAATAATGCAGCCTTCCCTTCACGCTTCCCAATCGAATCCCGACTCTTTAAAGTTCCGACTCTTGATGAGATGATACTTCTCGTTAAGGGATTGTCTAAGAGTTATGGGCGCAATATAGGGCTCTATATTGAACTAAAAGTTCCTGGCTTTCATCGAAAAAATAAACTCGACCCAGCTAAGAAACTGTTGAATCTTTTAAATCATCACGGATATCAAGAAGCCTCTGATCCAATCTTTATTCAGTCATTTGACTCTGAAACTCTTAAATCTTTACGCTTCGAACACAAAACACGGATTAGGCTAATTCAGTTGATTGGTGAGAACCATTGGAAATTATCAAATACTGATTTCTCTTATATAAAATCTAAAAATGGACTGAAAGAAGTTTCTAAATATGCGGAAGGTATAGGGCCTTGGATGAATCAGGTCGTGACAGGAATTGACCTTTCAGGGAAAGTGCAAATCACGGATTTAGTCGAAAATGCTCGTCGACATGATTTGTTAATTCATCCTTATACGTTTCGTGCAGACCGTTTACCTTCATATGTTTCGTCTTTCGAAGAGTTACTTCAAATTTTTTTTTATGAAGTTCAAATAGATGGAATATTTACTGATTTCCCTGATCTTGTTGTAGATTATCTTGAAAAGAATCCTGGAAATTAATCCCCAAACAAATGTTCCCATTTTACATCACTTTATCCAATTCCAATTGTTTCTCATCAATCGGCTGAGTTTATGATCAAACTATAAAATAATCTACATATTAGTCTTCTGGGCAAGACTAGTTAGCAAAACAGAGAGGAATTAGATCGGTATCAACTGTCTGAAAAGTTAGGTTTCGACACTGGTGGAGAAAAAACTTGACGAAATATATTTCGTAGAATATAGTAGAATTTCTAATCAACAAATTATATTAACCTAATAAATTTAAATGTAATTAGTTTTAATATGATTTCCCCCATAACCACAACGTAAGGAGAGCAAATGTTTAAAGTAATCAGTACTATCACAATCCTTGGTATAATGTTTTTTTCTGTTCCATCGTTTGCGAAGCCAATTGAATTGCATTATTGGCACGGTCATACCGGAAAGCTAGAAAACATAATAAATAATATAGCCGATAGATGGAATTCAATACAGAATGAATCAAGACTGATCCCAACTAGTAAAGGAAGTTACGAAGATATATTAGCTGCATTTATAGCAGCATATAGAGCCGGAGAACATCCGCATATGGTCCAAATATATGATGCTGGAGCTGCGATCATGATTGCTCAAGTTAAAAATGGTGTTGTTTACCCGTTTGAAGACATGGCGGCAAAGTATGGTGTGTCATTTAATAAGGACGATTACATACCAGGTATAAGGAACTTTTATGCTGACTCAAACGGTAAAATGATAGGAATACCTTTCAACAGCTCTACTCCTTTGATGTATGCCAACATGGACGTTTTAAAGAAAGCTGGTATAGAGTCGATCCCAAAGACATATGAAGAGTTTGAAATAATTGCCCCAAAAATAAAAGCAGCTGGTTTCATACCACTGTTGCAAAGTCACAGTCCTTGGATATGGACTGAAAATTTCTTTTCAAGGCATAATATCTTGATGACTGATGGTAATAATGGATATGACGCAGTTCCAACAAAAACATTGTTTGCAGAAACTCCAGCTTTTATTTACCACTGGAAAAAAGTAAAAGAATGGAAAGATAAAGGTTGGTACGCATATAAAGGAAGATCTTGGGGAGACAATCAGGCTCCATTTATAGCTGGAGAAGCTGCTTTTTGGCTAGGATCAGCCGCATCATTTAGTGGAATGAAAGGTATTGTTCCAAATTTTACGGTTAACCATCTTCCATATTGGAATTCAGTTACCAAAGGGAAGCAATACCCAACTTTTATTGGAGGAGCTGCAAATTGGATTTTGTCAGGAAAATCTGATGAAGAGTATAGACAATTGATGAAATTAGCAGAGTTTATGACAACCCCAGAAATTCAATTATACTATCACAATATGTCTGGGTATGCTGCAGTAACTTACTCAGCGGCAAAACTTGCTAATGATATTGGGTTTTATGAAACTTCTCCATATCACAAAGCTGTTGGAGAACAATTAAGTTTGGAAGGATCAACTATACCCGGAGGATATAGAGCTGGAAACTGGCCTCAAATACGTGAAGTAATTTACGAAAATGTAGCCAGATTGCTTTCAGGTGAATTATCAGCGGAAAAAGCTTGGCAAAATACTGATAAAGGTGCCGCTAAATTATTAAAGCAGTTTGCTAGGACTCTTAAGTAGTAAGTTTTTTGTAAAAGGGGAGTTCATCTCCCCTCTCCCACCTCCAAATATTATATAGATTTCCGAGATTGCGTTTAATTTAGTTCTTTATATATAGAGATAAATAACATTATGGCCAATACTTCATTATCTTGGACTAAATTTGTTATTCATTGAATTTACAATTTCTTATAGATTTTCACCCCAAGTACAATAATTGTGCTTCAGACTAATATTAATTATCAACCTTCATTGTAAGACAACTAGTAAACGCAAATATTATATCAAAACAATTAAGTGGTTTTGATTAGTCGCTTACCTAGATTTGATGAATTCTGTGTTTCTTTTTATAAATTCATAATTACATTTGTAGCTAGATTCAAAAAGAAATTGACTTACATTAATCCTAAGTATTATGAAAAAAGTTCAGTTTAATTCAAACTTAGCACCGTATTTATTTGTAGCGCCTCAATTAGTAATTATTTTAGTTTTTTTATATTGGCCAATATTACAGACTTTTTCCGATGCCTTTACATCACAAGATCCTTTTGGCTTTTCAAAGACTTTTGTTGGGTTTGATAATTTTGAATTAGTAATTACTGATCCTGCGTATCTTATATCTTTGAGATTTACATTAATTTATATCTTTGTAATAACACTTGTTACAGGATCACTGGGCTTACTTCTGGCCGTTCAAGCAAATTCGGTGATACATGGAAAAAGTGTTTATAAAACATTATTGATCTGGCCCTACGCAATTGCTCCTGCGGTTGTGGGAGTTACATCAAATTATTTTTTTAGCGAAAGATTGGGTTTACTTTATAGTTTATTTAATGATCTTTGGGGTTTTAATTGGATGGAAAATGTTTCAGACGCATACATCTATGTGTTGATCGCAGGTTCTTGGAAACAGATAAGTGCCAATTTCATATTCTTTTTAGCTGGGTTACAAAATATTGAAAAATCCGTAATAGAAGCTTCATTGATTGACTGCAAAAGCAGTTTTAGAAGATTCTGGACAGTGACTTTCCCATTATTGATGCCGACTACTTTCTTTTTAATAATAATAAATATTACGTATGCTTTTTTTGAAACGCTAGGCATAATTGATACTACCACCATTGGAGCTCCAAGTGGGGAAACTAAAACTTTGGTTTACAAAGCTTATATTGATGGATTTAGGGGGCTTGATTTAGGCAGTGCAGGTGCGCAATCAATAATAATGATGATAATAGTTTTAGTTATAACTATATTCCAATTTCGATTTATTGAAAGTAAGGTGCATTATAATTAATGGCATCAAAATACTCACAAATATCTGCTCATTCAATTTTACTCTTAGGAATTTTACTAATTATGACGCCTATCTGGATTATTTTTGCAAGCTCTACTCATGATAGTTATACAATAGCAACAAAAGGTCTGCAATTTGGAATTGGTGATAATTTTTTGAATAATTACCAAAATGTGTTATTTGAAAGGAGTGGTTTTTCAAAGGAAATAACATTTTTGAGGTTGGTATTGAATAGTCTAGTAATGGCATTTGGAATTGCAACATTGACAGTAGTTACTTCTCTTTTAGCAGCTTACACCATTGTATACTTTAAAATAAGACTCGCTACAACTTTCTTTTGGCTAATATTTACAACCCTTCTTGTACCGCTTGAAGTAAGAATATTCCCGAGCTACGCGATAGTTTCAGCACTAAACTTAACTAATACTTATACGGGACTGATTTTGCCTTTATTAGCATCATCAATAGCCACATTTTTTTTCAGACAATTCTATATGACAATTCCAGATGAATTATTAGAGGCAGCTAAAATTGATGGGGCAAACAGCTGGGAATTTTTTATTGATTTCTTAATTCCTCTATCAAAAACAATGATTACAGCTATTTTCATTTTTATGTTTGTATATGGATATAACCAATATTTATGGCCTATTCTTGTAACATCAAGTGAAGAGTATTGGACAGTAATCATGGGCATGAAGATTATTACTGGTAGTTTTAGTTATATCATATTATCAATTATTCCACCTGTATTAGTTGTAATATTTCTACAGCGTTGGTTTGTCATGGGACTATTATATTCAGGGAAATGAATAACAAATACACTCAAATATTCGCACACATTATTCTGTTATGTGGTGTTATGCTAATGGTCCTTCCTATTTGGATAGCTTTTGCCAGCTCAACCCATGAGAATATTACTATTCTTAGCGAGGGAATGAAATGGGTTTTAGGTGACCAATTGTTAAAAAATTATAGCGAAGTATTGAATCAAACGGGAGGTTTTTCTCAAGAAATTACTGCTACAAATATGTTTGTCAATAGTTTTATTATGGCTATAGGGATAGCAACTATTAAAGTGATAATTTCAATGATGTCCGCTTTTGCGATAGTTTACTTCAGATTTAAGTTTGCATCACCTCTATTTTGGTTAATTTTTATAACTCTTCTTGTGCCTTTAGAAGTAAGGATTCTGCCAAGCTATCAAATAGTATCTGATTTAAATTTAACTAATTCCTATACCGGGTTAATTTTACCACTTGTTGCTTCTGCAACGGCAACATTTTTCTTTAGGCAATTTTATAAATCTATTCCTGATGAATTATTGGAATCTGCTAAATTAGATGGTGCAAATAGTTGGAAATTTTTTATAGATTTTTTAATCCCACTTTCAAAAACTATGATAGCAGCAATGTTTATATTTATGTTTGTTTATGGCTATAGTCAATATTTGTGGCCATTAATAATGACAACATCTGAACAATATTGGACAGTTGTTATGGGGATGAAGATTATATTTATGGAAAGTTATGAAGGAGGCAACCTTCCTAGAATAGCAGAGAGATTTGCTTATATTATATTGTCAATTATACCACCTGTTGTAGTAATTATATTCTTGCAAAGATGGTTTATTAAAGGTTTAATCCAAACAGAAAAATAAATGGCATTTTTAGAAATAGATAAAGTTACAAAAATTTATCCAAATGGGACTAAAGCAGTTCATGAAACCTCCTTAAGTATTCAAGAAGGAGAATTAATGGTCTTCGTTGGGCCAAGTGGTTGTGGTAAATCAACATTGTTAAGAATGGTGGCAGGTTTAGAGGATATTAGCCAAGGGGAAATCAGTCTAGATGGGAAATTAATGAATAAGATTGATCCATCTGAACGCGATGTAGCTATGGTATTTCAAAATTATGCCTTATATCCACATATGAATGTCTATAACAATTTAGCTTATGGATTGAAAAATAGAGGCATAGACAAAGCAACAATTAAGGAGAAAGTCCACGAAACCGCAGAACTTTTGCAAATATCTCAATTTTTAGAATCTAAGCCAGCTCTTCTCTCAGGGGGACAGAGACAAAGAGTAGCAATGGGCAGGGCTATTGTAAGGAATCCTAAAATATTCTTATTTGATGAGCCATTATCTAATCTTGATGCATTACTTAGAATTAAAATGCGTTTGGAAATAAAAAAACTTCAAAGAAAAATGGGAGTTACTAGTATATTTGTGACACATGATCAAGTTGAGGCCATGACATTGGCAGATAGACTAGCAGTTATGAACAATGGTATTATAGAGCAATTGGGAACTCCAATTGAGATATACAATAATCCTCAATCTGTATTTGTGGCAGGATTTATAGGTTCTCCACAAATGAATTTTATCGATGGAGAATTAAAAAATAATACTATATTAACTGAAAACTTTACTATTCCCAATTTCCTCAGCGATTTTAATGGAGATGTTATTATAGGTATTAGACCAGAGCAAGTTTCACCTTCCAGTAAAGGTGAAATAAATATAACGATAGAATTAGTTGAACAATTAGGATCAGATAATATTATTTATGGTGTTCTAAAAGGGGGGGGAGAATTTTGTTATCGTTCACCGGGAAACTTTGTTACCAACCTGGGAGACAAATTGTCTTTATCAATTGTAGATAATAAATTTCATGTTTTTGATAAAAAAACTAGTAAAATATTAAATTAACATTTTCATTCAAATCGACACATCAAACCATATTTACACTTAAACCAGTATTAAAATTAGTGTCTTTAGAAAATCATCCATTAGTCGCCCAATATTTTAGGTCTAACCAAGCTACTTAATCAGATTAGTGTGGTTCTCAGTTGGATAAATATATTATTGAAAATGAAGAGATATTTCTTCAGGGTAAACTGGAGGGGAATCCACTTAAAGAAGCAGAGGATAAATTTGATCATAATGGTAAACCACTTCCCTTTCCTGGATGTTCCATCATTTGTAAGATCAATATAAAGTCTGATTTATTTTACGAATTAAAAGTACTACAATTAAAATATCAAGAATTAAGTCCTGAAAAAGCCTATACATATCTTCCTGAAACAAGTTTTCATATGACTTTGTTTGATTGTTGTAATGAAAACACTGTTAATACTCAATATTGGCCAAAAAATATTGATTCCGAAAAAAATTATAATAATATTGCTTACTTACTATCGAATAGAATCAAGAAGTATATCTTCCCAGAAAAATTTGATTTGAAGGTAAAAAAATTGTTCGGTGGTTATAGTATTATACTAGAGGGTAATACTAAAAATGATGAAAAAATTATTCGAGAATGCAGAAATAAATTAAGCGAATTATTGGGAATTAGATTCAAAAACCATGATACTTACATTTTTCATATCACTCTTGCATATATTTTGAGAAAGTTGAAGGAAAATGAGATAGAAAATATAATTATAACAAATTCTAGATTTCTAGAGACGTTCGTTCAAAAGTTTCCACTAATACGGATCGAAAAACCAGTGTTATGCACTTTTGAAAATATGTATGAGTTCAAAAGCACTTAAATCAATTATTCCAGAAGATGTCCTTTATAGCCTTTAAAACGTTTCGAGTTTGTATATTACTTCCAAAAAAGAGAACAAACGTAAACTAACATAAATAAACACTCTTTCATAAAATTGATAGTTTGTTTATTTATTCTAGTTTAAATTAACAACAGCATTGGTAGTAAAAATTTATTTCAAATTCATCTCAAGATTGTTATGTCTGGACACAGTAAATGGAGTACAATAAAGCATCGCAAAGCAGCGCAAGACGCAAAGCGTGGAAAAGCTTTTACAAAACTGATTAAAGAACTTACCATTGCGTCAAGAATGGGAGGAAGCGAGCTTGATGCAAATCCACGGTTACGAACTGCTGTCGCCAATGCAAAAAGCAATAGTATGCCCAAAGACAATATCGACCGTGCCATCAAAAAAGGTGCGGGAGAGTTGGACGGAGTAATTTATGAAGAAATTATTTACGAAGGTTATGGCCCTCACAATGTGGCGATTATTGTTGAAGTAATGACTGACAATCGCAATCGATCCATTGCCTCTGTACGACATGCCTTCAACAAATGCAATGGCAATTTAGGTCCAGCAAATTCTGTTCAATATATGTTTGACCGGATCGGCTCAATAATGGTTGATAAGAATGTTATTGATGAAGATTCGCTGACAGAATTAATTCTGGAAGCAGGCGCAGATGATATCAATACCGAAAATTCAGACGAGTTTCAGGTCATAACCGCACCTGCTGATTTTGATGCTGTCCGTTCATATCTGGAGGAAAAGGATGTTGCCATGCTTAGTGCGGAAGTGATCTGGAATCCGCAAAATCGTGTTGAAATTGATGAACTTAAAAAAGCGGAACAAGTAATAAAACTGATTGATATTTTGGAAGATGATGATGATGTGAACAGTGTTCATTCCAATTTTGACATCAGCGAAAACGTAATGGCGGAACTTGGTTGATTCTCTGCGTATTTTAGGAATAGATCCCGGAAGCAGAAAAACAGGTTACGGACTGATAGAACATTCGGGAAACCGCACACGTCATTTAGCCAGTGGGTTTATACGGCTAAATGCAAATGATTCTCTTGCGGACCGTTTGTTAATGCTTTCCAATGAACTGGGAAAATTGATTGGAGAATTCCAACCGGATTGCGGAGCAGTAGAAAAAATATTTTATGCTAAAAATGCTCAGTCCGCGCTTACTTTGGGTCATGCACGCGGGGTGATTTTGCTGAAATTTTCAGAGCGCCAATTACCTATTCATGAATATCAAGCTTTGAAGGTAAAACAAACGGTAGTCGGTGTGGGGCGTGCAGAAAAATCTCAAGTTCAGCACATGGTCAAAATTCTATTGAATTTGAAAAACGCACTTCAGGAAGATGAGGCGGACGCACTTGCCGTTGCAATCACACATGCCCATTTGGGGCTTTCCCGAAATCAGTTACATTAACTTAATTCTCGGCCTGAACCGAACCTACATAAAGCAACCTCTCTCATGATCGCTTACCTTGAAGGACAGATTTTACTTTCAGGAGCAAATTTAATTGTTCTCAAAACATCAAGTGGCGTAGGTTACGCGGTTCACGTTTCAACACAAATTGCTGAAAAGGCAACTCCGGAAGAATTCCTGACTTTGCATATTTATACAAATGTCAGAGAGGATGATTTGTCTCTGTATGGTTTCGAAAATATAGAGGAAAAAGAGTTATTTATAATGTTGATAAAAACTTCTGGTGTAGGTCCGAAGTTAGGATTGGCAGTGCTTTCAGTACTTTCTCCTCGTCAAATCATAGACGCGGTTCACATGAGCAGCACCGAGAGTTTTAGTCAGGTTCCCGGAATTGGCAAAAAAACTGCGGCAAAGTTGTGTCTTGATTTGAAAGATCAATTGAAACGCCACCCAATTTCTGGAATTGATTCAGGACTTGGGACGAGCTCTGAAACAGGATCAACTCTGGCAGGAATGGAAATTGACGCGGTTTTTTCTGCCTTGAAAAACCTTGGTTATTCTGAAAAGGAAATCTTGGCCGTTCTCAGGGAAGCTGGAAGTCCCGATTTGCCTTTTGAGCTTAGACTGAAAAAAGCACTTTCATTATTGACTCCATTGCGTTAGAACAGAAGAGCATATTTAAAACTACTAAACAGGAGGAACGATGGCAAACCTTAACAAAGCAATGTTGATTGGAAGATTGGGACAAGACCCAGAAATCCGTTATACTCAATCCGGCAGTGCGGTAGCGAATGTTACCATTGCAACTAACGATTATTGGACTGATAAGCAGGGTGAAAAACAGGAACGTACTGAATGGCACAGTCTTGTGTTGTGGGGAAAACTTGCTGACCTGGCACAGTCTTATTTGAAGAAAGGCTCTCAAATCTATGTTGAAGGACGTTTACAGACCAGAGACTGGGAAGATCAACAGGGCCAGAAGCATTACAAAACTGAGGTTGTAGTCACAACCATGCAGTTTCTAGATTCAAAAAATACTGAAAGTGGCAGTTCCCCAGATTATTCAGCAACTTCAGAGCTGCCGCCTACTTCAGCTCCAGTTGATTCTGTGAAGTCTAATGAGGCTCCTGAGGGAGACGACTACATCAAAGATGATATTCCTTTTTAGTTCTGACTACAGGATACATCTTGCTTAAACAGCTAAATTACAGTACATGGACGAATTGTAATTTGGGTCTCGCAAAATTATTATTAAGGCCCCAACACAACTCTCCAATTTTGTGTAAAGTCAGTATTTTCTTTATTGACCGCACTATGTCCCAAGTCCCAAAATAATACAATTGCACAAAATTCTGCTGCTATGCCATTCAAGAAGTTTTACCTTAAATCAGCTAACTTGGCTACGATGTTAGCAAGCATAAAGTTGGACTCATTATTTGCGGAAAAGCGGCATAAAGGGAAATTTAAACAAAATCAAATATCCTTCACAATTAAGCTGGAAGATACTGATGTGGAAGTGATTCAGAAGAAAATCAAAAATCTTAACCTACGGGTTTCACCTCCTGAAGGGAAAGTTCGTATTTCCGCCCCCTTACACATGAGTCAGGAAAAGATTAGTAAATTTGCAGTTGCAAAACTTGATTGGATCAGAAAACAACAACAAAGGATTCTAAATAAAGTTCGTCCAATTTCCGACCAATATTTAAATAATGAAACTCATTTTTTCGGAGGCAACAGCTATCCTTTAAGAATAATTGAAACCAACAAATCCCCGTTTGTAGAGTTGATTAACAATGAGATATTGCTAAACATACAAGCGGAAGCCGATACTGAAAAAAAGCGGTCAATCTTAAATGAGTGGTATCAACAACAACTTCTGCAGTTAATTCCACCTCTTATCAACAAATGGGAAATTATCTTAAATGTTTCTGTAGAAAATTTTTACATTCGCAGGATGAAAACCAGGTGGGGCAGTTGCACACCTAAAACACGCAGAATTCGTTTCAATCTGGAGTTGGCCAAAAAGTCAACTCAATGTCTGGAATATATAGTTGTTCATGAATTAGTACATCTGCTGGAAGCAAGTCATAACAGCAGATTCAAGGCTTTGATGAACCAGTTTTATCCTGACTGGAAACTCTACCGGAAAGAGTTGCATAGTTTGCCGATTGCGTCATAATTGCCGGGTAAATAAAGTGTTTGCGTAAAAAATTAATGTTTTAAAAATATTGTGCGAATCAAAAACATAAAAGTTTCAGGATTCAAATCATTTTGTCATCCTGTCAATCTAAAGTTCAAACAAAACGGAATTACTATTATTGTCGGCCCAAATGGCTGCGGCAAAAGCAATGTTGTTGACGCCATTCGCTGGGTACTTGGAGAACAGCGAATAAAGCACTTGCGGGGCGGGGCCATGGAGGACGTAATTTTTTCCGGAAGTTCCCTTCACAAACCTTCCGGAATGGCTGAAGTATCATTGACCTTCACCAATCCCCAAAGCGACACTCTTCGCCAATATGCAGATTACACAGAAATTGCGGTTACGCGTAGACTATTTCGTTCAGGTGACAGTGTTTACATGATCAATAAAACTCCGGTGCGCTTGAAAGATGTACGGGAATTATTCATGGATACAGGAATTGGAGGAACAGGATACTCGATAATTGAGCAGGGGCGTGTTGAAGAAATAGTCAGTTCAAAACCAATTGATCGCCGGACATTGATTGATGATGCGGCAGGTATTGTCAAGTTTCGCTTCAAACGTGAAACGGCAGAAAAACGATTGGAGGAAACAACACAAAATCTACTTCGTGTGACCGATGTGCTGGGTACGCTTGCCGAACAAGAGGATGGTTTGCGGGAGCATGTTGAAAAGGCAGAAAGATATTTGGCGTTGCAGGAACAGAGCAGCCTGCTTGAGCGGCAGCATCTTAGTTTAAGTTTGCGTCAAGCCGCTAAAAATGAGGACAATGCACAAGTTTTGTTACAAAGTCAACAACAACAACAGCAGGACTTACAAAACGAAAAGTCTGTTGTTGAAACAGAAATGGAACGTCTGAAGTTAGAGCAAATTCAACGTGGTACAAAGGTTGGCGAACGGCGCGAAGAACTTTTTCAAAAAGAACAAAATATTCAGGAAGCTGAAAATCAGCGTGAACTTGAAAAACAAAATTTGCAAAATGTCAGTGAACAGCAGCAAGGGCAAGTGACTGAACTTGCAGAACTAAAACAACAACTAGCTGAAAGAGAAAAAGAAAGAGCAGAAATCGAAACGCGCCTCAAGGAATTGGCAGAGCGTTTGGGGGCAATTCAGGCAAAACTGATCAATATAGAAGAGGTTCGCGCTAAAGAAAATGAGACTCTCCAATTTGCCACTGAAGGCGCTGCAACACTGCAGAAACGGCTGTTGACAGTACACACTGAATTAACAAATCAAACAAATCAAAAGAATTTTCTAAATGAAAGACTGGAAAATCTTACAGAACGTCAGCAACGGCTTCAAGACCAGCAACAATCTCACAAAAATCTTCTACAGGAAGTAACACTTCAAGTTTCGGACGGTGAAGAACAAATGGTGACTATGCGTCTGCAGAAAGAAGAATTATCCGGACAACTTTCAGAACTTGAAAGTCAGCTTGAAGATCAGCGTTTGAAGCTGGTTGATGAAGAAAAACAACTCGAAGATTTGCGCTATCAACAAAGCACGGCACAATCTCGTATTGAGTCATTGCAACAAATTCAGACACACTATGAAGGATTTAGTGATAGTGTTAAAAATTTCATGCAGCTAATGCAGGAGAATCCGGAAACAAAGAAAAAATTTGGTGTAGCCGGACTTCTCGCAGATTTTATTTCTGTTCCTGTGGATTTTTTAGCTTTGGTTTCTCCGGTCATGGCTGAGGTTCTGGATTGGGTGTTGATCGAACGTGCAGAGGCGCTTCCCCAGCTTGAATTGTTTTGTACAAAAAATGAATTGGGACAACTCACGTTTGTGGCTTTAGATCATCCTGCGTCAGTTCCGGAAAACGGAGGCAAAAAGGGAACTCCTTTTTCAGAGATGCTCAAGTTCAAGGAACCTTTTCAAGAGTGGGGTGAAAAGTTTTTTTCACGCTTTGCATTGCTGAAAGATGAAAAATCCTTTTGGAGTGAAACAGAAATAAACTGGCCGGAAACACCCGAAGAGTGGCTCTCAAATTCCGGAATCCGGCTTTCAAATTCAACAGTCAGCATGGGACAAGTACAATCAGGATCGTTGGGCTTTTTGGAGCGCCAGCAACAAATTGTTGATGGTGAAAGCTATGCCGAGGAATTAAACAAAAAGATAAAGAAATTGGAAAGTGAGCTCGAAATTCTGCAAAAAGGATATGAGGCTTTGAAGGAAGAACAAGAATCCTGTGAGGAAGAGTCACGCAAATTGGATTTTTCGTTACTGAGCTGCAACAAAGAACTGGAACACCACCTGTTGGAAGAGCGCAGAATGCAGCAAACTGTTTCACAAATTACACAAGATTCAGCAAGCATGCTCGCGGAGATGGACTCTTCAATGCAGAAAGAAAAGATTGCCGCTGAAACAATTATCTCTCTGGAAAAAGAACGTACTGAATTGGAAGGAAAAACGAAAGAACTGCAGGAACGTATCCAACTCCAGCAAAGTCGTTCTGATGCTTGTGCTGAAGAATTACTGAGCCATCGAGTTTCATTGACGGAAGTCACAGAGCAGCAAAAAAATACGGAGGATACCGCAAATCGATTGCGCCGTGAATATACAGAAATTAGTCTGCGGCTTGAACAACTTGAAACAGCCCGTAGTGATGGAAGTTTGCGAATCGAGCAGAGTCAGAAACGTATCTCTGAGATTGATGAATCATTTTCCGGATTACTGGAAGCAAGATCACTCATGAAACTCGAATTGGAGGATGAAATTCAGCTTCACGAACAAAAGAGTGAGGAGCAAACTTTACTTACTCAAAAACTACAGGAACGGCAAGGACTGTTGGAAAACTCTGTGAGTGTCGCTCATCAGGAATCATTAAAGCTGACTGAATTCCGGATGCAGCGGGAGCAACTAGAAAATCAATTGGAGGAAATTACTGAACAAACTCTGGAAGAAATTCTGTCAGGATTGGACATAGAAAATTCTGATATTAAAAAAATGGGTCAAGAATTACGTACACACAAAGTACGTTTAAATGCAATGGGTGCAGTCAACCTTTCCGCACCGGAAGAATATGCGGCCTTGACCGAACGGATTGATTTTTTGAAATCTCAGTCAGATGATTTGCAAAAAGCATTAAATGATTTGAGAGAAACAATCAAGGATATCAATATTGAATCACGTAGACGTTTCAGAAAAATGTTTGATCTGATCAATGAAAATTTCAAAAATGTTTTCAGCTCATTGTTTGAAGGAGGCGAAGCAAAACTGGTGCTGACTGAAGCAGAAGACCTCTTGAATGCGGGAGTTGATATTGTGGCGCAACCACCAGGAAAAAAATTGCAAAACATCAATCTACTTTCCGGAGGTGAAAAAGCATTAACCGCAATTTCATTGATATTTGCAATATTTTTGGTGAAACCAAGTCCATTCTGTTTTCTGGACGAAGTTGACGCGCCTTTGGATGATGTGAATGTGGTTCGTTTCAATCGCTTAATCACAAGCTTGTCTTATGATTCTCAATTTATTCTTATCACCCACAACAAAAAAACAATGGAAATTGGAGACCTTTTGTATGGTGTAACAATGGAGGAGCCAGGAATTTCAAAAACTGTGTCTGTCGAATTTAAAGAAGCATCACGCTTAATTGCCTGAACAAAAAAAGAACAGAAACTTCTGTCCCATGTTCAGTTTTTGACCAATAATTATTTTTTTAAATAGGGCTTACTAAAAATATTGTTTGTCATCCCGGACTTGATCCGGGATCCAGATTTAAAATCAAGTTGAGTACAAGAATTGAGGCAGTTCCCCTGGATTCCGGGTCTATGCTTTGCTTCGCCCGGAATGACAAGGAGTAAATTTTAAATTGTAACAGCCATTTTTCTTATACTGTAATTTTCATGGAAGAAGAACATAAATAACAGATTTCAAGCAATGAAAATAAGTAAAACATATTAAGAGCAAAAAAATGCAGGTTAAAATATTTGAAGGATTTGAAGATTTCAGCAAAGCCTTTGAAGCAGAGGAAGCTAAAGACGTGTCTGGTACAGTACGCGAAATTCTGTCGAATGTTCGTAAAAATGGAGATGCGGCTTTGCGTGAATATACGGAGCGCTTTGATGAAGTTTTGCCTGAATCATGGCTGGTGCCAAAGTCTGCATTGGATGACGCGCTAGATTCACTGGATCATGACCTCTTTCACATTTTGGAAGAAGCCGCAGATAATATCATGTATTTTCACGAGCGTCAGAAAACAGACAGCCAGCTGGATTTCAGTCCGGACGGTACAGTATTGGGCTGGAAAGTAACACCTGTTGATAGCGTCGGAATTTATATTCCAGGAGGACGCGCGGTTTATCCTTCTACTTTGTTAATGAACGTGATTCCAGCCCAAGTTGCCGGAGTGCCGCGAATTGCAATGGTATCGCCACCAGGCGCTTCTGGTTTGCCTCACCGCTTAGTGATGGCCAGCGCAGCATTGATGGGACTTGAAGAGCTTTATGCTGTCGGGGGAGCACAGGCTGTTGGAGCATTAGCCTATGGAACAGAAACGATTCCGCAAGTTGTTAAAATTACCGGCCCGGGAAATGCGTTTGTCGCAGAAGCAAAAAGACAGGTTTACGGAACAGTCGGAATTGATTCATTTGCGGGACCAAGTGAAATAATGGTTGTCTGTGACCGTGAAGATATTCCGGTTGAATACCTTGTACGTGACATGTTATCACAGGCAGAACATGATCCTGATGCTGGCGCAATTCTGGTGACAACTTCTGCAAAACAAGCCAAAGAAGTCGCAAAACGTCTTAAAACCCTCGTGCCTTCACTACCGCGACGTGAAATTATTGAAGCTTCTTTTGAAAATCGTTCCGCAATAATTGTGGCAAAGGATTTGGACGAAATATTTGAGGCAGTTAATGAATTTGCGCCGGAGCATTTGGAAGTTTTGACAAAACAACCTTTTGAGGATCTGCACCGTATTCGCAATGCGGGCGCAATATTTTTAGGTCCAAACACACCTGAAGCAGTCGGAGATTATTTCGCAGGACCGAATCACACCTTGCCTACTTCCGGTTGTGCCAAATTTTCTTCTCCGCTTGGAGTCCAGGACTTTGTTAAAACAAGTTCTGTTATCAGTTATTCTGCTGAACGTCTGAAAAGTCAGGGTGAGCAAATAATTCGTTTTGCAGAGGAAGAAGAATTGTTTTCACATGCGGAAGCAATCCGTGTTCGTTTGGAAAATAAATAAGGTGCAGAACTTCAACTGATCCTATTGGGATTCGATTTCAGGCAACGCTTCCGTTTGCGGCTTTATTTCTTGCTCTTTGCGAGCGATGCTGAGACCCTCTTTTTTTCCAAGTGAAAATGCAAAGAATGATGTTATTCCTATCACTAATCCAATTGCGAAAATATGAAATGTGAAAAGTATCATGTTAATATATGCAGATAGAGACAGGAAAGGACAGAGTGCTGCCGTAAAATCCTATTGGTGAAATAATAGTTGAGCTGATCAAATAAAATAAGATAACGCCAACAAGGGGAGACCAGTCGATACGTGTTCGTGGAAGATAACGCTGAAGAGGAGTGATCAGCGGATCGGCAAGAACATGAATAATCCGCACCAGAGGATTGTTTAAGGAAGGATTCACTAATCCCAGAATGAACCAGGCAATCAGCACGAATATGCAAAAAAACAACAGGCTCTGTACAACAATACTTGTGCCCTGCAACAAGTGGCCTCCGGACTGTAGAAGTAACCCCGCAGCATCCGTCTGTCCCTGAAAAAACAAACTCAGTGAACGTATTTCTGCCGGAATAACAATCTGGGCAAAGATCACAACCAGAATTGAGGCATAAGCACTGAAATGTGCCATCATAACCGGCATCCGCTGTTCACACCAAACCCATAAAGGGCGTGTAACCCTTCCGATCCATTGAACAATTTGATTATGAGGATCGGCACTGACCCAAGTCATCACCACTGCGGCGATGATAATCCATTTGTAAATAAACAGTCCGAAGCAGGTTGCACCAGCAAGCCATTCAAGAAAAGGGGCCATTTTTTTTGCCGGTTTTCAAATCTTTTACAGGAGTGAAAGATTCCCCGCATCCGCACTGATGTCCGGTTTTCAACTGCTCAAAGATAAATCCTGATTCTACCAAATTTTTATCAGAAAAATCAATTTTGAGCGGCCCTAAAATATCAGTAAGCGCTTCGCGGTCTACAACAACAGAAACTTTCCTTGAAAGCATTTTTACATCATTTGGACCAACTTCTTCCGGTGTACTCGATTCCAGCTCATATTTCCATCCGGAACATCCTCCAGGACGTGCACCGATACGCATATACGTATCTTCCAAAGTTGAGCCTTCCGCTTCACACGCTTCTCTAAAAACTTGCGCGGCACGTTCAGTAAGAATGATGGAAGGAAGTGGATTATCTGTTTCCGTAATCATGTATTTCTCTCAGTATTGAGGAATTGAAGAGTCAACATTGATAGACCAACCCTGTATTCCATCCGATACATTGTAAACTTGTTGAAAGCCCTGAGAGGCAAAATATTGAGCGGCTTGTCTGCTACGTTCACCAAGATGGCAATGAAACATCATTACTGTGTTTGGATCCCATGAGTCTAATATTTCCTCAACGAGTTCTTGATCCAATAAAACAGAATTTTCCAGACACGCTGTCTCCCGCTCCTCAGGCGTTCTCACATCCAAAATGCGAATTTCAGGATTTTCTTTCAGAATCGCAGATGCTTCCAGAGCTGCAACTTCCCGTACTTCTGCCGGAGGAGGCGGCGGTGTGATTTCCATGTCCGGAAATGCCTCTGTCAACATTTCCCCAAGTTCACCGTTATTTGACATTTCTTCCACAACATCGGAACCGCCGACAAATTCTTTGTTGATATAAAGTTGCGGAATGGTCTGCCAGTTTGCATAATCCTTGATTCCCTGCCGAATGCTTTCATCAGCAAGCACGTTAAATGATTTAAATGGAACTTTCCAGGAATTCAAAATATCTGTGACTTTTGCGGAAAATCCACACTGAGGCGATTCCGGGGTTCCTTTCATAAATAAAAATACAGGGTTGACCGAAAGCATTTGCTCAATCTGAGACTGTGGATTAGTTCCGGAGCTTCCGGCACTTTCCACATTTGGAGAAATAACTTTGAATTGCATAACGTAACACCGAAAGAACGTTTAAATAAAATAAATAAAAATTGACCGTTATTGGGAACACGAATTTTAATTGCGAAAAAACACAGGACGGCTTCCAAAGAAACCGTACTAACTTGGTCCTGATTGAATTATATTACTGGAAATGAGTGTGTAAGTCAAACATATCTTGCTCGCGGCACAGTTCAAGCTTAACTTTTGGATTAAACTAAAGTATGAGATTTGCAATGCTCTAGTTTAATATTTTTTAGATAGTTTTTGCCTGCTAAATTCATGGACACAACAAGTATCATTCCAATTTCCGGAGACCATTTTGAGGATTTTATGCTCCTCACAAATCCGGAACACAAATCTTCAAGAACGAAGCACGCTTGGGTTGCCTTGCAACAGCAAATTCAGGCACATGTACCAAGTTTAAAAAGGGTTGATCTGAATCGAATTTGCGTGGACACGATCCGGATGGAATTGCTCATTTTTCCGGTTGTTGAACATTGGAAACGCCCATTGACGAATGCAGAATGGGCTCATATCGACAAGGAGGCAAAACATCTTGAGAAGCAAATGGAGAAGATGCGAAAGTTATCCAGCCTTGTCCGCAAAAAAGATCCACTTGCCTTTCCTGATCTTGCGCCATTGTTTAATAAATTATTTAAGCAAAACCAGGAGTTGCGTAATAACTGGGATACTTTCAAAGGGGCATGGTCAGATTACAAGAAAGATTGGCAACAATTTCAGACAAAGAAAAAACAGTTGCTGAGAAGCAAACAGAAATCTTCCAAATCACAACCGGAACCTTTTCAAAAAGATAGTGCAACTGTTAATGATATTGAAACTCCTGTGTCACCTCCGATGTTTTCTCGTGACCGCTGGCATGCCCTGCGTATCAGTTCAAAAGCCCTTGAAATAGAAGTTCTGCACCAGTGCCAACGTTTTCGGGATGGAAGCGGACAGGAACCGGAAGACTTAAATAAAGAGACTCATCCCGGAGTAAAATTTCTTGTGGAAGAGCTCCGGAAAATTTATCTTAAAACACATGGTTTTGAGTTAATTGAAAGAGTAAAATTGGTTCAGCAGCGCAATGATCAACTCATGCAGGAGTTGCAGCCTTTTTTCCCGGAGCCGATTATTTCGGCGGAAATGCGTGCAGAAACAAAACCAACCACTAAACATCGGCATAATTCCTCAGGCAAAAGAAAAAATGATAAATCTTCTGCAACAAATTTTTTACGGAAAATATTTTTTGGCTTAATTTTAATTTTTCTGGGCGCGTTTGTAATATTCTTATTACAAAAGCAGGGGACGACTCCAAGAAAAAATATCATCAATCATTTAAAATTTGTTCCAAAAAACAAAACTTTGACCGCAAAAAGCTCGACTGCAAATAAACTTTCTGAGTTAAATATGGATGATATGATGCAGGCATTTGGATCAAACATTCCTGTACAAGAATCTAATGAGCGTTTGAAAAAAATGGTAACGGCGTCGCCTGAAATTTTGGATAATATTGCCAACAGTATTCTTCAGGAAATTGGTAAAAATACAGTGTTTGTTTTCTCGGAAGCGCAGACTTTGTTCCTTTTTTGGAAAGGAAAGCTGGAAGAATTTGCCTCTCCTGAAGATTTAAACAAAAAGCTCAAGCAACTTGAAAAACAATACAAGAATGTTGAATCGCTTTGGAAAAAAATGGGTGACAATGCTCCTGAAAATATAAAAGTGATTCCGGATATTCTCGATGGAAAATCGACTTATGCCTTGGAAATACTGGATGAAAACGGTGATCCAATGAAAGTTTACATGACAGAAGAAGGAGTCCTCTTGCGCCTGAGTAACGGAAAACTTTTGGATAAAACACTCACTCCTCAGGAAGCCACTTTGCGAATTTCTGAATTTTAAAAATTTCCGGAAAATCAACTTAAACTGCGGCTTTACCAATCGAATTCCACAAGGCATAATAGTTACTACCTTAGTACATCAATTTAACAAAATTTCTATTTGATTTGAAAATGGAATTTCTAAAATATCATGCTCTCGGCAATGATTATCTCGTACTCATTTCCGAAAATCAGGATTTTCCGGAAGCTGTTCTAACAGAGGAACAAGTCCGTAAAATCTGTCACCGAAATTTTGGTTTAGGCTCAGATGGAATTTTAGTCGGCGGCAAAAGCAATTCCGAAAAATACTTCACACTCCGGATCTATAATCCAGACGGAAGCATGGCTGAAAAAAGCGGAAACGGCCTACGCATTTTTGCCCGTTCGCTTTGGGATCGAAAAATGGTAGCTGAGTCACAGTTTCAAATCATGACATCCGGTGGTCTTGTCAGCGCGCAGGTCGACAGTTCCGGAAATTCTGTTACTGTGGAAATGGGGCGTGTTAGTTTTCAAAGTGACCTCATTCCGGTTAGCGGAAAAAGTCGGGAAGTCCTGAACGAAACCTTGGAAATAAATGGTGAAAAAATAACAATTTGTGCCGCCACCATTGGAAATCCGCACTGCGTGGTTCTTCACCGAAAAATTTATTCGGAAGAAACCAGACGTCTTGGCCCTCAGCTTGAAACGCATCCGAATTTTCCAAATCGTACAAATGTTCAGTTTCTGGAAGTACTGAACCGCAACACAATCCGGATTGAAATTTGGGAACGTGGAGCCGGTTACACTTTGGCTTCCGGAAGCAGCAGTTGTGCTGCGGCAGCCGTTGCGCATCGGTTGGGTTTGTGTGATGATGAAATCAAAGTCTTAATGCCGGGTGGGAAAATAGAGATCACGATCTCCGAAAATTATAACATCACCATGAGAGGCGCGGTCACTCGAATTGGTAAAATGACGCTTGATTCAGCATGCTTTGATTTCGAGATTCCTGCATGATCGAAAGTTTATTGGGAGTTTTTACGGTAGGTTTCCTTTTGGGAGCACCGGCCGGAATTTCTCCGGGTCCAATGTTGGTGCTGATCATTTCGGAAACATTCCGCCACGGAATCCGCGCAGGCGCAAAAGTCGCTTTTATTCCTCTTTTGACTGATTTGCCGGTTGTTTTAGTTTCCGGATTTTTATACGCAGAACTCTCAAACATGGATTTTCTGCTGGGTGCGATTTCCTTGTCTGGAGCAGTTTTCCTCACGTATTTGGGAAGCAGAAGTATCAGAGCCGCCAGCGCCGAAATTCCGGATTTTACCCCCAGGCCGCTCCACCTGAAAGAATTAATGGTCGCAAATCTTCTCAATCCAAACCCATACCTTTTTTGGTTTACTGTGGGTGCGCCGCTGATGGTCCGTTCTTTTCAGCAGACTTTAGAAATGGGTGCTGCTTTCCTAATCAGCTTTTATCTTGGTCTGGTTGGAGTCAAATTTATGCTGGCAATTGTGGCAGGAAAATCCAGAAGTTTTCTGCAAGGCATTTGGTATCGCCGGATCATGCAGTTTCTTGGTTTGGCGTTAATTGGATTTGCGATATTTCTACTTCAAGATGGTCTGAAATTTTTCGGAATTTTGCAGCAAATATAATTTATTCCTCCAGACAGAGCAAAATATTTGCTCGACATACCGGCTGAGTGGCTATAGAATTCAACAAAGAAAACCGTTGAATTCCTAACTCCGCAGCTCAAAAAACTTCCATGACAATTAACATTTCCGCTTTACTTGAATCCAGAACAGCGTGTGAAAAAGAAGATGCTGCGGATCCTTTGCGTAACTGGAGGGCGGCTTTTCACCTCCCGCAGGGTCTGATTTATTTGGATGGAAATTCATTGGGGCCGATGCCAAAAAAGGCGCTGGAACAACTTGATCAAGCTGTCCGGCACGAATGGGCTGAAGAGCTGATAACCAGTTGGATCAAGGCTGGATGGTGGGAGTTGCCGGAAACACTTGGTGAATTAATTGCCCCCGTTGTGGGCGCTGCTTCCGGGCAAGTGATTGTGTCTGACTCCACTTCGTTAAACTTGTTTAAAACCGTCCATGCTGCATTGGGTCTGCGTCCGGAACGCACGGTAATCGTTTCTGAAGCAGACAGTTTTCCGACTGATCTTTACATACAGGAAGGAGTCTCAACTACACGGAAAAACATTCAAAGGCGTTTGTTGGGCTTAGATGGAAATTCACTGGAAGAATTACTTGACGATCATGTTGCGGTTGTTTCATTTTCACATGTAAATTACCGTACAGGTGAACTTTTTCCCATTGAGGAACTTGTCAAAAAAACACATGAGGCAGGAGCGTTATTTGTGCTGGATACCTGTCACAGCGCTGGTGTTTTACCAGTGGAACTAGACCAGTGGGGCGTGGATTTCGCAGTTGGCTGTACCTACAAATATCTGAACGGCGGCCCCGGTTCACCCGCCTTTTTATATGTGGCAAAGCGGCATCAGCAAGCAGCGGTAAATCCACTTTCTGGGTGGTGGGGACACGCACGTCCTTTTGCATTCGAAAAAGATTTTCAAGCCGCAGAAGGCATACGACGTTTCCTCACTGGAAGCCAACCTGTTTTATCGCTCAGGGGACTGCAAGCCGGACTCGAAATTGCCCAAGCGGCTGATCCACAGCAAGTACGTAAAAAAAGTCAGCGCCTCACTCAACTTTTCATTGAGCTTGTTGAAAACCGCTGCGGGGAATTTGACGTGTCTCTTCAAAGTCCAACTGATCCGGAAAAACGTGGTTCCCAAGTCGCTTTTCTTTGTTTAAATGGTTTTTCTGTAATTCAGGCTCTTATTGCCAGAAATATAATTGCCGATTTCAGGGCGCCGGGAATTATGCGGTTTGGTTTTGCTCCACTTTATTTGCGCTACACAGACGTCTGGGATGCCGCGGAAGCTTTGGCTGATGTACTCAAAACAGAAGAATGGCGGGAAGAACGTTTCCAGCAGAAACACGAAGTTACCTAATTCCACTGCTTAAATGAATCATTGTATTTTAAGCAAAGGGCTTAGCTTTCAGTTTCGAGACGTTTAACGCTGGAAAGGATTGTTCGAAAACGGACAAGATCGTTTCGGATAATTCATTGAACGAAATACAGAGTCAGCCCGTTCTTGAATCTCGAATCGCAGCCAAGATATCTTGGGTCGTGGCTTTAGTTTTGATCCCCGGTACATCAAATGGTGAACTTGCAGATTTCTTTTTTGAGGTCAAGGAAAAAGCTGCACCATCTCTTCTGCGAATTTCGACTTCTTCAATTTGCGCTAATTTTAAGATTTCGGCAAAGTTTTGACGAGCCTCAGAATAGGTAAAGACTTTCATGCTAAGACCTTTATATTGAGTTTGGTAGCCACTTTTTGTAAACGCTTATCCAGCGTCATTAATGGTGCATTCAAGAATATTGCACAGCGCAAAAAATAAGCATCGTAAGCATAGATATCATAATCTAAGGCAATTTTTAGCGAGTGCTGAACATCGACGCCAATCAATCTCACAGGAATAGAAGCCACCGTTTTTTGAGCAGACAAGGCTTCATCATGCGTAACTTGCTTTCGTTTTGTCATTGCCGATAGCGCATTCCCAATTTCGTAAGGTAATATTTCTGGAGCAATGATATTTACTCCGGATGTAAACTGGATGATACGCTTCTTTTCCGGCTCATTCAAAGCAATAGCTAAAAAAATATTTGTGTCTGCAATGATATCCATATTGACAATTGTACAACTAATATATTTTTTTTCAAGAACAAAAAAATAATTTCAGTTAAAGAGGGCTTCCTGAAAATCTTTTTCTTTGTCATCCCGGACTTGATCCGGGATCCAGGTTTTAATTCAAGGTTAATTGAAGAATTGAGACAGTTCCCCTGGATTCCGGGTCTACGCTTCGCTTCGCCCGGAATGACAAGGAAAGTATTTAAATTATAACAAGCCACCTCATTTCTCCTGAAAAACTGAATTCATTTTTGTTTTTTCTGGATTATTGATTCCAATGTTGATTATGATACAACTATCATTTCAACCTTAAATTAACATTCAGCAGCAAAAAATGATTGAATCCCTGTTTGCCAGAATTGATTCCAAGCGTGAAGAGTTGGTTTCGTTCACACAAGAATTAGTCCGTATACCTACGATAAATCCACCAGGCGAGGACTACGCAAGATGCGCTGAATTTCTCGGCCAGCGTTTGGCGAAAAGCGGTTTTTCTATACTTTATGAACGAGCGAGAGACACTCCTGGCGATTCGGATCGTTACCCCCGCAAAAATGTAATTGCGCGTTTTGAAGGCAAACATTCCGGACCTTGTGTTCATTTTAACGGACACCTCGATGTTGTCGTGCCTGGGAAAGGCTGGACGGTTGATCCATTTGAGGGACTGGTGCGGGATGGAAAAATTTACGGCCGCGGCACTTGCGACATGAAAGGCGGGCTCTCCGCCTCCGTGATTGCAATGGAGGCCATTTTGGAAGAAGATATTAACTTTCCAGGCGCAATCGAAATTTCCGGAACAGTTGATGAAGAAACAGGCGGATACGGCGGAGTTGCTTTTTTGGCGGAAAAAGGATTCTTCTCAAAACCACGGGTGGATCATGTGATAATTCCGGAACCTTTGAATGTGGACCGAGTCTGTCTTGGACACCGCGGAGCATGGTGGGCGGAAGTGGAAACATTCGGCAGAATCGCGCACGGCTCAATGCCGTTTCTAGGCGATTCCGCCATCCGGCACATGAGCGCGTTTTTGGAACTTCTTGAGCAAAAACTATTTCCTGCACTGGACCAAAAGCAAACCCGAATGCCGGTTGTTCCGGAAGGTGCGCGGCGTTCCACTTTAAATCTGCAGGCGGTTCACGGCGGAGAGGACGAATCATTTTCGGGAATGCCAAGTCCGCTCGTTCCGGATTCGTGCCGGCTCATCATGGACAGACGATTTTTAATTGAAGAAGACATCATGGAAGTCAAAGCGGAAGTCACAGATTTATTAGCAGAACTCGCTGATTCTCGGCCGAATTTTCGTTACCAAATCCGTGACATTATGGAATTTTTACCCACGATGACCGATGCAAACGCACCAGTCGTACTTGCTGTCAGCGCTTCCATCAGGGAAGTACTGGGCAAAACAGCAGAGCATGTCATTTCTCCCGGAACCTATGATCAAAAACATATTGCCCGAATCGGACATCTTCACGACTGTATTGCTTACGGTCCCGGAATTCTTGACCTTGCGCACCAGCCGGACGAGTACATTGTGATTGACGATATGGTAGCTGCGGCCAAAGTCATGGCGGCATCAACACTAAAGTTACTCGGAGTCACTGTAGAATCTTAGCAGTATTGGGAAAGCACGCTTCTTTGTCGATTAAGTGTCAATTTTGTGATTTCGATATTTGGATTTTAATTTGGTTGTCATTTTCACTGCTAGTTCTTCTCTAAAAACTACAAGCAACAGAAAATATAAAAAAGCGGAACCTACCAGTAGAGTCAGAAAGACTATCCAGTTATCAAAAAGAAAAGGGCCTTTTTCCCATGATCCGTATCCAGCAGAAAACCAGGCAAAACCAGCCATGCCAACTGAAGCTAACATATATAAAATAGCTGAGCGCAAGGGCCACCATTTTTTTCGTAATTCCGTTTCTTTCCGCAAAAAGAAGGTCAACAGTATCCACTGAAACCAAGTTCCTGCGGCCAGTCCCAAAGCAAGACCGAAAATTTCAAGACTTTGGCTCAACCACCAACCTAAAATTCCTGTCAGCAAAATACTGAAAATAGAAACTTTGACTGGAGTGCGGGTGTCTTTAAGCGAGAAAAATAACGCTGTCTGCAGGCGAATCATCGCCACTGCCGGAATGCTCAAAGCAAATGCCTGCAGCGTGAGCGCGGTATTTTGAACGTCGCTCCAAGAATATGCGCCATGGAAATAAAGCATTGCGACTATCGGTTCCGCGGCAATGGCCAAACCGACACTGGCCGGCACGACAACCAATAAAGTAGTGGACATGGTAAAGCGCAGATTGTCACGAATTTTATTCCAGTTTTCGCTGGCAGTATGTCGGCTTAATTCCGGAAAGCTCGCAGTGGTTAAAGCAAACGCAAACAGCCCTAATGTCAATTCCGAAAGACGGCTGGCGTTGTAATAATGTGTGACTTGACCAGTCGGCATGAAACTGGCGATGTTGCGCAGGACAATGATATTGATTTGATAGACTGCCACACCCAGCAATGACGGTCCAAGCAGTTTCAACAGCCGTTGAATATTTTCATCATTGAGGAAGAATTGCGGTTTTAAAGCTTGACCGACTTTCCTCAGCGATGGTATTTGAATTATTATTTGCGCGATTCCGCCCAAAATAACACCAATTCCGATGCCGATAATAGGCTCATCCAACAGCGGCGAAATTCCAAAAGCGGCAGCGATAATTCCGAAATTTAATAAAATCGGCGCTGCGGCCGGAGCCGCAAAACGGCCTTCCGCATTCAGAACACCCATCGCCCAGGCGACCAGCGAAACAAAAATCAAGTACGGAAACATGACTCTGGTCAACAGCACTGTTAACTCAAACTTTTCCGGATTTGAGGCAAAACCTGCCGCAAAAAGAAAAACCAATTGAGAACTGAAAATAATTCCTAAGCCTGTCAGTATGGTGGTTGCGGCCAGGACGAGACCTAAAGTTTTTGCCGCAAAATCCCTTGCTGCTTGCGGATTTTTACGGTCACGGATTTCTGTGTAGAGAGGCAGGAAAGCCAGAGTCATTGAACCCTCGGCAGTCAGGCGGCGCAGAACATTTGGAATGGTGAATGCCTGCACGAAGGCATCCGTAATCCAACCTGCACCAAAAACATGGGCAATCACCAAATCACGTACTGCGCCGAGAATACGCGAAAACAGCGTAAAGATTGTGACCGTCCGCGCGTGTTTAAGGATGCGTCCGGACTCCTCAGGATTTTTTTTCAAAGGAATGGATGTCAAGTAGTTCAATGTTGACAGAATGGACAACGACTTTCAGCCCCGGAAGACTTCGAGTCAGCTCCCAAAAATCGCGGACTTTCCGAGTTCTGCTTCAATTTCAAGCAGACGATTGTATTTGGCAATGCGCTCGCTGCGTGATGCCGAGCCTGTTTTTATTTGACCACCCGCCATTGCTACAGAAAAATCGGCCATAAAAGTATCTTCTGTTTCACCGCTGCGGTGCGAAATTATGTAGTTCCAGCCGGCTTTCTGGCAAAGCTGAATGGTGGCAACAGTTTCAGAAACGGTACCAATTTGATTGAGTTTGATCAGCACCGCGTTTGCTGCATTTTTGTTTATCCCTTTTTTAACAAATTCTGTATTTGTCACAAACAAGTCATCGCCGACAATTTGGACTTTTTTGCCAAGTTCTTTTGTAATGGCAGAAAAACCATCCCAATCATGTTCATCCATCGGATCTTCTATAGAGACAATAGGATAATTTTCCACCATGTTAGCGTAAAATCCAAGCATTTCTGTGGAATTTTTTGTACCCTGTCCAGACTTAAAAAAATCATATTTCCCATTTTTATAAAAGGACGACGCGGCGGCATCCATGGCAAGAGAAATATCTTTTCCAGGTACAAATCCGGCAGCTTCAATTGCCTCAATTATAACTTCGCAAGCTTCTTCATTACTTTTAAGATTTGGCGCAAAACCACCTTCGTCACCGACACTTGTGGCATAACCTTTTTTAAGAAAAATCTTTTTTAGTGCATGAAATGTTTCCGCTCCATAACGCAGTGCTTCGCGGAATGTTGGTGCGCCAATCGGCATTACCATGAACTCCTGCAAATCTACGCTGTTGTCTGCATGTTCTCCGCCATTAATTATGTTCATCATCGGCATCGGCAAACGGAATCCGCCCACACCGCCAAGATAAGCATAAAGCGGAAGATTGTGTGCATTGGCGGCAGAAACCGCAACTGCCATGGAAACGCTGAGAATCGCATTTGCGCCCAAATTACTCTTCGTCACAGTGCCGTCCAGTTTGAGCATCATCCTGTCAATTTCCGCCTGCCGATCCGGAGTCATTCCCAACAGTTCCGGCGCGATTTCCATATTTACGTTCTCTACTGCTTTGAGCACACCTTTTCCGCTGTAGCGGGTTTTGTCACCATCCCTCAGTTCAAGTGCTTCATTTTCTCCAGTTGAGGCTCCAGACGGAACAGAGGCGGTTCCGCTAATTCCGTTTTCAAGTGTAACAGTGGCGCGAATTGTTGGATTTCCGCGTGAATCCAAAATCTCCATGGCTTTTATTGAAATGATGCGATCTTTCATGAGCTCTCTTATTTTTCGATTTAAAATAATTGTAAAAATTTATTGCATCAATATAAGTATCACTCATCTGCTGCCGCTTCAATCTAAAACATGGATTTCCCCTTTTACAATACTTTGTGAATGAAATTCTGTAATGGCCTCGGTTTTAAAATAATCAGTGGATAGCGGAATCCAATTCCAGCTTGCACGAAAATAGAATGTATCCACAATACGTCGTAAAGCATAATCTGGAAATCTAACAACAATTTCAGCTTCTCCTGTACACCAATCCACAATAGCTGACGCGGCAACTTTGGGTGGCCGCTGAGCTTGGGCGTTATCCCACTCGCTAATCACTACCTTAATTGTAGTAACAAATTTCTCTTGACCATTTTTATGGTTGTTACTACAATAAATTCATGAAGATTGAATTTGACTCAGTAAAAAATGCGAAAAATATAAAGGAAAGAGATCTATCTTTTGAGCTGACAGCAAATCTAGACTGGGCTTCTTCAATTACTTATGAAGATATCCGTAAGACTTACAGTGAACGTCGATTTATCACATTGGCAAGATTAGATGGACGGTTGCATGTGGTCTGTTATGCATTGATTACTGACGGCATTCGGGTAATTAGTTTCCGCAAAGCGAATAAACGGGAGGAAAGGAGTTATGAATCAAGAACCATTAATTAGTAAAGACGGTGAAGTTCGAGAATTAACGGCTGATGATATGCATTTATTTTCATCTACATCTAAGGTGTTACCTGCTGAACTTTTGTCTGTACTACCTACTCATGGGAGACCACGGAAAGAAGAAACCAAGATATCTACTACGGTTCGATTTGATGCAGATATTTTGAAATTTTTCCGTGCAAAAGGCAAAGGTTGGCAAACACGCATTAACGATGCTTTAAAAGAATATGTGGCCTCACATAAATAATTCATCGTTCTACCTGTTAAGTTTTGGGACGCCATGGAATAACTAATCACTTCACTGGGTTTTTACCTCGCGCCTAGGCGCACAGTAAAAACCCGAGAGTTCGGTCGTTGCCTGATAATAATAAGTTGAGTGGCGAAAATGCTGAGAACCAATTGTAGAATAAAAGGGGACGTTACCCTTTTATTTTATGTAGGCTGGGTTAGGCAAAAGCCGTAACCCTGCAAATCGTACAAAACCGTTGAATTTGTCATACCGGACTTGATCCGGTATCCAGGTTCCAAATAAAATCATGTGTGTTCCGTAGCTCCGTACTCCGTAGGTTGGGCAAAGGCAACAGCCGTGCCCAACAAACACCGAATCGAGGCTCCATCACACCGAATCGTTGGGCAGGTTGCACTTTGCCCAACCTACAAAACTGCATCAAGTCTTTCTCGTGAATCATCTTCATCTTTTCAAGGTGGTTATGCAACGGACCTGCTAAGATTTCCGGAAATGGAGTCACTCTGTCCTTCATTCCTTTTGCATTCCTCACAGTCACTTGCTTGAATCCAAAGTCAAGATCCTGAACCCTCAGCCTGACGGCCTCTGTTATGCGCAAACCGGAACCGTACAATAATTTCACCACTAACTCAGGAACTCCATCCAAAAGCGGTAGAACTTGTTTAACCTCTTCACGTGTAAGTACCACTGGAATACGGGCTTCTTTGCGCGAACGTGTGGCGCGTACATTTTCCAGAGGCATTTCAAGTACACGTTTATATAGAAAAACCAATGCATTAAAAGCCTGATTTTGCGTTGATGCAGAAACTTCTCTTTCCGTAGCAAGATATGTCAGAAATTTTTCGACCTTGTTTTCTGCTTCGGCAAATAAAGATTCACGAGTTTGCAGACAATGAAATTTAACAAACTGCTTTATCCAGACACAATAAGTGCGTTCTGTATTTACTGAATAATGTTCTCTTTTCATCAAGTCACTGATTTCACCTAACAGAGTTTGATTAGCTTGATGTGTTGACATTATTAATTTGAGGTAATAATCTTATAAAAAGAGTTGATTTTATTTTTAATTTTGCTCGATTATCCGGTAATTATCAACTTATCAGGGCAAGTTGCCTGAATAATCTTTATGTAAGGCATTGTGCCTGATTTGCCAGATAAGAGCAATTTATCAGGGCAAGTTGCCTGATAATAATAAGTTAGCAATCATAACTTGTGCAGAAAAATTATCCATGAAGATATTGATAAATAAAATATTGATAAAAACATTAAAAAATAGTCTGCGTTTTCGTGCTGATAACCAGTGTTGTAATAGGTATATTTTTAGGGTATAGATATAATGAAGACCTAAAAAACGATGCAATCGAACTTTCTTTTGCGTCTGAAAAAATGTGGGAATGGCATAATGAATATAATCGTATTCAAATACGTTTCAATGAGAAAACAGGCAGGAGTATACTTCGCAAAGTAAATGTGTATCGTAGATATGTTGTTTATGCTTACAAGAAGGATAACTACAGCCTATCCGCATGGGTTAAATTTATCACAGAATGTAAAGCAAATACTGAGATTGTAACAGCGAAAACATATAGTAATGGAGAACCGATTACATTGAAATGCAATGATGATGGTGATGCTTTGGCTTTTAGCGTAGTTTGGGAAGAAAAAACAGATATAGACTTCGTATGGAATAACAATCTCGGTGGATTTAAATTCCGTGTGGATTTTAGAGATTGGGATTTCACAAAACTTGACCAAGAAATTACTCTATCAAAAGCTAAATAATATAAAAAAATCTCAGTTTGATATGTTACTGAATTCACGATTAAAAATAACATGACTATTTTTTGTCGATATAAATCCAGATGATTGACATAAATCCAGATGATTATAGTGCTAACAATCAGTTGCACCGGACGTGCGGGGGGCACGTTTTTTAGAAGGTTCGTTTTCGTTCCAAGTTCCGGGACAGTGTTCAAGTTTTCCAGTTCTTTGATTGGCCGCCCGCCCGCCGGTGAACTTGTCGTTATGCGAAAAAGTTGGATGATTAAAAGAATAGACAATTTCCAAAAACTGGAACAAAGAAATAAAAAAGTTGATGTATTGTTTTTCGATTTAGATGGAACTTTGATTGATACCGATTAAGAAAACTTTCTCTCATACAAGAGAACTGTTGAGCAAACTATACAATCTGGATCGTGCCTGGCGTTTGATCCAAGTAAAAGGATGACACGTGAGATAATCAAAACCCTTCTTCCTGATCTTGATAAAGATGATTTTGAAAGGATTATTAAATTCAAGGAAAAATTGTATTTTAGGTTTTTGCATGAAACTAGGTTAAATCAAGCTGTAGCTAGAATACTAGATAAGTATTTTAAAAAGAAAACTGTCTTGGCTACCAACAGCCGGAATGAACGTGCTGTAATGATATTAGAACATCATCAGCTTAACGGTAAATTCTCCCTGAGATTCTATAAAGAAGATATGGTGGCATTGATTAATAAATTTGAACACATATTATCTGTGCTGCGAGTACCAGCTAATTTGATAATCGTTTTCGAGAATAATAAATCAGAAATACATACTGCTATCAATGCTGGTATCCCCGAAGAAAATATATTTAGGGTGATTCAAAATGCCACATAAATTTATAATTGAAGCAAATGAATATATAATTAAAAATATTCAATCATTCTACAATTCTGAATATTCTGGTGGTGGCGGTAGAAGGCAAGCAAATGGAACTATTGAAAATACTGTTTGTACACTAAAAATGATGTTACGCCTTTTACCAAAACTGTGCTAGACGACACTGTCCAACAATTAAGAGGTATTTTAAAAAAAGATTTACCTGAAGTGCTTCAGTTTACGAAACTGAAATCGTTAACAGTCTGTGTTGTTCCAAGAGCAAAGGTTAACTATAACCAAAATCAGTTATTATTCAAATCTACGGTTCACACTGTAGCAAGTCAATTGTTTGGATTTAATGACGGTACTGACTTTATCATCAGGCATACAGATACTCGGACAACTCATAGAGATAGAGCGGGTTATGGTGGAAATGGAGATTTGCCTTATCGTGGGATTACAAAAAATACTTGTACAATTTCAAATTATGTAAAAGGGAAGAATATTTTGTTGATAGATGATTTATATTCAAAATCAATTAATATCGATGAGGATGCAATACAAGCGCTTATAGAAAAAGGTGCTAATAGAGTATTTTTTTATGCGATAGGGCGTACAGTCAGAAAGTAGTAAATACTAGGAAATCAAAAAATGCAATATACTGAAAATGCGATCAACATACTGGCAGCAAGAACATATAAAGGTATTGGTAAAGCATGGATTGTGAAAAACTTATCCAACAATAAAAATGAAGATGAGATTGTAACTTTATTAAATTCGGGAGCAAAGGTAGATTATCAGATAACAATAGATGACTTTGATAAAAAGAAAAGACTTATTAAAAAACTGATAAATGAATCAGAAGGTTTTATCGATGGTGTAGTGGCAATTGGAGATGATAATTTTCCACCTCATAAGGGTGTTGTAAATAACAGCGAAAAACCAATATTTTTATTTTATCGCGGTAATTTAACCCTACTAGAAGAAACAAATAATAATGTTGCGGTTATAGGACTGCTCAATCCTGACGGTGAGACTGAAGAAATAGAAAGGGAGGTTGTTGCTAGATTGGTTGAAAATGGGGCCACTATTTTAAGTGGATTGGCTTTTGGTTGCGACTCTATTGCCCATAAACAGGCGTTAAACTCAAATGCTCACACCGTGGCTATATTACCTAGCCCATTAAATAATATTTTGCCAGGAAAAAATAAAGAATTGGCAAACGAGATTGTAAGAAAAAGTGGTTTGCTTGTTACTGAATATCTTACAGATGCTAAATCAAAAAGAGAAATGGGGGGAAGATACCAAGAAAGAGATAGATTGCAGGCACTATTCAGTAACATTATTATTTTATCAGCAAGTTATGCAAAAAATGATCTGGGAAATGATAGTGGGTCTAGATTGGCAATGGGATATGCGTTAGGTTATTCCATTCCAAGGGCAGTAATATATGACTCCAAAAAGAATTCAAATAATCCAAAATATGATTTAAGCAGGCAACTAATTGAAGAAGACCCGAAAATTATAGTCATTGATCAGAATAACATGCCTTCTATCATAACAAAGTTAATGTCGATTAAACCAAAAATAGAAAAGGCTCAGCCAAGTCAGCAAGGATTGTTGTGATAAAATCGCATAACAAGCGCATCCAGCGGACGCAAAAAACGCGCCGCTGATGCTGGTCGTTAGGCAAGAATGAGAGGTACATAAATGAAGGTATTGATATTAGGTGCTGGTGGTATTGGTGGCTACCTTGGGTGTAGATTGGGTGCAGTTGGCTACGACACAACTTTTTTGGTTCGTGAAAACCGCGTAGAAGAACTTGAGAAAAACGGGATAAGTTTACACAGTGAGTTAGGCTCAGCCCATATTCAGCCAAAAATCATTTCTGAAAGCAATGATGCTGGC
>Ga0208748_1000148_pt1 | contig 34817 bp, 31 predicted proteins | sample Knorr_S7_td_Bott_FD_185599 | JGI IMG/M metagenome (GOLD analysis project Ga0208748, IMG submission 185599) | Marine microbial communities from Southern Atlantic Ocean transect - Knorr_S7_td_Bottom_ad_4513_LV_A (SPAdes) (version 2) | ecosystem: Environmental > Aquatic > Marine > Oceanic | place... | reverse complement strand
CAGTTCCTGTATGGAAGATCACCTAGCCACTGAGAAGATTCTTAGGCACCTCAAAGAGAAGGCTATTTCCAGTAACAGTGCCTCGCTTGCACCGGAGAACTCACTACGCGATACCTTTCGCCTGGAAAAATGTAAGCCTCACATCGGGTACAGAAATTATTCTGGAGGAACATGAGCACCACCACAGATTGAGTGATTTGAAGGTTCTTAATGGTGCTGCCAGGACCGCTGCCGCGCATCCATGCGCTCGCGGCATTCGTGCATCCCCGCGCAGCAGAGGGTGGCAGGACTGGTTGCGGCTTGAAAATGCAAACAGTTCCATAATGGCTGGTTAGAGCAGGGATAGGCCATTAGATTAGTCAATGTCGCGGAGTTTTAGGGAGATTTCCGGAGTTCCGAAGGTTTCCAGTGTTAGCAGGACGATAATTTTCGCCAAATGAAGGTGTGGATACCAATTGACATAGCTTTTGTTCTTCTCCTACTCGACGTGCTTTGGATGTCGGCGACTGCTACTGCAGCCAAAGCCTTTGATTACAAATCAGCCATGGGATATTGTTCATGCAAAAATGTCTGGTGAGCACGGACGACACTTAGATCCAACAGCAGTATCAATGGAGGTCATGATGTTCGACTACACGCGGAAATCGAGAATTCTCGCACTGTTACTCCTTTTTGCCTTGGCCCCATTGGCCCAGGCTGCACCTGCGCAAGGCCTAAAGCCTAATATTGTACTGGTCCTGATGGACAATTTTGGTTACGGCGAGATTGGCGTTTATGGCGGCGGTGTTTTGCGCGGAGCGGCAACTCCCAATATTGATGGTATCGCCGCCGAAGGATTTCAGCTAACAAATTACAATGTCGAGGCAGAATGCACACCTTCACGCGCAGCGTTAATGACGGGCCGTTACGGAATTCGTACGCGGCAACGGCCAGATGGGCCTCCCAGAGGAATATGGTATGGCATAACCCAGTGGGAGATTACGCTGGCTGAAATGCTATCGGGAAATGGTTATGCAACGGGTATATTTGGCAAATGGCACCTGGGCGATAGCGAAGGTCGACTGCCTACCGATCAGGGCTTCGATGAATGGTATGGAATCAAGCATTCATCAGACCGAGCCTTCTGGCCGAATAGCTACAGTTTCGTGCCAGACAGCCATCCCGATGCTGTATTCGACTACGTCATGACCGGAACGCGCGGGCAAGAGCCGACGGAAGTGGCTGTTTATGACCGTGCCAAGCGCACGACGATCGATCGAGAGATTACCGATCATGCTATCGATTTCATCCAACGAAAATCGAGGGAAAACCAGCCTTTCTTCGCCTACATTCCATACACCCAAACCCATGAGCCGGTCGAGGCCCATCCCGACTACGCGGGCAGAACCGGAAATGGAAGCTTCGCCGATGTTTTGGCACAGACGGATGCCTACGTGGGTGAATTGCTGGATACCGTCGATGATTTAGGGTTAAAAGATAACACTATCTTTATCTTCACATCGGACAATGGGCGCGAAGGCGTGCCGAGATCGTTTGGTTTCACCGGTCCGTGGCGAGGAAGCATGTTTTCACCCTATGAAGGTTCTCTACGCGTCCCTTTTCTGATCCGCTGGCCTGGGAAAATCCCAGCAGGACAAATATCAAACGACATTGTCCATGCGATTGATCTGTTTCCCACATTAGCCGGCTTTTTAGCGGTCGATCTCCCGGGCGATCGAATACTGGATGGTGCTGACCAATCTGATTTCTTTATGGGAAAGTCGGAGAAATCTGCTCGAGAGTCCGTCATCATTTACATTGGCAACGAGCTCTTTGGTGTGAAATGGCGCAATTGGAAAATGCTGATCAAAGAGATTGATGAAAATAGTTATGCGATCAATAGACTGGCTTATCCTTCTTTCTACAATTTGCTCGTAGACCCAAAAGAAGAAGTCCCCGAACTCAATTATCTCAATGACACATGGGTAGATTTTCCCTTATACCAGGTTATGGAAGATCACGAAGCATCGATTGCAGCAGATCCTGGCGCGCCGGATCCGTAGTGGTTAAGCAAATAGTTAAACGCCATCGATCTCTTCCCTCTCCTCGATAAGCAACCAGGTAGCCATGGGTCCGCAGCAGTGTTTGACTGGTGAAGTTTGAGAGCAGGTGGGAAAGTTCCCGAGGTAAGGAAGGTGATATTTCTTCTGGTAGGGAGGAGTGGGCCTGGATTCTGTTTTTGTTTTCAAGGAAATCCCGTTCAGGACTAAGTCGCCTTGTGGTTGCGAATCACCTCCTATGGCATACTTGTACAAGGAAGAGTAAGTGTTATGCAGTCAGAATATAAATGGGCGGCTTCATAAAATGAAACAATCAGATCGTGATCTTGGTATGGACCATCGCATATCCCGCCGGGATTTTGTCCATGGGTTAGGTGCACTTTCCGCTGCCAGCACGTTTCCCGGCTCCATACTCGCCGGGCAGGATGGCAATAGCCTGCCTTTGTCGGCAAGTACTTATCCGCCAGCACTTACCGGACTGCGGGGTAATCATGACGGTGCTTTTGATGTCGCTCACCAACTCGCTCGTGAGGGTCGTCGGGACTGGGGTACGGTTCAGGAACCTGACACTGGGGTATACGATCTCGTTGTCGTGGGGGGCGGTATCAGTGGTCTTTCCGCTGCTCACTTTTATCGTACACAGAAACCACAGGCGCGCATCCTCATTCTCGACAACCATGATGATTTTGGCGGTCACGCCAAGCGCAATGAGTTCGAGGTCGGGGGGCGCACATTGATCGGTTACGGTGGTGCCCAAACCCTTCAAGCGCCATCAGAATATAGTCGCGTCACAAAAGGTTTATTGGATGACCTGGGGGTTGATATCAAGCGTTTTGATAAAGCCTACGACCAGGATTTCTACAGGCGCCATGGCCTCAGAGGCTGTATCCATTTCAATAAGGCAAGGTGGGGTGCTGATCGCGTTGTGCCCTTTGAACTGGGTTTATTTGAAGGTTATTTACCCCTGTCAGATTCTGCCGCCCTGTCCGCGGAAGCAGCGGTGGCACAAATGCCAATTTCCGATGCTGCAAAAAGCGAGCTTTTACGTCTGCTGACGACCGATGAGGATCAGATACCTGAGATTCAGGGAGATGCTAAATGGAAGTACCTTGAAAGCATCAGCTACCGTGATTTTTTACTCAAACATATGGCGATTACCGAGCCCGAGGTACTAGAACTGTTGCAAGATCAGGCCATTGAAAACGGTCTTGGTATTGAGGCAATCACGGCAGCATCTGGTTTTTACGATGAAGGTCTGCCTGGATGGGATGCCGCGGGGCTATCGGATGACGACGAACACGTTGAATCCTATATCCACCACTTTCCTGATGGTATTGCATCCATTGCTCGGCTGCTGGTACGTAAGATGATTCCTGACGTTGCACAGGGTAACACCATGGATGATATTGTCACCGCCAAATTCGATTATTCAAAACTCGACCAGATGAGTGCAGCTGTGCGGATTCGTCTCAATAGTACGGTTAATCGCGTGCAGCACGTGGGCGACCCTGGGTCGGCCAAGCAAGTTCGAGTTTTCTACGTGCGAGATGGTCAGGCATATCAGGTACAAGCGCGTGCCTGTGTGCTGGCCTGTAACAATTCGATCATTCCCTACCTGTGCCCCGAACTATCGGTGTCACAACGTGATGCGCTGGCAAACCAGGTAAAGGTCCCAATCCTCTACACCAATGTTGCCTTGAGCAACTGGCGAGCTTGGAAGAAGATGGGCATCGGTGCTGTGGTCTCGCCTGGTAGTTATCACATTTATACGGCTCTCGATTTTCCCGTTAGTCTTGGCGATTATGAATTCTCCAGTGACCCTGACGAGCCCATCGTGGCGCATATGGAACGCTTCCCGCATGTGAACAATCAAGGTTTGACAGCAAAGGAACAGCATCGCCGTGGCCGCCATGAACTCCTTTACACACCCTTCGAAACTATCGAACGTAATGTCCGTACTCAACTGGCGAGTATGCTTGGTGAGGCTGGATTTGACCCGGCGACAGATATAGCGGGCATCACGGTTAACCGCTGGGCCCACGGCTATGCGTACTGGTATAACCCATTGTTTGATACGGTTTACGAAGATTCTCATGATGAGCGCTATCCACATATGATTGCCCGCAAGCCATTTGGCCGCATTACTATCGCCAACGCCGATTCGGCTGCAACCGCGATGTTCGAAGCGGCGGTAGAACAGGCTCATCGTGCTGTCAGTGAATTGATCTAGGCATTGAGCAAGAACAGAGCGGGTTTTTCTGGACCCATCAAGACACAGCTTTCATATTGAAAGCGAAGCTGACCATCGTCAAACCCATTTGAACTAATCACCTTACTGACAAGTTAAACACGGCTCGGCGAAAATTCGGCTCTCGCGCCTTCATCTCCTTGTGCCGCCGCAACTGACCACCAAACATAAGCCCTAACATTGTTTTGCGGAACACCTTCTCCGGTATCGTACATAATTCCCAGATTGGACTGGGCGCGTGCATTACCTTTTTCTGCTAATCGCTTGGTATCTTCATAAAACGGCTGATGAAGATAAACAACACTCGCATAATATTTTAAGTCTCATGTTTTCAGATTTTTTTCAAATTTACTATTAAGTATGGGGTTGGCAACTGTAATTATTAGGGGAGGGAAACAGCCCAAAACGGCCACTTCCCTCCGCTAGAATCGGTTGTAACGGGGTGCGTAATGGTTTAGTACCAATAGCGCCTAGATTTCTGTGCAGGGGTCAGGCTGCGACTCAACTACCTCCACAAATTCAACTGGCATCAATCGCCGGCGAGAATTATAAATATCTCTTACCTCACATTGGTCATAGATAAATTAATAACTTTTACAAGTTCTTACGAATATCATGCATAAATTTCAATGCTGGAAAAATTCTTAAAATCGGGACTACCCTACTACAAAATGATTGTGCGGCTAAATTAGCTCAATGCCAGGCACTATCCAAGACAACATAACCAGGCAATCGAAGCGACGCGAAAAGACTGAGCGCCCAATCGCAAGGTTATTGGGGCTTTACCCATACTGTCAAACTAAGATTATTTCTTTACACCTGAGATACTGTCGTTTATCCAGTTTTTAAAAGAACTAACTCTGACATAATATTCTCTCCAGCCGTACTGGCCTTCAGCTTCAGGTGCTTCCATATCATCTGGATAGCTACCATGGGAGCTGATCCCTGCCAGAAAATTTTCGCCATTTTTGCTGATCAATGCCGGGCCGCCACTATCTCCTGGTCCGTTAACACCTTCTAATGCCAGCGCTTTATCTGAGCTTGGGTGATCGAATAAAAAAGTCAGATAATCACCTTCAATCCCGTCAACCTGGTTATATGCACGACGGAACTGACCATCGTTCACGGGTTGTTCCCGCATGGTGCCTTTATCTCCTCGGGCGAAATCCCCCCAGCCGAGCATAAGAATTTTTTGCTGAACTTCATCAGAAGTTTGATACAAGGGGATAGGTTTTACATGGGTAACTGGCTTAGATAACTCAAGCAGTGCGACGTCAATTGAGTTATCTTTTAGCTTCATACTGACATCAATTATCTGGCCTGCTGCATTTCTTTTTACTTTCATTTCACCAAAATCCGGATGTATGATAACGTTTTTGATCTGGTAGCCCTGTTGCGCTATCTGTACTGTATGCGGCCTGGATTTATTATCTAAATTAATGAGCATAGTGCAATGGGCTGCGGTGATCGCCCAGGTTGGTGAGATCAGTGTGGCGACACATTCTTTCATATTGCCTGTGATCTGCACCGGGAAAATTGCCGGGTGATCTTTTTCATTAACCAGGTATTGTTTACTGTCAGTATCATGACGAATGATCATTGCAGATGACGAAAATGTAATGATGGCAGTAAGAAGTAGCGGTAATTTTTTTAATTTCATTTGGGCTATCCTTTTGTATGTAGTCTGTTAAGTTAACCCTTAAGTTAAGTGGCAGATCTCGAGAAACTGTCAAGAATTTGAGATATTCGATATTTAATTTTTCTATCCGTTCCTTTATGGTCTGGTGTACGTCGTCAAACCATTTTGGACTAACCACCTCCTAGTTTAAGAGACACATTAGTGTACCCCGTCAGCCCCAGTTTTAATGTTCTTAGCAGCCGCTTGGGCTATCACTTGAAGTTCTTTCTTATTCATAATCTGCCTATCCTCACCCATTAGTTGGGTTAATAATAGACAGTTACACAGAATTAATTACAGTCTCTAATATTTTCAAAATTATGTGAGTTTCCAAAATTGAAAGCCTTTTCAACTTTTTGACTTCACATTTTCAAAACTCCAGCCAACAAAACTTCATTGCTAATTTTGCTGCCTGGATCTCATAGACGTGACCGGGCAAATATTAAGTAGGTTTCGCCTAGGTCAATAATCTGAGTATTTTGAGCTTACTACTCAGCCGTTAAAATAGATCGAGCGGCAATATAAATGGTTTTTATTTTCCCGTTTTCAATCAACACATCAATAGTTTCGTGGCGCTTAGAAATTTCACCGTCAACGGTTTCTGTCATTTCCCAACCTGTGGTCACCCACTGCTGGAGCTTTCCTTCTTTGTCAGTAAATTCATTGGCCATCGAATACCTGTGCTCCCATTTAGGGCTAGAGGTAGCAAAGTAATCTGTTAAGAGATTTATTTGAGCATCTGTACTTTCAATCACGCTACCGTCTGCAAGCCAAGCCTTAAACCCTTCTGCATTGGCAGCCCGTATGGCATCGAGGTCATTGTCATCGTAGGCCTTCATATATTTTGTCCAGACCTCAATAGTGTCTAGAGATCCGGCATAAAGATCAGCCCTCGTCCCTTCAGTTGTGTCATAACCAATAACTGTTTTCGCTTTTTCCTCTCCGGCTTCCTGTTGATCGGCTAATGCTGATGCAGAAAAAAACAACATGCTTGTGGAAAATAGAACCTTAATAATCGTAGTTTTCATAAAACAAGCTCCCCCTGAGTTTAAAATTTAGTGCAATGTATACTTGATACTATCAAAAAGGAATAGTGAGTGCTGCCCCGACGGTGATCTTGGTCAGCATCTGCCAGAACTCGTTGAGATCCGCATCAGTTTTAATGTTCTTAGCAGCCGCTTGGGCTATCACTTGGAGTTCTTTCTTGTTCATAATCTGCCTATCCTCACCCATTATCTGGGTTAATAATAGACAGTTACACAGAATTAATTACAGTCTCATTATCAGGCGAACTTAGCGAACTGCTTTGCAAGCTTTCCCAATTCCTTGTATTCCGGCACGTACCTGTACCTGAGGTTATTACGGTCTTCGAGTAAAAATTGAGCCAGCTTCAACCTGACATGCCTGGATAACGAAACGTCATCGGGCTTGTCCTCAAGCATGCAGCAGTAAAACCAATCCCGCCAGTCACCGTATCCATCTTCTTCAGACATCTCTTCGATCAATAGCCAATACTCCTGTTCTAAAGCGAGTGTCGTCTTGCCAGAGTCGAGTAAGAGGTGTCTTGTCTTTAAGTAGTCTTTAAGCATGCTATCTCTAAAAATCTTACTCATTCATTTTCGAAATTACACTTATTCTAGTCTCGGGATTAGCGTCATCTCCCGGATCATGAAAAAAGCCCGCTACTACGCTAACCGAGACAGCTGGACTGGTTTCAGCGATGCATGCAATGACGTGATTATCCAGATCATCATCGGCGAGCGAGAGTGGATTCACAGAATTACCATTATCAAGCAGGACCGATACAGCTGTTCGCTGGGCCTCGGCTAGATCAGCGCCCCTAGGTCCGGTAACCCCGCCTTCCCAGGTTAGCTGGACTGCTTGTGCGGTTTGTTCTGGGCATTCCCCTTCTAGCCCTGAATTGTTGGGTGCGAAGCGCTCGGCGAATACGAGACTGGGTCCAGCCGCAAGTGCTGTCACTTTCTCACCTCTTAAACCAAGCAATGAGTTGCCGTCGACATCTTCGAGCCGTTCCACAATCTCAACACTGACCGGTAGTGAGTCTTCAGGACTAAAAGGGCCGATGAGAAGGACAGTTCGTTGTTCCAGCGATTCCAGAGCAGGGCGAAGGGTTGCACACAAAGGAGTGACAATCTCTCCGGAGCTAATTTCAACTGCAAACGCAGCTGGAGAAACTGTATCGCCATTTATTTGGACAGAAAAGATAACGGGCATTCCATCCTGACCACCAGCAGGCGGCAGTCCGCATAATCGAGTAGCTCTTGGAGGTAAGGGGTCCAGTCCGTGATAGGCAGACAGTATGCGCACCTCTATTTCACTTTCTTTTACATTCTCCTGCGCATTAGCCGCAACGGAAAAGCAGAGTAGGGCTGTTGTTGTTAGTAGTTTGTTCATATTCTGTATGATACCCCTGATTAAAGGTATGACACGTTAAACCAAGAGGAAATAATAGGATGGCTGCTAAGGCGCGTGTTCTCTGGCTTTCAGGCTGTATAGTTTAACAGGTAATAGCTTTTAATAGGCATAATTGAGGTGTTATAGGCTCCCTATTAGACATATTCTTTCCTCTTTTCAAACTTGCTCATTCGATCCTCCTAGGGGTGTCTGTAAAACCCGAATTTCTTGAAATACCTGCACAACCCTTATGATCATTGAGTAATTCAGGTAATTCAGGTAATTCATCTTTTTAAGGGTGGGTCTAAGAGTTTGTAAACAGGACGCTCATTACCAACCTTGTCACAAGTCCATCTATAACCTGCATCGTAATCATCACCTTCAAAGTAATTCATAGTGCTTCTAACCTTGTGTTCACCATGCTTGGTTTCTTTCGCTATATGCTTAATCAATTCGGTTTTAGTCCTGGGTACATCAAATTGATTATTCTGAGTGATATGTCTTTGAATCACCCTGATAGTGTCAGCATCTCTAACTAACCTAGCCTTAACTTCTGCTTTTTCCTGTACAGTCTGAGCCTCGTCTTTATCTAATCGCTTAACAGAATTTAGAAGCTCCCAATAAGATTGACCTCTTTCCCTCGTAAATTGAAAAGAAAACGTTGGTGCAACATCGCCACGACTCTTCTCACACCGCCCTTTAATAACATTCACTGGATCATTGTCTGCACTGATTTTGTCAAAGACAAACGTAATATCAGAATCATCCTTAACATCGCTTGTTCCTCCGGCAATAGATTTGCCATCTCTATCTGGTCTTTTATTTGTATGAGCTAACGCGATTAGAGTTCCACCGGCTGTCGTAAATTCCCTTGCAAGATTGCCGTATGCTGAAGATGATTTTTTGTCCATGAGGTCGATGCCAAATTTCTTGAGAGTATCCAAGACAAAAACTTTACCTTTCGCCCTATCTTTATGTATTAAGGTTCTCAGCATCTGAAATAACTGTTCAGTCTTCTTGAAGTCCCTCCAGTTGGGAACAAGCATTTCGATACCGTATTGCTCGCATATTTCAACTTTGTCGGCTGCTCCTTGTGCGTGGTCATCCGCATTGACGTAATAAATATCTTTACCGTCTATCTCTCCGGACTTCACTCCTTCAATCAGACCAAAAAGTGTGAATAGAGTTTTACCTCTATTAGGCGGTGCATAGATAACCAAACTTTGTCCTCTTATAGACACATCTTTAATAACCCAAGTAGCTGCTTGCATGGTTGCCCTCATCTCTTGACTACGACCTGTTAGTGACCAACTCTTTAAGATAGTGTCAGGATCGGATTCTTTCGTGTTTAGCTTTTCACTAATCTTTTGAATCTCCACGATGCCTGGGACTTCCGATAATTCCATGCCTTCAGTCAAAGCCATACTAAAACCCTCGTAAAACTTTTCTGTTGCCTCAGCTTTACTCACCATAGAGGCCGCCTATGAATTTTTTCTCCTGGTAAGCCTTAATTTCGACATTGTTCCAGCGAGTCATATTGGCTGAGATTTTCTTCGGCTGCGGGATTTTGCCTTCTTTAGCCCAGTACCAGACGGTTTTCCTGGTAGTTGAAAAGTAACGTGCTAGAGTTTTATCAGTTGACCAACCGATGCCAGCCGCTACATCTTCAAGCTGCTGTCTTTCGCGTTCTTCGGGAGTTGTAGCCATGTTTCGCTCCGTAGTAGTAGGTTACAGAGCGTATATTCTGGCGAAGGGAAGAGCTTGTAATTAGAGCTACAAGTCGTCTAGTTGCAGCTGCAAGTCAATCGTCTATTTGTTCTATCTCTGGAATGTCACGTACTTTCTTGATTTCACCAAAGAGCTTATCAAGAGAGCCTTTACTAAGACCAGACTGAGCGGGCTCGCTATTCTCAAATGCTTTGGAGGTATATTCAATCAGCGTGGTTTGGTTTCTAAAAATGCTTATATACTTCGGGTCAATCATCATTTGTGCCCATATCGACAACAAGCGTTTTAAGTTATCAACCTTTCTAGTTCCTGGTTCTGTCTTATTGGGTTTCTCACCTCTTGCTTTTGGCTTATCCACTGGGAATCCATTTTCTCTAGCTTCATTAAGCCATGGTAGTTCAATTCTTTTCTTTTTAGACCAGTTAATTGCATAACAAGGACGCACCCGATCTCCCATACTATCTAGAGAAGATATTTCCGGAAACGTCTGCAATCCATCTTTGCCTTTTCCCGCCCAGTCATGAAGTTCGACCTCCCATAACACTCTAATGCGCTTATATTTGACCCACTCCTGGTCTGTGAATTTTTTACCGTCAGCGATACGCAAGGCGGTTCCTTCATCATAGTCCAAAGATGCTGGGAATATTCCCGCTAATATCTGGCAAGCGGTTTCCACGGGCCAACTACCCATCATTAACCAATCTTCAAATTCTTTGATATACGTCTTAGCCATTGGTTAGCTTCTCCTTAGCTTGCCCTCTGTCGTTTAGTTAAAGGAACAACTTTGCTGCTTTGTCCTGTGTCACCAGTCATAGCCCACTTAACGTAAGCGTTAAGAACCTTTTTTCGCTCATCAAATAATTGGCTTCTGGCATAGGCAACGCGAGTAGCATCTGTGTTGGTGTGCTTGAGACTTAGCTCTAATACTTCCTCGGTGAATCGTTGCTGCTCCTGACCCCAGGTTCGGAACGTGGTGCGGAAACCGTGAGCTACAGCATCAAACCCTAAGCCGTCCGGTAGAGATGAAAGATAAGCGTCTGGTATTTCTTTCTTTACATGAGTTCTAAAGACTAGTCCTCGCTTGGTGGGTTGAGCCTTGAGAATCTTAATTGCTGGAGTCATTAAAGGTATCTTCCACTCTCTTTTACTCTTAGCCCCCATCCTTGATGCGGGAATCGTCCAGACTTTGTTTTCCAGGTCGACTTCTTCCCACTCCATGAGCCTAGCCTCAGATGGGCGAGATATAGTCAGCACCATAAATGCAAAGCATTGAGCCTCTGGATGCGAGCCCGCTGGTCTATCGTATTCAGATAGAGCCTTCATAAACTTGGGCAATTCGCGCCAATCAATAGCTCTTTGGTGTTTAACTGGAGCTACGCTGTTGAGTGATGAAAATGCTAGGGATAAGTTGTTGTGCCAAATAGCGGGGTTATGGCCTGAGCGTATATCTTCAATGATTGCCTGCTGAATTATCTTTTCAACATGGTTAATTACTCTGACAGCCGTATGCGTTTTGTCGTAGTAATAATTTTCCAACATCGCAATTAGATGGTGACGTTCTATGTTCTCGACTAACAGATGCCCGATATACGGAATGACGAAATCGTCTAATGTTTGTCTAAGTCTGCGTACTTGCTGAGGCGTTTTGTATTCTCTGCCTCGCTTAATGACGTATTTAGCGGCTGCCTGTTTGAAGGTAACTTCCTTCTTCTGAGCCTCTACTATCTCAGCCTTACGAGCCTTATTAGCTATTACTGGGTCTATGCCAGCCTTGATGTCCTCTTGTAACGCTCTAGCAGCTTCTCTCGCGTTTTTGGTAGGTACAGTGGGATAGCTGCCTAAGCCTATCGAACGTCTTTTCCCACCGATAACGGCTCGATATATCCACTGTCTCGCTCCAGCCTTCTCAGAGCCCTTTGGAGGAAGACACTGTAAATATAGGCCTGTGACACCTCCAACGGCATAAACAGCCTTGTACGGCTTTCCAGCTAGCTCTGAATTCTTTTCACCAGTAGCAACCGTATGCGTTAGTCTACGGATTGAAACTTCAGACAATTCTTTGGCTTTTTTAGGCACTTACCTACCATCCTACCTACCATAAATAAAGTTATGCTAGGTTACGGAGGATTTCGGTAGATATCAAGGAAACCTCATAATAATAGGGTTCTTGAGATGATTTCACTCTGGGATGGTGCGGGATGTTACGCAAAAATGGTGCCGAAGGCCGGACTTGAACCGGCACGACCGTAGGTCACTACCCCCTCAAGATAGCGTGTCTACCAATTCCACCACTTCGGCTAATTCTGATCGTCGTTGTCGCGCTATGCCTAATTATTATTGTCTGGCAAGTTAGGCACGTCGTTGGGGTTATCATTCGACGCAGGCACATCTTCCAATTGAGGTATATCGGATTGATTAGCCGCCGTGGTTTCTTCCAGGATATCCTGATTCACGACAGGCAATCCTGTAGTCGCACCCACTCCGGACTGGTTTTTGGCGAAAATGGCCAATGTCAGACTGGTGACGAAGAAAATTGTCGCCAGCACAGTAGTCGTCTGTACCAGAAAATTGCCACTTCCCGAGGAACCAAACACAGTCTGTGAGGCTCCTGCACCGAAGGAAGCGCCAGCATCGGCACCTTTGCCCTGCTGCAACAGGACCAGGCCTATGATTGAGATAGCTACTATTACGTGTATGACTACAATTACAGTTTGCATGATTCTTGATCCGCGCTCTTACAAATAGATATAAATTCTTCCGCTTCCAAAGAAGCCCCTCCCACGAGTCCGCCATCAATATCCGGCTGACTAAACAATTCCTTCGCATTGGCTGCTTTTACGCTGCCACCATAAATAATACGCATACCCTTAGCGATAGCCGGATCCAGTCGATCCAGGTGTTCACGTAAAGTTCGGTGAACCTGCTGCGCCTGGGCAGGGCTTGCTGTTTTCCCCGTGCCGATTGCCCAAACCGGCTCATAGGCTATAACCGCCTCCTTCATGGCAGCAATACCAGCGACGGTAATCACAGCATCCAGTTGGTTCAACACAACCCGCTCCGTCTCGTCGTCCTGTCTCTGATCCAGTGATTCTCCAACACAGAGGATGGGAGTCAGTCTACTAGCCTGGGCAGCCATGAATTTCTCTGCAACAAACTGATTAGACTCAGCAAAAATTTGCCGTCGCTCCGAATGACCTACGATGACGTAACTAACGCCATATTCTGACAGCATGTGGGCAGACACTTCACCAGTAAATGCTCCTGCCGCCTCAACATGCACGTTCTGCGCGCCCAGTTTTATTTGCCCTTTGCCCACGCCTGATTTAGAAGCCAGCAAATCGAATGCCAGACCCAGGTGCAGGTACGTAGGACAGACGCAGATCTCGACGTCTTTCAACAATCGCTCACTGCCCGACTCGATATCTCCCAATAGCTGGCTTACTTGATCCCTGGAGCCATGCATCTTCCAATTGCCAACAATCAGTTTTCGGCGCATGTTTTCTTCAACCATGAAATCTCGGAGCTATTCTAAGCGGCATGTTTTATGGCTATAACAGGCGCCGGTCAAAACGGGCGCCAATACTACCCAAGTTGTCCGGGTCTTGCAATAACAGCAACGGTCAGGCCCCGAGCTCGCTTGCTACTACTGCGGACAGTTCCTTCGCCAGTTTATCCACTACCTCAAGGTCTTCGCCTTCTACCATGACCCGCACCACGGGCTCAGTTCCCGATGCTCGCAGTAGCACCCTGCCATTTTTCCCAAGTTGGGACTCGACGTCAGACACCGCCGTTTGAACAATTTCGTTGGCGGAAATATCGATCCCATTGACAAGTTTCACATTAATCATAGATTGCGGAAACTTGTGCATCGTACTCTTCAAATCCGCCAGTGCCTGCCCACTATTCACGATGGCGGCCAGGGCCTGCAACGCGGACACAATGCCATCTCCGGTGGTGGTTTTATCCAGACAAATAATATGTCCCGATGATTCACCTCCCAGCATCCAGCCGCGCTTCAGCAATTCTTTCATTACATAGCGATCGCCCACCGCAGTGCGCGTAAACGGCAATTCCAGTGCATCCAGCGCCAATTCCAGACCCAGGTTACTCATGGCAGTGCCTACCACGCCACCGAAATCGATGTTTTGGCGCCGTTTTTCACTGGCTATCACATAGAGAATCTCGTCACCATCGACCACATTACCAAGATGATCCACCATCACCAATCGATCGCCGTCGCCGTCAAACGCGATGCCGAGGTTAGCCTGTTCCGCCAGTACTGTTGCTACCAGCAGATCGGGTGACGTTGAGCCACATCCTTCGTTAATGTTAAGTCCATCCGGTGCGACTCCAATCGCTACAACCTTGGCTCCGAGTTCTTCAAATACGCTCGGTGCAATGTGGTAGGTCGATCCATGAGCGCAATCTACAACTATCTTCAGGCCATTGAATTTCAGGCTGGTACCGATGGTACTTTTACAAAATTCTATATACCTGCCCGCCGCGTCAGTGATTCGGGATGCTTTACCCAACAACTCAGAGGTGACAGTTGACACATTTTTTGCCAGTTCTTCCTCTATCGCATATTCGACATCATCGGCAAGTTTGCTTCCCTCACTGGAGAAAAATTTAATACCATTGTCTTCAAAGGCATTATGGGAAGCGCTAATGACGATGCCGGCCTGGGCACGCAAGGTGCGAGTCAGATAAGCTATTGCTGGGGTTGGCATCGGTCCCAGCAGATTGATATCGACACCGGCCGCGGTCACGCCAGCCTCAAGCGCCGCTTCAAACATATAACCGGATATGCGGGTGTCCTTGCCGATCAGAATTTTGTTCCGTCCGTTGCCTTCACGGGCAAATACCTTACCCGCAGCCCACCCGAGTTTGAGCATGAAATCCGGGGTGATCGGCACCGTGCCCACTGTGCCGCGGATGCCGTCCGTGCCAAAGTACTTTTTAGTTTTTGATTGCATACAATGCTCTGTTAAACCTCAGTCGATATAGGCTCATGCAACGGAGAATGCAGAGTTTACTCTAATTGCGTCGACGGTGGCAGCCACATCGTGTGCACGAACTATATTCGCACCACTCAGAAGTGCATGGGTGGTGGCGGCTATGGTACCGGCCAGGCGCTCGTCGACTGGCGTGCCGGTGATACCACCAATCATTGATTTCCGGGAAATGCCTACCAATATCGGCAAATTCAGTTCCTGCAGTCGAGGCAGGTTCTTGAGTAATTGATAATTGTGTTGCAGGGATTTTCCAAATCCAAATCCCGGGTCGATTACCAGGTGGCTCCTGCCGATGCCGCTGTCGAGACATACCTGAACTCTCTCCCCGAGGAAGTTCAATACTTCTTCCGTGACATCGTCATAAGAAGCTGATTTTTGCATCGTCCCTGGCTCACCCTGCATGTGCATCAAGCACACTGCCACGCCGCTGTCCTTGATTATCTCAATTGTCTGCGGGTTGGCAAGCGCCCGAATGTCATTGATGAATTCGGCGCCTGCCCCGATCGCCTCCAGCATCACTTCCGGGGAACTGGTATCGATGGAGATGCAAACGTCGAGACTGGAGTGTATGGCCTCGATGACCGGAATCACGCGACTCAATTCTTCTTGTGTAGAAACAGCCTCGGCGCCGGGGCGCGTCGACTCACCGCCGATGTCGATGAAGAGTGCACCTTCTGCAACTAAAGTGCTGGCACGGCTAAGAGCCTTGACGAGATCCACTTCGAATTTACTGCAGTTATCTTTCTTAAGCTGAGCACCGTCAGAAAAGGAATCCGGTGTAAGGTTTATGACACCCATACAGACAGGAGATGACAGATCGATCTGTCTATCTCCTGCTGTAATGATGTGTGTCACAAATAAGGCTAGCGGAGGATCGAGAACTGATCCTAGTGTTCGCTGGCGGGTCCACCAATTTTACTGGATTTGCCGGTTTCGCCTTTGTCCACCTTGCTGGTGTCAGAATCCTTGCCGTCACTCTCGGTCTTGTTGTTACTGTCGTTGTCAGACCAGTCTGCGGGAGGTCTTGGCGCTTTTCCCTCCATGATGTCATCGATCTGAAGCGCATCGATGGTTTCATATTCCATCAGAGCATCTTTCATCAACTCCAGTTTGTCTTTGTTGTTCTCGAGCAATTTTTCTGCTTTCTTGTAGCATGTGTCGATGATTTTTCGCACTTCTTTATCGATAGCGATGGCGGTGTCACTTGAAATTGTCTTCGGTTGCATTGCCGCCGAACGCCCAAGAAATACTTCAGCCTCTTCTTCGAAATACAGCAAAGGTCCGAGTTCATCGGATAAACCCCACTTCGTAACCATATTCCTAGCCATCTCCGTTGCGCGCTGAATATCGTTTGAAGCGCCAGTTGTCACACCATCTTTGCCGAGTGTCATTTCTTCCGCAATCCGTCCTCCGTAGAGGCTGCAAATATTACTGAGGATGTGCTGCTTGCTGATGCTGTATCGATCTTCTACTGGCAGAAACATGGTTACGCCCAGAGCCCGACCACGGGGAATTATGCTGACCTTGTAAACCGGGTCATGATCCGGCATCAGGCGACCGACGATGGCATGGCCGGCTTCGTGATACGCGGTGTTAAGTTTCTCCTTCTCCGACATCACCATGGACTTACGCTCGGCGCCCATCATGATCTTGTCTTTTGCTTTTTCGAACTCTTCCATAGTGACCAGACGTCGGCCTGCCCTGGCTGCAAACAACGCTGCCTCATTCACCAGGTTAGCCAGGTCTGCTCCTGAAAACCCTGGAGTACCCCGGGCTGTTATATTTGCCTTCACATCGTCATCGATTGGCACCTTTCGCATATGTACCTTAAGTATCTGCTCACGACCACGTATGTCAGGTAGACTTACTACCACCTGTCGGTCGAATCGACCCGGTCGTAATAGTGCCGGGTCTAACACATCGGGCCGGTTGGTCGCCGCCATTATAATGACACCGGCGTTGGCTTCGAAACCGTCCATCTCTACCAGCAATTGGTTCAAGGTTTGTTCTCGTTCATCGTGACCACCGCCCAGACCGGCTCCGCGGTGACGACCTACCGCATCGATTTCGTCGATGAAGATGATACAAGGCGCTTGCTTCTTGGCTTGTTCAAACATGTCACGCACGCGGGAAGCACCGACCCCGACAAACATCTCTACAAAATCTGATCCGGAAATGGAGAAGAAAGGAACCTTGGCTTCGCCCGCTATGGCCTTGGCGAGTAAGGTTTTACCGGTTCCCGGCTGCCCCACCAACAAGATACCGCGGGGAATGCGGCCCCCGAGGCGCTGAAATTTGTCTGGCTCCCGCAGGAATTCGACCAGTTCCTCCACTTCTGCCTTGGCCTCATCGACACCGGCAACATCGGCGAAAGTAATCTTAATCTGATCCTCGCCCAGTAATTTCGCCTTGCTTTTACCGAAGGACATCGGTCCGCCTTTGCCCCCGACGCCTCCGCCCTGCATTTGCCGCATGAAAAAGAAAAACAGGGCAATGATGATGAGTATAGGGAAACTGGCAACCAGTAACTGAGTCCAGATACTTTGCTGCTCGGGCTCGTTGGCAATAATTTCAACGTCGTTGTCGAACAGGTCATTCATCAACTGATCGTCGCCAATCAATGGCATCACGGTGCGAAATTGGCTGTTATCCGAGCGCACGCCAGTGATATTGATGCCCGCCAGCTCTACCAATTCGACACGGCCGGAGCGTACTTCCCGTACAAATTGGGAGTAATTGATACTGTCTTCTCTAGGTTCCTGGTTAACATTGTTGAAAACCATCAACAACACACCAGCGATGATCATCCAGAGAATCAGATTTTTTGCCATATCATTCAAGGGCTTATCCCCAATGGTTAGAATATTTTATGAGTAAATCCAGCAGTTGCAGGGTGGAAGCAGACAGCCAACCCAACCCGTTCTCCACTCTAGCGACTATTCTAATGTCTATACGAAATATTGCACGAAAATTCAGTCCTGTCTCTGAAAACCGCGGGCAAGCAGGTAAACTTCGCGCGATCTTGCCCTGGAGGCCCCTGGTTTCCTGGACTTCACGCTGCGAAAACCAGCCTGCAACTGCTTCATATAGGCCTCATAGCCTTCCCCGTGGAACACTTTGACGAGGAGGCAAGCGCCGGGTCTCAGTATGGCTTGCGCCAACTCCAGAACCAGTTCAGCCAGATACATGATCCGTGGCTGATCGATGTCCTTCATTCCACTCATATTGGGGGCCATGTCAGAAATAACAAGGTCTGCGGCCCCACCATCGAGTTTGGACAAGAGTTCCTGGAAGACCGAAGTTTCGGTGAAATCTCCTAGCACAAACTCCACTCCCGGCAGCGCATCCATAGCCAGTATATCGCTAGCCAGCACTTTGCCTTCGCTGCCCACCAATTCCGCCGCTACCTGGGACCATCCGCCGGGCGCCGCACCCAAGTCCACCACTAACATCCCGGGCTTTATCAAGTGATCTTTCTGCTGAATTTCCAATAACTTGAAGCTGGCCCGTGAGCGATAGCCCAACTCCTTGCTGCGCTTCACATAGGCATCATCAAAATGCTCTTTCAACCACTGTTTACTGGTTTTCGATCTGGCCATGGGGTTTTCTTGATACTGGAGAATAATAGATCAATTAGCACAACAAATAACGTGCTAGACTCCGCAACCTTTCAATCAAGGAACAGCTCTCGCATATGGCTCTAAGTAACGCACTCAAAAAACGCTTCCGAGCTATCGGGCACAAATTAACGCCAGTGGTAATCATTGCACAAAAAGGCATCACCGAGAATATTCACGACGAAATTGAGCGCGCATTAACGGACCACGAACTCATCAAACTCAAGCTGGTAACCGCGACCCGGTCCGACAAACAAGCCCTCACTGAATCCATCTGCAGTGATTTTAAGGCACAATGTGTGCAGAGCATCGGTCACATAGTCCTGCTTTATCGAGCCGCCAAGAACCCCGACCGACGCCTGTCAAATCTACTCCGAAACCCTACCTGAACTAGTGGACCGGTAACATATTGCTTTGAGTCGGAGATATCCACACAACAATTTGGATAAAATTTTCGGTAGTTGATACGTGTACCGGGGCTTGGCAAGGGGTACTGTTTTTCCGTTCGAGTGGGCCATCCCTGGCCCACCGGAACGGCAAAATAACCCCCCTGCTCCGAGCTTGCGTACCTCCAGGTACCGCACAATCAATTAAATTGGAGAACCGTGTACGCTACTTTCGCTTAACCTTCAGATTTAACAAAATATTTTGTAGAGAGAGCCTAGGCTTTCTGCCAGCGCTAAATATGCTTAACCGTGTCGATCTCGTATTCGATGTCGCCGGCAGGGGCTTTCAATACGATCTCTTCGCCTTCTTCTTTGCCCATCATGGCCCTGGCAATAGGTGAGATCACAGAAATTTTACCGCTGGATACGTCGGCCTCGTCTTCACCTACGATCTGGTATGTGACCGTGGCATCGGTCTCGAGATTAATCAGGGTCACGGTGGTGCCGAATATTACCCGCCCCGTCGGGTCAATCTTGCTGACATCAATCACCTGGGAATTGGATAGCTTGCTTTCAATCTCCTTCACCCTGCCCTCGCAAAAACTCTGCTGCTCACGAGCCGCATGATATTCAGCATTCTCTTTTAAGTCGCCATGCGCCCTCGCCTCCGCGATCGCCGCCGTGATTTTCGGACGGCTGACGGATTTCAATTCGGTAAGTTCCCGGCGTAGAGATGCCTCACCGGCAACCGTCATGGGAAATTTTTGCATAGCTCTTTAACCTCGAACAGATACTCGATGCTGATTCTAAAAATCCAGGGATCGAATTTAGTGTAACGCCGCGTGTAGCTGCTGAATTGTGTAGACAGACATTTTATCGCCGAATTCCAGCGCTTCGCAAACTGCAAGCGCCCCGGCGATAGTCGTGGTACAAAACACATTGTGCCGCAGGGCCGTGCGTCTAATCATAGAAGAATCGGCGATCGCCTGTCTCCCTTCGGTGGTGTTGACGATGATCTGAATCTCGTCATTTTTTAGCATATCGACTATGTGGGGTCTACCCTGGGCGACTTTATTCACGCGGGCAACCGGCAGACTGGCGTCTTCCAACACCTTTGCCGTGCCGTGGGTCGCTACCAGGGCATAGCCAAGTGCCCGTAGCTTGCGGGCAACTTTCACGACGTAAGGCTTGTCGGGATCTCTTACACTGATGAAGGCGTTGCCGGATTTTTCGATGACTTCACCCGCGGCCATCTGCGCCTTGGCATAGGCTTCGGCAAAGGTTTTGCCTACACCCATAACCTCACCGGTGGATTTCATCTCCGGTCCCAGGATCGGGTCCACACCCGGGAATTTGTTAAATGGGAATACCGCCTCCTTGACTGCATAAGTCTCTGGCACGATCTCCTCAGTAAATTTCTGATCTTGCAGACTTACACCCGTCATACACCGCGCCGCCACCTTCGCCAGCGACAGCCCAATACACTTGGAGACAAATGGCACGGTTCGTGAGGCCCGGGGATTTACCTCGATGATGTAGATTTCCCCATCCTGATACGCGAGCTGGGTATTCATTAGTCCAATCACACCCAACTCCAACGCCAGCTTGGAAACCTGGGCCCGAATTTCATCTTGCACAGCCTTTGGGAGATTGTAGGGAGGCAGGGAACAGGCCGAGTCTCCCGAATGGATGCCGGCCTGCTCGATGTGTTGCATGATCGCGCCGACCACCACCTGCTTGCCATCGCTTACCAGGTCGACGTCGATCTCAATCGCGGAATTAAGGAAATAATCCAACAATACCGGGCTGTCCCTGGAGACCTTCACTGCATCGCGCATGTAGCGCCTTAACTCTACCTCGTTGTAAACGATCTCCATCGCTCTGCCACCAAGCACATAGGAAGGCCTGACCACCAGGGGGTAGGTAATTTCTTCTGCAGCACTGATGCTCTCCTCCACGCCCCGCACGGTACGGTTAGCAGGCTGCCTGAGGCCGAGTTTTTGAATGAGCTTTTGAAAGCGCTCACGATCTTCCGCGCGATCTATCGCATCCGGCGAAGTTCCAATGACTGGTACTCCCGCCTGTTCGAGACGCTTGACCAGGTTCAGTGGTGTCTGGCCTCCGAACTGCACGATCACGCCCTTGGGCTTTTCGAGCTCGGCGATCTCTATCACGTCTTCGAAGGTGAGGGGCTCGAAGTACAATCGATCGGAGATATTGAAATCCGTGGATACAGTTTCCGGATTGCAGTTAACCATAATGGTTTCATAGCCATCTTCGCGCATGGCCAGAGCGGCATGAACGCAGCAGTAATCGAATTCAATGCCCTGGCCTATGCGATTGGGTCCTCCCCCCAACACCATGATCTTGTCCCGAGTCGAAGGTGCAGCCTCGCATTCTTCTTCATAGGTGGAATACATATAGGCTGTGGCGGAAGCAAATTCGGCGGCGCAGGTATCGACGCGTTTGTAGACCGGCCGCACACCGAGGGCGTGTCGCGCCCTTTGCACTTCGATTTCCTTGACACTGAGCAGCTGTGACAGGCGTTCGTCGGAAAAGCCCTTACGCTTGAGAGCGAACACCGCCGCCTTGTCCAGATCTGACAAGGATTTCCCTGCGAGACTCTCTTCCGTGCGTATCAAGTCCTCTATCTGCACCAGGAACCAAGGATCGATGCCAGACAATTGAGAAACGGTTGCAACCGACCAGCCCTGCCTGAAGGCATCGCCCAGGTACCAGATCCGCTGCGCACCGGGTTCGGTGAGTTCCCTGGTGAGAATCTCCTTGGCATCGCTGCACTGCGCATCCAGAATTGGATCGAAGCCACAGACGCCAACCTCGAGTCCGCGCAAAGCCTTGTGCAAGGACTCCTGAAATGTCCGGCCAATCGCCATGACTTCGCCCACCGACTTCATCTGTGTGGTAATGCGGTCATTGGCGTCGGGAAATTTTTCGAAGGTGAAACGGGGGATTTTTGTCACTACGTAATCGATGGTTGGTTCGAAGGAGGCTGGTGTGGCTCCGCCGGTAATCTCATTGCGCAATTCATCCAGTGTAAATCCAATAGCCAGTTTGGCCGCGACCCGGGCGATGGGGAAACCGGTCGCCTTGGATGCCAGTGCCGAGGAACGGGATACTCGCGGGTTCATCTCGATAATCACGAGCCTGCCATCGACGGGGTTGATCGCAAATTGCACGTTGGAGCCGCCGGTCTCGACACCGATCTCCCTGAGCACGGCAATAGCCGCATTTCTCAGAATTTGGTATTCCTTGTCCGTTAGCGTCTGTGCCGGCGCCACGGTAATGGAGTCTCCGGTGTGCACGCCCATGGCATCGAAATTCTCGATGGAGCAGACTATAATGCAATTGTCATTCTTGTCTCGAACCACTTCCAGTTCGAACTCTTTCCAGCCAATCAGGGACTCATCGATCAACAGTTCGTGGGTTGGTGAGAGCTCGAGCCCACGGGTGCAGATTTCGTCAAATTCTTCCCGGTTGTAGGCGATGCCGCCACCGCTACCGCCCATGGTAAAAGACGGCCTGATGATGCAGGGAAATCCTACCTTTTCAAGCGCTTCATATGCCTGCTCCATGTCGTGCGCCATGCCGTGCACCGGTGTTGCCATGCCAATGGAGATCATAGCCTGGTCAAACAGCTCGCGATCTTCCGCCTTGTCGATGGCTTCAACACTGGCGCCGATCAGTTCCACGCCATATTTTTTCAAGACGCCATGGCGGTTTAGATCCAGCGCACAATTGAGGGCCGTCTGCCCTCCCATCGTAGGCAGAATAGCGTCGGGTTTTTCCTTGGCGATTATCTTTTCGACAATGGACCAGGTCACCGGCTCTATGTAGGTCGCATCTGCCATCGACGGGTCGGTCATGATGGTAGCGGGATTGGAATTCACCAGGATGACCCGAATACCTTCTTCTCTTAGTGCCTGGCAGGCCTGGGTGCCGGAATAATCAAATTCACAAGCCTGTCCGATGATAATCGGGCCCGCACCGAGGATGAGGATGCTACTAATGTCTGTTCTTCTTGGCATAAAGCTCTATTTCTTGTTTGCGGATTTAGTTTCGCTCACTTGCTCGCGGCGGACCTGACATTGCCTTTCGCCGCCATCAACTCGATGAAATGATCGAACAGAGGTGTTATATCGTGTGGCCCCGGGCTCGCTTCCGGGTGGCCTTGAAAACCAAAGGCTGGCCGGTCTACTCGTTCGATTCCCTGCAGGGAGCCGTCGAATAAGGATTTGTGTGTCACCCGCAAATTGTCGGGCAGGCTGTCCGCGTCCACTGCAAAACCGTGATTCTGACTGGTGATAAGAACCCTGCCATCTTCAAGATTCTGTACCGGGTGGTTAGCGCCATGGTGTCCCAGGCGCATCTTGATGGTGGTCGCACCACAAGCTAGCGCCAGTAGCTGGTATCCGAGGCAGATACCAAAAACAGGGATTGAAGCATCTACCAGGCTGGCGATTGCCTCGATTGCATAGGTGCAAGGCTCCGGGTCTCCCGGGCCATTCGAAAGAAAAATACCATCGGGATTCAGGGCCAGTGCCGCCTCGGCACCGGTCTGGGCTGGAACCACGGTAAGATCGCAACCTCGATCTGCCAACATCCGCAGGATATTGCGTTTTACCCCGAAATCGTAGGCTACTACTTTAAATTGCGAGGGCCTGGCTGGGCCATAGCCGGACTCGAGATCCCAGACACCGTCTCGCCAGTGATAACTTTCGGCAACCGATACTTCTTTAGCCAGATCCATGCCCTTGAGTCCGGGAAAAGACCGGGCCTGTGCAATCGCGGCCGCCTCGCCTCCGTCCGCCAGCAAACGGCCGGAAAGTACACAGCCATTGAGGGGACCCTTGTCACGCAGGACCCGGGTAAGCCGGCGGGTATCGATGTCGGCGATAGCGATAAGCTGCCTTTGCTTTAGAAACTCATCCAGGGTTTGTTGCCGGCGCCAGCTGCTGGCAAGCAAGGGCAGGTCTCGAATCACCAGGCCCGAAGCCCATATCTGATCCGATTCGTTATCGTCGTCATTGGTTCCGGTGTTGCCGATATGGGGATAGGTAAGGGTAATTATCTGTTTAGCGTATGAGGGGTCGGTGAGAATTTCCTGGTAACCGGTCATGGAGGTATTGAAGACCACCTCACCACTTGAGCACCCTTCGGCTCCAATCGCGGAACCATGAAAAGTACTGCCGTCTTCTAACGCCAGCACAGCTGATCCGGTCACAACTACTCCTGACTAAAAACTTAGTCACTTGATTCAGTGGAAAAAATGCGCAAAAAAAAGCGGAATGAAGAATTTCTTCAATCCGTTTTATTGTCAATTCATAAAGGCTTCAGCATCGAACATACTGAGGGAGTATATTAAGAAAAACTGGTCGATTTGTCTATCAAGTTATTACACATTTTTGCAATTAACGGGATTATAAATTCAGTACGTCCTGCATCGAGTACAGACCCGGGTCTTTATCGGCAATCCAGTTCGCAGCACGCACTGCACCAACGGCAAAAGTCATGCGACTGCTGGCCTTGTGCGTAATCTCGACTCGCTCACCGAGGCCGGCAAATATGACGGTGTGATCACCGACGATATCCCCGGCTCTGACGGTGGAAAACCCAATCGTCTTCCGGTCCCGTTTTCCACCCACGCCTTCTCTGCCGTAGAGTGCGACTTGCTGGAGATCCCGGCCCAGGACCTGGGCCACTATTTCGCCCATCTTCAGCGCGGTGCCGGAGGGGGCGTCTTTCTTATGCCGATGATGGGCTTCGCTTATCTCGATATCCACATCATCCCCCAACACCCTGGCTGCCTGTTCCAGTAAATTGAAACATAGATTTACCCCGATACTCATATTGGGCGCAAATACGATAGGGATGATTTCAGCGGTATTCGCGATCAGCTGCTGTTGTGATTCAGAAAATCCGGTAGTGCCAATTACCATGGCTTTGCGGTTCTGCTGACACAGGATCAGGTGCTGGAGAGTCGCGTCTGGTGCAGTAAAGTCGATCAGCACATCGAATTCATCGCGCACTGAATCCAGTTCTGCGACGCTCTCAACCCCCAGCGCCGAACCCACAGCCAGCAGGCCGACGTCGACACCCAGGGTCGGATCATCGGCAAGCACCGTCGCCACGGACACTGCGATATCGGTTTCACTGTGAGTGATGGCTTCAACCAGCGCCCTGCCCATACGGCCGGCCGCTCCAGCGATGGCAACTCTTACCATGATTCGATTTATCCTGTGCTCGATCCGACTTATTTGAATTGGGGGCAAGTATACAGGTGGACCAATTGAAGCTAAACCATCCAGCGCCGGACAATTTGACAAAAGCTAGGGAATGGCCGCTTTCGCGAGATTGAGCCAAGTAAAAACTTGATGCAGGCTACCAATTTAGGCACACTCTCAGCCCGAAGGGGAACCAGGCATACACTCCAATGTGGGCCTTGGGTCAATGTCTGCCGTTGCCCCTGTGTTTTTTAACCAAGAATGAAAAAAAATGGACGAAATCCCGGTCTTACAAGGGAATACCAAGAAACAACGGTATGAATCACTGGTTGCTGCGCTATATCAGGACGTTTATCGGTATGCATTCTGGCTCCGCAAAAACCAGCCCATGGCCGAAGATCTGGTACAGGAAACTTTTTTGCGTGCCTGGCGGTCTCTTGAGAGTCTGCACAATGATAAGGCCGCCAAAGCCTGGCTATTTACCATACTACGGCGAGAGAATGCCAGACAGTACGAACGCTATCGACCGGAACTGGTGGATATAGACGGGCAGTCAATCGCTGAAACCGATGACAACGAGCCCGATAGCAAGATGGATCGTCAATTGTTGCACAATGCCATCAATCGACTCCATAGCGATTATCGTGAGCCACTGTTACTGCAAGTGATTGGCGGTTTCAGCGGCAAAGAAATAGCCGAGATACTGGGTTTGAATAACAACACGGTAATGACACGACTGTTTCGTGCCCGGGGCAAATTGAAGGTTGAATTTGGTCTGGATAAGGTAGAAATTGAAGACTGAGATGCACCAGAGCTGACCGATTATGAATGAAATAGAATTTCGCAAACGACTGTATACCAATCCTCTGGAGGTGGACCAGGAACTGCTGGCTGCCGCTGGCGCCGACCCGGCCTTGCAGAAAATTCTCGAGCAGACCCGGGAGATGGAAACAGAAGTTGCTGCGTTAGTGAATGCCGTGGAAGCACCCGCAGGACTGGCTGACAAATTGATGACCATCGCCGATGCCCCGTCCACTGAGACGGAGTTGCAGAACCTGGGCGATGTCGCCAGTAAGCCCGCAGCAAACAACAATTTCTTTCAGTACTATGCGATCGCCGCCTCGCTGTTATTGGCCCTCGGTGTCACCTTCTCTCTGACCTTCGATAGCGGCCCTTCCAGCGCAGAAATGGCCGTAGGCGACGATGTTCTTCGGCATCTGTATATGGACGGCTTTGAGATCGATGAGGTCAGTAATGCATCGAACACCACCATCTTCGGTCTGCCTGCTATCAATGCAGTCATGGCTGAATCCGGTACCCGCCTCGTTAGCAATGATTTTTTGCAGGACCTGCCTATTCGTTCTGCCAGACCCTGTGCAGTAGTGCCCGCATACCAAAGCGCGCATCTAATATTTGAAGGGATTCAGGGTGCAGTGAGCGTGATCGTGATTAACAACAGCCCGGTCAGCGTCGAGTACAGTTTTCACGACGACCGCTTCAATGGCATTGTGGTGCCAATGGGCGAAGGCAATATGGTGCTGGTGGGTGAGCGCAATGAAGACCTGGAGCAATACAAGACCCTGTTTGCCGACAACATAGACTGGGTGATTTAGCAGGCTGTTTTTTACGTGCTGGTTGAGGGTCTTTCAACAAGCTGCCAAGACATTCGTCGAAACCGCTAAAACTGGTCAGCCCTCAGGGCCATCATGACTTCAGGTCCGGCGGCGATCTCCTCTACCAGCGCCTTGCTTCGGGGCAGTAAGTGCTGGATAAAAAATTCACCGGTTTTAACCAGCCCATCACAGTAATCCTGGTTGCCCTGGCCTGACTCCATCGCCGCAAAGGCAGCGGCGAGTATGCGCTGCCACATAAAGCTATACAATGTCAGACCCATCAATTCCAGGTAAGCATAGGATGCCGCACCCACCTGATCGGGATTGCCGGCTGCACTTTTAATTACGCATGCGGTGGTATCTATCAGACGCCGTTTGCATTCTTCGAACGCTTGCAATGGCGCCACCATGGCGGCGACACCCTGTTGCCCGGCGGCAAACTCATCCATCTCCGCAACTAACACTTGCAACAGCTCACCCTTGCCACGCACTGTTTTTCGGCCCATCAAATCCAGCGCCTGAACCCCATTGGCTCCTTCATAAATTTGTGCGATGCGGGCATCGCGCACATTCTGTTCCAGCCCCCATTCGGCGATGTAACCATGCCCACCAAGTACCTGCTGACCCAGCACACAGGCCTCAAAACCGCGGTCTGTGCAATAGGCTTTCTGCACCGGAATCAACAAGGCGACCAACTGTTCTGCCTTGTTGCGAGCCCCAGGCTCAGGATGAAAGCGGGATATATCCAGTTGCATCGCCGCATACATCGACAGGGCGCGTCCAGCAACAATATTGGAGCGCATGGTGAGCAGCATTCTTCTCACATCCGGATGCACGATAATAGGGTCGGCGGCCTGGTCGGCCTGTAGCGGTCCGGACGCCGCTCTGCCCTGGAGTCGTTCCTTGGCGTAGGCCGAGGCAACCTGGTAGGAGGCGTCCGCCAGACCGTTGCCCTGTATGCCCATAGACAGGCGAGCATAATTCATCAGGGTGAACATATTGGTCATCCCCTGGTTCAGCTCTCCCACTAAATAACCCTTCGCGGCCTCGAAGTTAAGCACACAGGTAGCGGAAGCCCTGATGCCCATCTTGTGCTCTATGGAGCCGCATTTGACCTTGTTGAGTTCACCGGTATTGCCGGCGTCATCGACGAGAAACTTCGGCACCAGGAAGAGCGAGATGCCTCGGAGTCCGGCCGGCGCATCGGGTAATTTGGCCAACACCAGGTGGATAATATTTTCGGTGAGGTCGTGTTCACCCGCGGTGATAAAGATCTTGGTGCCACTCAATTCATAATTGCCATCTGCCGTGGGCACAGCCGAAGTGCGGATCATTCCCAGATCGGTGCCGGCGTGAGCTTCAGTCAGACACATGCTGCCCGACCAGGTTCCGTCATACATTTTGGGAAGATACTTTTCCTTGAGCTCGGTGCTGCCAAGTCGGCTGAGGCTATGGGTGACGCCGGTGGTGAGCATGGCATAGAGCGCGAATGATGAGTTGGCGGCAAACGCCATCTCTTCCAGCAGCGCCGAAAGCACCGTCGGCATGCCCTGACCGCCATAGTCGACATCTCCGGTCAATCCTGGCCAGCCACCCTCGGCATAAGCCCGGAATGCTTCCACGAACCCTTTCGGCGTGGTGACCACACCGGCGTCGAAATGACAGCCCTCTCGATCGCCGCTTTGGTTAAGGGGCGACAGCACACCCACTGCCATCTTTGCTGCTGCTTCCAAGATGGCATCGATCAGATCTTCGGTAACTTCTTCCGTGTCTGGCATTGCTGCGAATAATTCTTCTGCTTTGAATACATCACGCAGCAGAAATTGCATGTCCGTTAGCGGAGCACGATAGGTCGGCATCTTCTTTTTTGTTCCCCGGTTTACTCACTGCGAAGCACAATTATAAGTGAAGCTGCTGCGAACGGGTACTCTCCATTGTGGCCAATCCTTGGTGGTTTTCGCGGCGCTACCTATACTTAAGGCACCTTTAAGACCCCACTCCCGAAGCCTTCTAATCGAAGTCCCTCTGAGACAGGAAAATCCTTTTGCTTGAGACACCGATGCCAAATCTTTACCGACGACTGCTGCAGTCGATACCCAGTCCGTGCATAGTTTGCGGCAAATCCAGCCAGGCGGCATACAGCCTATGCCCAGATTGTGAAACCGATTTACCCTGGGCCGGACCCTGCTGTATTCGCTGTGGAGAGGAACTATCCGCAACTTCTCCAGACCCCAGATCATGCGCTGGATGTACGCTGCATCCACCTCCCTTTGCGTCCTGCAGCGCGGCTTTTCGCTACCAATCGCCAATCGACAGTCTGCTCTCCGGCTTCAAGTTCAAGGCGCGATTCGAAGCCGGCAATGTTCTGGCGCTCCTGTTGGCAGAAAAGATCGCACAACACTATAGAAATACCACCGCACCGGATTTGTTATTGCCGGTGCCCCTGCATCAAAAACGCCTGCGCCAGCGCGGATTTAATCAGGCGCTGGAGATCACCAGGGTGGTGTCGAGAAAATGCGGTATACCTTCCTCTCGAAATGCCATCGTGAAAATGCGCGATACCACGGCCCAGACAGAGATGCATTCCGCCAATGCCCGCAAGCAGAATTTAAAAAATGCCTTCGGCGTGGCGGACAAGGTGTTACTGCGCCAGGTAAAATCGGTGGCGCTTATCGATGACGCGGTGACAACCATGGGGACGGTGTCTTCGGTAAGCAGAGAATTGCGAGTCTGTGGCATCCGTCACATCGAGGTCTGGTGCCTGGCACGGGCCAGTCGCTGACCGCAGTCACAGCTCGTTGCCGCGCAGTGGTGTGCCACAGGACACCGAACCCGAATCTTTTAGAGCCGCGGTTTAATGAGCAATGAATACTGATGTATCAGAATTGATACTTGATGGAGCCGTAAGCGACACGACCATTTTGATCGAGAATGCGAGTACCGGAGTTGAATATCTGTGCGGTATTTTCGTTAAATATATTGCGAATTCCGAAGGAGATGATAGCGCGAGCATTGGAGCCCGTTTCAACGCTATAGCCGTACTGAAAATCGACTGTGGTGATGTTGTCAACCAAGTCGTTGAGCTCATCAATATCCAACTCGCTGATATCCTTAAACGAATTGATGTAGTTGGTGATGGCACTGGCAGTGTGATTGCCGAATTGCCAGCTGAGCATGAGGCTGCTTTTCAACTCGGGACTTACCATTCTGTCTTGAAGCGTGCCGAGTTCGCCGCCAACAAGCTCCAACAGGCTGCCCTGGTTGTCAAACTGTTCGACATAGGTGGTCTTGGAACTGAGTGTAAACTGGCCAAACCTGGATGTATCCCAGACGTAGGAAGCGCCAAGATCGAAGCCCTGAGTCTCCAGATTAGAACCCAGGAGCGGATTGTCCAGCCCGAATTCGCTAATGTCAGAATCTTCGATATAGAGTTGTGACGATCCGTTTAGCCAGCGGTTGCCGCCAACGCTTCTGGCAGGAGCTTCATCGACCTGTAAGCGCCAGGCGTCCGCGCGTATATTCAGCCCGGTGAAGGGACTGACCTGTACACCCAGATTGAAATTCAGTACTTCGTCGATAACGGCGCCCTGGAAGTCTTTATGCTCGATGTTGCGATCGATCCTGAACAGCGGCGCGTCGATTAAAGAGGTTGATGGTGCAATGCGGAAACTGGTGACGACATCGGCACTACCTGCACCGAAGCTGTCAGTCTGAATCTGAGCCTGACTTTGGCCCTGAGCCACGGCAAGGGGCATGGAGCCAGCCACCGTGAACAGTAAAGCCAATGCAATCTGTGTGGGTTTTAAATTCATACCTTAATTCTTTGTTTCCTTCGTTTCTTTCTGTCCCGCTGACCCAGACTACGGGGCTGCACGGTTAATTGATTCTGCTAATCTCCTTGAACCCGGCCCCGAATGCTCTATACAGGGAACCTTGGAGATGTTTCGAAGACACCAAACAACTCCAGCATCTTACCATTTGCGGGGGAATATGGACACCTAATTTGTGTGAGCCGGCGCGCAAGAATAGCAGCCTGGCGCGCCGTGCTCTGGTGTCACTGGAAATCCGCCCCAAACCGAGCGTGTTTATAATTTATTATTATAAATCAACAACTTAAAATCCTATAAAGACTCCAGTCGCGACACAGATCCGACGCAATCCAGGCCTGAGAGCAGCACCTGCACGCTCAGGGTCTGCCCTGGCAAGATCAGAGCAGGAGCCAACTCGGCCAGGGGTGCCAGCACAAATCGCCTGAGGTGGGCGCGGGGATGGGGCAGCACCAGCCTGTCTGAATCGGAACACAGCTTGCCCCAGCAAATTAAATCCAGATCCAGTGAGCGTGGCCGGTGCGGTGGCAGGGCGTTTCCCCGGCTGCCTGTTTTGCCTCTATGCCGGTTCTGTTTGCGCCCAAAACGCCTCTCGATGCCATGTAGTTCCTCGAGAAAAGCCGCTGCAGACAGCTTCTCCAAGGGCGTTAAGATGACTACCCCATTGATAAAGTCTGGGGTGCCGGGAGCACAGCCCAGGGCTTCGGTGCGGTAGAAAGACGAAACCAGTACCGGGGTAGTACTGAATGCCCGTAGGGCTTCGATGGCCTCGCCGAGTACGTCCACAATCGGGCGCTTGCCATAGGGGATATTCGAGCCGATGCTCACCACCACGGTGTCCTGCCCCCTGCCCTCAAGCGTGATATTGACTTGAGAGCTCATGGACGGCCTCCACAAACACTGCCACGTGCTCAGGATCTACTTCTGGTGTTATCCCATGCCCCAAATTGAAGACATGCCCGGGTCCGGCACCGAAGCTTTTGAGGATGGCAGCCACTTCCCTGCGAATAGCATCGGCGCCTGCATAGAGCAGGGTCGGATCCATATTTCCCTGCAGTGCGACCCGTTCCCCAACAAGTCTTCGTGCCGTGCCGATGTCCGTGGTCCAGTCGAGGCCAATGGCCTGACATGCTGACCCGGCAATCGCCTGCAACCACTGTCCCCCATTCTTAGTGAAGACGATCGCCGGCACCTTGCGCCCTTCATTTTCCGTGATCAGCCCGCCGATTATCTTGCTCATGTAGTCGAGAGAGAATTCCCGGTAGGCAGCGCTACTGAGGATTCCACCCCAGGTATCGAATATCTGGACCGCCTGTGCACCGGCCCGAATCTGGGCATTGAGGTAGTCGGTCACCGCCCGCGCCAGCTTGTCCAGCAACAGATGCATCGCCTCGGGATGATCGTACAAAAACTGTTTAGCGAGTCGAAAACCCTGGCTGCCGCCGCCTTCTATCATATAGGTAGCCAGAGTCCAGGGACTGCCGGAGAAGCCAATCAGGGGTACCGATCCATTCAATTCCTTCCTGATAAGCGCGACCGCATCGGTGACATAGGAAAGCTCATCGGCAATATTCACATCAGGCAAGCGCTCCACATCGACTGCCGAGCGAATGACTTTGCGAAATTTCGGCCCTTCACCTTCGGCAAAATACAGTCCCTGGCCCATCGCATCGGGTATGGTCAAGATATCCGAGAACAAAATTGCGGCATCGAAGGCGTAGCGTCGCAGTGGTTGCAGCGTGACTTCACAGGCCAGTTCGGGATTCTGGCACAGAGATAGAAAATCTCCGGCTTGCTTGCGGATGGCGCGATACTCAGGCAGATAGCGTCCGGCCTGTCGCATCATCCATACCGGCGTGACATCGACTTTCTCCCTCGCGAGGGCTTTCAAGAAACGATCATTTTTTAGCGACACGGGACACCCCTGTCCTATTTATATTCAGTTTTGCCACAGGATCAAGCTCAGCCGCTGTCTTGGAAATATACCAGGACCCTCTCTATCTTCAGTTTTGGCAGCAAGCGGGGACAATCACCGCAAGAAGGCTCAAAAAAGGGGGACAATTCTACACGAGCCATTCCTATACACAATGAATGGAAACAAAAGGGTCGGGAAGTAGCGCAAGGGCTCAGTCTCAAAAACTAAACTTACTTCTGTATTCTCTGGCAGTTTACCGACAGAGCCGGTTTCCAGCTTTCAACGTGGCTCGCAGGCACTCGCTATCGATATCTGCTTCAATAACAGCCTGCCCGATGGCCTTCAACAACACGAAACGGAGCTTACCCAGTTCGGCTTTCTTATCACTCGCCATGAGGTCCAGGTACTGCTGCGTACTTATGTCGCCGGGAGGCACCACCGGCAAGCCAAAATTATTCTCCAGAACCGTCCTCACCTGTTGGGCGGTTTGCTGTTCGATCCACCCCAGGCGCATGGATAGATCCGCTGCCATTACCATCCCCATGGCGACAGTTTCTCCATGCAGCCAGGTGCCATAGCCAGTAGCCGTCTCTATCGCATGCCCGAAGGTATGACCCAGATTCAGCAATGCCCGAACCCCGGACTCTTTCTCATCTGCTGCCACAACATCGGCCTTGGCCTCGCAACAGGTCTTTATTGCCCGTGTCATGCAGGCCTGATCCAAGTGCAGCAACTTTTCACAATTTTCTGCCAGCCAATGGAAAAATTCAGGCTTGCTTATCAATCCATATTTCAACACCTCGGCCAGCCCTGCTCTCACTTCGCGCACAGGCAGCGTAGTGAGGACGTCGGTGTCTACAATTACGCACTGGGGTTGATGAAAGGCGCCAATCATATTCTTGCCCAGCGGGTGATTCACACCGGTTTTGCCACCCACGGCAGAATCAACCTGGGCCAGCAGCGTGGTTGGCATTTGAATAAACTGAATGCCGCGCAGATAGGTCGCGGCAGCAAAGCCGGTGATATCTCCCACCACCCCTCCACCGAGTGCCACCAGCACCGTATTGCGGTCGTATTTGCCGGCCAGGAGTTCGTCGTAGATATGGCCTACGGCCGCCAAATTCTTGTGGGCCTCTCCATCGGGTAGCACGATGGCCTTACAAGAGGATTCACCGGAACCTGCAGATTGTGCCGCAGTGAACGCTGATTTTGCCTGTTCCAGATAGAGCGGCGCCACCACATCATTGCTTACGATAACAACCCGGCTGCGGCCGAGGTAGGGCGCCACCAATTCCGCGCTGGTAATCAGTTGCGAGCCGATATGGATCGGATAAGTTCTATCACCCAGGTTTACTACGACTGTTTGCATGGGGTAGTTCCAGAGTGTCCCTATCAATCCTGATTGGATTCGGGGCGCATCTTTACCATCCGATCCAGCTGTTTGCTAATTTCATGACTCACGGATTTAGGGTTCCGACGATTGGTATCAACAATGATGTCGGCCACTTCGAGGTATAGCGGATCGCGAATAGCCATAAGCTCACGAATTTTCGATTCCGGATCATCCGTTTGCAACAGCGGCCGGTTCCTATCGCGACTGGTGCGTTCCATTTGTTGGGCGATGGAAGCGCGCAAGTATACAACCACGCCTCTACTGCTCAAACACGCCCGATTCTCGGCCGCAAGTACTGCGCCGCCGCCCGTGGCCAATACCACATTCTGCTTGGCGCTCAAGCGCTCGATCATGCGTATTTCGCGCAGACGGAAGCCACTCTCGCCCTCAACATCGAAGATCCACGGGATATCTGCGCCGGTCGAAGTTTCGATCTCCCGGTCGGAATCGGCAAACTCGAGACCCAGTAATTCCGATAGCGCTCGCCCTATGGTGGACTTGCCCACGCCCATGGGACCCACCAGAAAAATACTGCCAGAAAACCTCATGACACGGACACCAGTATCAGTTTCAATCGAATATCTCGAATAGTCTTCTGGGCACTGCTTTTCTTTCTCATCATCACTTCCTCTTGGAGTTAACGATGAGCCAATACTGTCTCTTAGGCAATTAGGGGATTATGTCCAACTAGGGCTGACGGG
>Ga0208748_1000146_pt1:25000-34856 | contig 34856 bp, 24 predicted proteins | sample Knorr_S7_td_Bott_FD_185599 | JGI IMG/M metagenome (GOLD analysis project Ga0208748, IMG submission 185599) | Marine microbial communities from Southern Atlantic Ocean transect - Knorr_S7_td_Bottom_ad_4513_LV_A (SPAdes) (version 2) | ecosystem: Environmental > Aquatic > Marine >... | reverse complement strand
CGATTAGTGGCGGCGGCGGTATTCGTTTAAAGACACGAGCTTTAGCCATCATTATTGATTATGCCTTTGTGGACTTCGGTATCCTCAAACTCTCTCATCAAGTTGGACTTGGGTTGGAATTCTAATTTGTGATGGGTGCCAACAGTTGATACAAAGATAACACAGTAGATTCTCTTTAAACATATTCATATAAATTCAATAAGTAACATCAGGAAATAATACGTTACTTTAATATATTCTCGATGTGGTTCTCGGGAAAATTAATTATTATACGTAAATTTCTACACTTTGATAAAAGATAAAACAGGAAGGAAACTCATGAAGTTAACAAAATATATTTCTTTAATCATTTTGTCATTCACCCTTGCTTGGGGTCATAATGTGACAAAAATGAAGAGTCAGCAAATATTAAAATCCAACATTGATAGTCAAAATGAAAATATAACACAATTTGCTCGATCAATGGATAGTCGAACGGATACAGTAACCATCTTTTTTGATGATATGGAAGGCGGTACTGACGATTGGACATTTGAAACAGGTTGGGGAGAAACATCCACCAGTTACAGTAGCCCCTCCACGAGTTTGAATATAGATGATGATAATTATGATACTGAAAGTGCTATAATATCACCTGTAATTACATTACCTGAAGTGGCTGAAAATGAACTGATCAAATTCAATTTTGACTTATGGTGCGATTTCCCAGACTCAGATGGTGATGGAGATAATTATCTTGAAGATTACTATCGGGTTGAAGTTGCTAATCTTGATAATTCACCTACTTATTTTCATACGTCTTCTAATGATGCTTATAGCGGTAATTCCTGGTGGTGTGCAGATCAAAATGTTGGCGGTTATAGTGATGCTTGGCTACAATTTTTAGATACGCCTTCAATTTCTATTCCTGCAGGTGGTGGTTCTTTATCCGCTCAATTAAAATGGGGTATTGAAGCATACGCTGGAGCTACAGTTGCAGGTACGTGTACCAACGGCTGGGATGCAGCAAATGTACGAATTTCGACGAATGGTGGCTCAACATGGGAATTATTGACAGGCGATGATGCCTATGATTTCACTGATGGTTATGGCTGGATATATAATGATGAGACATATTATGATTGTCAGGATTTGGCTGCAGGATGGGGCAATGTAGTCGACTGGCATTTAGTCACATTCGATCTGAATACCTATGCAGGTCTAGATGTTATAATCCGTTTTGGATTTGGCTCTGATCCGGCATGGAGCACCGCTGATGAACCAGCCATAGATGGTTTTCGCATTGATGATGTTTCAGTAACAGATGCCAGTGGCAATGTTCTTTTTACTGATAATGCGGATGATCAAGTACTCATGACCCCAACAAATGGATTTGACGTGCAGTGGGATATTGTTTTTTATGATTATGGCGATGATTCACGTCCTGGTGGTGCCAATGTTGGCTGGCAGACTTATATGCCCGGAGATCCGTTTAATAATAATATTCAACTTGATTTAACACCTCATGCAGGTGATGATGTGCAATTTCGGATTATGGCTCGAATTGATGATAATGATGATGGTGGAAATGGCAGTGGTTTATTCATTGATGATTTTCATGTATGGTCCGTTTTATTTGAAGAATCAATACCTGAAGTCACAAATCTTAATGTTGAGCCCGGAGATACGGAGATGCATTTAACATGGGATGCATTGAATACGGACTTTGAAGGAGAAATTGCTTACGATAATGATAATTTTACAGGGTATGCAATTGGTGGCGTTGCCGGATGGGCTGGCTCATATTTTGATATGCCTTTTGGAGTGAATAGTGTTACGGTGAATTCGGTAAAGGTATTTGCTAATGATAATTACACAATAGATATTGCTGGTTTTTCGATTTCAGCGGGTGCTCCAAACAGCACACCTGATTTTACGACTTCACAGAGCATTGTTGCTGGATCTTGGAATGAATTTACTGTAAACGGCTGGACATTTGATGGTGACTTTGTAATCGCTACGTCTATTGCTGACGGTATTTATATGGCTTTAGATAATTCAGCTGTCCCCGGCGGACATGCTTGGATTAATACCGGTGGTGTATGGCAAGAGTATAATGGAAGCGCAGATTTGGATGATGGAGAATGGATGATCCGTGCCAATGTAACTGTTGAAGGTGATGGTAATTACACATTTAATGTTTACCGCAGTTCTGCCGGATCTGATTTTTCGCTCATGTTTAATGGTCAAGGAATTGAAGCAGCAGAATATATAGATATTCTTGTAATGAACGATACAGAGTACTGTTATAAAGTAACGGCATTATATGATGGCAATGAAGGTCCTGAATCCAGTGCTGCTTGCGGCACTCCCGAAGCCCAAACTATACACGAAATTGCATATGATGATGGAGGTGCTGAAACAAGTACAAATGTTGGCAGTGGGAATTATATGGCTGTAAAAGTGACACCCGTTAATTATCCATCTGAACTAAAACGAGTTAAGTTTTATGTACCGACAGGTTCCCCTGGAATTTGTGCTGTACGTGTGTGGGATAACGACGGAACTGATGGGCTCCCAGGTACAGAATGGACGCCTTCTGGAGGCGTGATTATGCAGCTTGCTCAAGGTTGGAATGTGAAGGATGTATCTATTTTAAATATTCAAATCTTTTCTGGAGATTTTTATGTTGGTTGGGAAGAAACATCTAATTCACCTCCCATTGGTATTGACCTTACTGACCCGGATTTTCGCAGTTATATAAACGTTGATGGCTCACCTCCGGTTGGAACGAATGGAGTATGGGCTGCATTATTTTTGGACGGTGATTTTATGGTTCGCGTAGATGTGGATTCAGGTGTATTGGCAATTGATGATGACTTATATGATGTGGTTCCGGAAAAATTCACGTTACGTCAGAATTATCCCAATCCGTTTAACCCGGTAACGAATATTGATTTGGAATTGCCGGAATTTGCCAAAACACATTTGGCTATATTTGACATTACCGGACGTGAAGTCATAACACTTATCAATAATGAAAACCTGAATGCAGGTCATTATCGTTACCAAGTGAATGCTAACGGTTTACCTTCAGGAATGTATTTTTACAGAATGGTGGCTATATCTACTTCGGGCAATAAATACACAGATACAAAAAAACTGGTCTTACTTAAATAGACTCTCAATCAAGGGCGTCCTTTTGGACGCCCTTTTTAATAAATACATATAAATGAAAAATAGTTACAAAAAATTAATCCTTTTCAGTTTCCCATGGATGCTGTGTGCAAATTCTATTACCATTACTCCAGATACACTTACTGCTTCAATTCAATATGGAGAAATAACAACGGAAACTATTACAATTACCAATAGCAATAATTTCCCAGTGAATTTGGACATTAGTATTCTAGAGCAGTCACCTCCCAATCCTGCGCCATTATTTGATACAGACCGTTTTGAACCTGACAATGAAAATTATCGCCAAGAAATGGTAACAGATATTCAGTATCTGGATGAATATGGAAATTGGGTAGATGGTATTCGTTGTGGAACAGCGCCAACTCAAGAAGGTATTTTATCATTTGTGCAGAGTGCAATTGAAAATAATAATAACCAAAATCGATCGAGTCGAAATTTGGTAAATATCCAAGTGGCATGGCATGTGTTATACGCAAGCAATGGTGCTGGGAATATTTCCAATGATATGATTATGGGCCAAATTGATGTCTTTAATGATGCCTATGCACCGTATGATATATTCTTTACGCTTGTGAGTGTGGATTATACGATGAATGATAATTGGTATAACGATATGGATCAATATGAGAGCACGTATAAACAGCAATTATATATTGACCCGATTCATCATTTGAATATTTATTCGGGCAATATGCCGGGATTGCTAGGTTGGTCATACCTGCCGTATCAATGGGCTGAAGGCAGTTACATGCATGGAGTGTGTATACTTCATTCATCATTGCCTGGTGGAACATCGTATCCTTATAATGCCGGCGATTCAGCTACCCACGAAGTGGGTCATTACTTGGGCTTGGATCATACCTTCAGGAACGGCTGCAGTGTAAATAACGATTATGTGGATGATACGCCTCAGGAAAATGATGGCAATAATATTTACAGCTGTAACAATACAGATACCTGTCCTAACGATCCTGGCATGGATCCAGTTCATAATTATATGACTTACACCGATGATGCCTGTTTAAATCAATTTTCAAATGGACAAGGTGAACGAATGGAAGATATGATTGCTACCTACCGTCCTGGTTTGTTAGAGAATCCTGTATCGCCGGGGTGGATTTATACTACAGTTAATGTCATTCAAGTTCCTGCAAACGGATCGGTCGATTTCGATATTACGTTTGATGGCACTACCTTGGTCGGTGGCGATTATGCAGCAAATATTTATTTTGAAGAATCGACTCTGGATACGACTGTATTACTACCATCATTTTTGAACATCATGGGAATAACCAACTTGGAATTGAGTTTTGAGTCCATAATAGATTCATTGTACCCTAATGAATTTTCTAACAATTTTTTGGAAATGACATATTCAGGTTCCGATCCTTTATTGTATCAATTTGATAGTGAAATTGATTGGGTAACAATTCTTGGTGGAGATGGCAGTTTGGAGAATGGAGAGCCTCAATTCATTACGTTCAATTTCAATAGTTTGTTCATGGCTCCCGGGGAATATGAAGGCGATGTTATTTTGAACACAAATATGGGATCATTACCCATTCCTCTATTGATGGTAATCATGGAACCATTAGGAGTTGCTGATGGTGTTGTTCCTATGAAATTTGCTGTAAGTGATAATTATCCTAACCCTTTCAATCCATCCACTCGAATTACAATTTCAATTCCAGATCGTTCGAAGGTTTCCGCAATAGTGTTTGATTTGAGTGGATGTAAAATTGTTACATTGCTCAATTCTACACTTGAAACAGGTGTGTATGATTTAACATGGCTAGGGAAAAATGATTTGGGCAATCCTGTTTCAGCTGGCGTATATATTTTGCGAGTAGATGCTGGAAAATTTCACAATAACCAAAAAATGATTTACTTAAAGTAATTAAATAATATGAAAAAAATATTTATATACTTATTAATTGTATTCGCAGGCTTTGTCTTTGCGGATGATATTGAAGTTTCCCAAGATACATTATTGCAAAACTTGATTTATGGTGAAACAGCTGATCGTATTTTAACCTTCACAAATAATACATCTAATGATGTGGATTTAACGATTACCTTGGTAGACCAAACATGGATTCCACTCGTGGGGCGATTTTCAGTTCCAGAAGATATTCAACTCCCTGATGTAGCGATTGAATTTGGATTGGGTAATGATTTGATTTGTGGTACGCCTGATCCGAATCCGGAAGATTTGTTGGTCACAATCGATCAAGTTGAACGTTGGTTAGAAAGGCAAGGACGCAGTTCCCGCAATATTGTTAATGTAAAAATTGCCTGGCATGTGATACATCAAGACAACAGTGTTGGTAATTTGTCTGACCAGCAAATAGCACAACAGGTAACGAGGCTTAATAATGCCTTTGCCTATCATGAATTTATCTTTACGTTGGATATCATTGACCGAACTGTAAACAATGACTGGTTTAATGATATGTATGATACATATGATGCTGTAGCAAAACAGGCTCTGAATATTGATTCGTTTCATTATTTAAATGTTTATACTTCAAATATTTTTATTGATGGAGTAGCCGGCTATGCTTATATGCCTAATTCATGGTCAGAAAACAGTTATATGCATGGTGTCGTTTTAGATTATCGAACGTTACCCTATGCTGCTGGATATGATGGTGATGTCGCTACCCACGAAGTGGGACATTATCTTGGACTCCATCATACGTTTTATAATAATTGCACGACAGGAAACGATGGTGTTGATGATACTCCGGCTCAACATGAAGACTATTTGTGGCAATGTAGTAACAGCTTAGATAGCTGCCCAACATTACCTGGAAATGACCCTGTTCATAATTATATGACCTATACCAGTAATTACTGTCAATGGGAATTTACATCTGGACAGAAAGACAGGATGCATGCTATGGTGGCTACTTACAGACCGCATTTATTGGAAAATCCCGTCGCACCGGTATGGATGACCACCGAAAATGAAACAATCACTGTTCCAGCGAATGGTAATCTGGATATCACCATTAACTTTGATGCTACAGCCACATACGGTGGTACCTTTTATGGTGACGCTATTTTCACAGCTGAAACACCAGATACTTCCATCACAGTTTCAGCTACATTGAATATTACCGGCTTTCCTGAAATTGGTTTAAATGTGACAACTGTTACATTTGACGATACATATATCAATGACACCTCATCCGTTTTATTAGAAATAACAAATGTTGGTTCGGATGATTTAGAAATCAGCAGCTTTGATTTTGATAATGATTATTTCTTTACGAATGAATCTGATCTAGAACTAAATCCAGGTGAATCTACAGAAATAACATTATTATTTATCCCAGACACAGTTGGTCAATTTAGTGGCTCCCTGACAATTAACTCAAATGACAACAATGATCCAATGATTGATATCTCTTTAAATGGTACCGGAGAAGTATCCCCTTTATTATTGTCATTTTCTTCACTTTCAGATACACTAGATGCGAATGCTGTATCTTCACATGTGTTATCTCTAACTAATTCAAGCAATGAAACAATAGATTATACACTTAGTCATGATATCGATTGGTTAACGATTAATAATGAAAGTGGGTCTATATCAACCAATTCAAACGCGTTGGTTCAGTTCAATATCAGCACTCTGTTTATGAATTATGGTGAATACACCGGGACAGTGTATGTTGCAACAAACGTTGGACAGTTTGATATTGACGTTAATATTCATGTAGCTGCATTGGCTATTGGGGATGACATAAATGGTATACCGCTATCATTTAAGGTTCATAAAAATTTCCCCAATCCGTTTAATCCAATGACTAAAGTACAAATTGATATTCCCGAAAAAGGGCATTTGCAAGTAGTAGTTCATGATATATACGGTCGATTGATATCAACATTAATGGATTCAGATGTTGAGCCGGGATTTAGCCGTGTAATATGGAATGGAAAAAATAGATTAGGTGTTAGGGTTGCTTCGGGCGTATATATAATAAGTGCACGCTTAAACAACCAGCAATATTCACAAAAGATGTTATTGGTGAAATAAAGCTTTTACCGTAACTTTCCCTGTAGGAGAGAAAATGAAAAGATTAATAATATTATTTGCACTTTTTGTTGGATTTGCCCAAGCGTTGGATTGCCCGGCAGATTCTTCATATCACACAGACAATCGAACCCTTCTGCCTGATGGGACTCCAAACCCCAATTATGGACAGATGATTGCCACAGGCCTTTGTGCGTGTATTGGTTTTGAAGTAACTCTTTCGGGTTCGTCTGATGATTCAACAGTGACACTTATTTTCAAAATGGTGGATAATGAAGCTATCCGAGGTATACAATTAGATGTTTATCATGATGCCGGCTCTGATCTTGTTTATGGAGACGAAGGTGTTGTATATAAAGGTGAAAAACTTGAAAATGTGTTTGATGAATACGGTGACCCTGTTACTAGTTCAAATGCCATGCAGTTATTGAGCAATGAAATTAATGACCATGTTAAAGTGATGGCATATAGTACAAACCGAACCCAGACAGCTGGCGATGGTGTAGAAGGTACTTTGTTTCAAATTACGTATAAAGCACCCAATGGCCATGAAGGCCTTCCAGCGACGATTACGTTCTGGCTGGATGGCGTAAGGCTACCAGGTACATCCATGGCGCCGGATTTATTGGATGTCTCATGCAGTTATCCTGATGTAAATAATGCTGTAACCTTTAATACATCTGAAATGGGTATTGGGGATGATCCGTTACCAACGGCTTTCAGCTTGGCTCAAAATTATCCAAATCCATTCAATCCCACGACTCGCATATCATTTGACTTACCGGAACAAGCACTTACAAAATTGGTTGTGTATAATATATTAGGTCAACAAGTGAGTGTACTTACGAATAGACATATGAGCGCAGGGCATCATGTGTTTGATTGGAATGGACAGGATGCCAGTGGGAATTCGGTTGCATCAGGTGTTTATTTTTATGAGCTTCGAGCCGGTGATTTTGTTGCTAAGAAAAAGATGCTTTTGCTGCGCTAATTCAGTTTATTATAACAAAATTCTTTCTAAATTCCCCTGTCCTTGAGGTCAGGGGAATTTTTTTTATGCGAATAAAAAACATATTATTAATTGGATTAATTGTCTCCTCATTAGTGAGTCAGGACCAATATCGATCGGTCCGGCAAGCACAGGATGATTGGGGAGATTACACCAAATTTCAAAAACATGAACTGCTCTCATTTTGTGATTTCCTTATTAATGAAGGTTTTCATGAACGAGCGTTGTTAAGTCTCTTCCAGTATTTATACCGCTATCCCGGTGATAGCCTTGAAACAGCTGTTTATTATTATATAGCTCAAAGTTATGAATATTCAGAAAATTATGATTTAGCTGAACTTTATTATACGCGGACGCAGGAAATGTCCGACAGTACTGACATGGTCTTTCGAGCATCTGAATATCGGAAAATGTATTTATTGTTAGAAGCAGGTGAATATGATCAGATATTTGAAAAAACAAAATTATCTGAAGATCCCTACTACCTGACATTTCGAGGATATGCATATTTTTATAAACTGCAATGGATTGAAGCGCGTCAATCCTTTTTAGCAGCAGAAGAACAATTTGACCATCCGTATTATTCAAAACGGCTGGCAGCCATGTTCAAGGCTATCGATGCTTCAGCTAATGTACCATTAAGAAACAAATGGTTATCATTGGCTGCGTCATTTGTTCCAGGGGGAGGGCATGCATATTTAGAACAGTGGGAATCCGCGGGTGGTATGCTGGTGTCGATGATGCTTATTTCATCCATGATTTCAAATGCGACTCTCACACAATCAGGGAAGCTGTCATTTGATCAATCAAAACAAAGTGTAGTCCCATTGTCAAGTGGTATTAAAACAGAGAACGATGTGTTTACTACTCAAAGGGGCTATAATTATCCAGGCAGCATAAAATTATCAACTAAAAATGCAAAAATATTAATTCCACCTGCGATGATAGGGGTGGGGTTGTACATTGGAGGGATTTGGAAAACATGGATAGATGTTGATGAGGCCAATCGTGCACGTGTGGAACGTTTTGTTGGAAATGTGACTTATAAAATAGCCATTGACATCTTTTTAGACTATCCGGAACCAGAGCTAATTAATCAGTAAAAAAGTCAATAAACTTGAGATATAGGTATTGACTTGTGATAATTAGTTACTGTAATTTTGCGGGCTTTGCGCAGCTTGTGTAAAGCACTTTTGTTTTTTGAAAATTAGGTATGCGTGACTTGTCAGTGAATTTGAGAATTAAAACGATAGAACAGAATCAAACATACAATGGAGAGTTTGATCCTGGCTCAGGACGAACGCTGGCGGCGTGCTTAACACATGCAAGTCAAGGAGAAAATTTTCTTCGGAAAATGAGTAAACTGGCGAACGGGTGAGTAACACGTAGGCAACCTGCCCTAGAGACTGGGATAACTTCGGGAAACCGGAGCTAATACCGGATAATGCAGCGGGTCCTTCGGGACATTGTTGTTAAAGCTGGCTTCGGCTAGTACTTTAGGATGGGCCTGCGTCCGATTAGCTTGTTGGTAGGGTAACGGCCTACCAAGGCGGTGATCGGTAGCTGGTCTGAGAGGATGATCAGCCACACTGGGATTGAGATACGGCCCAGACTCCTACGGGAGG
>Ga0208748_1000146_pt1:0-22500 | contig 34856 bp, 24 predicted proteins | sample Knorr_S7_td_Bott_FD_185599 | JGI IMG/M metagenome (GOLD analysis project Ga0208748, IMG submission 185599) | Marine microbial communities from Southern Atlantic Ocean transect - Knorr_S7_td_Bottom_ad_4513_LV_A (SPAdes) (version 2) | ecosystem: Environmental > Aquatic > Marine > Oceanic... | reverse complement strand
GTAAGTGTACCGGGGGTAGAGCACTGAATGGGTTAGGGGGCCTACAAGCTTACCGACCCCAATCAAACTCCGAATACCGGTATTATAATGCATGGCAGTGAGCTCATGGGGGATAAGCTTCATGAACGAAAGGGAAAGAACCCAGACCATCAGCTAAGGTCCCAAAGTCGATGCTAAGTGATAAAGGATGTCAAATCGCCCAGACAGCTAGGAGGTTGGCTTAGAAGCAGCCATCCTTTAAAGAAAGCGTAATAGCTCACTAGTCGAGGGGTTTTGCGCCGATAATTTCCGGGACTAAGCATCGCACCGAAGCTATGGATCTCGATATTTATATATCGAGGTGGTAGGCGAGCGTTCCATCGACCGTCGAAGGTTGACCCGTGAGGGCAGCTGGAGGAAATGGAAATGAGTATGCTGGCATGAGTAGCGATAAAGCCTGTGAAATGCAGGCTCGCCGCAAGCCCAAGGTTTCCTGAGTAAAGTTAATCTGCTCAGGGTTAGTCGGACCCTAAGCCGAGGCCGAAAGGCGTAGGCGATGGAAAACAGGTTTAATATTCCTGTACCAGTGCAACATTGTTTGAACTATGGGGGGACGCAGAAGTGAAAGGTCAGCCCGGTTTTGATAGTCCGGGTTTAAGTGCGTAGGGAGTTCTGGTAGGTAAATCCGCCGGGACATTAATCCTGAGACACGAATAGGAGAGCTTAGCTCATAAACTGACCCTAATCATGCTGCCAAGAAAATCCTCTATGTTAGATGCTGCGCTGACCGTACCGTAAACGGACACACGTGGGCGAGGAGAGTATCCTCAGGCGCTTGTGAGAATCCAGGTTAAGGAACTCGGCAAATTAGCCCCGTAACTTCGGGAGAAGGGGTGCCCTTATTAGGTGAAGAACTTCGCGTTTGGAGCTGAACAGGGCCGCAGTGACCAGGCTCAATCGACTGTTTACTAAAAACACAGGTCTCTGCTAAGTCGCAAGACGAAATATAGGGACTGACACCTGCCCGGTGCTGGAAGGTTAAATGGAGAGGTTAGTTCCGATTTATCGGGACGAAGCTTTGAAATGAAGCCCCAGTAAACGGCGGCCGTAACTATAACGGTCCTAAGGTAGCGAAATTCCTTGTCGGGTAAGTTCCGACCTGCACGAATGGTGTAACGAATTGAGCACTGTCTCAACCTGGAGCACAGCGAAATTGAAGTGTCGGTGAAGATACCGGCTACCCGCGGCAGGACGAAAAGACCCCGTGAACCTTTACTATAACTTAGCATTGGATTTTGGTTATGCATGTGCAGGATAGGTGGGAGGCTATGAAACTTGGACGCTAGTCCGGGTGGAGCCATCCTTGAAATACCACCCTTGTATTGCTAGAACTCTAATCCCGACCCGTGAATCCGGGCGAGAGACAGTGTTAGGTGGGTAGTTTGACTGGGGCGGTCTCCTCCCAAAAGGTAACGGAGGAGCTCAAAGGTTCCCTCAGCACGGTCGGTAATCGTGCGAAGAGTGCAAAGGCATAAGGGAGCTTAACTGCGAGGTCGACGGACCGAGCAGGTGCGAAAGCAGGACTTAGTGATCTGGTGGTTCCGTATGGAAGGGCCATCACTCAACGGATAAAAGGTACTCCGGGGATAACAGGCTTATCTCCCCCAAGAGTTCACATCGACGGGGAGGTTTGGCACCTCGATGTCGGCTCATCACATCCTGGAGCTGGAGAAGGTTCCAAGGGTTGGGCTGTTCGCCCATTAAAGTGGTACGTGAGCTGGGTTTAGAACGTCGTGAGACAGTTCGGTCTCTATCCGCCGTGGGCGCAAGATATTTGAGGGAATCTGCTTCTAGTACGAGAGGACCGAAGTGGACGAACCTCTGGTGTACCAGTTGTTCCATCAGGAGCACGGCTGGGTAGCTATGTTCGGACCGGATAAGCGCTGAAAGCATATAAGCGCGAAACCGATCCCAAGATTAGATATCTCTAACATAAGTTAATAAGGCTCGTTGTAGACTACGACGTTGATAGGCTGCAGGTGTAAGTGTAGTAATACATTCAGCCGAGCAGTACTAATAAGCCGAACGGCTTTACCAAATTTTTATCGTTATGAAACAAACCCGTCAATTTCCCATAATTTATTACCAAAAATATTTTCCGGTGATTATGGCACAGGGGCAACACCCGTTCCCATCTCGAACACGGCAGTTAAGCCCTGTTGCGCCGATGGTACTGCGCGGGAGACTAGCGTGGGAGAGTAGGTCGTTGCCGGGAATATTTCAAAAAGCCCCGCATTTTGCGGGGTTTTTTTATGTGTGATATAAATCAATTAATACATGAATTAATTTGGCTTATCCTGCATTAATCAGGTAAATTGTTTGTAGGCGTTATGAAGAAGAGATTACAAAAAACGGTTTACTGCCTGTCAATATTCATACTGTTTGCAGGTCAGCATCTCCAGGCTCAGTCTACCACATTGGAACCAGAACCAGGTTTCACTGAATATGCAACTTATTATATTAGCAGTTTCGACCTTCAGACAGGTGCTTCCAATTTTCAATTATTCCGCTTTCGACTGCATTCGAGTAGTTATCCTGTGTATACGAAAATTGTATTTAATGCATCCATGATTTCTCCTGCATTGGGTATTGATTCGGAAATTGCAATCGTTGAATTGGAGACAGTTCCTTTCCAAATGAGTGCAGATATTATTTTGGATAATCAGGATATGTCTACAACCACAACACATTTAATAGATGTTTCGGGGAATACAGTTCCTTTGAGTATAAGTATTATTGATATGATTACTTCCTCGCAATTTGACGAAATTTTAAGTTCAGTTATAACTACGGGCAGATTAGCAGATGGTACCTATACATTTGAAGTTCAAGTTTTTAGTGGCCCTTCTGAAGATGACTTGTCCCTTACAGATTCAGAAAATATAAATCTTGTGGTTGAATCACCCGCCAATATCAGTTTGGAATCTCCAGGAGGAGCACTCGAAGATACATCATTAACTGAAATTTATAATACATACCCTTTGTTCATATGGTATCCGCAATTTTGTTCACAATGTGAAGCTGAAATCAGGGTTGCAGAATATGTTCATGGCACACATTCATCGATCAATGAAGCAATTGAGGATGAAACAATGCTGCCATTTGATCAATCGGCCGGTTGGGAATTTGTAGGAAATGTTTCCAGTTTTCAATATCCCGTTTCCAATGCTCGTTTATTAGAGCATGACAAAATTTACGTTTGGCAAGTTAGAGCCACATTACCAACAACTGTTGGAGAACAAGAAATTCTTTCACCTGTATTTGCCTTTAAAATTGGTGACATCGGTGGAGCCAATCCAGTTCCTGCAGGTGTAAATCCTGTGATTCAAGTACTCGGGCATGCATTGTCTTCTGATCAATACAGCTCATTGTTTGGTGCCGGTGGAGTTTTAGAAGGATATACCCCTACAGGTAATATTGCGATAAATGGTGCTGTTGCGTCTGAATCAGATATTATGTATTTATTCAATCAAGTTATTATCCAAAATGCCTCAATAGTCAATATTTCTGTAGAAGAATGATGGATAAGACAAAACACATAATAATTTCACTTTTGGTTTTAATGTGGTGTTCTCCGTTAGAAAGTGCTGCAAAAATAGCCGTTACCACAAAAGTATCCGGAAAAGTAGATATCGAACAGGCGGGAAGCAGTGGTTTGTCAGCATTAAAACCCGGTACAATTTTATTGGATGGTGATCGAATTATTACAGGTAAAAATGGTTTTACAGCCTTGATCTATATTGATGACAAATCCATGGTGAAGATTACGGGTAATACAGAGGTGATTATTAAGGGGACGCGATCAGCTGGTTCTATTGCAAAACAAGTCAATATTGATCATGGAACACTTCGAGCGCTAGTAAATAAACAGCGCAAAGGTGAATTTGTCGTACAAAGTTCAACATCAGTTGCCTCGGTCAAAGGGACAGATTTCTGGATGATTACAGATCCGGAAACAGGCGATGTACTCATCGGGCTGGAGGGATTAGTCAGTCTGACAAACTTGGTAAGTGGTGAAACAACCGATGTGGGAGCTGGAACAACTGGTACATCATCAACAGATGGAAGTGTGGAAACATCTGAAACAAACCCCAGCGATATCCCAACTGATCCAGATGAAAGCGGTACTCCAATTAATCAGATTGAAATCGAATTGGAAGGTCCCGACGGCGTAATTAAAACGTTAATGATTGATATTCAATAAATCACCTACCGTTTCATAAATTGTACTACTGTAAATGATGAAACGGATTCAAATTGCTGCACTAATACTGCTCTCAAATCTTTTTGCTTTTAGCGGTTCATATCTTTATCATGAGCCTCCTTTGGATGTGCGCGTTGGGCAAGACCTAATTCTTTCTGCCATGCCTGTGTCCGACAATCAAGTTGTTGAAGCGCAAGGATATTATAGAATAAAGGGTAATATAAGTTTTCAAGAAGTTCATTTACAGAACGTTCAAGCTACTTGGGAAATGAAAATAAATGGCCGGGCTCTTTCTGAAAAAGGATTAGAATATTGTCTTATTTTTAAAATGACCGATGGTGGTATTCTGGCCTTCCCAAAAGAAGATCCATTAGACCAACCCCATGAATTAAATGTACTGCCAATGATTTTTTCTAATAAAATTGTTGATTTATTAGAACCCACATTTCAACAAGAAAGCGTTGAAGTTGATATATTGATTTTATCTCCAGAACCCGATGCCGAGATTAATCCTGATGATGCTGTGATTGCCTTAAGTTTATTTAATATACCTGATGTGGATTCTGCGAGTATTCGTTTAGTTGTTGATGGTAAAGATGTCACTGAACAAGCAGAGATCAGCGGCGGCATTGTAACATATATACCCAAGCGCTTTAAAAAAGGAATTCATTCTGTGCAGTTGACATTATCTATGTTGGATGGGACACCTATTAAACCAATATCTTGGACATTTTCAGTTTTAGGCGGATTAGCCATAGCCGGGAACGTTGATTACAGAGGAGATATTTCTGCAAGATATTTGAATGAATATGTGGGTGAAAATTTTCTAAATGTAGGTGAATTAAGAGGGAATGCAGAAGTATCCGTCGACTTTGGTAAGGTCAAGACCAGTTTCAGACAAACAACAAGAGATAATCCGTATCGGCAACCGTTGAATCGTTTTTCGACAGCTTTACAATTTGGAGAATTTTTGGATATTCGAATGGGTGATTTTTATAGGTCAATTTCACCCTATACTCTGGACGGCCGCCGTGTGAGAGGTTTGAGCATTGATATAGATCTCAAATTCGTAAGATTGGAAGTAATTCAAGGTCAACTAAATAGAAAAGTTCAGCATTTAAATAAAATGAATGGTGCCTTGTTGCTTCCTTCAAATCCCGGTAAGGTTGATACGTTGGGACAGCTTTTATTTACAATGGATAGGACAGGATATACATTTGATAGAGAAATAACACTTGCTCGATTGTCTATAGACCTTTTTTCGAAATTTCAAATGGGTGTTCATATTATGAAAGCCAAGGATGATATTAATTCGGTCAATAAAGATATTTCCGGCGCATCGTTTAGTGTGGACAGTACGGACATTACGGTCAACGATAGCCTGTATAATATTGCAGTAGATAATTACACCTATAATACATTTACCAGTGCAGTAGAAGCAGTGGGCGGAAATGTCAATTTGCCGAATAAGAATTGGGGTGGGCGCACTCCGGAAGATAATATTGTTGTTGGTTTTGATATAGGAACTGTCAGGGATAAAAAGCGCCTCAAATTAGATTTCAGTTGGAACTTCAGTATGCATAATAGGGATATCTGGGACGGTCCCATGACATTTTCACAATTGGATACCATTATTGACGATACTGCGGATGGATTTATTGCTCAATCGTATGATGCAGATGGAAATGTTTCTACAGCTGGTATCGATACAACACAAATACCCTTTGATCCTTCCAGTTTCCAAAATTTGTTTATTTATAATATCAACACTACACCCTTGGTCCCCTTTGACTATATAAGTGCAAAATTTTTTCCAATTACAACCTATGTAAACATGCCGTCTTCGGCATTTCATTTTCGCATAATGGGTAATTACAGATATAGTAAATTCACAATGGTTTACAGACAAATTGGTCCTGAATTTGTGTCACTTGCGAATCCGTATTTGACAACAAATATTCGAGAGTTTGTTTTCACAAACAGACTAGCGTTGATTGAAAATAAATTATTGATTAGCGCTACATATAAATACAAAGATGATAAAATATTGTTTATAGTCAAAGAACCGTTAAAAACAAAAACACTCGTGGCTAGCCTAACATTTATGCCGGGTGCTAATGCTCCGAGTTTTGTTGTCAATTTTCAAACTATTGGAAAAAATAACAGTAAGACAGAACTGGAAAAAATAGGTCAAGAATGGCAGGATTTTCGCCAGGATTCACGAACCAATAATTCATTCTTTTCGGTAACATATCCTTTTTCAATGGGAAGAATTAAACATAATTTGAATTTGAATGTAAATAAAATTGTTAATGAAGACCAACTTGCAGGTGATCGCAAGACGGATTATTATTTCCAAAAGTCTGATTCCAAAACAATGTCTTTGGCGCTTTCATCTCATTTCTCAATACCATTACGAACGATTGCCAATTTCAGCAGGACATCCATTCAGGTTCCTGTACAGGATATAGATGGAAATATAAGTGCGAATGAATTGGTTTGGACATCCATAAGCGGAAATGGACATTATTCATTTTTTAATTATAAACTTAAAGTAAACGCAGGTTTAACATATTTAACAAATAAAGGGACAACGCCCATTTCATTATATGGTTTTAAAAGTGGCGCAGATTACACTATTATAAATGGAATGACTGCTTCATTATCAGGGCATGTACAAATGCGAGATGATAATAGTGGATTTTCTCTAAATACATCAGGTTTTTTATTTTCATTTAGATATAATTTCTAATTGTTATGGATGGTTTTCTTAAATATTTCAAAACCCGGTGGATTGGTTTTGTTTTAACATTATTTTCTATACTTTTGGTTTCGTTATTACACTGGGTGGGCGTTTTTGATATAATTGAAATGAAAACGTATGACTTTCGTTATCACCGAGTGCGGGGTCCACTAACCGGTTGGACAGCAAGAGATTCTTCATTTGCGAAAATTGGGACGGACATTGTATTGTTGGAAGTGGATGATGAAGCGTGGCGGCTCGTGCCGGAACAATGGCCTTATCCTCGTGGAACAGTCTGGGCTAGGGTAATACGAAACCTTTATCAGGCCGGTGCAAAAGTAATTGCCTTCGATATTCAATTTGACTCTCAGGAAACTAAATCGGGACAGCTTCATGATTTTGTTAAAGATTTAGATCAAGAAAAGATTCTAAATATGATTCCCCAATATGGCGATACTCTTTTAGCCGGTGAAATTGCGAAAGCTTTGCCTTCATTAGTCCCTCGTCATGGGGATCAATTATTAGCTGAAGCCATTGCAGAAGCAAAAGCCCATGGAACAGAAGTGGTCATCAATGTAAAAATGGTTACGGAACCCAATAGACAGCCCCCGCAATATATTTCATATCCCATTGATAGAATTATGGCTGTAAATCCGGAAACAGGATTAATCAATGACCAGATGGATGATGATGGATTTTCTCGACGTTATGCCATTGCCGGATATATGGCTCATGAACCGGAAAAAGCATATTTAACCTTGGGTATGAAAGCAGTAAAAGCATTTGCAGACCTACCGGATACAACGGTGCCCAGGTATGATCCCGATGATCGAACATGGACATACGGTCCCTACACAATAAATGCCTATGGACGGAGTAACACGTTTTTTGTTAATTATTATGGACCGGCATCTGGGTATAGATTGCAAGCGGAAGAAAACATTCCGCCTTGGGGAACATTTCCGCGATTTTCAGTTGCTCATGTTATTGATACTGAAGATGTTGATTTGCAAAATCCTCTAGAAGATGTAGACTGGATGACACAATTCATACCCGGAGAAATTCCTGAATGGATTAATGCCATTGAAGATCCCATTGACAGGGCAGCAACGATGGAAGCCTTGGGTATTGGAGCAAATTTTGATGTAACCAAAACACCTTTTTATAATAAGATCGTCGTCATCGGCGTAGCCGTGGAAGTTATTCATGATGTAAAATCAACTCCTTACTACAATTATTTAGGTGTCCAACAGTTGACTCCCGGGATGGAGACCCACGCCAACGCCATCCAGACTGTACTCCATAAAAACTTTATTAGTACGTTTGGTGGTGCCGTAACAGATTTATCTCGCCATGGTTTTCCTATTGCGCATTTTTTACTCATAACCTTATTGGCGCTTATTGCGTTTTTTCTTCTGGATTATGTGAACCCAATCATTGCAGCTGTATCGGTATTTATCGAGGGTATTTTATACTTTGGATTTGTGTGTGGTGCGTTTATGAATGATTATGGGTGGATGTTTAAATCACTAATTGCATCAGATAGTATTGCATTGCCTGGAATTGGCGAGAGTTATGTTATGCCCATGGTGGCACCCATAGTTGGGATTGGTATTACCTATGTCAGCAATATTTTATATCGTGTTTTGAATGAACAGAAAGATAAAAAATTCCTTAAGGATACGTTTGGGGCTTATATATCTCCAGAATTAATTGATCAGATGTTTGAAGAAAAACAAGAACCCAAATTAGGTGGAAATACCGGCTATCATACAGCATTCTTTTCTGATATTCAGAGTTTTTCAGCTTTTTCAGAAGTAATGGAACCAGAAGCCATGGTAAAACTGATGAATGAATACTTGACAGAAATGACCAACATTCTTTTGGATCATCAAGGAACATTAGATAAATATATTGGCGATTCCATCGTGGCGTTTTATGGAGCGCCGGTAACTGTTGAAGAGCATGAATTGTTGGCGTGCAAAACTGCTCTTGCTATGGAAAAGAAAATTGTCGAATTACGTGAAAAATGGAGCCATGAAGATGATAAACCTGATCTGGTGCATCAACTGCGCCATCGCGTTGGGTTGAATTCCGGACCTATGGTTACGGGAAATATGGGGTCAGAAATGCGCATGAACTATACCATGATGGGCGATACGGTGAATGTGGCTGCACGTCTCGAATCCTCGGCAAAACTATATGGTGTATATATCCATGTTGCGGAAAATACATATAAAAAAGTGAAAGATGAGTTTGAGTGGCGGACTCTGGATTACGTACGCGTAAAAGGGAAAAAAGTCCCAGTGCATGTATACGAACTCTTGTCAGAAAAAGGTCAATTAGATGATGATACTGCCAAAATGTTAATGATTTTTCATGAAGGCCTTGAATTATATAATGCTCAAAAATGGAATGATGCTTTGAAAAAGTTTGAAGAATCTGCAACATTAGAAGATGAATTTCCGACCAGACCCACTACACCCAGCAAAGTGTATATTTTCCGCTGTAATCATTTTATAGAAAATCTGCCGGAAAAGGATTGGGATGGCGTTTGGACCATGACAACTAAATAGAATGATTGAACACGATAAAAGTCATCACCGTTTCGTGTTGCAATGCGGTAAATATGAAGCAGCATTAATGTATGCTGTAAAAGGTGATATTTTAGACTTTTACCATATCTATACTCCAGATCCATTTAGGGGAGGTGATGTTTCCTCTTCAATCTTAAAACACGCATTTGATTACGCCCGAGATAACGGTTATCATGTAGTTCCTTCCTGTCCCTATATCGCCGGAACCTTTTTGGAGCGATTCCCGGAATACAAGGATTTGGTGGATGATGGTGAATTTCCTTTTGCTGAAAAGGTTTGAAACATGTTAGGTCTTAAGTATCAAAACACTGATTAATCATACATGGGTCGTTCACCATTTTCATAAAACCGAAATCGTAGTTCATCTTCCATCCAATAATATATCACCCCAATTACCATTTCGTCATTGAATGTAAATGATTCAGTTATAAATTTATCATCTATTTTGACGATAATTTGATGATCACCTCTATCTAATTCAACATATAAAATATGCGCCAAACTCAATACGGGCTCTGAAGTAACAGCTCCATCAAAGAGTTTTTTATCATCAATTTCAATAGTTATGGTATCATCCTGAAAAAAATATTGAATATGAATTTCAAAATCTTCAATTGTGGAGGGAAAATCTTGAACAGTATTAATAGGTATTGATTTAAGCAATAGAGGTAGTTTATCGTTTTCGCTATTATCGCAACTGAGACCTATTAATAAAACCAATATAACATTTAGTATTTTCATTATAGCTCCTAATCTTACTTTAATAACATTGTCTTATTTGATACAATCTTTGGTTTAGAACCATTAATGGGAGAATAGTAAAGATTATAAAAATATATGCCAGAAGGTAATAGATTTCCATCTGATCTACGACCTTCCCATTTATATGAATGAACACCTTTTTCTAACGTTTCAAATTTATCTGGAATTTGATCGGCAATAATTTTTGATGGATTCTCATAAAAAAATATCACTTGATTCGATGGCGATGATTCATTACTAAAAGTTTTAACATCTGTTACCTGGTATGTCGCACTCTCAGGTCCTCTTGGAAATATAGTAAAACTATTATCAATATAGGAGGTGGATGGTTGTGTTGCCCGTAGTGTAAACGCCCCTCCATTTCACTCTGTTGCGGGAAGGGATACAAGGAAAGAGCCAAGCAGTCGCTTGACACATTTAACAGAACGTTTCGAATTTGATAGAGTTTTTTTACATTTTGAAAGGTGATATACTATTACCATCTATTTATGGATGCTATCAATTTTGGAGGAATATAGTTATCAATCTAATTGAACAATTACCTCCATGAGCAATTCTATAATCCGTAATTTCTTTTTCTATTATGACTGAAAATCGCGGAAATATCCTTTGGGTCGATGACGAAGTCGACCATTTAAAGCCCCATATTATTTTCTTGGAAGATAAAGGGTTTAACATGTCTAAAACCACCAATGGTCAGGATGCTGTTACTATGGTGAGTCGGGATGCCTATGATCTTGTATTATTGGATCAATATATGCCCGGAAAAGACGGTATGACCACCCTCCGTGAAATCAAAGAGATCAAACCGGGACTCCCCGTAATTTTGATTACCAAGAGTGAGGAAGAAGATCTCATGGATGAAGCTATTTCCGAAAATGTGGCTCAATTCCTCATTAAACCGGTGAATCCAACCCAGATATTCATGGCCTGCAAACAGGTGTTAGAGCAGTCAAAGATCCGCGAAGAACATGCTACAAGAGGCTATTTACAGGAATTTCAAAAAATCCAATTTCGACTGCAGGAAGAAATGTCAGCGGATGACTGGTGGGATATATATTCACGATTGGTGAAATGGCAATTAGAATTTGATAATCACCCAGATATTAGTTTGGGGGATATTCTTGCTGAACAAATACAGTCAGCTAATAGCGAATTTGTCAAATTTATTTCATCACATTATAAAAATTGGTTATTTAAGGAGGATCGTCCTGTATTATCCAATGATGTTTTTAAAACGTTTGTCAAACCAGAAATCGAGCAACATCATAAAACATGTTTAGTCGTTATCGATGCGTTACGCTATGACCAATTCAAGGTTATCCAGGATTTTCTGAACCCCTATTATGACATAAAGTTTGATTACCAATTTTCATTGTTACCTACAGCAACACCTTTTAGCCGCAATGCCATTTTTTCCGGTTTATTTCCTGATGAATTTATTAAACGGTTTCCGGAACAATTGAATGATATGGTCACCCACGCCAAAAGCTTAAATCAGCATGAGAAAAAAATGATGCGGTTTGCCATGGATAAAGCCGGGTTCAAAGAAAAAACCTTACGTTATGAGAAAATTAATACTGCTGAACAGGGTAAAAGATTCCAATCGCATTATTCAGAAATAAAGAATATAGATGTGTTAGGATTGGTCGTCAATTTTGTAGATATGCTGGCCCATAAACGAGCTGAATCGGATGTGTTGAAAGAAATGGTTCCGGATGTATCGGGCTATAGATCGGCGATTCGAACGTGGTTTGAGCATTCCTGGCTATTTACATTATTAAGAGATTTAAGCCGAGATGGTTTTACGGTTATTATGACCAGTGACCATGGCAGCGCTCAAGTTTCAAAGGGAGTTTTGGTCGGAGCCGATAAAGAAACATCTAAAGGTGTTCGCTATAAGATTGGCCGAAATTTGAGCACCAATGAAAAACATGCTTTAATCATTCGTCATCCGGCAGATTACCGTTTAATCAATTTAATGCACCAAACCACGTATCTCATCGCTAAAGAAGATGTATTTTTTCTCTATCCAAACCAACAGCATAAATATGAAAGCCGCTTGAAAGATAGTTTCCAGCATGGTGGAATTTCATTGGAAGAAATGATGGTTCCGGTGGTAACAATGCGCAGTAAATCCTGAAAAAGTTTCCATGTCTGATCATTTTACGATAAATTTGGATAGTATTTCTGCAACACAAAAATTTGCATCTGAAATGGCTGCAAAAATTCAAAATCCATGTGTCATTGCTATGACAGGAGACCTTGGCAGTGGAAAAACAACTTTTACTCAAGGATTTGCAAGAGGAATGGGCATCAAGGATAATGTGGGTTCACCCACATTTAAATTGGTAAGCGAATACAAAGGCGAACATTTATTGTTGAATCACGTGGATTGTTATCGACTGGAAAATGAAAAAGATTTTTTCAATATTGGCGGTGAAAAGTATTTAGAACCGGATGGAGCAATCACCATAATAGAATGGTCAGAGAAAATTACTAACGTGATTCCCCGGGATGCCATCATCATTGATTTCAAGCGAATTCCAGAAAAACCGGATGTTAGGATTTTGATGATCGAAGGTTGGACACCGTGAATATTCTCGCCATTGAAACAGCGACAGAAGTGTGTGGCATCGCTTATTACGAAAATGATTCGATTAAGGGAATTGAAGAAAAAATCATTCCCCGCCAGCACGCTGCATCTTTGCCTTTGTTTTATAAAGCTCTGCAGGAAAAAACGGGATTATTATTAAATATGCTGGACGGAATTGCAGTGTCCATGGGTCCGGGATCGTTTACTGGTTTGAGAATTGGGTTAAGTTATGCCAAAGGGCTTGCCTTCAGCCATGATTTACCGATTATTCCAGTACCCACTTTGCAAGCGATTGCTTCTGATGTACATTTAGATGATGAATTTTACGTTTTAGTTTTTTCACATCGCGATATGATTTATCATCAAAAATTTTCAGCAGACCTTCAACAAAAGTCCAATGCAGCAGTCAGCAAATGGTCAGACTTAAAACCGTTAATTGAAAATTATGCCTGTTTCCATGTTAAGTGTGATACATTTCTGGAAGATCATGACAGAGCACATAAAGTGCACCCATCTGCAAAAAATATTGGTTCACTGGCATTAACTTATTATACTGATTGGGTTGAAGAAAAACCGTATGCATTGGTTCCAAACTATATTGCTCCATTTGAAATAAAAACACCAAAATGATTAGACGAGCAAATATAAATGATGTCGACGTTATTACAGAAATTGAGAGCAGGGTTTTTCGACATCCATGGAACAAAAATCAAATTCTACAGGAATTAAAACAAGAAAACGGAAAAGTAGTTTATGTTGAGATTGAGGAAGTCATTATTGGATATATCATGATTCAAACTGTGAAAAATGAATCCCAAATTTTGAATATTGCAATAGATTTACCTTTCCAACACCGTGGATTTGGCAAAAAACTATTACAGCATACTTTGGGTGAACTTGGTGTTGAAACAGATGTATTTTTAGAAGTGCGAGAATCCAATTTGCCGGCTATTAAGTTATACTCTGAATTTAACTTCGAAGAAATCGGTGTTCGTGAACAGTATTACTCTGATGGCGAAGACGCCATAGTTATGTTTAAAAAAGCTGAATCGTATGTCCTGGTATAAACGTAAAGACGACAAAATTAAAGAACGGGATAAAAAGTCCATCCCGGACGGACTGTGGGAAAAATGTCCTTCATGCAGCGAAATTCTTTATCGTCCGGAATTAGAAAAAAACCATTCAGTCTGCAGACATTGTAACCACCATTTTCGTGTTTCATCCGTTCTTTATTTAGATATTCTTCTCGATAGCGGTTCAATGACAGAATTGTTTGCTGATATTGAATCGACTGATCCGTTAAATTTCAAAGCAAAAAAGAAATACATAGATCAGATAAAAACCGCTCAAGAAAAAACGAATCACAAAGATGCCATTAATTGTTATTCAGGATCCATAAATGATAATGGCGTTGTATTGGCCATCATGAATTTTGGATTTATCGGTGGCAGTATGGGTTCGGTGGTGGGCGAAAAAGTGTCCCGCTCCATCGAGTATGCCCGGGAACGTAAATTGCCTTTAATTATCGTGTGTGCTTCCGGTGGCGCCCGCATGCAGGAAGGGGCTCTTTCATTGATGCAATTGGCAAAAACCAGTACCAAGCTAGCCCGATTTTCTGATGAGGGAGGTTTATACATTCCTATTCTAACGGACCCAACTACAGGTGGTGTAACGGCTAGTTACGGCATGCTGGGCGATATCATTCTTGCCGAGCCGGGTGCATTAATTGGATTTGCCGGCCCCCGAGTTATCAAACAAACTATTGGTCAGGATTTACCCGAAGGATTTCAGCGAGCTGAATTCTTGTTGAAAAAAGGATTTGTTGACCATATTGTTTCCAGGGATGAAATGAAATCAACACTGGCAGATTTGATACGCATGCTGACATGAATAAAACACGCATCCTGGTAACGAACGATGATGGTATTTATGCTCCGGGAATCAAGGCGTTATGGAGTGCAATGTCCGAACTTGGAGATGTTACAGTTGTTGCGCCAAACAGAGAACAATCGGCTGTAGGCCATGCCATAACAATCAGCGATCCTCTTCGAGTCGATGAAATAAATCGTAGTAATGGTTTCAAAGGTTTTTCTGTGGATGGAACACCTTCCGATTGTGTAAAAATTGCCACCCAGGCTTTATTATCAGACAAACCGGATATTATTGTTTCGGGAATAAATCATGGATCAAATACCGGAATGAATATTATTTATTCCGGAACAGTATCTGCCGCCACTGAAGGTACGATGCTGAATATCCCTTCAGTTGCAATCAGTCTGAATTCATTTGATGAAAGCGACTTTGATGGAGCTAAAGCAGCCGCAAAAGCAGTGGTAGCCCATGTGCTGGAAAAGGGATTACCCGAAAAAACATTATTAAATGTAAATGTACCGGCAATACCGGAAGATGAAATTAAAGGATTCAAAATAACGCAACAGGGTAATGCTGCTTTTAAAGATCGTTTTGAAAAGCGAGAAGATCCTAGAGGAAAAGTGTATTATTGGATGACAGGACATATGATTGATCCGGATACAGAAACACATATGGATCATTATGCAGTTTTAGATGGCTATATCAGTATTACGCCCATTCATTACAGGCTTACAAACCATGAGTTTCTTGATGAATTGAGCAGCTGGAATTTTTTATGAATAATATTCATCACGGGGGAGTCGTCATTCTGGATTTTGGCTCACAATATACCCAATTGATTACTAGACGAATCCGTGAACAAAATGTGTATTCAGAAATTTTATCGCCGGAAACATCTGTGGCTGAAATCGAATCCAGGAAACCGAAAGCAGTCATTCTTTCCGGTGGCCCCGCAAGTGTATTTGCGGATGATTCTCCAGAGTATGATCCAAATATTTTTCAAATAGATATACCCATTCTGGGTATTTGCTATGGCCTACAATTACTGGCCCAACATTATAAAGGGAAAGTAGAGCCAGGAACAAAAGGGGAGTATGGTTTTGCAAATATCCATTTGAACGAAAGCCAATTACTTTTAGAAAATGTAGAAGACGAATCTCAAGTATGGTTAAGCCATATGGATAAGGTAACAGACGTTCCGGAAGGTTGGTCAGTATTAGCAGAATCCTCCAACGGAGTCGTGGCTGCTATGAGTTCACCAGATGGAAAACGATACGCAACGCAATTTCATCCTGAAGTAGCTCATACGACCTTTGGGGAAACAATCATCAATAACTTCCTCTTTAAAATATCCAAATGTGATCCAAGTTGGACAGCTGGGAATTTTATCCAAGACCAGGTTCAAAAAATCCAAGAACAAGTGGGTGAAGGACATGTATTATGCGGAGTCAGCGGAGGCGTGGATTCATCCGTTGTAGGAGCGCTGATGCATAAAGCTATTGGAGATAGAAGCACAGCTGTTTTGATTGATCACGGTTTATTGCGTAAAAATGAAGCTGTACAATGTGTAGAAGATTTGAAGGATGGATTAGGTGTCAATATTCAATCATTTGATGAATCTGAAAAATTTCTTGAAAAATTATCGGGCGTTGAAGATCCGGAACGAAAGCGCAAAATTATTGGCGAACAGTTCATCCGCTCCTTTGAACATATTGCAAGCGGAATAGGGAAAATGGGTTATTTAGCCCAAGGAACACTTTATCCAGATGTTATTGAAAGCGGCGTAAGTCATAGTAAAATTGCCCATGTGATTAAAAGTCACCACAATGTTGGCGGTCTTCCGGAAGATATGGAATTTGAGCTTGTGGAACCATTGCGGGAATTATTTAAGGATGAAGTACGCAAGGTGGGTCGGGAACTGGGATTGCCTGAAGATTTAGTCAATCGCCATCCATTTCCAGGACCGGGATTAGCGGTGCGAATTATTGGTGAAATAACCAAAGAACGTATTGCTATTCTTCAGGAAGCGGACGATATTTACATGAATTGTCTTCATGAAGCCGGTATTTACGATGATATTTGGCAAGCCTTTTCAGTCCTGATTCCGGTAAAAACGGTTGGTGTAATGGGCGATCAGCGAACCTATGAAAATTTGCTTGGATTGCGAGCTGTCACCAGCAGCGATGGGATGACTGCGGACTGGTACCGTATGCCGGACGATGTTTTATCAACAATTTCAAACCGTATAGTTAATTCAGTAAAAGGGGTTAACAGGGTAGTGTATGATGTCACATCGAAGCCCCCCGGAACAATTGAGTGGGAATGATTAGTTAATGGTTATCAGTTAATAGTTAGTAGTGATCTAATGGGTAGCGATACAGTCAGAGAATTAAGTTACAAATTTGCTCTTCGTATCATTATATTAGTAAAAATACTACAAGAAGAAAAGAAAGAGTATATTTTATCCAAGCAGTTAATGAGGAGTGGAACTGCTATTGGGGCATTAGTTCGAGAGGCCCAATTTGCTGCATCAAGTGCAGACTTTATTCATAAATTATCTATCGCATTAAAAGAAGCAAATGAAACGGAATATTGGCTTTCACTATTAACGGAGTCGAAGTATTTTCCCAAAGATAGAATGGAACCTATTATCGAAGATAATGTTTCAATTATAAAAAATATTGGTATCAATTATTAAAACTAAAAAAGAAAACGAAAAGCGAATGCAAAATAGTTTAACCATTAATCATCAACCATTAACCATTAACTAATGTTTTTATGTGTGGAATAGTCGGATATTTCGGTAATAAAGATTCTGTCCCCATTTTAATCAATGGGCTGAAACGCCTTGAATACAGGGGTTACGATTCAGCTGGTTTAGCCGTTATGGGCGATGATCAATTACATTTTCTGAAAAAAGCGGGTAAAGTGTCTGTTTTGGAAAGAGAAGTGGATGATCATGTACTCCATGGTTCAATCGGGATGGCTCACACACGCTGGGCAACACATGGCGAACCCAATGATATCAATGCTCATCCTCATTTGGACCAGGAAGGCAATATTGCTCTTGTCCATAATGGTATTATTGAGAATTACAATGCACTCAAACAGGTATTGGAAAAAGAGGGTGTTACATTTCAGAGTGAAACGGATTCTGAAGTCCTGGTCCAGTTAATTTCAAAAATTTATTATAAAGATGGTTTATCCTTTCCCGAAGCGGTCCAAGCGGCACTCCAAGAAGTGGTGGGTGCCTATGGAATTGTAGTAATGTGCAAGGATGAACCAGATTTAATGGTGGCTGCACGATACGGCAGTCCATTGGTTTTGGGAGTTGGAGAAGGAGAATATTTTATTGCCAGCGATGCCTCACCTATTATTGAACATACTCGCAATGTTGTTTATTTGGATGAAGGTGAAATGGTTGTATTAGAAAATGACGGTTATACCATTTTACAAATAAAAGATAAAAAAGTAGTTAATAAAGATATTTCCCTGATTGAGCATGATTTGGAAGCAATCGAAAAAGGCAATTTTCCCCATTTTATGCTTAAAGAAATTTATGATCAGGTAAACACAATTACGGATACAATGCGCGGCCGGCTGCAAGTCGATGAAGGGACTGCATTCTTGGGTGGACTATCAGATTTTATGCCCAGAATTGAACATGCCAAGCAGTATTATATCACTGCCTGTGGAACATCATGGCACGCTGGACTTATTGGTAAATATTTGCTGGAAGAATATGCCGGTATTCCTGTTCATGTAGAATATGCATCTGAATTTCGTTATCGGCGAACCATTATCGATAAGGATACAGTCGTTATTGCCATCAGTCAATCTGGGGAGACAGCTGATACATTAGCCGCAATTAAGAAAGCGAAAAGCCAAGGTGCATTAACTCTCGGAATTTGCAATGTTGTGGGAAGTTCAATTGCTCGAAATACCGATTGCGGTGTCTATACCCATGCCGGACCGGAAATCGGTGTTGCTTCCACCAAAGCATTTACGGCTCAAGTAACAGTTCTTTCCATGCTGGCTCTGCTTTTGGGGCGGAAGAAAGATTTGTCAAAACAACACGGCATTAAACTGGCTACAGCATTGGCGAATATTGGAAAAGATGTAGAAACTATTTTATCCGACACCTATGACATTGAGACCATTGCTGAAGAACATATGCAAGTAGGAAATTTTTTATATTTGGGCAGAGGTGTAAATTTTCCTGTTGCGTTGGAAGGTGCATTAAAACTGAAAGAAATTTCCTATATCCATGCAGAAGGATATCCTGCTGCAGAGATGAAACACGGTCCCATTGCTTTGATTGATGACAATATGCCTGTTGTATTTATTGCGCCCCATGATAAGACATACGATAAAGTATTGTCCAATATTGAGGAAGTTCACGCCCGTAAGGGACGGATAATCATTTTAACGGATAAAAAATCCAAGGATCTGGAAAAGTTGTCGGATTATATTATTAAAATTCCCCAATGCCACCCCCGCGTTTTTCCCATTCTGGCATCCATTCCTTTGCAATTACTTGCGTATCATTTAGCAGTTCTCCGAGGGTGTAATGTGGATATGCCAAGGAATTTAGCAAAGTCAGTTACTGTTGAGTAAAGAATGATAGTTCTCTTGGGTCAAAAAAAAGTTAGAAGAAGATAGATAGAGTATCACCAATAAATCCTATATTTCAACGATTGGTTCTTTTCGTAGAACCTTTTTTACATCTACACCACTCTCGGTTATTTTGTTAGATTTGGGTGACCTGATGAGAATAAAATGAAAAAACTCTACCCATTATTATCTGTATTATTTTTGATTTTTTGGGGTTGTGAAGAGGAACAACCTGAAGAGGTAGATACACATCCAACTGAAGTAACCTTGTGGGGAGTAGTTTATTCAATAGAAGATACTGATACTTTGTATTTACCATATAGTGGACTCACAGGAGAAATCCCCTCAGAGATAGGTAATCTGACCAATCTGACTTATTTGAATTTAAGAAGTAATCAACTCACAGGTTCCATTCCACCAGAGATAGGGAATCTGACCAATCTGACTAGGTTGTGGTTAAATGATAATCAACTCACAGGTCCCATACCACCGGAGATAGGTAATCTGACCAATCTGGAACGGTTGATTTTATTCGATAATCAACTCACAGGTTCTATCCCACCGGAGATAGGGAATCTGACCAATCTGACTTGGTTGTGGTTAAATGATAATCAACTCACAGGTTCTATCCCACCGGAGATAGGGAATCTGACCAATCTGACTAGTTTGTATTTAGATGATAATCAACTCACAGGTTCCATCCCATCAGAGATAGGAAATCTGACCAATTTGGGAGGGTTGTATTTACAGGGTAATCAACTCACAGGAGAGATACCAGAAAGTATCTGTAACCTCGTTGATAATACTTATATTGTTATTACCAACAACCAACTCTGTCCACCATATCCATCTTGTATTGAAAATTATGTGGGAGAACAAGACATTAGTAATTGTGAAGGTTTTGTTGAATTGTGGGGGGAGTATTATTCAATAGAGTATACTACTGAATTGTATTTAGGTGGTCAGGGACTCACAGGTTCAATCCCCCCAGAGATTGGTAATCTGACCAATTTGTCTATTTTGAGTTTATACAATAATCAACTTACAGGTTCTATCCCACCAGAGATAGGAAATCTGACTAATCTCATTAAGTTAAGTTTACAGAGTAATCAACTCACAGGTTCTATCCCCTCCGAGATAGGTAATCTGACGAATCTGACTAATTTGAATTTAAGAAGTAATCAACTCACAGGTTCCATCCCAACAGAGATAGGTAATCTGACGAATCTGACTAATTTGACTATATACAATAATCAACTCACAGGTTCTATTCCAACAGAGATAGGTAATCTGACCAATCTGACTTGGTTACAATTACACAATAATCAACTCACAGGTTCTATTCCACCAGAGATAGGGAATCTGACCAATCTGACTCGTTTGTATTTAGATGATAATCAACTCACAGGTTCTATTCCATCAGAGATAGGGTATTTAACTAATTTGATTATTCTGGATTTATATACTAATCAACTCACAGGTTCCATCCCCCCAGAAATTGGTAATCTAACCAATCTGATTCGTTTGGATTTAAGTGATAATCAACTCTCGGGTATTATCCCTGATGAAATTTGTAACCAAGGTGATAGTTCACCTTCTTTATATAACAACCAACTCTGTCCCCCATATCCATCTTGTATTGAAGGTTCTGTGGGAGAACAGGATACGAGTGATTGTCCTTAAACTGAATTACAATAAGGATTGACTCTTTTTAACCCATTCCTTCTTTTCCTTATTCCATATTTCAACAGATGTTTTACCCTTACCATCTCGTTGTTTGATGTATAACATACAATCCAAGTATTCATACCCATCTTTGGTTATTGGGTGTCGGTTTTTACAAGTGGGACAGATGGGTGGTCTCTTATTCATTTTGATTTACTCTTAAAAATTGTATATCAAAGTTTCTGTATTCTTCAATCACAGGTTGGTTTAGTATTTCATCTCGTTTCATTCTTTTTTTAATAATACTATCTATCGTGTTTGGTGATTTTCCAACCTTCCAACCATTTTCAACCAATTTTCGGTGTATTCTTTTGTATCCTAATCCTTGGTTGTAAAGGTTGAAGATTTCATTATGTAATTTCTTCCTATCTTTACTCAACGGAACGTTATATTGTGATGGACTTAAATGATGTGTTTTAGTATAAAAGACAAATACAAGAAAGGGTATAGAACTATCAAACTTAAATCCATAACCGTAGAGTGAAGGGAAACAACTAAAAATCTTGATGAAATATATAATCACAATATTATGTTTTTTAGGTACTACATTATGTAATGATTTAGTTTCAATTCAAGTTGTAGGTAATGATTCTAGATGGTTTATTTGGGAAGGGAAAATTAACTTTGAAAATAAATTTAAAAATCTTTCTGATAAAGAAATTAAAGATTTTGTATATGAAATAAGTATATACGATAAAAATGATATTTTAATTAATTCATTTTACCGTACATATAATATACTTTTTTATCTAAGCAGACCTATTCAACCAAATAAATCTGTAAGGACACACTATCGTATAAATAAGTATAATATAGTACCTGGTTATCCAAAAAATTGGAAAGTAAGGAAAGTAAAAACGAGGGTAATTGAAATAACTTATTTAGATGGAACTATAATTAAAAATCCAACAGAATTAATAGAAATTAAAAGAAAACAATCGGAACCTTTTAAGTATATGTTCCAGTCAATATTTATTTTTATTTTACTTTGGGGTTTGGTTGGTGACTAATAATTTGTTTTTCCGGTAAAATAATATCAAAATCCTTATACTCTCCAGATTCAATTAATTCTTTTTTATTATAAACAAATCTGTTAGTTATACATTGATATATGAAAGTTAAAAATGGAACGAACTTTCCACTTGGTGTTGGAAAAGACCAGTCTGTAACTGTAGAGTAAGGTTTTCCAACCCCAAAGAATCATATCATGAAAATATTATTATCATCATTATTATCTATTCTATTTTTATTTTCTTGTGATCAACAACTTAATCAAGTTGTTAAAACTTATGAAAATGGACAAAAGTGGTCTGAAGGAAACTTTAAAGATGGTAAGGTAGATGGGTCA
>Ga0208748_1000142_pt1 | contig 35168 bp, 24 predicted proteins | sample Knorr_S7_td_Bott_FD_185599 | JGI IMG/M metagenome (GOLD analysis project Ga0208748, IMG submission 185599) | Marine microbial communities from Southern Atlantic Ocean transect - Knorr_S7_td_Bottom_ad_4513_LV_A (SPAdes) (version 2) | ecosystem: Environmental > Aquatic > Marine > Oceanic | place... | reverse complement strand
AGCATTGAAGCTGAAATAGCTAAAGCTGCCCATGCGTGCCCAATGTCATGCTGACAATAGCGAAACGCACGCTCACCATATTTCCAGGCTTCCCGCCAGTGAATTGAAGATAATCCCACGAGGAAGGAACCCTGTGGCAATTGCTCTGTCAATTCAATCCACAACTCCAATCCAAACTCAGTACGGAGTTCCAATCCATGCTCCTTTGGAGCGTAATGGAAAACTCCCGGAAGGAGACATTTTCCTTTAATTTTGTCAATGACAAGATATCCTTCAGTTGGATGAAGATTTCCGCTGGATGGATTCACGCGAAGTGCCCATGAGGTATCTTGGTATTGTTTCCATGCAGAAAGAGCTAATGAGTAGAAAAAAAGTGCTGAAATGGTTTCTACTGAAACTGGATGTGCTTGAATCTTTTGAGAATAAAGTTGATCATATTCCAATGAAGGATGAACTTCTGTTAACGGTAAAGAAATGAGCCGGCTACCTATAAAGCGACGAAAAGGATCCGGTTGATTATTCCAATCCAAATGTCCTAAAGAGGCAGCATAACGATAATAATCATGTTTTGTTCGATCATGATAATGAAATACAAGATCGCAATTATTCATCAAGTTTTAACACTAGTTTATTGATTTATAAGTTCATGTGTAATTTGAGGCATCGTGAATTTAAATGATGATTAATTCCTTACCACAATAGAAAAACTGAAGAGGATCACTTTCATGGAGTTATGCCGTTTGCGAATCTAATTGTTGTCTTAACATCTCAGGTGTGTGTACCAGTTCACGAGTAAAAACCTCCATGATCTGACCCACTTGTAGTATTCTCCTGGGTTGAACTCAAATTCGATCGAGTTCGCGACCAAGGACGGTAGCGAGTCTCTGCATGGCGGTTATGTCGAGCTGAGCCTCCTGCTCGGCGCGAGAGTTGTAATTGGTGTTGGTGTTGATGTCATAGGTGAAAAGTTCGCCGTTTGGACTGCGGATAAACTCGAAGCCTGCGACTTCGATTCCGTAGTCTTTCATCACCGTCTCGTAGCCGCGCAACAGGTCGGGATCGTCCACTCCGGACAGAATGCGGAACTTGTTCGGAGCTTCCGTGGTTGGGCAGAAGTCGCCACCCACCTCGCAGGCATCTGCCGGACACAACTCGAATCCCTCCGAAGTGTCCACCGACACGGCATAAAAAAACTCGCGTCCGATGAATTCACAGCGCGTGATGAAAGGTTCACGGGGCTGCACATACTCCTGCACGAGCCAAGTTCCGTCAATAGGTTGTTCCTCCGGAGGCAACTGTTCCACAAAATCGAGCATCGCCGGAATGGAGTGGAAGAGTTGCACACCCAAACCCTTACCGCCCCGGTTGGGCTTGAGAATGAACGGAGTACGCCCCAGCGATTCCGCGGCCTGCTGCAAGGATTCCCGCCCGACGGCGGCAATCGTGTGCGGGGTCCGAAGTCCAGCCGTTTCCAACGCATGGTACTGCGCGAGCTTGCTGATTTCCAAGTGCAGCGCCCGATGATCGTTGAGGATGCGCCGCCCGTGGCACTCCAGCCAGTGCAGGGTCGCCAGCGTGAGTTCCGGAGCGTAGCGATGCCCCCTCGTGTGCGACGACGCACTCATGCGGTTGTAGAATACGCCTTCCGGCGGTGCCTCATGGAAGGGCACGGTGCCCTCATCCAGCAGCCATTCCTGATACGGCAACCCCTGTTCGTCAAGCGCCTCGCTTAGTGGAATCAGCCATTCCGGATTCTCGTGCAGGATGTGGATTTTCTTCATGTGAATCTAAACTACAAATCATTATATCTTCTGTGTTTCTGTGACCTTTTTCTCTGATTTAGCAATTCCTTAAGATGTTTTAGTTAAATAGCACCAATTCAGTACTAATTTAAGTAGCACTGGATCTGAACTATGTCAAGTTCAAAACTGGGACTTTCTAGTTTACCGTCTTTCCGGGATCGTGTCTTGGCAGATAAGAAACAGATTTACGAAGACAAAGTTCCAGTCAAAGACCTGTTTTAGAGGATTTTGTATCTTTTAATCAAGAGCTGCCTCATCAATCCACATTCACCTTTCTTGCAAAAACCACAAAATAGTGATATATATTTGGACTGTCACAACTCATGAAGAAGTCAAGATTTGTACTAATAATTAATCTTCAGCTAATCAGCATATGAAATTATTGCCTTTTGCGCGCAGTCTCAGTTTGTTTCTGCTTTGTCTGTTGCTTGCGGTTTTCACTGTAGTAGCGGCAGAATTTAAGAAAGGTTTTGAAGCACATCTCAGAGGTGACTATGCAGCCGCCATCCGCGAATGGGGGCCTCTTGCCGCACAGGGAGACCCGCGTGCGCAGTTCAACATAGGCAATATGTTTGACTTCGGTAAAGGTGTTACAGAAGATAATGCACAAGCGGTTTACTGGTATAAAAAATCAGCCGAGAAAGGAAACGCCAGCGCGCAGTATGCACTCGGTTGGATGTTCGAAAACGGTGAGGGTGTAAAAAAGGATTTAGCCCAAGCCTTTAAATGGTACCAAAAATCAGCCAAAAAGTATCACGCGGCAGCGCAGACCAATCTTGGCTGGATGTACGAAAACGGCAAGGGTGCGGAAAAGGACGACGTGAAAGCTGTTTTCTGGTATAAAAAAGCCGCAAACCTGGGTCAGCCAGAAGGGCAGTTAAATCTCGGCATAATGTATAAAAACGGCAAAGGAGTAGATAAGGACTACTTACAGGCCATTTTCTGGTTTGAGAAAGCCGCAGTTAAAGGAAATACGACCGCGCAGTTAAATCTTGGTGTAATCTATAAAAACGGAAAAGGAGTAAGGGCGGATTACGTACAGGCCGTTTACTGGTTGAAAAGAGCTGCAGAAAAAGGCCACTCTGCCGCACAGACTAATCTTGGCTGGTTGTATGAAAATGGAAAAGGAGTGGCACAGGATTATAGGAAGGCAGCAATATTGTATCAAAAAGCCGCAGAGAAAGGACAGGCTGAAGGACAGCTAAATCTTGGTATAATGTACAATAAAGGTAAAGGACTAAAAGAGGATCACAAAGAAGCGGTTTTCTGGTATAAAAAAGCTGCCGAGCAGGGACTACCAGAGGCGCAGCTATATCTTGGAATTATGTACAAATTCGGCAGAGGAGTTGAGGAAAACTACACACAGGCCATTTTTTGGTTCAATAAACCGGCAGAGCAAGGATTTGCGGAAGCACAGACCAATCTTGGCTGGATGTATGAACATGGTAAAGGAGTTGAACAAGATTACATAGAAGCAATTTCCTGGTACAAAAAAGCGGCGGAACAAGGTGATACAAAAGCACAGTTAAATCTTGGCATAATTTACAAATACGGCAAAGGAGTCGCAAAGGATTACGGCCAGGTCTTCTACTGGATCAATAAAGCTGCGGAACAGGGAAGTGCAGTAGCGCAGTTTAATCTTGGAGTAATGTATGAATACGGTAAAGGGGTAGAAGAGGATTACAGACAGGCGGTTCAGTGGTACAAAAAAGCTGCAGAACAAAGCCACTCAGACGCCCAGACCAGTCTTGGAGGAATGTACGAAAACGGTAGAGGAGTTGATGAAGATTATACTGAGGCAGTTTACTGGCACAAAAAAGCTGCGGAACAGGGTGACACAAGAGCGCAGTTGAACCTTGGTAATTTTTACAAAAACGGTAAAGGTTTTGCCGAAGATTACAGACAGGCTTTTTACTGGTACAAAAAAGTAGCTGAACAAGGAGACGCCGGCGCGCAGTTAAATATTGCTGTTATGTTTGAATATGGCAAAGGTGTGAGGGAAGACTACGGACAGGCGTTTCACTGGTATAAAAAAGCTGCTGTGCAGGGACAGGCGGAAGCACAGAACAGTCTCGGCTGGATGTACGAAAACGGCAAGGGCGTGAAACAGGACTATGCAAATGCAATTATCTGGTATAAAAAAGCTGCTGAACAAGGAAACGCAAATGCACTGTTAAATCTTGGTATTATCTACAAAAACGGCAAAGGAATTGGAGAAGATTTCACACAGTCATTTTATTGGTACAAAAAAGTTGCGGAACTGGGAGATGCCAAAGCACAGTTGAACCTCGGTGTAATGTATGAATACGGAAAAGGCGTGGATGAGGATTATCAACAGGCCGTTTACTGGTACAAAAAGGCTGCCGAACAAGGTGATACTAGAGCACAGTTAAATCTTGCGGTGATGTTTAAATTTGGTATAGGAGTAATTGAAGATTTTTCTCAATCCGTTTTATGGTACAAAAAAGCGGCGGAACAGGGTGATACCAAAGCACAGTTGAATCTGGCGGAGATGTATGCCTCAGGCGAGGGAGTTCCGGAGAATTTTGTTTTGGCCTATAAGTGGGCCAATTTGGCGTCAGCACATGGCAGAGATAAAGCAAAAGCGTTGAAAAACGAAATCAGAAAACGCATGACTCGTGAGCAAATCGCGGAAGCTCAAAAACTTTCGCTGGACTGGGAAAAAAGCCTGACAGGTGAGTAAAATCCTTACGAGGTTCTAGTTGCGGAATATTGCGGCGGGTTGATTTTGCAACAAAGACTCAAACCAATTTAAAAGAAAAGCGACTCCTTTTACAGATGCTCACTTTTCATACTTTTGAATTGAGGGAACTTCTTTTTAAGTCTATAAATTGTTCTTCCAGCTTCTTTTTTTGTTTCAAAAAATCCAATCCGGATACGAAACTGTAGCCTGCCTGAAGATGCGGATTCCAACTTTTGTGAAATATAACTAAAATCTGTTTCGGTATTTAATTCAGCCAGATCTTTCAAGGCATCAGTCTGGTTGGAGTAAAGTGGAAGTTGAATGACCCAGGGTTTGTTCAGTGGTTGTCGCAGGTCAATCACCGGACGAGTCAGTTCCTGCGGCCCCGGCTGGACCGGCCAGTATTTTGTTGAAAAATATTCATCTGTCTTATATTTCTCAAATATTTTCTTGCCTGTAGTACGCGCGTCCTCAAGATTTTTGAAAAATCCAACCCTCACACGATACCAGAATCTTCCATCAAATTTTGCGTCTGTACGGTGAAGATAGGCGTAGTGTCCGTCATTCAACAAACGACTCAGCAAAGTAACGGCCAAGGGGAAGCGCTTATGTTCAATTGAAATCAGCTGGATGGAAAATTTCCCTCTTTTTTTTCTGGCGAGGATGTCTTTTACCGCAAACAATTCCGAGCGAAACTGTACTCTAATAGAATTGTTGATCCTGACCAGGTGCCATTCTCTTGGAGCTTGAGGCGTAATTGTATAATCAATTTTGAAGCGGTTCTGCACCAGAATCGTATGCCAGTTTACCGCAGAAACACCTGCGCTGCTGATCGGAAAAACATTCCAGAAAGGTGTGTCAGTTTCCACTAAATGTGATAATTCAGTACCCTCAGGAATATCCACTGTTCCTGCTACAGCTAGTTTTGATTCAGGGGCTTCTTCAGTGGACTCTGCAATTGTGGTATTATCATCTGTTACTTCAGGCGACTCTATTTCCAGTGAACCTACAACATTTTCCTGATGTACCACCATTTGTACATAAAGCAGTATCAAGACAATGCCTGCCATTAGAAAAGTGGCCAGCCATAACAGCAAAAGTCTTCTTACACGTTTTTTGGTCAACGGATTACTCTGTTTCCGGAATTTTTGAATTTACTTCAGACAATTTTGATTCGCAATTTTGCTTCTAAGTGTTTAGTATACAGAAATTAAAATCGCAGTTCCAGACAAGGCAAAGCGAGTCTTTGCTGAAAAGATAAATTCTAAAATACTAATTGCCTGTTCAATGGAAATCACAGACAACACACTTTATTTAGCAGACATTTCTGTTGAAAGACTAATGCAGGAATACGGCTCACCGCTTTATGTTTACGAAGAATCTGTCTTACGTTCACAGTTCCGGCAGTTGTCTTCCGGATTTCCTCAAGGTCTACTCGAAATCCATTATTCCATGAAAGCAAATTCCAATCCATCACTATTAAAAATTCTTCTTGAAGAAGGTTCGTCGATTGACGCCGTTTCGGAATTTGAGGTACGTTTGGCTCTGGAATCAGGATTTGAACCACAGCAAATAATCTTTACCGGAAACAACAACACCCTTGCGGAAATTGAGTTTTGTGTTGAGCAGCATGTTGCGGTTAATCTGGGATCACTTGCTTTACTCGAGATATATGGACAGCGATATCCTCAGACAACTGTTTCCGTACGCGTCAATCCGGGAATAGGCGCAGGCCACCATTCGCACTGTATCACCGGCGGTCCTGATTCTAAATTTGGGATTTATCATGATCAAATCGAGAACGCATTTGCGCTGGCAAAAAAATATAAACTGACTCTTAACGGAGTTCATTCTCACATCGGCACCGGAATTTATTCTGCGGAACCAATGCTGGAAGCGATGGAAATGATTCTGGATGTTGCAGAAAAATTTCCGGATTTGGAATTTGTGGATTTTGGAGGAGGTTTCGGAATTCCATACAGGCCGGAACAGTTGGCTTTGGATATGAACGATTTAAGTCAAAAAATGACTGGAAGATTCCGAAAATTTATTCAGAAATACGGACACGATTTACGCATGAAAATTGAACCCGGAAGGCTGCTGATCGCCCCCGCAGGTGTCCTTTTGGCAACTGTCACAAACATTACTGACACCCCAAAATACAGCTTCGTCGGAATCGATTCCGGTTTCAATCATTTGGTGCGTCCAACAATGTATGGGGCATATCACCAAATCCTGAACGCCAGCCGAAATTCCGCTGCTGAAAAAGATGTTGTAGTTGTTGGTAATATTTGCGAAAGTGGTGACATCTTAAGTCGCTCCGGCGATGAAATTCAACGCCGACTGCCCTCTCCTGTGATTGGTGACAGACTCGCTTTTCTGGATGTGGGTGCATACGGATTTTCGATGAGTTCGCAGTATAACTTCCGACCACGCCCAGCGGAAGTACTGGTGCATGAAGGACGGAGCCGTCTCATTCGGCGGGCAGAAACTTTTGAGGATCTGACACAATGTTTTGTGGATTTTAATTAGAAAATGTTGAAATGAACAAGAAAAAACTTGGCAAACAAAAAGGCCGACTTTTAGATTCAGCAGCACTGCTGGAAGTGCAGGAACTAATGTTGGATATGCCACGTCGTAAAGATTTGCTGATTGAAGTCTTGCATTTGATTCAGGATGAATATCATTTTTTATCGACAAAACATCTGGTGGCGCTGGCATTTGAAATGAAACTGGCACATACGGAAGTCTATGAGGTGGCCACGTTTTATCACCATTTTGATGTGATAAAAGAAAACGAAACACCACCGCCGCCCTTGACGGTTCGGGTTTGCGAATCGCTGACTTGCGAAATGTCCGGAGCAAAAGAACTCACAGATGCACTCAAACATATTTTTCCGGAAGGTTCGGCGTCAGCTGAGCAAATCCGAATTCAACCTGTACCATGCGTTGGACGTTGTCAACATGCACCGGTGGCAGTGGTGGGAATGAATCCGGTAGATGAGGCAACACCGGAATCGGTAAAAAACTGTGTAGAAAAAAAAGAGATTCAACCTGCTCTTCCGGAATACATAAATTTCGCAAACTATCAAAATTCCGGAGGTTATCAACTCTATCAGGATTGTGTTTCCGGAAAACGTGATGCGGAATCCGTAATCACAGAACTGAAAAATTCAGGTCTGCGAGGTTTGGGTGGAGCCGGATTTCCTGCCGGAAGCAAATGGGAAATTGTGCGGAAATTTCCGGGACCTCGTTTGATGGCGATAAACATCGACGAAGGAGAACCGGGAACTTTTAAAGACCGTTATTATCTTGAAACGGATCCGCACCGTTTTCTTGAAGGCTCTCTGATTGCGGCTTGGGCCGTCGGAATTGACGAGATTTACATTTATCTGCGTGACGAATATGCTGCGGCACGTGAAATTTTGCTCCGGGAAATTGGAGAACTTCAATCTGCTTTTCCGGATTCATTAGCTCAAATCCATTTACGCCGCGGAGCAGGAGCGTACATTTGCGGTGAAGAATCGGCGATGATTGAATCGATTGAAGGCAAACGCGGAATACCCCGTTTACGTCCGCCGTATGTTGCGGAAGTAGGTTTGTTCGGGCGACCAACTCTGGAACACAATATGGAAACGCTGCATTGGGTGCGGGATATTATCGAAAAAGGCGCGGAATCTTTTTCTTCTCATGGAAGAAGAGGACGCAAAGGTCCACGCGCATTTTCCGTCAGTGGACGTGTAAACAAACCGGGAGTGCATCTGGCTCCGGCGGGAATTTCGATGCGTGAGTTAATTGACGAATATTGCGGCGGAATGCTGCCCGGACACACCTTTTACGGCTATTTCCCCGGAGGCGCTTCTGGCGGAATGCTACCGGCTTCGCTTGGTGATTTGCCGCTGGATTTTGACACCTTGCAGGAACATGGCTGTTTTATCGGTTCTGCCGCAGTGGTCGTTTTTTCTGATCAGGATAACGCTCGTGAACTGGCGCTGAACGCAATGAAATTCTTTGAGCACGAATCCTGCGGACAATGTACTCCTTGCAGGGTTGGAACGGCAAAAGCAATTCCGCTGATGGAACAAAAAAACTGGAATCAAGCCTTATTAGAAGAACTATCGCAGACTATGGAAGACGCTTCGATTTGCGGTTTGGGTCAAGCCGCGCCGAATCCGTTGCGCTGTGTGATGAAATATTTTCCGCAGGAGGTGTGAAATGGAGACAATTTCCTTTGAACTAAACGGACAAAATCTTGACGCTTTGGCGGGAGAAACGATTTTGCAGGCGGCAGATCGGGCAGGAGTCGCAGAGATTCCACGGCTTTGTTACAAAGAGGGTTACCGCGCGGATGGAAATTGCCGCTCCTGCATGGTGGAAATTGAAGGCGAGCGTGTACTGGCTCCGTCCTGTTGCCGTTTTCCGAAGCAAGGCATGAAAGTCATCAGCAATAGCGAACGCGCCATCCATTCACAAAAAATGGTGCTGGAACTTTTGCTGGCCGATATGCCGGAATCCGGGAAATCTCCTTACACACCCAATTCGGAACTTGATGAATGGGTAGAAAAATTGGGTGTCGACAAGCCACGTTTTACGAGGCGAACCCAACCTGTTTTTGATAACTCACATCCTGCGATGTCGGTTAATATGGACGCATGTATCCAATGTACCCGTTGTGTGCGTGCGTGCCGTGAAGTGCAAGTCAACGATGTAATCGGCATGGCCTTTCGAGGTTCTCACGCTGAAATCGTTTTTGACTTCGGTGATCCGATGGGTGACAGTACTTGTGTCGCCTGCGGAGAATGTGTACAAGCCTGTCCGACGGGAGCGTTGATGCCGGCAAACGGTGTTGGTTTGGTGGAGGCAGACAAAAAAGTTGATTCCGTTTGTCCATACTGCGGTGTCGGATGTTTGCTGACTTATCATGTTAAAAAAGGAAAACTGTTAAGAGTAGACGGCCGCGAAGGTCCGGCAAATCATGAACGGATGTGTGTCAAAGGTCGTTACGGTTTTGATTACGTGCATCATCCGGATCGCCTTGAAAAACCGTTGATACGTCTTAAGGATGCTCCAAAAACTACGGAACTGCTCCAGCCTAAAGATTGGCAAAAAGTTTTCAGAGAAGCCTCCTGGGAAGAGGCTCTCGATTTTGCTGCCGGTGGTTTCAAAAACATCCGGGATGAAAGCGGACCCGATGCTTTAGCAGCTTTTGGTTGTGCAAAAGGCAGTAACGAAGAAGCGTATCTGTTGCAAAAATTGGTACGCACCGGATTTGGAACTAATAACATTGATCACTGTACCCGTCTTTGCCACGCCTCATCGGTCAATGCCTTGCTGGAGGGAATAGGTTCAGGAGCAGTTTCAAATCCCTTCACGGATGTGACGGATGCTGACGTCATTTTTCTGATTGGTGCAAATCCGATCGGAAACCATCCGGTGGCCGCCACGTTTATGAAAAACGCTGTAAAAGCCGGTAAAAAGCTGATCTTGCTTGACCCACGCCGAACTGAATTATCACGTCATGCAACGTACAACCTCCAGTTTCGTCCTGATACCGATGTGGCGCTGCTCAATTCCCTGATGCACGTCATCATCGAAGAAGGTTTATGCAATGAAAAATATATTGCCAAGCACACAACGGATTTTGAAAAATTGAAAGCCAATGTCGCGGATTACAGTCCGGAAAAGGTGGCTCCAATTTGCGGAATTCCGGCAGAAACCCTGCGTGAGGTCGCCCGGACTTTTGCTACCGCGGAAGCCTCCATCATTTTGTGGGGCATGGGAATTTCACAGCACATTCATGGTACAGACAACTCACGCTGTCTAATTGCTTTGTCGCTGATGACAGGTCAGATCGGTCGTCCCGGAACCGGCTTGCATCCACTGCGAGGGCAAAATAATGTGCAGGGCACATCGGATATGGGCTTGATTCCGATGTTCTTTCCGGATTACAAATCTGTAGTAAATCCGGAAATAAAAAAATGGTTTGAGGAATTTTGGGGTACTTCCCTGAATCCCAAAACAGGATTGACGGTTGTAGAAATAGTTGATGCAGTTCATTCCGGAGAAGTTCATGGAATGTACGTTCAAGGTGAAAATCCGGCGATGTCTGATCCGAATCTGAACCACGCCCGTGGAGCACTTACCATGCTGGATCATTTAGTGGTTCAGGATATTTTTCTGACAGAAACAGCAGGATTTGCGGATGTGATTTTGCCGGCTTCAGCTTTTCCGGAAAAGACCGGAACCTTCACCAATTCCAACCGCCAAGTCCAACTCGGACGGCAAGCGATAGACCCCCCCGGAGATGCACGTCAGGACTGGTGGATTATTCAAGAAATGGCTCGAAGGCTTGGTCTGGACTGGAATTATGAAAGTCCGGAAGAGATTTTTGGAGAAGTCAGGAAGGCCACACCAAGCATGGCCGGAATCACTTGGGAACGTTTGCAGAAAGAACATTCCGTGACCTATCCCTGCACCGAAGAAGGTGATCCTGGTGAGCCGATTATTTTCCAGGACGGTTTCCCTACTGAAAACCAAAAAGCACGCTTCGTTCCGGCCAAATACACTCATGCGGACGAAATGCCGGATGAAGATTTTCCGTTTGTGTTCATTACCTCACGGCAACTTGAACACTGGCACACAGGCAGCATGACTCGGCGAGCGACAGTCTTGAACGCCATAGAACCCTTTCCAGTTGTCCATGTTCATCCGGATGATCTGAAAAAGTTGGGCGTCGAAGCAGGGGATGCTGTGACCATCGAATCACGACGAGGAAAAATTTCAACGTATGCCCGCCTGGATCTTGGTGTCCAACAGGGAAATCTTTTTATGTCCTTTGGTTATAACGAATCAGCAGCCAATTTGATTACTACATCTGTGCTTGATCCTTTTGGAAAAATTCCGGAAGTAAAATTCTGCGCGGTGAGGATGTCTGCGGGTGGTGAGCCGGAAATGAGAATTGGCTGACTGTTTTCTTAATTTTGCTCTTCGCCTTAGACCGTGAAGGGAAAAATCCAATTTAAAATCCAGCAAAAAAATTTTCTTCTTGTTTTCTGTTCACTTATTGATTAGAATCGGAGGTTGGATTCTTGAATTAAATTAGCCAGCCACAAGTGCTCTTTTCCTTTGCCTCTTAAAACTTTACGTGAATTCGTAAACGCTCATGCAGACAAAGCTGGTAAAGATTTAAAATACGGTTCGTTGGAAAACTTGTGTAAAAAGTGCTGAATATTCTCAAAATAAATGAAGTATATGAAATTTGGCATTACTTCTGTATAACCTTCCGGGACGCATAAAATCAATAATGAACTGTTAATACAGACTAAAGTTGCGCAGATTCCTACCCAACAGTGATTCAAACAAATATCTTGATGGTAAATCCGAGGTATTGCCTTGACTCAGAATGATGAAAAACCAGGAAATTGAATGTTTAATAAAATTGCCAGTTTATTTAGCCAGGATTTAGCTATTGATTTAGGAACGGCGAATACTCTTGTTTACACTAAACAAAGGGGAATAGTGATTCGCGAACCATCCGTGGTTGCAGTACAAAAAGACAGCCGTGGAAGGATTCAGGTGCTGGCGGTAGGAGAAGAAGCAAAACAAATGCTGGGGCGTACACCCGGTTCGATTACCGCAATCCGCCCCATGAAGGACGGAGTTATTTCTGATTTTGATATAACTCAGGAAATGCTGCGCTACTTCATCCGTCAAACTCAAGGCAAGTTTTCTTTCTTCCGTTTTAAACCACGTATCATTATAGCAGTACCATCCGGAATTACTCAAGTCGAACGGCGGGCAGTCAAGGAAGCAGCAGAATCTGCTGGAGCACGTGAAGTTTTTTTAATTGAGGAACCGATGGCTGCCGCACTTGGTGCCGGCTTGCCTGTTACAGAAGCAAGTGGCAGCATGATTGTCGATATCGGCGGTGGTACAACTGAAGTTGCTGTGATTTCCCTGGCAGGAATTGTTTACAGTGATTCTGCTCGAGTTGGCGGCGACAAAATGGACGAAAGCATCGCTGAGTACATAAAGCAAAAATATAATCTGCTGATTGGTGAACGCACCGCAGAAGATATTAAGATCAGTATCGGTACTGCTTTTATTAAAGATGAACCAAGATCCTATGAAGTACGAGGGCGTGACCTGGTAACCGGAATTCCCAAAACACTGGTTCTTGGTGAAGAAGAGGTGCTGGAAGCTCTGAGTGACGTTTGCGCACAAATTGTAAAAACCATCCGAAATGCCCTGGAATCCACACCTCCGGAACTCGCTGCGGACATTGTTGACCGAGGCATCGTATTGGCCGGCGGTGGTTCGTTACTCTCCGGAATGGATGATTTGCTGCGTGCAGAAGTGGGCTTGCCGATTTTTCACGCAGACGACCCACTCACCTGTGTTGCGACAGGCACAGGAAAAGTCCTTGATGAAATTGATCTGCTTGCTACGATCGAATTGGCTTCTTAGAATTTAGTATTTGAAAGTTGGTTCAAGTTTACTATTTGTCCAGCTTCCGTTTTTAAGACTCGGACAGTGAATTCAAACAGGCAAAACCTGAACAGACTCCTCCCTCATTCACGTTTTCAGCTTTGGTACGCACCAGATAGCCTACGTCCTGGTTACTCTGCACCACTCCATCATCCGCAAAACAAATCCCATAGCGTCCGATCTCACTCACACAAGTCGTAGTTTCTGATAGGCCGTTAACCACAAGAATTGCAGGATGAGTTTTTGCCTGAATTTTCTCCATTAAAACATAAGCATTTTGTTCTTCCTTTTGCATCTTCGCCAATATTTTTGGAATTTCACTTCCGAAGAAATTATTTCCTCCACCTTCACGTTGAGGTTTTAGTACATATTTTTCCGGATTCCTGGATGCAAATTCTAAAGCGCTTAGCTTCCCTTCAGGAGTTTCAATTATTTCATCCAGAGTGTACATTCCGGCAAAGGTTTTTCGGCAAAGTTTAGAAATTTCCGGAGACACAAAAGCAGTTAATATTTCCGGCTTTGTTAAAACCTGTTGAATTTTTTTCATTCCCGCAAGTTGCATCGTCAAATCCGGAACCTGAATAGTTGATGATGCTTCAATCAGTTTGCGGCCTTTAACCGCTTCCGCAGTACGAAAATCATCCGGAGTGTAACCGGCTCTGTAATAAGTCACAGCAACTATTTTAGCATCCAAAACAAGGTGACCTTCACGCAGGCAGCCAATCTCATAAATTTCGGTTAATGATTTCCGGACCGTCTTAATTTTGTGCTCATCCCACAAAAGCTGTTCCAGTCCAAGTTGGTCAAAACGGTTGCTTTCTTCCGGCTGAGAAACCATCAACATCACAGCATCAGTTGAACCATAGTCCTGCATTGCTTTTGCGAAAGCGTTTACGACAGGACTTAACGGATTGTTTGGGATAATTTGCTCTAATTGATTTTGCTCAACTAAATTCTGGTGCAATCTGGCAAGTTGAGTTATTAAAAAAGGAAAACTGGCAGAGACAGTATTAATCTCAACTTGACGAAGTGCGGAACCGGAAAGTGTCTTTTTCGTTTCAATTCTGCCTTGTCTATCGTTTCTCAGTTCATCTTTAATTATAAAAAAGTCATTTCGCTGAATCAGCAATTGTTTGCTCTGAGTAACTTCCTTCATTCTAAAGTCCAGGAGCATTTTCAAAAAAGGATCGGTATTAGCACTTGGTCCCAAATGCTGATCAAGAAAATCCCAATCTTGAGAAACACGAATCATCAACTCACTGAAATATGAAGTCAATTCAGTCATTTCATGCAAGTCTTCTGCAGAAATTGAATATGGACTCAAGGAAAATGGAGCATGAGTCAATTGCCCATCAGGCAGATATTTAAGCATGCCGAAAAGTTTTCCAGTCTCAATCGAATTCTCAATCAACTCGTTTTGAACTTGTGTTTGCATGCAATTTTCGGTTATTTTAGATGTTCAGAGGCGACGTGGCCGAGTGGTTAGGCAGAGGTCTGCAAAACCTTGTACAGCGGTTCAAATCCGCTCGTCGCCTCCAGTTCCTTTTTTCCCTGCCTGGGTGGCGGAACTGGTAGACGCAAGGGACTTAAAATCCCTCGGTGGCGACACCGTGCCGGTTCGAGTCCGGCCCTAGGCACCATTAAAATACTGCTTGAAGCTTAAAAACCGTTTGCTTTTCAGTTGACGGTTTTTATGCCTTCAAGAAAAAGATCTCCCAACCTTAAATTTAACTGTCTTGTAAAAAGTCTTAAATCCACTCCTCTACAAGATACTCGCTTCGTAAGCAATGAAACAGTTTTATGACTTTTTACCAGCTCATCATAGCTGATTTTCATCAATTTCAAAAGTCTGCATTGTAAGAGAAACAATTCCCATTGTTGATTATGGAACCCAAAACTGAGTCAGCGGTCGTCACTACGTCTATTTCTCAGCAATGTTTTTTTATTCCAACCAGTTATACTCACATTTACGAAAAATATTCTTTCCTGCAATTCATCAGCATTTAGTATCTATATTATTTTGATGAAAATAGCTTGAAATAAATTATGAACTGATTTATAAAGATAGTTTTTCAATCATACATAAAGGAGAATTTATGGATATAAAAAAATATACTGATGAAAATCTGCACAAATATGCGCAAAGGATTGCGGATGATCCGAGTCAAAAAATTGATGAACATTCCTTAGGCAAAGTTCAATTCTTTATGTCTCTGAGAAGAATCCTGGATGGGAAGGCAAATTATCAGGATATTGGACTGATGGACGCAATCAATGACACCTTACAAGATTTGGGAATTGTTGAAGCAAAAAAAACTTTTTATAATTTGTAATTCTGCAATCCCCATTAAGATGATATTTGAAATAGAGATGACAAGCAAACTTGAGTTAAGTTTTTACCAGTAAGTCATCGCATCACGGAAGAGTTCTTTCAATTCGCCACGAGTAATTGGCATAGGTCCGTTGTCTATGAGACGTTTCTGCGCAAATGAGCGGTCAGTGAGTGCGTCGAGATCAGCCGCTGTGTAACCAACTCCGGAGAGTCCGTTAGGAATTCCGGTTTTTTTCATCATTCCGAGAATTTGATCTGCAAGAATATCTCCGCCATCTTCAACATTAGTATCGGTTAGGTCTGCTCCCATTGCTGCAGCGGCCTGCCAGTGTCGTTCAGCACACGCTGGTCCGGTTTTGCGGAATACAGCAGGAGAGTTTACGATTACGGAAATACCGTGTGGTACCATTGGGTGATCCGTCGGCCAACCTTCCGGTGCATAATCTTTAACAAGACCGGCCACCGCGTAGGACATACCATGAGGTAGATGACAGCCGGCATTACCAAAACCTATTCCAGCCAACATTCCGGCAAACATAAGTGCGTCATAGCTTTCTTCCACAGGATCATTCACTGCCTGCACAATGTGTGTGCCAATAAGTTTAATTGCCTCCAGACAGGCAAGGTCACTGTACGGATTTGCTCCTTGACTTAGTGGGCGTTTCTGGGAAGATTCCGGAGCAGGACGATGAGTATAAGGTCGCGCGGTGATTGATTCACAGGCGTGACTAAAGACATCAAATCCGTTTGCAGCACGTACTAGAGGCGGCATTGAAGACAACACGCTTGGGTCCAGAACACCAAGACTAGCACGAATTTTTGGGCTGACAATTCCGGTTTTAGCTTCCATTTCAAGCAAATCGAAAATCGCGATTCCAGTGCATTCACTGGCAGTCCCGAATGTTGTGGGGCAGGCTATGTGCGGTTTTAGTTCACCCGGAACCGGAACCGCTTTTCCTATTGGTGCATTCACGTAATCTAGGAAATCTGCAGGAAAGCATGAATAAAGATTAGAGGCCTTACAGGTGTCCATTACTGAGCCGCCACCAACGGAAACAAAACCATCAAACTTGCCGTCGCTGGCGAATGCCGCTCCTTGTTTGAACGATACATCCGTAGGTTCAACTGCAACCTGATCATAAACCACTGCGTCGATACCTTGTGATTTTAGTGATTCTACAACTTTGGCAACATGCTCCATTTGGCCGACGCGGGGATCAGTGAAAACGGCTACTCGCGTCATTCCAAGTGCCTTTGCATCGTCGCCAACTTCCTGAAGGGAGCCGCGTCCAAATTTAATTTTAGGGGCCTCCACTGCAAAAATACTGTCGCCTCCGGCTTTGTGAGTGAAGTAACTTGAGAAACTCATGATTTCCTTTCAGAAGTTGAATTTGTTTTGAAATTGCTATCAGTAATTAGCTTCTATTTTGTAGAATATCGAACTCTACACTTACAAAAATTATTTTATGAACCACTAGCGCATACTGCTAATTACTCTACCAAAAAGTCAAAAGGCATTTTATGCACTTGAGGCACAAAGTGTAGCTCCTACATAATTTCAATATTTTATACTAAACGAAATGGCATGCCGCATAGTGGTCTTGGCTCAATTCACGCCATTGGGGAGCTTCTTTACGGCAGCGGTCTTCGGCCATGGGACAGCGAGTATGAAATTTACAGCCAGGGGGAGGATTGGCCGGACTTGGAATTTCACCTTCCAGCTTTTGGGCTTTTGTACGTTCATCGGGGTCGAGAGACGGAATTGCCGAAAGCAGTGCCTTAGTGTATGGGTGACTGGGGTTATCGAATAACTTGCGGGTAGGTCCGGATTCGACCAGCGATCCGAGGTACATAACGGCAACGTGGTCGCAGATATGTGCCACCACGCTTAGGTCGTGACTTATAAACAGGAACGTCAATCCCAGCTGATTTTGCAGGGCTTTCAGCAGATTCAGAATGTCCGCCTGTATTGAAACATCAAGTGCGGCAACGCTTTCGTCTGCAACCACAAAGTTCGGATTACAGACTAGAGTTCGGGCAATGGAAATCCGCTGTCTTTGTCCTCCGGAAAAGGCATGAGGGAAACGCCGTAGATGTTCAAGGTTGAGTCGACATTTTGCCGCAATGTCCCGTACCCGTTCGTCAGTTTCCTCACGGTTTTTAGTCAGTCCCATGACTTCAAGCGGCTCCGCGATAATGTCCCTTACTGTCATGCGCGGACTGAGTGCTGCGTAGGGGTCCTGAAAGATCAACTGAGCCAGTTTACGGTAGTTTTTTAGGTCCTTTTTCTTCAAACTACCGACATCATAATGAATATCGGCATCATCAAAAGTGATCTCACCGGAACTAATGGGGACAGCCCTCAGAATAGCGCGTCCTAAGGTGGTTTTTCCTGATCCGGATTCGCCCACAAGTCCGTAAAACTGTCCGGGCATGATTTCAAGAGAAACATCATTGACAGCACGCAGCATTGGCGGTTTTCCGAAAAGAGTACGGCCGAGCGGAAATTCTACATTTAGGTTTTTAATCTTGATAAGCGGTGTTTCGGTCATGCGGCCTTTCCTGTCGAGTCAATGGCAAAGCACGAGGCAGTATGGAATTGGCTCACCTTCGTTCTTGTCGGTATGGAAACATTACAACGATCTGCCAACACTTCCGGACAACGGGTGTGAAACACGCATCCGGGTGGACGTTCCAATGGACTGGGAATGTCGCCTGGAATTGGAGTCAGTGGCTTATCAAGTTCATCCAGTTTGGGCAGAGCATGGAGCAGTCCCTTCGTATAAGGATGTGAAGGAGAATGAAGCACATCACGTACCGGACCGCTTTCGACTATGCGTCCCAGGTACATCACAGACACTCGGTCGGCAACCTGGGCAATAACACCAAGATCGTGGGTAATGAAAAGAATTGCCATGCCGAACTCCGAAACCAGATCTTTCATCAAATCCAGAACCTGTGCCTGTATTGTCACATCAAGAGCAGTAGTCGGTTCATCCGCAATTAGAAGTTTCGGTTTAGTTGAAAGCGCCATGGCAATCATTGCCCTTTGCCGCATGCCTCCTGACAATTCAAAAGCATATTGGTGAAAGCGCTGACCGGCATCAGAAATTCCGACCCGCTCAAGCATTTCAACTGACAATGTTGCTGCGGCCTTTTTTGACATTGAAGTATGGATCAGCAACTGCTCAACCATTTGGTAACCAATCGTTAGTGCTGGTGCAAAGCTCGCCATCGGTTCCTGGAATATCATCGAAATTGCGCCGCCTCTCACAACCACTAACTCACTAGAATCCTGCAGTGAAAGCACATCCACAACTTCGTTTTCCAACTCCAGTTGAATACTGCTTTCCGGACTGTATACCGCATTGGAAGGATTAAGCTGCATTAACGACTTTGCCGTGACCGATTTTCCGGAACCTGATTCACCGACCAGTCCCAGAACCTCTCCTGAGTTGATTTCAAACGAAACGCTCTCAACAGCAGTTATTAGACCTTCATCAGTCCTGAATTGCAGAGTAAGATTTTCGACTGTCAGCAGGCTCATTTCTTAACGTGGGAATAAGGATCAGATGCGTCACGCAAGCCGTCACCGACGAAAACGAAAGCCAGTACAAAGGCAATGAAAAAGATAACCGGAATAAAGTACCACTGGTAATTCAGCAGGACGTCTGCTTTGGAAACGCTCTGCATCAACGATCCTAGCGAGTTAACCGGTTCAGTTAATCCTAAACCGATGAAACTGAGTGCAGTCTCAGAGCGTACCATGTATGGAAAGGTGATCATCAGGTCAACGATGATGTAGCTCGTGAAGCTGGGCAGCAGGTGGCGGCGGATGATGTGGCCCGCCGAGGCCCCACAAAGTTCAGCCGCGAGAACGTATTCCTGACTGCGTTCGCTCAACAAGTGTGTACGGATACGACGTGCCAGAGTCGGCCAACCGATTAAACCAAGAATTGAAGCAATAAAAAAGAAGCGTGTTTCTGCACTCCATTCGTCCGGCATGAAAGCGGCCAGTGCCATAAAGAGCGGAATCGGCGGGATTGTCCGGACTGCATCCGTAATCATTTGCAGTACCTGATCAATCCATCCACCGAAATAACCAGCTACCCCGCCAATCACCAGTGACAGCACAAAAGCGATGAAGACCCCCAGCGACCCGACTGCGAGGGATGTGTAGATCGCGTGCAGTGTGCGTGAATAAATATCCTTGCCGCTGCCATCCGTGCCGAACAGGTGGATGCCCCCTCTATCTGTACCAAACAAGTGTGTTTTGAAAGTCAAAGCCCTGAAATCAACATCGAAAATGTCTCCTGGCAAATCCCAACTTAGGTTGATGTAACTGTACTGCCAGTCTTCTACGAAGAATTTTAAGTAGTAACGCTCTTCACGCTCAACCGTGATCACCCAGCGGAAGTTAGTCTTGATAGAGCGTTGGCGTGTAGTCGCATAGATGAAAGGACGGAAGGAGAAGCCGTTTTCATCCCAGAATTTTGGAATTTGCGGAGGTCCGTTCTCGTATTGCTTGTCCCGACCTGCCATGGATGGGGCATATGGTGAGAGGAATGGGGCGAAGACTCCAACCAGAATCATCACTGTCAGGGCCCAGCCAGCAACCATTGCGGTGCGGTTGCTCTTGAACCGTGCCCTGATCAACTGGCCTTGAGAAGCCGTGAAATAGCTTTCCTTCAGCTTTTGATTTGTTTCAGCCGGTTTAGCTTTAGTAAAGATTCCCATGGGTTTATCCGATCAGTCCTTGCCGGACACGCGGGTCCATCAAGGCCAGCAGAATGTCTGTAACAAAGTTCACAAGTACAATACTCGCCGTCAGCAGGAAAATGATCGCGCCAGCGAGCTGCTGGTCATTGGAGCGCGCCAGCGCTTCAATCAGCAACGCCCCTGCCTCGGTGAGCGTTAGAATCAGTGCTACCACCGGCAAATCATTGAAAATGCGATTGAGGTCGAAACCGAGTGAATTGATCACTGGACCCAGAGAGTGTCTCGCAGGATAGCGCCAAAGCAGGGTGCGTCCAGAAAGGCCGCGAGCCGAGGCGGCGGTGACATAGAGTTTGCCTATTTCGTCGAGCATCAGCGCACGCACCGTCTGCATGGCAAAGGCCGTGGCTGACCAGCCGAGAATGAAAATCGGCAGCCAGGCCCTTGACATAAAATCCATGAATTTGGCGTAAGACCAGGCGGCGTCGCGAAACTCCTTGGAGAACAGTCCAGTCAACGAATCTCCAAACAGCACCGTCGAGGTCAGCATGATGATCAGCGCCAGCAGGAAGTTTGGCAGGGCAAGGCCAAGGTAGCTGATGAAACGCAGCGCGTTGTTGGCGAATGGATTTCTTGTTGAAGCCGAATAGATGCCGACGGGTATAGCAATAATGTAAGAGACGATCAATGCCGAGAGCGCAAGTCCAAGACTGATCCAGAATTTGTCACTCAGCAACTGGTTGATATTGAGACGCAGGATACAGCTGTCGCCAAATTCCCCCTTGAAAAACACCTTGCCAACCCATGTTCCCCAACGGATGACAAATGGTTTGTCGAGTCCCAGGCGGCGCTCCTCTGCCTGGATGTCTTCAATCGTGATCGATTGGCCTTGGGTGTTCTTGAAGGCAATATAACGTTCAGCGCAGTTGCCCGGCACCAGTTCCATCAGCGAGAACACGATCAGCGAGACAGCAAGCAGCGTGAACAGCGACATCACTGCCCGCATCATAGTGAACTGAAAGAACTTTAGCATTATGTTGAATTAATAACCCGGTGAAGTCAGTACAATAAACGACTTTAATTTGACAAGGTCACATTGTAAAAATTTGGTGAGTCGGCTGTGAAGGGCATGAATGGAAAATATAATTACACATGGCTCTGGATGTGACTTTTTCAAATTAAAGTTTCTATAAAAAGGGCTGGAGGATTAACTCCTCACAGCCCTTTCATCACATTAAAAAACGAGTAAAAAGATTATTACTCGTCGAGATACCACTGGGTTCCGCGATACGGATAAGTCCGGTAGTACTCATAGGAATGCGTTTTGAACTCAGTGAAGTTCTTCAACGCATTACGGTGATAAATTGGTGCCGGTGCCTGTGCGATTCCGATGAAAAGCAGGTTGCCCACCATGTTCTTGACAAGTCTTGCACCAAGTTTATTCGACTCCGCTGAGCCTGCAGGGGCAGACTGGAATGCATTGATGTCATCAATCATCTGCATCACATAAGCTGGAGGCTTCACGCCCTTGCTGCCGTTAGAATCAACATATTCAGCCCACAACATTCCTGTGCGGATTCCGAAGTAGTCGCTAAACGGTGGCACCCAAAGCTCGTTGTTGCCGAGCATGATCGCCATCGGCTGGCTCTTGCGCCAGATGGTAACATCAAGAGCGTTCGAGGACTGTGCAGAACGGAATTCGTCCGGCGTTACTTCCTTGACCGTCGTCTTGATGCCAACGTCTGACCAGTTCTGGGCGACAAGTTCGACCACTTGGCCAGCAATACCTTGAGTCGAGAATTGCAGGTTCAGAACAATTTTGTTGCCATTGGGAAGTTCGCGGGAACCATCGCCATCGGTGTCTTTCATGCCGATTTCATCGAGTAGTCTGTTGGCCATGCCCGGATCGAACTGGGCCATGTGGCTTTCCCATTTCTTGTCCACAAAACTCGGAGTCGGTGAAAAACCGATGTACTGCTTGGGGGTTCCTTGACCGAAGTAGGCCACCTCGTTGATTTCCGCACGGTTGATCGCGACCGACATGGCCTGACGGAAACGCAGATCACCAAAGACCTTGCGCTTTTCCAGGTTTGCCGAGGTCACATTGAACGCAAAGGTCGATAGCGTGATCTCCGGCCGCAGGTGGATCGTATAGTCGCCCTTCTCCTGATTCTCCAGCAGCAAGGGTGCCGAAGCCAGCTGTAGCGACTGTTCCTTGTAATCCGCCTCGGCATTGATGAGCTTCAGGATCCGGACCTCGTTGTCATTGATGTACACCTCATCCTGCTCGCTGATGTAAGGCAACTGGTTGCCCTGCGTGTCAACGATGTGGAAGTATGGATTAGCAACGAGATGCCGACCTTCTGTGGTATCCGTGATGTAGATGTGACTTTCCAGTGTCGGAATCACGTCGGCAGGAAGCTTTGCTACCTTGTCCGGAGAATTCAGTAGAGGCGACGGAGTGTCGGTCCAGTCTGAATTACCAAAGTAGGCCTTGATCACTGCAAGACCATTCTCAAATCCGGCTTTTTGCGCCAGCTTGTCAGCATTCGCACTCAGTTCCGGATGGAACGGAGCAAGGAAGTGCTTAGGCTGGAAACCCTGCGCGAACGAAGTCGCAAAGTGGGCCAGCAGTCCCGGCTTCGGGGCGGGCAGGTTGAAGACCACTGTCTGTGGATCGACCACCTCGACCGTCATGCGCTTGCCGGCGACCAGCAAGTAATCCTTCGGTTTCTCCATAACCAAGGGAGAAAGTCCGAGATGATCGTACCAGAATTTAACGTCCTCGGCGGTGAAAGGAGCACCATCAGACCATCTGTGGCCTTTGCGTAGGTAGAAGGTCAATTGCGTGAAATCGCTGTTCCACGTCCAGTCCTTGGCGACATTCGGCACAATGGTCTGAAGATCGTCAGAGTAGCGCACTAGGTTGACGTGGCGCACGGACAGGAAGTCTGAAGTCCCTGCCTCAGTGGCATTCGACAGCACGTCCAACGTACCACCATATTTTCCAATCGAATCATATGGTGCGTAAACTAACGGCTCTGACGGCAGTCGATTTGCAACGGAAGGAACTGAACTGGGGTTCCCACGGATTTTCCCGTTGAGTCTGGCAATATCCGGATTGCCCTGGAAGGTCATTTTACAGCCCGCCAGTTTCTCGAACTCAGCAAGTTCGTACTGCTGCGGATATTTACCGGCTTTGACACCTTTCGAATCCGCTACTGTGACAGCAGGACAACTTCCTGCCAGGGCGACATTACTTCCGAAAATCAGCAGAAGCCCCGCAACCGCAAGACTTCCTCCCGAAAATAATTTACCCAATATACTTGAATAACGCATTTGCATCTCCATTATGGTTTTGCCAGAGAATTTCTCACAATTTTTCCGGAATAAATAATTCTGAATTGAATTATGAACCGGTGTTCTGTCCCTGACACACAGAACTATAGTATAGTACCACTCATCAATCACTAAAAGAAAGTGATTTTTGAAAAGAATTGGATTCTAACACCTGACAGTTTCATGTCAAGTTATTATTCTCACAAATTGTTTATTGCATCAGCTTGCTTGATATCTTTTATAAATATTTTCCAAATCTCATTTTCCACTTTCGCATCACTTCAAAACAATCTTCTGGATAATTAAATTATTTGGTGAAATTTAAGATATAGATATTTGAAAATTTTCACGCATTCACAAACGCTTTCGCCCGCATGAAAACGAATCAAGCGCTGCGGAACAATTTGGTCATCACAAACTCACGGTGTCCAAGTGACTCAGCACAGGTGTGACGGCCATTCGCAGTACGCAGAGTTATATTTACCAGCGCGTCACCTGCCTGATCAAGATTTAATTCACGCTTAAGAATTCCTGAAACATCAAGGTCAATGTGTTCGCTCATTGTCGCCGCAGTGTTTGGATTTGCGGTTAGTTTAATTACCGGCTCGATGGGATTTCCGATTACATTACCCTGCCCGGTAGGAAAGAGATGCACAGCAAAGCCAGCCGCAGCTTGAAGCGTAACACACTCTGCTGCCGCAGATGACGTATCCATGAAATACAAACCAGGGCCTTTAGTCGGCTCTTCCGCTGGTTCAAGAACATCAATAAAATTAGTCTTCTGCCCGATCTTTTGTAAATTTCCAAATGCTTTTTCTTCAATGGTTGTCAAGCCGCCTGCGATATTACCCTTTGTAGGTTGGGACTCTGAGAGATCATTTGTCTTGTTTTCAAGAATGAATTCGTTGTAGGCGTTCCAGGTGTTGAGAAACTTTTCTTTTGCTTCCGGTGTGGATGCACGGTTGGCGCAAACTTGTTCGGCGCCGGTTAATTCTGAGGTTTCACCAAAGCAGAGATGCACACCAAGAGGATCCAGTTTGTCCATCAGATTGCCGACCGCAGGATTTGATCCTAATCCGGAAGTAGTGTCTGATTCTCCGCACTTGACAGAAATCCAAAGATCAGCAAGTGGACATTGCTCACGCTGAAGTTCGGTTGCCCACTGTACGTATTCCTGCGCCTTTCGGGAAGCTTCGGCAACCGTAGATAGATCACCTCGTCCTTCAATACTGAATCCGGAAACAGGTTTTCCGGTTGCGGCTATGCCGTCCACAACACGCTGAGTCCATCCGGGTTCGATTCCAATTACAATTACAGCGGCAACATTCGGGTTACGGCCTGTACCGATAATAGTACGGAAAAATAATTCGAGATCCGCGCCGAACTGTAAGCGTCCGTAACTATGCGGAATTGCCAAGGTGCCTTTGATATTGTGCCCAACCATTTCAACAGCTGCATTTGAAATGTCGTCAACAGGTAGAATGATGACGTGATTTCGAACACCCACTCGTCCATTTTCACGGCGGTATCCATAAAATGATTGTGGCCATTTATCCATTACCACCTCTTCGTTTTTACATTGTGGACATGGACATAACCCCCTTTAGGAATGTCCTTGACAGCACGTCCAATATCATTACCATACTTGATAATGGTGTCTTCAATTTTAATATCAGTTAGGGCGAGCTTGTGTCCCAACGGCACCTCTGCAAGAGCTTTTATGCTAACTGTCTCGTTGGATTCCATGATCCATCCGGAAACTTCCTGTCCCGCCAAAACTTTTTCCACCACTACAACTCCGACGGTGTCTACAGTTTCATGCGCGATAAAATGTGTAGTCATTTGTTTACTTTCTGAATTAAGGTTTAGCACTAAAACTTTAGTAAAACTCTAGATATAAATCTTTATAGAGTCAACAGATTATTTCAGACATTTTGAAATATTCAGCTTGCGCAAGTGACTTTGCTTTGGGGAGCGCGACCGAAAACATTACTGATGAACCGACCTGCTTCAATCAATTTTTCCAAATCAACACCGGTCTCAATTCCCATGCCGTGTAACATGTAAACCACATCTTCGGTTGCCACATTACCGCTTGCTCCCTGTGCATAAGGACATCCGCCCAAACCTGCAACTGAGGCATCGATAACAGACACGCCAAGTTCCAAGCAGGCGTAAATGTTTGCCAGCGCCTGTCCGCGAGTATCATGAAAATGCAAGGCAAGGTTTGATACCGGAACTTTTTCCGCAACAGTTTCCACCATTTTTTTGGCCTGCAAAGGCGTACCGATACCAATGGTGTCGCCAAGTGATATTTCGTAGCAGCCCATTTCAGACATTTGTGCCGCTAAATTTACCACGCTTGCGACAGGAACATCACCTTGATACGGACAACCAAGGACACAGGAAATATAACCGCGGACTCGAATTTCATTTTTTTGCGCAGCCGCAATTATGGGCCGGAAGCGTTCTACGGATTCCGTTATCGAACAATTGATATTTTTTTGAGAAAATGCTTCGGAAGCTGCGCCAAACACAGCGACTTCCGTTGCTCCTGCTTCTAATGCCCTTTCAAAACCCTCCATGTTTGGAGTCAGAACGGGATAGCTTACTCCCGGTCGACGTCCAATTCCTGAAAGCACCTCAAAGGCGTCTTTCATCTGCGGAACCCATTTTGGGCTGACAAAACTTGTGGCCTCAATTTTTGTAAGTCCCGCATGAGCAAGTTTCTCAATCAAAGCAATCTTAGTCTCAGTCCCAACCCATGCCTTTTCGTTTTGCAATCCGTCTCGCGGACCAACTTCAACCAGCTGGATATTTTTTGGAATCATGGTTTTTGTTTATCAAATAAAATGGAACTGTAAAAATAATAATAACACCCATGTTTGTCATACCCGCGAAAGCGGGAATCCATTATTTCAGATACTTACAAGTTCCTGGATTCCCGTTTTCGCGGAAATGACAACTAATTACGAGTGCATCAAATAAAAGTACGCATTATTTTTTAATTCTATCTAAGTTGGCACTCAGGATAACATTTTTTTCCGCCAACTAACATCTTTTTCCGCTGCGTTATTTGTAATGAATGTTGCTGTTTTTTAAAGAGTCAAATAGAATGGCGTTCAAATTAAGCTGGTTTCAAAACATAATTGCAAGAATTATTGAAGGATAACCGAAATGCAACTCAACAAGTTTCAGGAACGCATTATCGAGATAGGCCGAAAAAAATCGGCAAAACTTATTCTTCCGGAAAGAGATGACCCGCGCGTTTCGTTGGCAAAAAGAGAGCTTCGTGAGTTGGGTTATGACTTGCTTGAACCGGAAGATTTCAGCAGCAGGGAAACTCAATATCAGGAAATTTTAGAAAAGGAACGCTTCTTCAATAAAATGACAGATGAAGCGAAAAAGGAGTACATGAACGATCCGCTGAATTTTAGCATGATGATGGTCAGCAATGGAGACGCAGACGGCTTAGTCGCAGGTGCCATCACTTCAACCAGCGATGTGCTACGTTCCGCAATCCGGATTGTAGGAGTAACTCCGGAATCAAAATGGGTTTCAAGTAGTTTCTTCATGATTTCTCAAAGTGCGGAAACGGCTTATACATTTGCCGATTGTGCGGTTATTCCAGTACCGACGAGTGATCAACTGGCTTCCATCGCCGGAGAATCTGCCTTGAATCACTGCTTGTTGACCGGCGAAGAACCTCGTGTCGCATTTCTTTCATTTTCTACAAAAGGAAGTGCGAATCATCGACGTGTTTCTCATGTAAAGGAAGCAATCAAAATTTTTGCGGAAAAGCATCCGGACATTTTACACGACGGAGAACTGCAAGTGGATTCGGCTTTGGTTCCGGCAGTAGCTGCAAAGAAAGCCAAAGATTCTCCACTTGCCGGAAATGCCTCTGTGCTGATATTTCCTTCACTGGAAGCCGGTAATATTGCCTACAAAATCACTGAACGTCTGGCAGGATACATGGCTTTGGGGCCACTCCTTCAAGGCCTGAATAAACCGGTCCACGATTTATCGAGAGGTTGCTCATCTGCAGATATTTTCAATGTAGCAACCATCGCTGCCATGCAAAAATAATGGTCCCGTAAAAAGTCGTAATGACACCCTTGTTTGTCATTCCCGCGAAAGCGGGAATCCATTATTTCAGATACTTACAAGTTCCTGGATTCCCGCTTTCGCGGGAATGACAACTAATTACGAATGCATCAAAGATACTGCTTAATTTAGCCAATGCTTAAACTTATAATTGAAAAATGAGCGACCCTGTTTTAGCTGAAAATTACAAAAACACTCCTTACTGGTGGGATAGAACACCCCGGCCTATTCTCAAAGAAATTGAACTGCCGAAAGAAACAGAAGTCGCGGTCATTGGCTCAGGATATACCGGTTTATGTACTGCAATCCAAACCGGTAGAAATGGTCTGGACACCGTTGTTTTAGATGCTCAAGATGCAGGCTGGGGCGGTAGTTCACGTAATGGTGGACAAGTCAGTACCAGCCTCAAGCCCAGCTTTCAAGAACTTTCCCGCAAGTATGGTGAAGAACTGGCACGTGAACTTTTGCAAGAAGGTATAAACGCCCTGAAATGGATTGGAGATTTCATTCAGGAAGAAAAAATTGACTGTGATTTTAAACGTGCCGGACGTTTCTATGGTGCTCATTCTCAAGCTCAATTTAAACAGTTAGAAAAAAAGATTAGAGAACAACCGGAAGGTCTGCAGATGGATGTAGATCTTGTCTCAAAATCTCAACAGCATACAGAAATCGGCAGTGATTTTTACCACGGCGGAATAGTACATCCATACCATGCTTCACTTGATCCTGCAAGATTCCATCAAGGATTACTTGAAAGAGCACTCAGTAGCGGTGTCCGGATTAAGACAAAATGTGCGGTGAAGAAAATTGAAAAGAAAGGCGAAGTTTATCAGCTTCACACTGAAGCAGGAAAAATGACTGCCCGACAAGTTGTTGTTGCCACCAGCGGATATACCGGTGCTGCTACACCTTGGCACAGAAAGAGAGTCATTCCAATCGGCAGTTATATTATTGCTACAGAATCTCTTGATGAAGGATTAGTGGACGAGTTGATTCCAAAGGACAGGGTAATTACTGATACAAGAAAGCTGGTAGTTTATTACAGGGCTTCGCCTGACCGTAAACGAATCTTGTTTGGCGGCAGAGTATCGCTGAATGAGACTGATCCGGAAAAATCAGTAAAACCTCTGCACAAACAACTCACAAAAATATTTCCGCAATTGGCTGAAACAAAGATCAGTCACTCTTGGATGGGCTTTGTAGGATATACCTTTGACCACATGCCGCATACCGGAAATCATGATGGTGTTCATTATGCCATGGGATACTGCGGCTCAGGAGTTTCTCTGTCCAGTTACTTTGGTACGAAACTGGGTCAAAGACTGTCCGGATTGAATCAGGGAAATACTGTTTTGACGGAGCTTCAATTTCAAACTCGTCCTTTCTATACGGGGAATCCCTGGTTTCTCGCACCTTCAATTCTATATTACCGATTACTTGATCGTTACCTGAGTTGAGCTGAAAAAAAACTTTAAACGTACACAAGAATGTAGATCAGCTGCTGTTATCAATATCCATGGGGCAATCATCTCGGCTGTGTTCTGTGTGAGGCAGGCGCTCTCCCACTGAGTTACGCACCCTAAATCTATCAGGTATTGCCTAAGATGTAAAAGAGGGGAATGAAAAGGTTTTCCGGAGAAAACCTTTTGAAACAATGCCAGGAAAGATGGCGGGGTCGACCGGACTTGAACCGGCGGCCTCCTGCGTGACAGGCAGGCGTTCTAACCAACTGAACTACGACCCCGGTATCCGGGGAAAATGGTGGGCGATACAAGGTTCGAACTTGTGACCTACGGCTTGTAAGGCCGTTGCTCTCCCAGCTGAGCTAATCGCCCAACTAAACTGATGATTCTATATAATGGTCTAAATGAGTGCAAGTTGTTTTTTATTCTGCAAGAATTATTTCAATATGTCCAGACTTGATTGCCCCTTAAAAGTTCTGCAAAATTTCCAACACCTTTCTTTTCAATTTGCGTTTTAATTTGTTGTTCTATTATCTCACCGTAAGTTGAATTCTCCACTTGACGTAAAACACCCATCGGTACAGGAAATTCCGGAAAGTCGAATCCACTCAACAAATTTGCCAGAGTACTGTCCTCACAATATTGGTCGTGTCTCAATAATTCTTTTTCGTTATAGTCCTTGTCCAAGTCCACTATTATGGGTTTCAATCCTCTCATCCGAATTCCCTTGTTTTTATCTTTTCCGAATACAAGCACTTCTCCATGTTTCAGACGCAAAATTCGATCTTCCCGTGCAGAACGGTCATTGATTGCTGAAAAAGTGCCATCATTGAAAATGTTACAATTCTGATAAATTTCCACAAAAGAAGTTCCCTTATGATTAGCCGCAGCTTTAATAGTTTCCCGCATTCCTTTTGCGTCCACGTCAAAGGTGCGTGCAATGAAAGTTGCGCCTGCGGAAAGCGCGAAAAGCATCGGATTTAGCGGCATATCCGGTGAGCCGAAGGGTGTACTTTTAGTAACTTTACCCTGCTCAGAAGTCGGTGAATATTGGCCTTTCGTCAGGCCGTAAATTCGATTATTGAACAACAACACATTCACGTCCAGGTTGCGCCGAAGCATGTGCAGCAGTTGATTCCCACCGATACTCAGTCCGTCTCCGTCTCCAGTGACAATCCAGACCGAAAGCTCCGGATTAGCCACCTTAAGTCCGGTCGCGAATGCTGGAGCACGCCCATGAATGGTATGCATTCCATAGGTGTTCATATAATATGGAAAGCGGCTGGAACAGCCAATTCCGGAAACAAAAACAATGTTTTCTCTGGGAATATTCAATTCCGGCATTAGCTTTTGGACATTGGCCAAAATCGAATAATCACCACAGCCCGGACACCAGCGCACAGTTTGTTTAGAAACAAAATCTGCCTTGGTGAGCGGAACTGAACTAATTGGTTTGACTGGAATATTCATAGTAATTTCTAAAGAAGAATAAAATTAATAAGCAAGTTACGATTCCCTTAACAAGCTGGGTTTCAACTATTACCAAGTATTTCCAAAACTCGATTCCGGATTTCGGAAATTAAAAAATGCCGACCCTGCAGCTTCGAAAAAGAAATTGCGTCAACCAAATATTCTGCTCTGAGCAAACGTGACAACTGCCCTAAATTCATTTCCGGCACCAGAACCTTTTCAAACTTCCGCAGAATCTCGCCTAAATTTTCCTGAAATGGAAACAGATGACGCAGGTGCAACATGGAAACCGAATACCCTTCTGCTTGTAGTTCTTCAATCGCGGAAAACGCCGGACCAAAAACACTGCCCCAGGTTACGACCAATAATTTGTTTTTTTCTGATCCGATAATTTTCAATTGCGGCAAATCTCTGACAATGCGCCGGATTTTTTCATCACGCAGCAAAACCATTTTTTCATGGTTTTCCGGCTCATAATTTATTTCTCCGGTTTCACTATCTTTTTCCAAACCTCCTATCCGATGTTCGAGTCCAGGAGTTCCCGGAATAGCCCAGTTACGTGCGAGAGTTTGCTGATTTCGATGATAGGGAGAAAAGTTTTCCGGATCGGTGTGAAAGCTTGGTGTTAGGTCAGGCAATTGATCGATCTCCGGAATTTTCCACGGTTCTGACGCATTGGCCAATCCGCCGTCACTGAGCACAATCACAGGAGTCATATATTTCAGGGCAATACGAAAGGCTTCAAGCACCATGAAAAAACAATCTCCGGGAGTGGCTGGAGCAAGCACCGGAACCGGCGCTTCACCGTGACGCCCGTACATTGCTGCCAGTAAATCTGTTTGTTCTGCTTTAGTCGGCAAACCGGTTGAGGGACCGCCACGTTGGACATTCAGCACCACCACGGGTAGTTCCGTCATTACTGCATAACCCAGGGCCTCACTTTTCAAATCAAACCCCGGACCGCTCGTTCCGGTTACTGCTAAAACACCGCCAAATGCCGAACCGATACTGGAAGACATTGCCGCGATTTCGTCTTCAGCCTGAATTGTTTTGACACCAAAATTTTTGTACTGTGCTAATTCGTGAAGAATATCGGAAGCAGGCGTAATCGGATAACTCGAATAAACCAGGGAAAGACCGGAACGGTGGGATGCTGCCACGCAACCAAGTGCAAGCGCCTGATTTCCGGTGATTTGACGATAATCTCCGGAAGGCAAAACCGCGGGTGGAACAAAATAACGCGCCTGAAACAACTCAATTGTAATCGCATAGTTGTATCCAGCCTGTAGAGCAAGTGAGTTGGCTTTTGCGACATCAGGTTTTTTTTTGAACTTCGCTTTGATCCAATCCTGAGTCTGTTCTAATGACCTTACAAACAGCCAATTGACTACACCTAGCGCAAAGAAATTTTTGCTGCGTGAACCGTCGCGATGGGAAAGCCCGGTTTCCTCAACAGCTTTCAGAGTGAGCTTTGTTATCGGAATTTGTACTACACGGAAATCATTCAACTCGCCGCTCTCCAGAGGATTTTCTGAATACTCCGCTTTTCGTAAATCATTTTCAGCAAAACTGTCAGAGTTAACAATCAGGATTCCTCCTTTTTCCAAATCCTGCGAATTCGTTTTGAGCGCCGCGGGATTCATGGCTACTAAAACACTCAGTTTATCAGCAGTGGTATAAATTTCATTGCTTGAAAAACTCAGGTCAAAACTGGACACTCCGGCTAATGTGCCGGCAGGAGCTCTTATTTCCGCAGGATAATCAGGAAAGGTGATGACGTCGTTTCCTGCAATGACTGAGGTTGTAGTAAATCTGGTTCCGGTTAGCTGCATGCCGTCACCGGAATCTCCGGCAAATCGAATGGTGGCTTTTTCCAGTTCTGTTTCGGGGAAGGTTGTTTGAGTGGGTACTGAATTTTTAAGAAGGGGCGCCTGCACAGAAGACATTTGTTGTCCTGAAATTTATGGTGATGAAAGTGGTGAAAAATTTTAAAAAGGAAGTGTTAAATTGTAACAGTAAAAATCATGGAATGCAAACAGGAAGCGGAAGAGTTGTTAAAAAAAATAATGTAATGCGACATTTAAGATTATCAAGCTGAATGCAGTTATCAAGCCTATTTCAAGCACTACAAATTGTATCTTGTACGTGCATGGGAAAGCTTACTATAATAGCGAATCTAGTACGATTAAAAGTTCCCAAAACCTCACTTTACAGAATAACCATAACTTCATCCTCTACATTTGTTCAACTTTCCTCCGAATATTCCTTTTCTTTCAAGCGGTTCACTGAATAATATCTAACTTTTAAATACATTAATTTTATCCGAAAATCATGTCACGACTACCTTCTAGAAACGATTACATAGTGCTGTTTGCCCTGGGTGCATTGTGGGGTTCTTCCTTTGGTGCAATCAAAATTGCACTGGATGGAGTTACTCCGCTGACTGTAATGAGTTCAAGAATATTACTCGCCGGTGCAGCCTTACTTTTACTGACATTAGTACGTAAAACGAAATTACCACGCGGTAAGCAGAATTGGATTAAAATATTCTGGATGACAATTTTTGGAACATTGATTCCTTTCTATTTGATTCCCTGGGGTCAACTACAGATAGACAGCAGTTTGGCTGCAATTCTGTTGGCAGTCAACCCGTTATTCGCGCTTATTCTTGGTCATTTTTTTAGTGAGGATGAACGCTTTAGTATGCGTCAGTTACTGGCAATGTTCATCGGTTTTGTCGGAGTACTACTGATTTTTGGCGAGAATGCTATTTCTTCTCCCAATGGAAATATCTTGGCACAATTAGCAGTAATCATCGCCGGACTTGGATATGTCATTTCCGGAGTTTTTGCTACACGAATTAAGGGTATTTCAGCAGATTCAGTCAGTGCGTCAATTTTTATTTGCGCCTCCATATTCGTCCTTCCACTTTGGTTGATCATGGAACAACCATGGAACTTCCACCTTGAAACAGCAACTCTTTTGGCTTTGACTCACCTCGGCATCGTTTCTACGGGGATAGCATTTCTGATGCGCTATTATATCATACTCAGAGCCGGCGCAGTTTTTTTGTCATACGTAGCGTTTATTATTCCCATGTTCGGAATTTTGTTTGGAGTAATGTTTTTAGGAGAAACACTTTCCTTAAACACTTTAGGCGCAGTAGCGTTGATTCTTGCCGGCGTATATTTAGGACGCAAAAAATAAACTGGATTTTCGCCAAACAATTGAATAAGCTTTCAACATCTTTTTAACTGGTATTTTTATGCATGATTCACTGATTTCTCCCCAAATCGTAAACGAACATCTTGAAGACTCAAATTGGCGTTTTTTCGATTGTCGTTATGTGCTGACTGAACCGGATAAAAAACAAGCCGAATTCGCTGTTTCCCATCTTCCAGGTGCATTGTATGCCCACATGAATCGCGATCTCGCCGCTCCTCCAATTCCGGGAAAAACAGGAAGACATCCATTACCGGAAAAGCAGGAGTTAATAAAATTATTTTCAACATGGGGGATTGACCACGCTGTGCAAGTTGTAATTTATGATGATACAGGAGGTGCTTATGCGGTTCGGCTCTGGTGGATGTTACGTTGGCTCGGACATGATGCGGTTGCCGTGATGGACGGCGGTTGGCCGCGTTGGGTTAAGGAAGGGAGACCCGTAAGCGCAGATTTGATTATCCCGAAAGCCGTGGAATTCAAAGCGAATCAGCGTGAACATTGGTTAGTCACGGCCGAAGATGTCCGGAACTATTTTGACAATCCGGAAGTACGCGTACTTGACGCACGCAGCAGAGATAGATACCGCGGAGAAAACGAAACTCTTGACCCTGTTGCCGGTCATATTCCAGGCGCAGTCTCAGCTCCCTTTGTTGAAAATCTTGATCCAGATGGCAACTTGAAATCAAAATCCGAACTCCGTAAAATGTATTTGGAATTACTTGATGGTTCTCCGGCGGAAAAAGCCATTTCATATTGCGGTTCTGGAATCACTGCTTGCCATAACATACTCGCCATGTACTACGCAGGACTTGGAAATTCACGTCTATATTCCGGTTCATGGAGTGATTGGATCACCAATCCTGAAAGACTTGTTGCCTGAAAAGTGTTTTTTTGCAGGTCGGATCATTACTTTTTCAGCATGGCACAATGAATCATCTCCATAAAAAAACATCATAAAAAATCTAAAATTCCTGCAATTTTTAACCAATAAGATGCCAAAGGAATAGAATTTGGATTGATATTTTAGCAAGATCTGATAATTACAAAAATTGTCTGCGCGTAAATTATTCCTGAAACTACTCATGAAATTCCGGAAAACAAATTTTATTATCTGTAAAACCATCCTGGTTTTAGCTGTTTTTATTGCTTATGCTTCAACTGTATCGGCACAAAATTCAGCAGAATCCATCTCAACTGTTGTTATTGACAGTGCCCCCAAGAAGCTATATTCAGAGCTATATTCAGATGAAACAGGCAATCAGTTCATGGTGGAAATCTATGAAGAACCACAAGAGGGCCAAAACTTAATCCATTTTCGATCTTTTAAAAATGGACAAATTATCGGCCGAAAATCACAAGCACTGGCTGATGCACATAATTTTACTTTTTTCATCGATGAAACAGAAGAACGCATCATGCGCCAAGATACCGAACAGATGCTCTACAACGTCCTGAAGAAACTGATGGAGGAATCTGACCAGAAATTAAAATCAAATCTGGAAGATATGTTTGATCAGGAAAAA
>Ga0208748_1000140_pt1 | contig 35333 bp, 32 predicted proteins | sample Knorr_S7_td_Bott_FD_185599 | JGI IMG/M metagenome (GOLD analysis project Ga0208748, IMG submission 185599) | Marine microbial communities from Southern Atlantic Ocean transect - Knorr_S7_td_Bottom_ad_4513_LV_A (SPAdes) (version 2) | ecosystem: Environmental > Aquatic > Marine > Oceanic | place... | reverse complement strand
GGAAGGTCTGATTAAGGTCTATCTACGCCACTACCGCGTCGGCGCCGTAACTAAAATTATTAACTGAACGCATGTTAACAAAATACCCCGTTCGCCTCTTCCTTGTTCTAACGAAAGGGTTCTAACCAAAGGGTTCTAATCAAAGGGTTTGCCTAAAGTGTTCTGATTAGGGTGTTCTGGCGAAAATATCCTCATAATCTAAAATTCCCTTGCCTCCCCCGAAGAACACAATCCGGTTATAATCTCCCTCTGTTGGTTTAAGGACATTGAACATGGGATTGTTCACCAAAAAACTTGCAATACCGAACGAAGAAAATGCACTGCCAGGCAGAGCGGAAACAATGCCGGTCCCTGAGTATCATTTTGTTAATGGTCATCCCATGCAGGGACCCTTTCCCGAATCAATGGCAAAGGCGATGTTTGGTCTTGGATGTTTTTGGGGTGCCGAACGCTGCTTCTGGGAGCAAGACGGCGTATATGTCACCGCTGCAGGCTATGCAGGCGGATTGACACCCAACCCGGATTATGAAGAAGTCTGCTCCGGCAGGACGGGCCATAACGAGGTGGTTCTGGTCGTGTTTGATACCAATATGATTAACTACCGGACACTATTGGCGCTCTTCTGGGAAAGCCATGATCCTACCCAGGGTATGAGGCAAGGCAATGACATTGGCACCCAGTATCGATCAGGGATTTATGCCTACACTGATGAGCAACTTTCCCTGGCACTCGAAAGCCAGGACAAATTTCAGTCCAACCTGAAAACCGGCGGATTTGATGCCATTACCACCGAGATTATCAAGGCACCAGAGTTCTATTTTGCGGAGCATTATCATCAGCAATACCTGGCAAAAGTGCCGAATGGCTATTGCGGTCTTGGTGGAACCGGCGTTTGTTTTTCAGACTAACAATCGCAGCGCCTCTTGATACCGGGCTAGTGTATTGGTAATGACCTCTTCTGGTAATTCGGGGCCCGGATATTGCTTATCCCACTGCCCTGCAGAAACCAGGGTCTCGGTATAGTTACGAACATATTGCTTGTCGAAACTGTTTTGTTCGCGCCCGGGCTGCCACTCTGCCGCTGGCCAGAATCGACTGCTGTCAGGCGTTAACACCTCGTCAATAAGGACAATCTCACCCTGCTCACCCCAGCCAAATTCGAATTTGGTATCTGCAATGATAATGCCGCGATCCAATGCATAGGCACTACCTTTTTTGTAGATGCCAAAAGAAATATCACGGATCTCCTGCATGACATTTTCACCGACCAACTCGCAGGCTTCCTCGAAACTGATATTCTCATCGTGGCCTTCTTCGGCTTTGGTCGACGGCGTAAAAATTGGCGAATCGATTCGATCACTGTTTGTCATACCAGCGGGCAGGGCAATTCCGCAAACTTCGCCGGATCCGAGGTAATCCTTGTATCCGCTGCCCGTCAGATAGCCCCGAACAATGCATTCGATGGGTACTACCTTGCTCTTGCGACAAATCATGATCCTGCCTTCAAGATCTTTTCTTTGCGAATCTGTTAAGCCATCTATGTCCGCCGGGTCAGTCGAAATCAGGTGATGTGCATAGTCATCTTTGAAATAATCAAACCACAACTTTGAGATCTGAGTCAGCAGCACGCCCTTACCTGGAATGCCATTGCCGAGGACGACATCAAACACGCTGACCCTGTCGGTTGCAATGATAAGGATACCAGCGCTTCCGTCCTTCAGCGGCAGATCGTAAAGATCACGTACCTTACCGGTTCTTTTGTTCGCAAGGGGTAGATCTGTGTTCATCAATGCTTCAGACATAACTGTTCCTCTAACCTAGACAAGGGCCTGCTCAAAATCGACAAGCAGGTCCTCAATTTCTTCGATACCGATCGAAAACCGTACCAGTGAATCATCGATACCCATAGACGCCCTTCTTTCCGGACCCATTTCAAAATAGATTGAATGAGCAACAGGTATCGCCAGGGACCGGGTGTCACCAAGATTGCTGCTGCAGATAACGAGATCCAGCCTGTTTATAAAGTCAAAACAATCCACATCATCTACCAGTTCGACACTGAAGATCCCGCCATGATGGCGGAATAAAGAGGTTGCCCGCTCATGCTCTGGATGTTCCGGCAATCCAGAGTAATAGACTTTTTTAACCCTGGCATGATCATTCAGATACTCGGCGAGCCGCTGAGCATTGCTGCTTATCCGATCCATGCGAAGCGCCAGGGTGTCTGATCCAATCGAAATATGATGTGCAGCTTCCGGGCCAAGAGACGCGCCAAAATCTCGAAGGCCTTTTTTCTTTATTTGTTGTATGGCCCATAGGCTGACATCACCCTTTTTGTAATTGTCGTACAGATTGGAAAATTTGTTCCAATCATAGACGCCAGTTTCGGTCACCGAGCCACCCAGGGCGTTTGCATGGCCACCAATGTATTTGGTCAACGAGTTTATGACCAGGCTTGCCCCTACATCACGAGGCAGAAACAGATAAGGCGTTGTCATGGTGTTATCAACAAAATAAACGATGTTGTTTTGCCGGCAGAGTTCACCAATACCAACCAGATCTGCAACCTGGGTTCTTGGATTGGCAATGGTCTCGACAAATACCATTTTCGTATTAGGACGAATTTCTGCGGCGACTGCCTCTGTTGAAGTCGCGTCAACAAAACTGACTTCGATACCATGGACGGCAAACGAATCAAAAAGGCTATTCGTATTTCCAAACAGGAACGAAGACGATATGAAATGATCACCCCTGCGCAATAACGCAAACAGCGTGGTGCCAATCGCTGCCATCCCGGTAGCAAAAGCGGCCGTCGCCACGCCTTGTTCCATGAGTGTGATTTTGTCCTGCAACGCTGTTACCGTCGGATTAACCTGGCGACCATAGGTATAGCCGCCCTTTTCACCCTGGAAGACCGCCGCTAGATCTCTGGCGTCGTCATAGGCATAGGTGACCGCTGTATGTACCGGCTTGTGAATCGACCCGTGTTCAATCAGCCCACGCCGATCTGCATGAACCACCTTTGATGTGAAACCCATTTTTTTAAGCTCCCAAACAAAAAAACCCACTGAGCTGCCGCTATAGTAGGTTTTCCCTCTTTAGCGGCATTTATTACGCGCCCGCAAGCTGACATCAAATCGGCGCGAACCCTGATTATACAATAGCCAGCTAAACCAGGGAACGTCTGATTAAGGTCGGTAGCCGCATCACTAATTCCGCCATAACCGCGTCAGAGTCGTAATCATACTCCGCTCGGCTCTTCCGGTGTGCCGGACCACTTGTTCTGACGATCCACTTAATCAGAGGTTCCCCAGTGCAATGAATCAGAAGCGGGGCAGATTAATCCTTGGTAGAATTCTAGCCTTTTCCGGACGCCTTATGGACACTGCGACATTCAACGATCAACTCATCGATTTTCTGGTTAACTCACCGACACCATTTCACGTTGCACTGAATATGTCACGCAAGCTCACAGAGCACGGATTTACTGAGCTCCGAGAGCAGGATTCATGGACCCTGGAGCCAGGCGGCTATTTCGTAACCCGTAATCAATCCTCCATCGTGGCGTTCGTCATGGGCACGGAGCCGATAGTTACGTCCGGTATTCGAATGGTCGGGGCTCACACAGACAGCCCTTGTCTCAAGGTTAAGCCAATTCCTGAACGGGACGGCCACGATTACCATCGCCTGGCCGTTGAGGTTTATGGTGGCGTGCTACTCAATCCCTGGTTTGACCGAGACCTCAGCCTTGCCGGAAGAATCACGCACCGGACGAATGATGGCAGCCTCACCAATTCCCTTGTGAACTTCAAAGATCCCATCGCGGTTATTCCAAGCCTCGCCATACATCTGGACCGCGACGCCAATAACAACCGAAAAATCAATCCTGAAACAGACCTGCCGCCCATTTTACTGCAGAATGACGATGACTTTTCCCTGTCAGGGCTCATCCAGAGAGAGCTTGATTGTAAAGAAGTGCTCGCCAGCGATCTTTATTTCTATGACACCAACCCGGCGCAGATTATTGGCTTGAATAACGAATTCCTGGCAGGCGCGCGCCTGGACAATTTACTCAGTTGTTTTACGGGACTTCTGAGCATTATTGATGCTGACCCTTCACTGACCTCATTGCTCGTATGCAATGATCACGAAGAAGTCGGTAGTGCTTCCGCTGCCGGCGCCGAGGGCACCTTCCTGAAAGATGTTCTGGCGAGAATTGCGCCTGACGGCGAGGATCGCTTGCGCACCCTGGCTAAATCGTTGCTCATATCAACCGACAACGCCCACGGTGTTCACCCCAACTATTCGACCAAACACGAGGAAAAACACGGGCCCATACTGAACGCAGGTCCTGCCATCAAATACAATGCTAACCAGAGATATGCGACTAACAGCGAAACTGCCGGCTATTTCAAATCCCTCTGCCAACTTAACGATGTGCCTTACCAGGAATTCGTGAACCGTGCAGATATGGCCTGCGGCAGCACCATCGGGCCGATAACAGCCAAAGAAATTGGCGTACGCACCCTGGACGTCGGCGTACCCACCTTCGCTATGCATTCTATCCGGGAACTTGCCGGTACTTCGGATGCATTCTCGTTATACAAAGTCCTCAGCAGCTTCTATCAGGATGCCGGTCAGTTAGGAGCTGGGACCGCCTAACAATGGCGATACCAGCCGTTACCAAAATGGGCATCGGAACATCGAGTACTGTCATGGGTTAGACTTGATCATCAACTGTATCCAGAATCGACATGCCGGCCCACCTAGAAACCCACGAAATTCGCGTCTTCAAAACCGTTTATGAAGAAAACGGCTTCAATCGCGCCGCAGAAAAGCTGTTTGTTACACAGTCAGCGGTAAGTCAGACGATCGCAAACCTAGAGCACAAACTGGATACATTGCTGTTTCACCGAAAGCCATTAAAACTGACCGAAGCAGGTATGCGCCTTCTGCACTATGCACAGACGGTGTTATCAGAAGAGGAAACAGTTCTCGCAGATTTGAGCAATATCAAAAATGGCGTGCTCTCGACACTGCACCTGGCGATGAATAGCACAGTCAATCGACTATACGGGTCTGCGCTGATTCAAAATTTTTGCGCGGCTCATCCACTAACCCGTCTGAAACTTTCTGTCCTGCCCAGTCGCCAAATAATTACTGCGGTGAGCTCGGAATTCTGGGAGCTGGGTATGGGTCCGTTTCAGCAAACCATGCCGGATCGATTCAGATCGATTGCGCTATTCGAAGAAACACGGCACCTGGTGATTCTAAAAAACCGAACTAAGCCTGGCGCATCGGCAGAAGACATACTGCACGATGTACCGTTGATCGTTTCTCATCTGGATGATCCGGACCTGCGTCCAACAATCGACAAGCTAAGGGACAGTTTTGGTACAATCTGGGAAGTTAACGATCTGAGCTTGCGTCTGGCGCTGGTGAATCAAGGCCTGGGCATGACCTACCTGGACGACCGACTGCTAGCAGATCAATCACAGCTGCAGAGGCTGGATCACTTTACCTTCTCAACGATTCCACTGACTTACGGGCTTTACTACCGGCGAGACAAGCGATTATCGACCGGTGGTCACCAGTTCATAAAAATCTGCGAGAACTACAATTTCCAGGTCTGATTAAGGTCTATTTGGCCGGTCGAGGGAACGTCAATAGTATCCTCTTAATCATAGCTTCCCTAGATCAACGATATACTTTTCGAGTTCGGCCAATACCAATCTGGATTCCTCATCACAATCAGACATTAGCTGCTCTATATCGCGGCTGACCTGTTCGATGGACCATCGTTCATATCGGTATTGATTCCAACGAAGAAGTTCGTCTTCATTGAATGTATCAAGATGGTTCCTGCCACGGAATCGGAACAACATTTCGTCCAGTCGGTCATCCTGGAATTTTCCACTAAATCTAACAAGTTGATCAGGCGGCGATACCAGCAGTTCACGCATTGTTGATTTGTCTGCCTCGGAGAAAAAACCACCCTGGTAAAGTTGATGATCCGGATCATCAACACTATCGAATTGATGATGGGCGAAGGCTTCCTGAATTTTCTCAACGACCCCGGCACTTTTCATGATTTCAGCCATGTGTTCCTCACATTGACGGAGGTCAATACCCAGACGTTTCGCAACTTCTGGCCCCAGGGTGCTAATGGGTGCGACGAACGGACACCGATTGATCTGGATCGTTTTAAGCGCAATGCGCTCTTCGGTATCCTTGAGCTCAACGGATTTTGTAAACACCAGCCGACCGAGTTCAGAAGGTGTCGCATGAAGCAGGTCTTCCGTAGATTGCGACAAATCAAAGCAGATGATTGCATTGCCATTAGTCGGATGCTGGCAAAGTGGTAACACCACAGCGGTACACCCTCTTGATGCAGGATACATCGACGAGACGTGTATCACGGGTTTCTTGCCAAGTGGATACAGTTGCTGTAACACCGCTTTCTTGTCCCGCAGGGCAAACATGAAATCGTATATTTTAGGTTGCGCCTGCCTGAGAAGTTTCGTGACGGCAATCGTCGCCCGTACATCCGCCAAGGCATCATGGGCATCGCTATGGGTAATGCCATTCTCCCGCGCCAGGTCCTCCAGGCGAAAACTGGGGTCGCCGGTCTCATTTCTGGGCCAGTTCACGCCTTCCGGACGAAGTGCATAGGTCGCCCGGAACAGATCGATAACGTCCCAGCGGGAATTGCCATTACGCCATTCCCGGGAATAGGGATCATGAAAGTTTCGATACAACATCTGGCGCGTAAACTCATCATCGAAACGCAGACTGTTGAAACCCACCACACAGGTCTGTGGCTGGCTAAATTGTTCAAGAACCTTCTCAGCGAATGCCCGCTCTGATATTCCTTCATCAACGATCCGGCTCATCAGAATCTTCGTGACCAGCAGCGCCTCCGGTTGCGGCACAATATCAGTCCCGGGTTTACAGAGAATATTCTGCGGTTCGCTTACCTCATTCAATTCGAAATCTGTACGCAGACCGGCAAACTGCAAGGGCCGATCTACAACCGGGTCAATGCCGGTGGTTTCAAAGTCATACCAGTAAAGTGAGTCAGTCATGTCATCCCTACGGCGGGCGGGCGAAGTAAAGTGTGTATAATCCACGCTTTTTGGTCAAAGGCACAGGCGTGGCTAGAATTAAAGATCTCGTTGTGTTGATCACAGGACCCGTAGCCGCTGTGACGGCTTTCCTTACCTTAGAGGCACTCGGTTGGCAGACAGCTGCATGCTGGACCGCTGCAATCACCATGCTTTGTGCGATCTGGTGGATCTTCGAGCCAATCCCGATACCCGTCACATCTCTGATTCCAATCGCCACGCTACCCATCCTCGGCGTGCTAACCCCGGCGCAAGTCGGAGAATCTTACGGCTCGCCTTTAGTGTTACTGCTGATGGGCGGTTTTATCTTATCAACAGCTATGGCTAAAAGCGGGGCTCACCGACGTGTCGCCCTGAATATGGTTAACCTTTTCGGCGGCACAAGCAGTCGCCGACTCGTATTCGGATTCATGGCCGCATCTGCCGTTCTCAGCATGTGGATTTCGAATACGGCAACTACGCTCATGTTATTACCCGTCGCACTGGCAGTGATAGAAAAATCAGACGACGATGCCCTGGCCATCCCTTTATTACTTGGCGTTGCCTATGCGGCAAGTATTGGCGGGGTTGGAACACCCATCGGCACGCCACCCAATCTGCTCTTTCGTGAGATCTATGAACAGACTACCGGGATAGAAGTGGGTTTTCTCACCTGGATGAGTTGGGGCATTCCCATCGTGCTGGTATTTGTACCCATCATTGGCTTCTGGCTCACTCGGAAGCTTAGCTACCAGGGTCAAATCGACATGCCGGTTGTCGGTAAATGGCAGACGGAAGAAAAACGGGTATTTATCGTGTTTACATTGACTGCGCTAGCCTGGATGACGCGAAGCCAGCCATTCGGCGGCTGGAGAAGCTGGCTTGAGTTACCCACCGCCAATGACGCCAGTGTTGCGCTCATTGCGGTGATTGTCATGTTTCTTGTGCCCAATGGAAAAGGTAGTCGTTTGCTCGATTGGGAAACTGCTGCAAAGATTCCCTGGGGAATGCTCATATTGTTTGGCGGAGGTATCGCAATTGCCAAGGCTTTTGTCGTATCCGGGCTGAGCGCCGCTTTGGGGGATCTATTGGCGGGCATAGCGAGCTGGCCCACGCTCGCAATGATGGCTGTTATCTGCCTGGTCATCACATTTCTTACCGAGATGACCAGCAACACCGCCACCACCGCGCTGATGATGCCCATCCTGGCCGCAGCGGCAATTGCTGCAGGTATTGAGCCTGCCCTGTTGATGGTGCCTGCCGCAATGAGTGCGAGTTGTGCATTTATGCTCCCCGTCGCAACAGCACCTAACACCATTGTCTTCTCTACCGGTCGATTCACTACCAGCCTCATGGCGCGAGAAGGTGTTGTGCTGAATCTCATCGGCGTCTTCATCGTCAGCCTGACCTGCTATTTATTGCTATGAAATGACTAAAGGCCTGCCGGGGAACTGTTGGTCAAAGATTCCCCAGTGCCGTTTCACGGTCTTCCAGAGATAATGCTCCGAGCCGCTTCAAAGCCAGTTTGAATTCAACGAAACCATGCCCCTTCAACAGCTGACTGAGGCCAGGTACCCATTGGTTATAGTCTGCAACAGTTTCAAGCTTTGCGTTGTTTAATGGACCTGACATCCAGCCTTGAAACTCTTGCCCATCTGTCCAGGTGGCAATAGTCTGCTCATAACGTTCGACCAACTGTGCGAATATCTGTTGCTTCTCAGTTAACATTTGATCCCGGGGTTTATCTGAGCTGTACAGTTCCTTTAATTGCAAACGCGTATTGTTGATAAGGACCAGGACCATTTTTCGTCGATCCTGACTCTCCAGGTATCGATTAAAACGGTTCAGCTCACCTTTTTGCTGCAGCCAGTTTTTTAAAAAATACTGTTCTACCGTCGTCGCGACACTTTCATTGAATCGAGTATCGTTTTTCACATAGACCAGCTGGTGAGACAGTTCGTGAAATAGCAGCGCCGCTAATTGTTCCTCAGGGCGGAATAAAAAAGTATCCAGTAGTGGGTCATCAAACCAACCAAGTGTCGAGTAGGCGGCAACGCCGCCCACGTATACGTCGTAACCCCGCCCTGCCATCGTCCGGGCAAATCGATTTGCGTCTGACTTTTTGAAGTAACCGCGATAGGTCACACAGCCTGCAATGGGGAAACAGGAAGTCTTCAGAGACAATTCAAAAGGCATGGTTGCAAAAACATTCCAAATAACGAATTGCTGACCTGTCTCAACATAGCTCCTGTAAGCGCCCGCGCTCGGCAGACCATGGTCATCGGCAAAGGCCAAAAATTCATTGACCAACTCGATTCGGTGCTTCAAAGCCGGGTCGGCTTCAACCGAAGCCAGCAACACCTCGGTCGATTCTCGATTCCTGAGCAGATTTGTCTGACCAAGAATCGCCTGCTGATAGAAGCCGACTGCCTGGCATCCGGTTAACAGCATCAACGTAAACGTGGTGGCCAACAGCCGAAACCTTCTACCCGCCAACGGACATATCCCAACAAAAAACGACATCTTACTACCGATTCACTGGATGCCCAGTCAACGATGGGCGGAGTGGCGACTTGCCGGGTCGCCTGTTATGGTAATGACGCTCATTCTTGCCAGAAAGCGCATGTACACAGAACACTTTGGCCTACAAGAAGCGCCGTTTTCTATCGCGCCAAACCCACAATATCTCTACATGAGCAAGCGTCACCGCGATGCGCTTGCACACCTGCGCTATGGTGTACAAAGCGACGGCGGCTTCATTTTGTTGACAGGAGAGGTCGGTACAGGCAAGACAACACTATGCCGCTGTTTACTTGAACAAGTCCCTGCCAATGTAGAGACCGCCTTTGTGCTTAATCCCCGTCTTACAGCCATTGAGCTTCTCGCTACTATCTGTGATGAGTTCTCAATCAACTACCCCGCGCAGGCAACCCTCAAGACGCTGGTGGACAAGCTCAACACTTTTCTACTGGCATGCCACAGCAATCACCGAAGATCCGTTTTAATCATCGACGAGGCGCAAAACCTTTCAAGAGACCTGCTGGAACAATTACGCCTGCTGACAAATCTTGAAACCAATGAACGCAAGCTGCTGCAAATCATTCTGTTGGGCCAACCCGAACTTCTGGACATGCTCGACGAGAGAAACCTCAGGCAATTCAGCCAACGGATTACCGCAAGGTTTCATCTGGAAGCACTCGATAGAAACGAGACGGAAGACTACGTGGCGCATCGGCTGGCTATCGCAGGCAGCGAACAGTCATTATTTACCAGGCCCGCCATCAGGCGGATTTATCACATCAGTGGCGGGGTCCCGAGAGTGATCAACCTCATCTGTGATCGGTCATTGCTTGGCGCCTATGCAGAAGACAAAAATCAGGTCACTGCCGCCATCGTCAACCGCGCCGCTACCGAGGTTCTCGGGAGCGCCCGAACTGGCAGGCGCCGGCAATTCACTATGGTTGCTGCCGGTGTTTTACTGTGCGCCAGCGTTGGCTTGTGGATTGGCGATCAGCTGGCCAACCCGGAATCATCCGCCAATGTCATCGCAGTCGCCCCAATGCTGCCTGCTGCACCACCACGTGCATTACCTCAAATTGCCTCACCGGAGATCATTGGTCACAGCCAGATACACGATGCTTACCACGATTTGTTTGCCTTGTGGGGTACCGCATTTGAAGATAAATCTACCAACCCGTGCGAGCTCGCTCAGACGATTGGCCTAAGGTGTCATCAACAACCCGCAAATCTTACCCAGTTAAAGGAATTAAACAGGCCGGTCATTGTTTCGCTGGACGATTCGTACGTCACACTCAGCAGTATTAACGGCGATGTATTCACGCTCTTTGCGGCAGAGAATCAATATGATCTGACCACAAACCAGTTTTCCGAGAAATACTCGGGTATGGTCAACATGCTGTGGCGAATGCCACCCGCTTATGAAGCCCCTTTGAAAGTCCATGACAAAGGCGCGGCAGTGGACTGGTTGGTGGTCCAGCTATCAGTCATTGAAGGGGACTCTCCGCCGATTGAAGCAGGCTTCGTCTACAACGATGTGATCGAGTCGCGCGTGAGAAGCTTTCAGTCCTCAGTGGGTTTGACACCAAACGGGGTCGTTGACGCCCTAACATGGATTCACATCAACAGCGTAGAAGCCATCAGCATTCCTACCTTGCACAGCAAAGGCCAGGGTTAACTGATGTCTTACATCCTGGATGCCTTAAATAAGTCTGAGCGAGAAAGATCACGCAAGCTAGCGCCGGGCATCAGTGTACTTCAGGGTGATGATCATCCCATTAGATATGGCATCAAGCACTTTCTCGCGGCATTAGTTCTACTGGCTTTTATTAATTCTGCCGGTGTTTACTTTTATTTCGGGGACCGAGGGTCAACATCACCATCGCCCGAGGCGATCGTTGACCGGACACCGACTCCGGCAACAACCAACCTTTCGGAAATACCTTCTCAGCCATCATTTCCGGTCCACGCTGATCCGGTGGACATCAATGCACTGCCTTCGTCAGTTCGCAATAGACTACCCGAGCTGGAGGTGACCGCGCATATTTATAGTTCAGAGGCGGTATATCGAATGGTCAAGATTAATGGCGTAGCTAGACATGAAGGCGAACAGCTCAATGCGACGCATCGGCTATTGGAAATTACTGAGTCGGGATTGATACTGAAATTCGAGAGCTACGTCTATATCCTTGATATCATTGAGGACTGGCAGATTGCTCTATGATTTTGCCTGGGAACGTTCGATTAAGAGGTTCCCTGGCTGGTGTTACAAGACCCGTACTGTCCATTGCCTGAATCTGACTCTGAAGATCCGCCAGTTTCTGGCTAATCTGTCTTCGGTGCTGATCTATTGAATCAATCGCTTCCTCGGTTTCTTTGACCTGTTGTGACAGCGAATTGATCTTGCGTTTGCTCGCTTCCTGAACCACAGCCTGATTCTGAACCTGACCACGCAGCAGGGCAATCTCGGTGAGCAACTCTTCATTGTCCTTCAGCAAGCCATCCCTTAGTCCGGATATTTCAGTCAGGGTAGACTGATACTGAGAAGCCATTTGTTCTACAGCGCTATCCATTGATGTGATCTTGGTGCCAAGGTCGCGATCCAAAGTGGCAATTGTCCGGGCATTTTTCTGAATGTCGGGCTTGTTTTGGCGATGGGCAACCGCCCAGAGTTTATCGATCTCAGAGAAATTGGTGCTCATCTGGGCTTTGAGATCCTGAAGCGTCTTGGAGACATCAGTACCGGTAGCTGCCAGCCGACTATCCAGCTGTCGAACATTTTCCTGGCCTTGTTCCAGCAGCTCATTCGAGCGTGCAAGATTTTCCTGGACTTCGTACAGGGTATAGCCACCTATCCCCATGATGATGGCCATAAGGACTATGACAAAGACAAGCAATCCATTGAAATTACTTTGTTTCGGCGCCTCCGATCTACCACTCCTGCGGTAGGACGCGACTTCATCTTGTGCCGGTTTGATCGAGGGAATAATTTCTTTGTCGTTTGCCATTACAAGCCTGTGCTTGAATAAAAAGGGCTCCAACCGGAGCCCTTTGAATCTACTGCGACGCCGTTATAGCGCGACCATTAATCCATAGAGGACAACCGTCAAGGCGAAACTGGATCCGATCACACCACCTACGGTCACCATCGGTCCCTGCTTGCCAAATATCGCATTCCACTCAAGCGCCAAAATCAGCAGCATGATGACAGCCAGGGCAGCTGTACTGGCGTCCGTCACCAGGCCATTACCCAGGTGCGCTGAAGAGCCCATAAAAAATAGCATGGGGGCGGAAAACAGCGTGTTGGTTCTTGATGCGAGGGCAGCCTTGGGAGCCGCACCGGCTGCCTCGGGCAGCGCTTCCCCACCCTCGGCGACCTGCGTTGCCGAAGCGATGATAATCTTTTGATTTGGCCAGATAATGAGCCAGACATTAAGAAACATCAGGGTACCCAGCGTGGCACCAACAGTGATATCAAATGACAGGCCCTTATGTCGAAAAGCCAACAGGGCAACGCCCGTCAGGAACGTAAACATGGCGGACCAACGAAACCACCACAAGGCCCGTGGCACGAGCTTGCGAATCGCTCCGGCACGGTGCTCATCTTCAGCTTCCTTGAAGTACTCCGTTTGTACGAAGTTAAAGTAATACAGTATGCCGACCCAGGTGATCCCCGCCAGAAAATGACCCCAGCGGAATAGATAGTCGAGACCGTAACTCGTAAACAATGCAATTTCGTCCATGATATCTCCCTCATTATTATTATGATGGCGCCCGGTTCTAAAAAAGGGACGAAGTTAGATGGTGCTGCTTACACCACTCAACTGGACACGTCCGCTTTTTCCAAGACCTGACCCTTGTAGTACCTATGCTGATGATAACATTGAAAAATTTGAAAAACGACCGTTAACAATTCCCTTTTAAACCTGTCCCTCATCAGAGCGAAAAACACCTTCAAAACTCCGCCATTAAGACCAAAAAAAGGACCCCGCATAAATACAGGGCTCTAGTATAAAGGCAGAGAGCCATCAGCGTTACTTGGCTCAACCGTGAGGGACCCAAAAACCGATAATGGGATAATTAAGCCGCGTAGACGTCCATAAAAAAACTAAAAAAAAACCCCGCGTAAACGCAGGGTTTTCCTTCGAAGGCAGTGAGCCTTCAGCGTTACTCGGCAAAACCCGTGAGGGACCTGGAAGTCGAACACGGGGTGAATATGCCTAGCAGACGGCCATAAAAACAGCTTTTCTACATCATACCGCCCATACCGCCCATGCCGCCCATATCCGGCATTGCTGGAGCAGGTGAATCGTCTTCCGCTTCTGTGATCATGCATTCGGTCGTGATCATCAGACCAGCAATTGACGCAGCAGCCTGCAGTGCAGTTCGGGTAACCTTTGCTGGATCAGGAATACCAAACTTAATCATGTCACCGTATTCATCGGTAGCAGCGTTATAGCCTTCATTTCCAGACAAGGCCTTAACCTTGTCAACAACAACCGAGGCTTCAGCCCCAGCGTTAGCAACGATTTGGCGCATCGGTGATTCCAATGCTTTACGCAAAATGTTAATGCCGACATTCTGTTCTTCATTGTCGCCTTCAAGACTATCAAGTCCCTTCACTGAACGAAGCAATGCAACACCGCCGCCTGCAACTATACCTTCTTCCACGGCTGCTCGAGTTGAATGCAGTGCGTCTTCAACACGTGCTTTCTTCTCTTTCATTTCTACTTCCGTTGCAGCGCCAACCTTGATGACCGCAACTCCGCCCGCCAGCTTGGCGACACGTTCCTGCAGTTTCTCGCGATCGTAGTCAGAAGAAGTTTCTTCAATCTGAGTGCGGATCTGGTTAACTCGCGCTTCAATATCATCTGACTGACCAGCACCATCAATAATGGTGGTGTTTTCTTTTGTCAGGCTGATTCGCTTGGCCTGGCCAAGATCATCAAGGGTTGCACCTTCCAGTGACAAACCAACTTCTTCAGAAATAACAGTGCCGCCTGTAAGAATCGCAATATCCTGCAACATTTCTTTACGGCGATCACCAAAACCTGGTGCTTTAGCCGCTGCAACCTTAACGATGCCGCGCATATTGTTGACAACCAATGTCGCCAGCGCTTCACCTTCGACGTCTTCGGCCACAATCATGAGTGGCTTACCCGCTTTCGCCACGGCTTCGAGCACCGGCAGCATATCGCGAATATTGGAGATTTTCTTGTCGAACAACAAAATGTAGGGCTCTTCAAGTTCAGCACTCATTTTGTCTTGATCATTGATGAAGTAGGGCGAGAGATACCCGCGGTCAAACTGCATACCTTCAACCACTTCGAGTTCATTCTCCAGACCACTGCCTTCTTCAACGGTAATCACGCCTTCTTTGCCCACTTTGTCCATGGACTCAGCAATGATGTCACCGACCTGTGTGTCGCTGTTAGCAGAAATACTACCTACCTGGGCGATGGCTTTTGAATCGGTACAAGGCTGCGACATTGCTTCGATTTCTTTTACGGCCGCAATCACAGCCTTGTCGATACCGCGCTTTAGATCCATTGGATTCATACCAGCGGCGACTGCTTTCAAGCCTTCGTTCAGAATAGACTGAGCGAGTACTGTTGCCGTCGTGGTTCCGTCTCCAGCGACATCAGATGTCTGTGAAGCAACTTCCTTCAACATCTGTGCGCCCATGTTCTCAAACTTGTCCTTGAGCGTAATTTCTTTGGCTACAGAAACACCATCTTTTGTGACGGTCGGCGAGCCGAACGACTTATCAAGAATTACATTTCGGCCTTTGGGACCGAGTGTGACTTTTACCGCGTCGGCCAGGATGTTAACCCCAGCAAGCATGCGTCGACGGGCTGAGTCACCAAATTTCACGTCTTTAGCTGTCATAATCGTTTAATCCTTTTTTATCTCTAATTTCGTTTTATTGGCCTATTCAACTACGCCGAATACTTCACTCTCACTCATGATGAGCAATTCCTCACCATCGAGCTTTACAGTGCTTCCGGCATACTGGCCAAAGAGGATCTTGTCACCCACATTTAGGTCGACGCCCTGAATGCTGCCGTTATCCAGCTTCTTTCCAGGACCAACCGCAATGACTTCACCCTGCGATGGTTTTTCGGCAGCAGAATCAGGGATTACAATACCCCCTGCTGACTTGGTTTCTTCTTCCGTGCGTCGAACAACGACACGGTCTTGTAAAGGACGAATACTCATTCGTTTCTCCTGATTTTTCTTAACCGGTGGGTCCAATACTACCCAGTGGCTTGAATGACAAAACAACGCTAGTCTTCGCTAAGGCCTTTAAAAACAGCTACTTTTACGAAAAATTAGCACTCTCCATAAGGGAGTGCTAATAATAGGGATAGAATTAGCAGAGTCAAGGTGAGACTGCTAAAAAAGACGCAAAATAGCGCAAATTCGGGAAATGGCTAGTGACAGAAACACTGAAAGCATCCCAGGATAGAATCTGGCAGATCGTCCATCAAATCCCAGCTGGGAAAATTGCGACCTATGGGCAAATTGCGAAACTTGCGGGGATGCCCAGCCACGCGAGACTGGTCGGCAGGGTTATGTCCCGGTTACCGCCCGATACCCAGCTGCCCTGGCATCGCGTGGTCAACGCTCAGGGTAAAATTACCAACCCGGCTCGAAAACGCCAGCAGCAAAGGCTGGCAGAAGAAGGTGTCACCCTCATCAACGGCCGGGTCAGCCTTCGACTGTATGGCTGGGATTATTAAGGCGCTGATTGTTTAAGCGCTCTCTTGTCATCAGCCAGAGTACCAGCAAGATTGCTGGTACTCCCAGCGTTGCCGCCAGGACAAAAAACTCGAAATAGCCAAAACTGTCGACAACAATTCCTGAGAAGCCGGATATAAACTTGCCCGGTAACGTCATCAAGGAACTGAAAAGCGCATATTGGGTAGCTGTATAGGCCCTGTTAACCAGGCTGGACAAGTAGGCCACGAAAGCCGTTGCCGCAAAGCCGCCGGAAATGTTGTCGGCGGATATGACCAGTGCCAGGTATTCAATCCGGGGCTCCATTGTCGACAATTGTGCGAACAACAGATTGGTGACGGCAACAGCAACAGCGCCGATCAACAAGGGGCGCATAATGCCCCACTTGACCACAAGTGCCCCGCAGACGAATGAACCGGCAATACTCATAAAGAAACCAAAGAACTTGGCGATATTGGCGATTTCAATTTTTGAGTAGCCCATATCCAGGTAAAACGGGTTTGCCATGATGCCCATGACAATGTCACTGATTCGAAAGACAGAAATGAACAGCAGAATCACCAGTGCTGCGGCGCCATTTCGCTGAAAAAAATCTTGAAACGGTCCCACAATCGCAGATCGTTGCCAGGCAATCATTTCCTGGACAGACAGGCCAGGTTTGATAATCGGTCGATCACTTGTTCGTTCGGGCTCGCTCACCCATAGCACCGTTAACATGCCCACACTCATCAGCGCAGCCATCGCCATGTAGGCAATTTGCCAGTTGACGAACTCCGCGATATAGAAAGCACCGGCGCCCGCAACCAGCAGGGCCACCCGATAGCCGAATACATAGGTGGCGGACATGGCACCCTGAAACTCAGGGTCTACCGATTCAATTCTAAACGCATCAATCGCAACATCCTGAGTAGCCGAAGAAAAGGCAACGAGCAATGCACACAGGCTGAGCAGCAGCAGGTTTTCGGGTCCAGAGATCGCCATCGCAACAAGCCCGACAGCAATACCCAGCTGACCCAGTAACATCCAACTGCGACGCTGACCCAATTTTTTAGTCAATACGGCGATAGGAACCGAATCAACAATGGGAGCCCACAACACCTTGATCGAGTAGGTAATGCCGACCCACGCAAAAAAGCCAATGGCCGTTCGACTCACATCTGACTCACGAAGCCAGGCGGTTAGTGTGGAGAAGACCAGCAAAAAGGGTAAGCCACCGGCGAAACCCAGAAATGCCATCGCTATCACCTTTGGATTGCGATAGATCAGTAGGGTGTCGGTCCAGCTAATGTCTGTCGACGGACTCAAATGTCAGGATCAATCGCGAAAATTGTTATATTGCAGCGGCACGTCCAGCTCAGCCTCTTTCAACAGTCCCATCACCTGTTGCAGATCGTCTCTTTTCTTGCCCGTAACCCGAACCTTGTCCCCCTGAATCGCGGCCTGCACTTTCATTTTCTTGTCCTTGATCATCTTGACAATTTTTTTGGCCAGCAGGCTCTCAATCCCTTGCTGAATGTCGATGTTCCGGTGCAGCAATTTTCCGACGTGTTCCTGATCACCGACTTCCATCACCCTGGGATCAATAGAACGCTTGACCATCTTGGCTCGCAAAATTTCAATCATCTGTTCGAGCTGAATTTCAGCCTCTGCAGTAATACGAATCACCTGATCGCTCAATTCAAATTTTGCATCCACACCCCGAAAATCAAACCGGGTTTTCAGCTCGCGATTTGCCTGATCGACAGCATTAGTCACTTCGTGGGAATCAACCTCTGAAACCACATCGAATGAAGGCATGTTTTTTTCCTCTATATTCTTTATCCTTAGCACCACAAGCATAACAACAGAATAAGTGAACCACTATGTTTGACCTGCCGGTCGTCGTCGTAAAAGGAGAGGACTCCTCTATCGACTTCTTCGACGACAATCTCATGAAATTCTCGAAAAATCGAGTTTGCTTCGGCGCGGTTAACGCACTGCAAGTACTGGAAGACTCACCTGCCAGGGTCGTCATCACCGAAATGAACGTGGGCGATATGACCGGCGTGGAGCTGGCAGAGGCGATCCGGGATATTGATGAAGAACTTCAGCATTTCACTTACATAATCCTTATCGGTGCCATTCACCACGAGCAGGTCCAACAAGACCAGTTTCATCAGTCCATAGACGCGGTCACTGGTACCAAGCGGCCTGACGTACTGGAACACCTGACACTGGCAGGGGGGCGCATTTCAAAATCTATCAACGATTTGCGCAGATCAAATGCAGCCCTGGAAAATCTTTGCACCGACCTCAGAAAAGGCCAACTGCTTGATCCATTAACCGGACTCGGTAATCGTGAATACGCGGACCTGTCATTGCGTGACACCATTCGCCAGATTGAATCGAGAGGCGGCGCCGTCTGCCTGGTGATGATTTCATTGCATAACTATGAAGAGGTCAAACAAACCTACGATACTTCCGTTGCCGGGGATTTGGTTGTCAGCGTTTCTGAACAGATTCAGGGCCTGGTCCGACCGCTGGATGTCGTGACCTATTTCTCCCAGGGACTATTTGCGCTAATTCTCATGCAGCCGTCGATCGAACAGTGCACAGCGGACTGCTACAAACGAATATTTGATGGTGTTCGACTAAAAAGCTACACCACCAAAGCCGGATTTCAACCTGTTTCGATTGGTATGAGTCTGTGCGCCGCGACGGCAGATGCGGGACCGCCAAATCCGGAAAAAATGATCAAGATTGCAACCGGGGGTCTCGATGATTCTGTACGAACCGAGTCAATTATTATTCACCATATCAAGCCGGAATAACGATGGGTAAGCGTCTGTCAAAAATTTACACCCGAACTGGCGATGAAGGTGAAACAGGGCTCGGGGATGGCAGCCGAATCAAAAAAACTCACCCTCGAGTCGAAGCAATGGGTAGCGTCGATGAACTTAACAGCAGCCTCGGCGTGCTGGTTGAGGAACTCATTTTTGCGGAAAACGATGACCTGGTCCCCATTGCAACTTTCCTGCGCTCAACTCAGCACAGAGTATTCGATCTGGGCGGGGAGCTGTCTATTCCGGGATACGAAATTATTAATGCGGAACACGTTGCGGCCATAGAAGACAACCTTGATCAGCTGAACGATCACCTGGCACCGCTTGCGAACTTCATCCTGCCCGGCGGCTCAAGATTGATTGCCAACTGCCACATGGTCAGGGCGATCTGTCGGCGCGCTGAAAGAGACGTCATTGCACTGTCTGAGGTAGCAACCATTAATGCATTGGCCCTGAAATTTCTAAACAGGCTGTCCGATTACCTGTTTGTCGTGGCCAGAAGTTGCGCCCGAATTACCAATGTTGATGAAGTCCTCTGGGAAAAGGGTTAACCAACTACATCAGTACGAGCCGTAAGTCAGACAAGACTTTAGCCAGGTGCGACGTAAAACGCGCAGCCTGGGCACCGTCAATCGCCCGGTGATCATAAGATAAGCAAAGTGGCAGCATGGTTCTGGGTACGAACGTTTCACCGTCAAATACCGGGGATACTTTTGACCTGGACACACCCAGAATCGCCACTTCCGGCGCATTCACAATCGGTGTAAAAGCCGTGCCGCCAATGCCTCCGAGACTGGAAATCGTGAATGTTGCCCCCTGCATCGCATCCATGGGCAGTTTCTTGGCTCTAGCCAACGCAGCCAGCGCTGCGCTCTCTTGCGCCAACTGGACAACCCCTTTTTTATCGGCATTTTTTAACACCGGTACAACCAGACCATCGTCGGTTTCAACCGCAATGCCAATGTTGTAGTACTTCTTCAGGATGAGATGTTCATAGTCACGAGAAATCGATGAATTAAAATGCGGAAACCGGATCAGCGCATCGACTGCAGCCCGGATAAGAAAAGCCAGCGGTGTAATTTTTACCCCTTCCGATTGCAAATGCTGATTTTGGGCGGCTCGGAAGGCCTCCAGACTGGTTATATCTGCCTCATCAAACTGTGTCACGTGCGGGACATTGAGCCAGCTTCGATGGAGATTGCGGGCACTAGCCTTTCGAATTCTACTGAGAGGCTGTTGCTCGACTTCGCCCCACTTGCTGAAATCTATTTCCGGGATTTCCGGTATACCTGCGCCCGTCATTGGGCCGCCCGCGCCGAGTCGCTCTTTTACGTAATCCTGAATATCCTCTTTGAGTATTCTTCCCTTGCGGCCTGAAGCGCTGACCATGGAAAGTTGAACACCGTATTCTCTCGCCTGTCTACGAACCGCTGGGCCAGCGTGAATACCGTTCGATTTCGTTTCCGGAGTGAGGTTGGAAGCTTCCATCAAAGGCGTAGCGTTGGTTACCGTTGTTTTCGCATCGTGTTCGGTCTTGGAAAATGACGCCAGCTGTGCGTCTTGCGACGCATCTTTGATGCCTACGACGGTCACCAGAGGATCACCTTCTTTAACCTCATCACCTTCATGAACAAATATTTCCTGCACAACACCGGCGAGATCTGCTGGAATCTCCATGCTCGCCTTGTCGGATTCCAGCACCACCACCGATTGGCCATTTTCGATCTTCTCTCCGCGCTGTACCAGAATTTCAACGACCACAACTCCCTGGACATCGCCAACGTCCGGAACGGAGACAATTCTCGAAGTCTCAATTCTTTGTTCTGCAATGTCAGGTTTTGCGATGTCAGGTTTCGCAACATCAGGTTTTGGAATGTCAGGTGTGGCTCTGTCCGGTTCTGAACTGGCAGGATCGGTTTTCTCTGGAGGATCAACCGCCGCCTTCTCGCTGACAGGCGCTGTCGCAGGATCGTTCGATGCCTCGATTTCTATCTCAACAAGCAGGGACCCCTCTGTGACCTTGTCACCCTCGCCCACGACAATTTTTGTCACTATCCCCGCACATGGAGATGGTATCTCCATACTGGCTTTGTCCGATTCCAGAACAACTATCGAGGCATCCAGTGCTATCTGATCGCCAAGGGCGACCAGCAGCTCAACGACTTCTACGTCTTCTGCCTCCCCGACATCCGGTACAAACACCTGTTCAATCATCGCCATCCCCTACAAGGTCGCCGGATCAGGCTTGTCAGGATTAATCCCGTATGCCTCAATCGCGTTTGTTACCTGACCAGCTTCGATGACGTTATCCTTCACTAGCGCTGAAAGCGCACAGACAACGATATAGTATCGATCTACCTCAAAAAACTTTCTCAGTCGCGCGCGCGTATCGCTGCGACCGAAGCCGTCAGTGCCAAGGACGCAATAGGTGCCGGGCACAAATTCCCGAATCTGGTCTGCGTAGACTTTCATGTAATCTGTCGCCGCAATGACCGGGCCTTGTGTGGCCGCAAGACAGGACTCAACATAACTCTGCCTGGGTGTTTCCTCGGGATGCAACATGTTCCAGCGTTGGGAGGTTAATCCTTCGCGCCGAAGTTCGTTGAAACTGGTCACGCTCCAAATATCTGCGGCCACCCCATAATCCTTCTTCAATAACTCCGCCGCTGCGATCGACTCTCGCAATATGGTTCCGGAACCCAGAAGCTGGACAACTTTCTTTGAAGCTTTCCTGGAATTCTTTTGCAGGCGATACATGCCACTTAAAATCCCTTCCTCCACGCCGTCCGGCATCGCAGGCTGCTGATAATTTTCGTTCATAATCGTGATGTAGTAGTACCGGGGTAATTTCTCTACATACATCTCGATAAGGCCACGGTGTATGATCACTGCCAATTCATACCCATAGGTCGGATCGTAGGAGACACAGTTCGGTACCGTTGATGCTAGAACATGGCTATGGCCATCCTGGTGCTGCAATCCTTCTCCGTTCAACGTGGTTCGACCGGATGTACCGCCCAACAAGAAACCTCGTGCCTGCAGATCGCCAGCTGCCCAACACAAATCGCCGACACGCTGGAAACCAAACATGGAATAGTAGACATAAAACGGAACGAGCGGCGTTTCGTTATTACTGTAAGAGGTCGCTGCCGCAAGCCAGGCAGCAAAGGCTCCCCCTTCGTTGATGCCTTCTTCCATGACCTGGCCTGATTTATCTTCCCGGTAGTACATAATCTGGCCGGTATCCGTTGGCTCATACAGTTGGCCAACAGATGAATAGATACCGAGCTGGCGAAACATTCCTTCCATCCCGAAGGTCCGGGCCTCGTCCGGCACGATCGGCACTATTCGCTCGCCAAAATTCTTGTCTTTTATCAGCGCAGACAAGATTCTGACAAAAACCATGGTGGTCGAAACTTCACGATCCCCGGTGCCTTTGGTGATAGACGCCAATGTTGACAATGCGGGTATTTTCAGCGCTTCAAAATCTGATTTCCGCCTAGGCAATGAACCACCTAAAGACGCTCTTCTGGCCCGGAGATAACGCATTTCCGTGCTGTCTTCCGGCGGCCTATAATAGGGGACTTTCTCCAGTTCAGAATCAGGAATGGGAATGTCGAATCTGTCCCTGAACTCCTTTAATGCGTTTAGATCCAGTTTCTTAACCGAGTGGGTGTAATTCTGTGCCTCGCCGGCCGGACCTAGCCCATACCCCTTAACGGTCTTGGCCAGAATGACGGTAGGCTGGCCGGTGTGTTTTATCGCGGCATCGTAGGCGGCATACACTTTGTAAGGGTCGTGGCCGCCACGATTCAACTTGAAGATATCTTCATCGGTGAGGTCTTCGACCATCTTTAGCAGTTCAGGATACTTACCAAAAAAATGTTCACGGGTGTAACCACCGGATCGACTTTTATAGTTCTGATACTCACCGTCTACGGCTTCGTCCATTCGCTGTTGGAGCAATCCGCGCTTGTCTTTTTGAAACAGCGGGTCCCACAATCGGCCCCATACGACTTTGATGACGTTCCAACCGGCGCCGCGAAACACACCTTCCAATTCCTGAATAATTTTTCCGTTGCCTCTAACGGGACCATCGAGCCGCTGCAGATTGCAGTTAACAACAAAAATCAGGTTATCCAGGCGCTCTCGACCTGCAAGCGCAATGGCTCCCTGGGATTCTGGTTCGTCCATTTCGCCATCACCGACAAAACACCAGACCTTGCGTGAACCACGCCTCAAGAGTCCTCGCATATCAAGATATTTCATGACGTGCGCCTGGTAAATCGCCTGCAGCGGTCCGAGGCCCATTGACACCGTCGGGAACTGCCAATAGTCAGGCATCAACCAGGGATGCGGATACGACGACAACCCATCACCATCAACCTCTTGTCGAAACTTATCTAACTGCTCTTCCGACAGACGACCTTCCAGGTACGACCTGGCATAAATGCCTGGCGCGCAGTGCCCCTGGATATAGATCAGGTCACCAAGCTGATCCTCTGTCGAACCCCGGAAAAAGTAGTTAAAACCGACATCATAGAGCGTGGCACTGGACTGAAAACTGGAAATATGCCCGCCGAGCGTTCCATCTTTAAGATTAGCCCGCATCACCATTGCCATGGCATTCCACCGGATCATTGAGCGCAGTCCGCGCTCCAGAAACAAATCACCTGGGATGCGAGCTTCTTTCGATACGGGGATAGTGTTGCGATAGGGGGTATTGATCGCGTAAGGCAGTTGAGCACCGGTCTCGGTGACTCTGGCAGACAGTCTTTGCAACAAATACTGGGCCCGCGGAACCCCCTCAGTTTCGAGCACCGAATTTATCGCATCAACCCATTCTTCACTTTCTAACTGATCAATATCCGCTGCGGGCTCATTTTCCATTTCAACCTCCAGGTGTTGACGACCAATCACCGATGGTGGACTCTGATTTTAACGAAAAGGATGGTTTCCCTATAACGAAATAACACTCACAATCTACTCTCGGAGTGTTTTACACAGGCTTTTTATACCATCAAGCATTCTTAAGCCTGGACGCGTAATCAGTGACGCATCCAGATAACGTACCCGGCTACTCCAGCCAAGCATTTCCCATTCACTATTCCACTTGCTGACAAACCCCTCATAGGGTGCCGCTACAACAATAAAGTCCGGATTTTGTTCAACCACACTTTCAAAAGATACCATCGGCACGGCGATACTGACTTCCCCAAAAATATTCTCAGCGCCGCAGACACTAAGAGCCTGGCCTATCAGGTGCTGATTGTTCACGGTATATAGCTGGGTATCTGCTATCTGGAAGAAGACCCTGATTTCGGGTTTCGCCCGCTGCTCGGTCGCAATGGCGTTTACCCCATTGACAAATTCCCTGGCAAGCTTCGAAGCCGTATCTGACCGCCCCACCAGTTGCCCAATTCTCTCAACGCTCGACGCTACACCCGCAAGGCTGCCTGCCTCATTCAGAAATATCGGATAACCAAGCTCTTTGAGTTGCTGCAAGGTGCGCTGGTTACCACCGGTTGTCCAGGCCAGGATCAAATCCGGCGCAAGCGCCACAATAGCTTCCACACTGATCGAAAACACATCACCCAAACGAGGTATCTGCCTGGCGGCGTCAGGGTAATCAGCATAATGTACCGTCGCGATGATCTTCTCGCCAACCCCAAGGCTAAACAGGATTTCGGTCAAATGCGGTGACAAACTGACGATTCTATTCGGGCGCGAATCGAGCGATATAACCTGGCCTGTGTCGTCTTCAGCCTGGTACTGAACAGTCTCGCTGGTGACCACTGCACTGAATGCCATCGCACTGAAGAAGATCAGGGCGACACTCAGCAGTGGACCGATAGGAACAAGAGATCTCATAAGGTGGCAGCGAGCGAGCGCTTTAACTTCATCCAGTCAAACGCAGGGCCAGGGTCTGTCTTGCGACCTGGTGCAATGTGATTATGCCCTTTGATCTCTGTGATGCCGTAAGCAATCATCAGCTCGGCACAAACGTTTTTCAGAACATTGTATTGTTCAATCTCGTAGGCGCGTTGATCCGTACCTTCCAGCTCAATACCGATGGAAAAATCGTTGCAGTTTTCTCGCCCGTGAAACGATGACTGGCCAGCATGCCAGGCACGTTTATTGAACGATACAAATTGAAGTAGCTCTCCATCTCTGCGGATCAGCAGATGACTGCTGACTCTCAGGCCATTGAGACCCCCGAACTCAGGTGCTGACGTGTCCAGTGTATTGGTCAGCAACGACACAATTTCATTGCCGCCAAACTGGCCCCTGGGCAAGCTAATACCGTGGATGACAATCAGGCTCATCTCGTTGCCAGGCCGATCATCCTGATTAGGGCTGTTTATTTGGGTGGCTTGGGGAAGCCGATCGGCTATAACAGGCATGTCTCTTTTCCGTGTTCAATCGACGGGATCATATCATCCCGTTAGAATGTGAATCATTCTTAATCAGCGCGCTATTTATGGATTCCAAAAAAACAGGCCAGGGCATGATGACCATCGCTGTCGTACTCGGCATGGCACTACTCACTTTCTATTTCACGGGCGTTGAAGAAAGACAGCGCAATCCAAACCAGGCACCGCAATCCCTGGTTTATTCCCAGTCCGTTGAAGTACCACTAAAGCGTAATCGACAGGGTCATTACCTGGTTGTAGGCTCAATTAATGGTCATGATGTTGAGTTTCTGCTGGACACCGGTGCAACCGATGTTGTTGTCCCTGAACGAACGGCAAAGCGGCTGGGTCTGGCTTACGGCAGACGAGGCAGGGCCATGACAGCCAACGGCGCAGTCACTATATTCCGGACGCGAATTGCAAAACTTCAAATTGGTGAAATTACGCTGTATGACATTGATGCCAGCATCAACCCGGGCATGGGATCTGGCGCCATCCTGCTGGGCATGAGCGCATTGAGCAAAATAGAATTCAGCCAGCGCGGCAACACCCTGACGCTCAGGCAGATTTCCGGATAACCACTAATGGATTACTTCGAAAACATTGATCAAACCGTCGCTAATGCACTGCGGGAAGACATAGGCGACGGTGACATCACCGCTTCACTCATCAATGCCGGACAGGAAGCCAGGGCCCAGGTCATCAGCAGGCAGACCGCTGTGATTTGCGGCCAGCCCTGGGTCGATGAGGTCATCCGGCAGGTAAACCCGGATATCAGTGTCAACTGGCAGGTTACCGATGGCGACCTGGTTCAACCGAACGACAGCCTGTTTACGCTCGGCGGCGATGCTCGGGACCTGTTAACTGCTGAGCGTACCATGCTGAACTTCCTGCAAACGCTTTCCGGTACGGCGACCCGAACAAGGCAGTATGTAGAGCTGGTTCAAGACACAAAGGCTGTCTTGCTGGATACACGAAAAACCATCCCTGGGCTTCGATTAGCGCAAAAATACTCGGTGAAAATCGGCGGAGCAGAAAATCACAGAATGGGCTTGTTCGATGCCTTCTTGATCAAGGAAAACCACATTCAAGCCGTTGGCTCAATCATCGAGTCCATCTTCAAAGCAAAGCAGATCAAACCAGGTGTCAAGGTCGAAGTTGAAGTCGAAACTCTGGCGCAATTGCATGAGGCTATCAGTGCAAAACCGGACTGGATCATGCTCGATAATTTCACGCTTACACAAATGGAGGAGGCTGCAAAGATCGCGAAAGGCACCAATATCAAGCTCGAAGCATCCGGAGGTATTGAATCAAGCGACGAATTGTTGAAAATTGCCTTAACAGGTGTTGACTACATTTCTATAGGGGCTCTCACAAAACACTGTGAGGCGATCGACCTGTCAATGCGATTTGAGTGAAAATTGATGACGCGTATTCAGGCTTCTTTTTATCACCTTTTGATCTCATTGGTCGTCTTTTTCTTTCTCGCCTATCTGATACTTTTCGTCTGGTACCCAGACTTTTTCTACACCATTGACGGTGGCTGGGAAGGCATGCGGATAATCATCGCCGTCGACCTTATCCTGGGTCCACTATTAACCCTCATTGTATTCAAAGCCGGAAAACCTGGCTTGAAGTTCGATCTAACCGCTATTGGATGCTTCCAGGTCGCCTGTCTGGCAGCGGGCGTGTTTATTGTCTATTCGGAACGCCCATTGTTTTTTATTTATTATGACAAACACTTCTACAGTGCCAGCGCGGACACTTATTTACGCTACGACCAGACGCCCCCGGATGCCCATGCATTCACTTCGAGGTTACCCGCCATCGTGGTATCGACCGTTCCCGATGACCCTATCGAAGAAGCAAACTTCAGGAAAATACTCTACCAGGACCAACTACCCATCTGGGTTTATGAAACCAGTTATCGACCCTTGTCAGGTTATATGGATACGATCCTGCAACACGCTTATCCCATCGATAAACTGCGAGATCGAGATACTGGCAATACGCTGAACAAATGGCTGGAAAAACACGGTGGCACGGCAGACGACTACGCTTTTTTTCCCATTCATTCCCGCTACCAGGATCCTTTTATTGCCATCAGCCGAGAATACAAAACTTTTATTGATATCATTGAAATCGCAGCACCGCTGGGGAATTAATTTGATATTGTGGCTAGTGCAAAGCACCAGGGACAGGATATGAGCGACACGATCGAATTGGACATTGCAGAGATCGCCTCGGCGAACACACCGTCAACCAGCCAACAACTTTTTTTGCGTTATTTCACTGCCATCCTGATTGATCTGGTGGTACTTAACCTGTTCGTTGAATACTGGGACTTCGTCACAATTGATTCGTTCACGATCTCCGCATTGGCAGCCGTCCTGCTTCAGGTGCTATTGAAACTGACCCTCATGATCGAGCACCGTGTCGGCGATTATTTCAAAGCAAAACCAGGTGCCATGGCAAAATTTTTTCGGATCTTCTGCGCATGGCTGGTGTTGTTCGGCTCAAAATTTGTGATGCTGTTTGCGATCGATTTCACGTTCGGTGAGGCTGTGCTTTTCGGCGGTCCATTCCACGGTGTCGTCGTGTTCATTACCGTTGTCATTACGCTCCTGGTTGCAGAAGAGTTAATCGTCCGGTTCTACCGAAGCCTTACCTGAACCCGGTGTTCTGACCGTCACACTGATCCCACAACCAGATCCCCCGAGCTGCTATCCTGTGAATCCAATTCAAACGGACGGACCGATGCAAAACTCTATTCTTATCGCCATCTTGTTGCTCACCGCTTGCAGTTCTGCGCTGGCGGATCAAAAGGCGCACTACATCGTGAGTGAGCAAACGGCCGCATTGAATCTACCCTTTTCAGATGCGGTGCAGGTCGGAGATATTATCTTTATGTCCGGTACTCTTGGTGTAACGTCAGCGAAATTCAAGCTGGTTGAAGGCGGCATTACCCAGGAGACTCACCAGATCTTCGCCAACATGAAGTCGCTGTTGGAAGCGAACAATTCATCGCTCAACCGTATTTTTAAATGTACGGTGATGATGCGCGATATTGCGCAATGGCCAACATTCAATGAGATTTATGTCACCTATTTCCCGGATGACAAACCGGCAAGATCTGCGTTTGGCGCCAATGGCCTGGCGCTGGGAGCAGAGGTGGAAATGGAGTGCTGGGCAACTGCCATAGATTGAAGGGGCCGCCCAGGCAGGACTGTCCAGTCGCGACCTAGGCGCGACTCGCCTTTGCAATTTCCTCGATGGCGCCGAGCGTGCGGTCCAGTTGCTCGTCGTTAACCATAATATGCAATGACAGGCGGTTTGCGTCCCAATTGATCTCCGGATGAACGACCTCGCGAATGTAAATCCGGTGACGCTCCCACAGCATACTGGCGAGCGCCTTGGTTTCGACACCGCTCACTTTGAAAGACACCAGGCCAGCACAAAGGCGCGGATCTTCGGAAACGAACAATTCAACACCGCTCATGTTGCCAAGGGCTGACCTTGCCTGACTGGCCATATAACGATCACGCGCCTCAATAGAGGTAACGCCAATACTATTGTGAAAATCCAGTGCCGCATTAATGGATTGGATCGCCGCATAGTTGACGGAGCCATGAGTTTCGTACCGTAGCGCAGTATTGAACTTCTCTCTATCATCGATCTCGCCATACATGTTCCTGCCGTTTACCGGTCCGGAATAGATCGATGGCCAAATACGATCCTGCAGGTCTCGTCGGACATAAAAGAATCCCGTCAGCTGCCCTGCCAGCATCCATTTGTGACAGGCGCCCGCATACATATCGCAGCCAAGATCATGCAAATCCAGATCCAGCATGCCCGGTGGATGAGCACCATCTACCAGCGACAGCACACCCTTGTTTCGGGCCAGTTCGCAGATTTCCCTGACCGGCAGCACACAACCATCGGTGTAATTAATGTGGCAGAAACTGATCAGTTTGGTCTTTGGCGTGATCGCTGCATCTATCGCTTTGACAATTTCCTCTGGATTCCTGGGCGGATGGAATTTCGCCGCTGACAAATCAACGACAACCGGTATCAATCCCTCTCTTGCACACCGAAGGTTAACCGGCTGGGCGCCACTCGAATGATCATGGTTGGTGTAGATGATTTCATCGCCCCGATTAAAGTCCGGGCCATTAGTGCCGATCGCCATTCCTTCAGTGGTATTGTTGGTGATGGCGAGCTCTTGTGCGTCACAACCCAGGTAGGTTGCCAGCTTCGTTCGCACCCCCTCCTTGAATTCTTCCGTGTAAACATTCTTAACATAACCCAGTCGATCTTCATTGGCTGACTTGATTGCCGCTATCTGGGCCCGGTAGACACTCCGTGGAGATGGACCTCTGGTGCCTGTATTCATATAGGTCAGGCCGGGCTTCAGCAGGAATTGGTCTGCAACCCATCGCCAATAAGCTCGATCTTCTGGTGACCTGCCCTGACCGGGCTGTTTCGCCATGCCGATGTTGGGCAACCATGAACCGACCATAACGGTCGCGATACTTTGTTTGAAGAAGCTGCGTCTGGAAAGGCTGCTGAGATCTTCGATCTGATCATCAGCCTGCAGTATCTCTGATAATTCCCTCATCAATCACCTGCTAACCAATAGGCTTATTCTGGTATCTTATGCCTGCCCCTGCCACGCAGCAAACCATGATTGCCTGAAACTTTACGATGAAGAAGTTCTTTATTTTTGCAAGCCTGCTTGTGTTAACGATATCTGTCGACAAGCTGAATGCAGCCAGCCGGCCTGACACACCACCCTCAGCCACCGCTTTTGCACTGGAAACTGAACCCACCCTTGACGGTAACGTGCTTGATGACTCGGCATGGCGGGCAGCATCTGCCATCAGAGATTTCTGGCAAATCCGGCCAGATGATGGCCAACCCGCAAGCCAGAAGACCGAGGTGTTCGTCGGCTACACCGGGGATACACTCTATGTCGGTGTCATCTGCTACGACGATGAACCCGGTGATATCATTGTGACCGACAGCCGGCGTGATTCCTCATTGAACGAATCGGACAGCTTTCAGTTTATCCTTGACGGATTCTACGACAGGCAAAACGGACTGATATTCGGTACAAATCCGGCCGGGATTCAATACGATGCCCAGGTGACCAAAGAAGGTACCAGCAGCTTCGGTTTTGGTGGTGGTGAGTTCAACCTCAACTGGGATACATCATGGGAAGTTGCAACTTCTGTGACCGATGTAGGATGGCAGGCTGAATTTGCCATCCCGTTTAAGTCGCTGCGCTATCGAGCTGGATCCATTCAATCGTGGGGAATCAATTTCCAGCGAAATATCGGGCGTAACAACGAGGTCGCTTTCTGGGCACCCCTGGGCAGGCAATACAACCTGAATCGTGTATCCGACGCCGGCACGATCAACGATTTGCAGCCTCCCCTGCAGAAGAACCTGACACTTACGCCCTACAGTCTTGGTAAACGCCGTGAAGGTAATCATATTAAGAGTGACACCGACTATGAGTTCGGCTTTGATCTGAAATATTCCCTGACTCCCAGTCTTATCCTGGATGTCACCTACAACACGGATTTCGCCCAGGTGGAATCCGACGAATTCCAGGTAAACCTGGACAGGTTTAGCCTGTTTCTGCCCGAACAGCGCCCCTTCTTTCTGGAAAACGCAGGTCAATTCACTGTGGGTATTCCCCAGCAGGTAGAGCTCTTTTTTAGCCGCCGTATAGGCATCGGCGAAAATGGTTCGCAGATACCCATAGAAGGAGGCCTGCGTCTTACCGGAAAAATTGGCGGGAATACCAATGTTGGATTTCTGCACATGCGCTCAGAGGAAGTCACCGGTATCGCACCTGAAAACGATTATACTGTGGCGCGGGTCAGCCATGAACTCGGCAATCGGTCATCTATTGGCGGCATCTTCGTGAACCGCCAGGGTAATGGCAGTATCAATGGTGACAAGGATGACGACTACAACCGGACCTATGGCCTTGATGGGCGCTGGGGTATCGGTAACTACGGGCTTATCTCCGGATTTATCGCACGCACCGATAGCCCCGGGCTCTCTGGCCTGGACCATGCCTTTCGATTACGTGGTGATTACAACTCCGAGACCTGGTCAATGCAGGCGTCTTACTCCCAGGTGGGCGAAAATTTCAATCCCGAAGTGGGCTTTCTGTCACGTAAGGACTACAAACAGTTAGCCCTTTTTGGACTACGCAGAATCAGGCCAGATAACCTCTGGGGACTGCAAGAACTGCGCCCCCATATCTCTTATCGTGGCTACTGGAATTTCGACGGATTCTGGGAAACCGGCTTCCTGCACATCGATAACCACTGGGAATGGAAGACCGGATTTGAAATTCATACCGGCGTTAACTTTCTGCATGAAGGGGTCGAGACGCCTTTTGACATTGTCCCCGGCGTCACAGTGTCTGCCGGGAAATATGATGACCACGAAGTCGCACTGGTATTCCTGACAGACCAGAGCGCGCCCCTTCATTTTCGTCTTGACAGTAAATTCGGCGGTCTGTTTGGCGGTGATCGAACACAACTGATCCCAACCATCGGTTACCGTATTGGAGAGTCTTTTACCAGTGAACTTTCCTGGATTCACAATGATGTAGAACTCGATACGGGCGATTTTCGAGTAGGCGTTGGCAGGCTGAGACTCACCTACTCATTTACACCCAAGATTTCCTTGCAGGCACTGGTGCAGTACAACGAACGCGATGATCTGCTGGCAACGAACCTACGGTTTGCCTGGCTGACTTCTGCAGGCAGCGGCCTTTATGTCGTCTACAACGAGGTCGACAACGAAGGCTTTGGCACTAAGCGCAAGGAATTCATTATCAAATTCAGCCACATTCTTAACTTGATGTAGTTGCGGGGGAGGCAGGTTCAGCGTCCCGGTGAACCACCGACTTGATTTCTATATTCGAGCTCACAATACAGAACCAAACTATTCGGATGAGACCGAAACATCAGCGGAAACATTCAACCAATGGCTATTTGTCTCCTGTCAACTATGAAAAGAAGTGGCTAAAAGCTGCTTAATAATATGTCCGGAAAAGTCTTGCCATTCCAATCCTGTGCCATAGGCCGCTTCCAGGGTTTGGCGGATTGTCTTACGCATATGCACATTCTGCTGCCGCTCAATCAACAATTCACCTTCGAGCAATCTCGAGTATTGGCTGAGTTGCTCGCGAGAATGATGGTGAGAGAATTACCAGAAATCAGCACCATTACCCGTAATCTGGCTAAACGAGATGGCCAGGTCTATATCGACTATCTGCAAAACGGTACTGGAAAGCTGATTGCTTCCAGCTATTGCATAAGGACCCCTAGCGGGTGCACCCGTCTCGATGCCCATAAGATGGTCCGAGGTTAACAGTAAATTAACACCCACTCGCTATACAATTAGAAATGCGATCAAACGCATGAACAGAGTCGGCGACCCTGCTATCGAAGTCCTCGATGCCGACGTCGATCTGTTGGCTGTACTGGAGGCGCAGACTCAAGCTTAAACTCAGGGCTGAATGTACGACGCTTTTTGCTCTTCATTTTGAACTCACTTAATCGATGAGATGATATTATCACCTCCTGTTAAGCGGCCAAATTCACTATGCCACTACAATGTCGGAAATCACCAAGGGGACCTTGCCGATATTTATCATTCCAGGAACGCACCACCATTTCATGTTCGATGAACCCATGGCGACAGTTGCCGCCATCAAGGGAATCGTACTCACGTGGATTCAGGGCGACGCTGTGGCGTAACTGGTGCTGAGGCTTAGCTTTGATTCTGCGATGATCTCTCCGCCAGGATCTGGCGAACCTCGGCATGTTCATCTTCATTAAAATCAAAACGGAAAAATAACAGGGCGCCTACGACGTAACATATACCAGGCAATAGGGCGAACAAGGCAAGTATTGCATTCATGGTGCGTGTCGATTGCTCAACATTTGGCTCAAATCCAGTATATTGTAGAACCATGCCTGTAATCAGTGCCGCCATTGAGGCCGCACTTTTTCGAACCAGATTCCAGACAGCGAGGTATGCACCTTCCTTTCGCTCTGATGTTAGATATTCATCGTAGTCAATGATGTCCGCCTGAATTGAAGGAGCGACTACTGCGCCACATCCTGCGGCGAAACCAAGGGAAAATGCCAATACCCAGATCCAGATGGAAGTCTCTCCCGGCGTTAACACAAAGAAGAAACTGAAGAATACTGCAGCGTTTAGCCACATTGCGAAGGCCCACAAAGGTTTCTTGCCAAATATCTTTGCAAGCCTCATCCACATGGGGGTGAATATGAATTGGGGTATTGTGTAGGCGAGCAGAATCGGCACCATCATGGACTGCAGCGGCAGGACATATTCAACCAGATAGGGGACCAGCATGCCGACGCTTGCGGCTCCGAAGGTTTCGATGGCATAAACAATTAGTAACAGGAGCGCATGTTTATTTTTGAAGACATCCAGAATTGACTTTACGATGCTGGAACTGCCCCGGCCCTGGTAGTCTCGCCTCTCCGGCAGAATTCGAGTAGACCACAGGACGATTGCAGTTACAGTGAAGCCAGAGAGCAATGATAAAAAGAAGGCAAAAGTTCGCTTGTCATCGCTCATATTCATGAACTGTAACGATATCAGCCCCAGTATGGAGCCGATCGCTCCAATCATGTGGGCGTAGCCATAAAGGCGAGTTCTCTCGTGATAGTTCGGCGTCAATTCAACGCCTATCGCGCCATGAGGTACGAAGAACGCGGTACTGGCAGTTTCATATACCAATAATGCAATCCCCATCCAGATAATCATTCCGATATCACCAAGCATGGTGGGTGGAGACCAGATCATCACCAGCCCAATGCCCATTGGAATGGCGGCGTAGAACATCCAGACGCGACGCCTTCCGTGTTTGGATATGGTTCGGTCGGAGAGATATCCGGCCAGTGGGTCGCTGAAAGCATCCCAGAGTCGAGACCCTGCGATCAGCGAGCCCATCACCGCGGGGGCAATCAACAGGACATCGGTGGAGAATTTCATGAGATAGGTGCCAAATAGCAATCCCATGATGCCGAAACCGATGCGCGGCATGGAGAATGCCCATATGACTGGCATTGAAAGCTGGTCTGTACCCGCGGCACCAACGGCAGCATCCGATGTAGTTGCTATGCCTTGAGGACTAGTTTCATTTGTCACAGATGATTGGCCGCATGTTGGAATGGATTTGTCTGAGCTTGTGAATATGTGCACCCGCGTAAATCTTGGTTTGGCGAGTGGTGGGAGTATCCTTCATGAATTAAACCTTATCAGGATAGTAGCGGCGACTTTACCGCCAGTCCCAGATAGTGTTTTCCTACCAAAGAATAGATTTCAGGTCGGCCCTGGAGGTGCTGGGTGATGACATGCATGTCCTGAAATCGTGTTTGTAAGTCACTCTCAGCAATGATGCTGTTGGTGCCACAAAGTTCATAAGCTATATCAGTCACCTCCTTTGATTGGCGGATGACATGTGTAGCGGCGATTCTCAATTTTATTTTGTTGTCTTGAGAGCAATGACCTACCTCGCCGATGGCATCCCAAACTGTAGCGACGGACTGATGTAGATAGGCGTCGGCAGATTGCCAAATGCCCGTCACCAACGGACGGAGAATAGGAATTATAAAGCGTGTTTTGCCACGAATACAAAAGTATCTTCATAGGCATGTTTAGGATAAAAGTTG
>Ga0208748_1000135_pt1 | contig 35662 bp, 36 predicted proteins | sample Knorr_S7_td_Bott_FD_185599 | JGI IMG/M metagenome (GOLD analysis project Ga0208748, IMG submission 185599) | Marine microbial communities from Southern Atlantic Ocean transect - Knorr_S7_td_Bottom_ad_4513_LV_A (SPAdes) (version 2) | ecosystem: Environmental > Aquatic > Marine > Oceanic | place... | reverse complement strand
ATGTGGGAAAACGCAAATCCGGAAACTTTGGAAGCGCTCGAATCGGCGATTTTGGAAATTCAGGGGGAGGTTGAATAAACTAAAATCATAATAAAATTGTTTACAAAAACCAATTTTCAATTTATCATGTATAATGCTTATTATTTCATGAACTATTCAAAAATCATAAACAGAGACATGTATGGCCAATTTGCAGGTTCGTTCAATTGACGATCAACTTTATATAGCATTAGGAAGACGCGCCAAGATGGAGAACCGCTCTATCAGTCAAGAAGTTATTTCTATCTTGAAAAAACACCTTTCCTCACCTGTTTCCCAACATGAAAAAAATACACAAAATTTCCTTGAATTGTGTGGAACATGGGAAAGCGAACAAAGCTCTGCACAGATTATAAAAGAAATTAAGCAAAGCCGCCGAACAGATGGACGGTTGAAAGTGGATTTCTAATGTATTTGCTGGATACAGACACGTTGATTTATTCTCTAAAGGGCCATAAAAATGTGGTTGAGAATTTCCGAATTTATGCTGATGCTCCGAAGGCAATCTCTGTGATCAGCTACGGTGAGTTAGTTTTTGGTGCAGAAAAATCCGTACAAATCGCACAAAATTTAGCTAAAGTTCATCGTCTGCGTGAAGTATTTCCGGTGATAGATCTGAGTTGTTCGATCATGGATACTTTCGGTAGCATAAAGGCAGAGCTGGAAAGAAAGGGTAAAACAGTTGATGATTTTGATTTATTGATTGGAGCCACAGCATTGACGCTGGGGTACTGTGTTGTCAGCAACAATGAAAAACATTTCAAAATGATTTCTGGTCTGAAACTGGATAATTGGACTTATCCGGTAGATTTTTCACCAACAAATTAGCAATTCGCCCCAAAGCAAATGAAAGAGAAATGTGGAAAAACGCAAATTCAGAAACTGTGGAAACGTTTGAATCCACGATTTTGGAAAATTCAGAGAATGGTCGAGTAGTAATTAAATACTGGTAATTTTCAATAATGACGGTTATAATAGCACTATCAATAGTACTATAAACAGTATGATTATGGAGTAAAATGCAAGTCATTACCGCAAATGAATTGAAAACAAAAGGTGTTAATTCTTTAGAGAAAGCACTTAATCAGGAAGATGAGGTCATTATCAGTATTCGTGGAAAACCTCGTTTTGTTGTAATGGAATTAGAGCAATACGACCGCTTGCGGGAGGCAGAAGTTTTTGTAGGATGGAAGGAAGCCAGTGCTGATTATGCAAAAGGAAATTTTGAAATTGTTGAAAATGTTGGAGACCACATAAAGCGTTTGAAAAAAGAACTTTCTAATGAAGCGGAGGTTTCATTGGAAGCCCCTAAATCGAATACTAATGTATGATTTACTGCTTCCGGAATCATACCGAAAACACGAACGACGCTTCCTGAAAAAACATCCTGATTTATTAAGACATTATCAAAAAACGCTGGAGTTGTTGCAAGCAAACCCACATCATCCTTCTTTACGCCTTCATGCCTTGCGAGGGACACTAACAGGACTCCATTCGGTTTCCATTTCCCTGCAATACAGAATTACTCTGGAATTGGAAATCAAAGAGAAACAGATTCTTTTGGTGAGCGTGGGGAGTCACAAGGAAGTCTTTTGAATTTAGTTTATTAAAAATACAGTCAACAAACATTACTTGCCGAAAAAGTTATTTCTTAACTATATCGTATTTATGACATTGCAATAAAATAAACATATGACATACACCATCTACCACAACCCCAAGTGCAGTAAATGCAGGGCGACGCTGGAGATTTTAAACAATAAAGGTGTTGAACCAAATATTATTGAGTATTTGAAGAATCCGCCTTCAAAAGAAGAACTTGCAGAGATAATTCAGAAATTGAATATTCAGCCGACAGAGTTAATACGATTCAAGGAGGAAAAAGCAAAAGAGTTGGGGATTTCCGCCACTGATGATTTGACTCTTGAAGAGTGGCTGACAATTCTGACAGAGAATCCGGTTTTAATTGAAAGACCGATTGTGCTTTCTGCTAAAGGCGCGGTGATCGGACGACCGCCTAAAAATGTGTTGGCTCTGTTTGGATAAATGCTAAAGCGTCAGGACGAAGGACAAGATTTGAAAAAGCACCACTGGATTTGGGTCAGCGTTTCGCTGAGTCCGGAATGACATATTTTAATTTCCGTGTTTTATTCCAGACGATTAAACATAGATTATTTCTTGGATTTTACAGTCTGAACTCATTTCGTAAGCAGCCGTTTTGCTTCCTGTTGATGTTGCGCCTGGAGTTGCTCTAAATCAAGTCCGGGAATCCGGCTGTTCTCTACAATCCATTTCCCGGCAACCATCACCCGATCTGCATGGTGAGCTCCGCAGATGACGAGTGCGGCCAGAGGATCTCCGTTTCCGGAAAAACGCAATTCGTCTAGTTTAAAAAGAGCCAAATCTGCCTGCATTCCTTCAGCTATTTTGCCCAGTTCCGGACGCCCCAAAACATTTGCTCCACCTTCTGTTGCCCAGCGTAATGCGTCCAAATGGGTGACATTAGAACCGTTATGCAGACGTTGAAGTAAAAATGCCTGCCTGACTTCCTGTATTAAATTTGAGCAGTCATTTGAGGCAGAACCGTCGACTCCAAGTCCAACCGCGACTCTGGCCTTTTCCAATTCCGAAACACGGCAGACTCCGGAAGAGAGCACCATGTTTGAAGAAGGACAATGTGAGATTCCGGTTTTTGCTACAGAGAGTTTCAGAATTTCTTCATTCGTAAAATGAATTCCGTGTGCCAGCCATGTTCGGTTATTTAACCAGCCGACCCTTTCCAAATAATCCAAAGGTCGGCAGCCGATGTTTTCCAGGCAAAAACGATTTTCATCTTCTGTTTCAGCAAGATGAGTGTGCAGTAGAACGTTATGCTTTTTTGCCAGCTTTGCGCTTTCACGCATTACTGTTTCCGAAACCGAAAACGGTGAACATGGAGCGAGTGCGATTTGAGTCATGGCCCCTTCCTCGGGATTATGATACAGGTGAATCAGGCGTTCGCTGTCTGCCAAGATTTCATCACATGTCTGCACGACTGAATCCGGCGGCAATCCTCCGTCTTTTTCTGAGCGATCCATGGAGCCTCGACAGAGCACCACGCGTATTCCCAAATTGTTTGCCTCTTCCACTTGCAGGTCTATGGCTTTTTCCAGTCCTGCGGGAAAAACATAATGCTGATCGGATGCAGTGGTACATCCGGAAAGCAGTAATTCAGCCAGCGCAAGGCGTGTGGCCATTCGCACTGCTTCCGGTGTCAATCCGGCCCAAAGCGGATAAAGCGTTTTGAGCCACGGGAATAATTTCTTGTTCAGTGCTTGTGGATAAACGCGAGTGAGAGTTTGGAAGAAATGGTGATGCAGGTTAATCAGTCCCGGAAGGATAACATGACTACCGGCATCAAAAACGGAATCATATTCAGCTGAAGGTTGTTTCCCTGAGGGAACCAGTTCAGCGATGCGTGTTCCTTCCAGTAGAATTCCACCTTCTGCATTTTCCGCAAGAATGCTGAGGGGGTTTTTGAGCCAAATTTTCATAACGTACCTTTCATTTTTTGTGGAAGCCGTATTTTCGTTTTATGTGAGTAGCAAAAGAATTTTATGCTTAGGTTTTTTCGGCAAAATTTCAAGTTTTACGCATTTAAATTGAGTAAAAAATCTACTCAATTCTGCTTGCTACGGGTTTACTCTAAGAATGAGATTGATTGATTGAGCAATAAATATATACTGAATACGTCTATAAAATTAACTTTTCGAAAGCTACTTATTTTGGCAGAAATTAACATGAATTCTTATTCAATTCCACCTTTATCAACAATAATTAATGACGAGTTGCAGCAAAAAATTGACACCAAAACAAAACCTCCAGGATCACTGGGAAAATTGGAATCTCTGGCTTTACAGGTGGGCCGAATTCAAAACACACTGTCTCCAGAACTTAGGAATCCGAGCATTTTAGTTTTTGCCGGAGACCACGGAATTACGGAAGAAGGAGTGAGTCCATTTCCTCAAGAAGTAACCGCGCAGATGGTACTCAATTTTCTTCAGGGCGGTGCGGCTATCAATGTTTTTTGCAGACAACACAGCATTAGTCTGCACGTGGTGGATGCAGGTGTAAAAGCAGATTTTCCGGAAAATCCGGACTTGGTTGCGGCAAAAATAGGACGTGGAACAAAAAACTTTGCTCAACAATCCGCAATGAGTAAAGCAGAATGTGAGCAAGCTTTTAGCAAAGGCGCGGAACTGAGTCGAACGCTTCCCGAGGCAGAATGTAACGTGATTGGTTTTGGCGAAATGGGAATCGGCAATACCTCCTCTGCGGCGGCGTTGATGCAGCGTTTAACAGGACTTCCACTTGAAGACTGTGTTGGAAAAGGAACAGGACTTGATGATTCCGGACTTGTACGCAAAAGGGAAATTCTTCAAAAAGCGCTTGATCTGCATAAGGAAATTGTGGAACCGCAGGAAGTATTGGCAACTTTTGGAGGTTTCGAAATTGCGATGATGGTCGGTGCAATGCTGGAATCGGCGGTTTTGGGGCGTATTTTACTGATAGACGGTTTTATCGCGACTTCTGCTTTTCTTGCTGCTTCCAGAATAGTTCCGGAAATTCAGCAATATGCTGTTTTTACCCATCAGTCTGATGAACGGGGACACGCGGCAATGTTGAAATATTTGGATGCAGAACCATTGATTTCGCTAGGAATGCGTTTGGGCGAAGGAACAGGTGCTGCAGTAGCGTATCCGCTTTTGCAGTCGGCAGTCGCGTTTCTGAATGAAATGGCATCCTTTGAATCCGCAGGTGTTAGTGACCGTTCTGATGGAGAATAAATTTGTCCGGGAAATGAGGTGTATCGCCGGAGCCATCATTTTTTATAGTAGGATTCCGTTACCATCGAGTTGGTTTTCAGCAGAGACTTCCCATTGCTCACGTTATTTTTCTCTTGTGGGCTGGTTTGTGGGAGGTGTTTGTGCGGGAGTTTGGCTGCTTGCGCAAATGCTTTTCTCTGATTTGTCATGGACGTTTCCGGAAGTGACTTTGCAGATTGCGGTTTTGCTGGGAATGATTGCCGCGGTTTTGCTGACAGGTGCCTTACACGAAGACGGATTTGCAGATACTTGCGACGGTCTCGGCGGCGGATGGACTCCGGAAGAAAGACTCCGGATCATGAAGGATTCCCGGATTGGAACATACGGCGCACTGGGTTTAGTGTTTTTGGTACTGTTGAAATTTTTTGCGCTTCTACAAATTGAAACGGAAATTTTACCCTGGGTTTGGTTGGCGGGTCATGCCTTGAGCCGCTTTGTTTCGATTTCACAGCTCCGTTTTGCAGACTATGTTCAGGTTGCGGCAAAAAGCAAATCCGGATCAATGACAGAACTATCCGGAGTTGATTTAATTGTAAATGGTGCTTTCGGCTTACTCCCACTGTTTTTTATCGGTATTCAAGTTTGGCCTGGATTGCTGGCGGTCGTGATTGTCTGGTGGGTTTTAATGATTTATTTCAAAAGAAAACTTGGCGGAGTCACCGGGGATTGCCTTGGTGCAACTCAGCAGTTGAGTGAAGTTGTTTTTTATCTTGGCCTGGCAGCAAATTTTGGAGTTTGATTTTGGTTGCAGTGTCTTCAGCATCAATCTAAGTGTGGGAAGTAAAAATGCTTAACATTCGAAAATCCGAAGAGCGCGGTCATGTGCAATTTAACTGGTTGGAAGCACGTCCCAGCTTTTCGTTTGGCAATTACTACGATCCAAGATTCATGGGCTTCCGTAACTTGCGAGTGATCAATGAAGACAAGATCGCTCCAGCCCGCGGTTTTCCGACTCACGGTCATCAAGACATGGAAATTATCACTTACATGATTTCCGGTGCGCTTGAGCACAAAGACAGCATGGGTAATCGCGACGTGATCCGTCCGGGTGAAATACAGCACATGAGCGCGGGAACCGGAATACAGCACAGTGAATATAACGCCTCAGATACAGAAGAAGCTCATGTGCTGCAGATTTGGATTGAACCGGAAAAAAACGGAATTGTGCCCGAGTACACGCAGAAATTTGTGCGTGATGTAGTTGAACCCGGAAAGTTGGGATTGCTGGCTGCGCCGGTAGGAAAAGGTGGCGCTCTAACAATGCACGCCGACGCACTGCTCTTTATGGGCATTTTAAATGACGATCAGGAAATTGAACACCCGCTGGAGTCAAGCAGACATGCGTGGTTGCAGATGGTGAAAGGTGAACTTCTACTGAACGGAATTGAAATGCAAGCCGGAGACGGCGTAGCTGTCAGTGAGGAAAGCGTCTTGAAGATTCGTGCCTCCAAGTCCAGTGAGTTTCTACTCTTTGAATTAAACTAAATCACTTCTGAAAAAATTTTATGGAAAAAACCGCAGTAACCGACATCCCTCTCATTGAATCAATTTACAAGCGTTGGAGTCCCCGAATCTTTGCTGAGACTCCTGTTTCAAATGAACATCTCCGTCAAATACTAGAAGCTGCCCGCTGGGCGCCTTCGTGTTTTAACGCTCAGCCGTGGTCATTCATTGTCGGGACGCAAGAAAATCCGGAAACTTTCGAAAAGCTTAGCGAATGCCTCATGCCCGGAAACAAAGATTGGGCTGCTAAAGCGTCCGTCCTGATACTTGCTTTTACGGAGCTCAATTTTTCCCATAACGGCAAGCCCAACAGACACGCCTCACACGATGTTGGACTGGCGCTCGGTAATCTGCTAAACCAGTCCACGATGCTCGGCTTGCAGGCGCACCTAATGGCGGGTTTCTCAGTTGAGTCGGCACGGGAACTTTTTGGAATTCCTGAAACTCATGCTCCAGTCACCATGCTGGCACTGGGGTATCAGGTTGATTTGGAAGCAATTCCGGAAGAATTACGAGAGAGAGAACTTGCTCCACGCACTCGCAAACCTCTAAGTGAAATCGTTTTTAGCGGTTCTAACAACGAACCATTCTTTACAAATTAAAACGTAAAGGAGATTAAAATGATGAGGAAGTAGAGCATCCCCATCAAACCTGCTTTTAATTTGGTGAGAGTGTAATTATTACTCCAGAAGAAATAGACGGCTAAGAAGGTGGCGCCAATCAGGCTCCAGATCAGTCCCAATTGCGGCAGATCAATACTGGTAGGTTCTCCATTTATGGCGAGTGCGAGTAATATAGGGATACTTAAACAAATGCAGATGTCGAAAATGTTACTGCCGAATACGTTTGAAATGGCGGCGTCGTATTGTCCTTTTTTAGCGCTGATTACCGAGAGGGCTGTATCCGGAACGGATGTGCCCGCGGCAATCACGACAAAGCCCATGATAACTCCGTCAATTCCCAACATGTCACCGAGAGCAAGTGAAGCTTCAACTAGCAGGTGAGATGCTCCACCCATTACAAACATCATGCCGGCAATCCACATCCACGCCTTTTTTTCGGAGGTTAAGTGCAGCTCATCATCATCTTCAGTCTTAATTTCCAATATATCAATTTCCTGTGCATCCGCTTTTTGTTTTTTTGCTTTTTTGAAATCCCGTTGAAGAAGAAAAACATAACCTACATAAGCCACCAAAAACAAGACAGCAACACCCGCACCCCACTCATTTGGAAACATCCAGAGCATCGCGCCTAGCAAAAGTACCACTCCAAGATAATAAATATTGTCACGCCAGACAACCTCACGACTGATAACCATTGGACTGGCAGCGACCAATCCAGCAGCCGCAGGAATAACAAGTACATTATAGAGTGCGGATCCTACAATAGTGGAAATTCCAACCTCGGCACGTCCAATCACAATCACAGCAATAATGGCAACGCAAAATTCTGGGAACGAACTCGCGATCGCGTCGATGACCGCAGCTTTAATCGATTGCGGGATATCGTGTTTATTCTGGATATAAGTCGCTGCCGGAGAGAAAAAATCACCTGCCCGCCAAATGATTAATGTGGCAATTAAAATAAGTGAAATCCACAACAAATAGCCGCCCCAGACAAATCCGCCGAGAGTTAAGAACCAGGCAATGATTGAAATTCCGGAAAAGAGGATTATGTGCCGGAACATATCTTTGCCAAAGAAAAACAAGAAAGGAGCGAGTGGATTCATGAATGGTGTTTTTGAAAGATTTTTCTCAGGATTTTTTAGTGGAACTCAACTGCCCTTCCTGTCCTTTTAGCAGCCGCTGAATATTTTCACGATGCTTGAAGATCAGCAGTGATGATAACAGAAGAAAAAGGAAAAACATAGCCCAAACAGGAGTTTCATTTTGTAACCAGGGCACGAGCAGAAATAACCATGGAAGGACTATCAGCATGGTGATTGCGGAAAGACTGGAGACGCGTTTCCAGAAAAACATGCCGGCCCAAACGAACGCCGCACAGATGCCGACATTTAATTCTAAAATTGCTAAAACGCCAAATAAGGTCGAAATTCCTTTGCCGCCTTTAAAGCGGAGAAACAAGGAAAAAACATGTCCGCAAACAACCACGACTCCAGCGATACTGAGAAAAATGAGCTGCGTTTCCGGCTCAATTTCGGATACAGGAAAAGCTGTTTGAGCCAGCAAGACAGCAAGGCTGCCTTTTCCGAAATCCAGCAAAAATGTCAAAATTCCGGGCAATTTTCCCCCAACCCGCATGACGTTTGTCATACCGATATTTCCACTTCCTTGCTGGCGAATGTCAATTTTCAGCCAGTAGCGGCTGATCAATAAACCGAAGGGGACGCTTCCCAGTAAAAAAATAAGGATGTAGAAGCCAATTTGAAACATGTCTTAGTGCATGAGCGATAAAGAGTTTACCAGTTTGGTGATTTTCGACTGGTTGCAGACTCAATCCCTTTTTCCTGAATTACCCGCAAAAGTTCACGGTCGTCTCGATGTTTGACCAGAGTTTGCGCGCCTTTTAGTTTTTCAACCACTTTAGTATCAAGAACATTGGTCTGAACCAAATACGAAATCCAATCTAATATTTCGCCGGTTGAGGGTTTGCGTGTCAAGTCAAGCTCACGCAGCTGATAGAATATTTCAATTGCTGCCGCAACTATTTTTTTATTTGCACCAGGATGATGCATCCGGATAATTTCCCGCATCCTTTCCGGAGGCGGAAACTCGATATACATGTAAATACAGCGTCGAATAAAAGGGGCCGGCAAATCTTGTTCGTGGTTGGATGTGATCACTATGATAGGCATTTCCCCGGGTTCACAGGCAATTGTTTGCTGTGTTTCCGGAACAACAATCCTTCGTTCGGAAAGTAAAAACAAGAGATTGTTAGGCAGTTCCCGCGGTGCCTTGTCGATTTCATCCATCAGCAAAACCGATCCAGGAGTTGAGAAGGCCTGTGCGAGTGGCCCCAAATGGACGTATTCTTCTAAATTATCTACTTTGCGCCCACCGGTATCAATCTGCATATCAATTCCGGCTTGCTTCATTTGCGCATTGGCTACCGCAGCTTGGGTGTCCATCAGGCGCTGAACTTCATCGAAGCGTGAAACGAGGAGAGAAACTTTGCTTTCTGAAGTTATCGGTACCTCAAATAAGGGACGGTTTTCTTGTTTTGCAAATTCCTGCGCAAGTTTTGTTTTGCCTGTTCCAGGCTCGCCTTCCAGCAACAGTGGTTTTTCCAGCAGGCGTGCAATGTGGAAAGCTTCACTTAATTTTGAATCCAGTAAATAAGTAGGTGTTCCTTTGAAAAGCTTTGAATTCATGTATCTTGATTAGTTTGAGAATGGTTTATTTTTATGAAAGTCCTGTGTGTTTTACTTCGTAAACTTTATCTTTCAATTTGTTGTAGATTTCATTAACTCCTAATTCAGGAATACTATCCCATTCCATGATCTTGAGGAAATGTTTCCGTAATTTTCCTCTGGAAAGGCCACGTTTTTGCCAGCCGTCATAAATTTCATCCTGGCTTGATTTCAGCGGTCGCCCGTCAAGTTCTTTACGCAACAGAAACTTGACGGCACTGTCCGGACTGGAAAGTATAAATGATCGGTGTGCCTTGTCGTTGATGCGTCCTGTGCCGTAAACCACGTCTGAATCATCATCATCTGAAACACTTGATAGTGCCGAGACTTCCTCTTCTTCTTCATCATAAGTTTCTATTTCCGGTTCCAGTTCAATTTCTAATGCCTCTTCATTTGGAACTGCCATTTCTTCTTCAGACTGGATTTCTTCTGCTGGAGTAGAAACTCCTGAAGGGCTTAGATATCCTGCGCCGGATGCACCCGCAAACTGTGAAGTCGCTAAGCGTTTTTGAATTTGCTCCTTACTTGGAAGCGTAATCACCGCAAGAAGCAGCAAAAAGGCAATCCCGAAAGTAATACTGTAAATCAACCCATTTAGATACAGGTCGTGGCGATTTTTATCAAGATAATAGGTTGTTAGTTCCACGCCTTGATAAACAAGATAACTTGTGTCCGAGATGCCGGAATAGCAGATCACAATTCCACCTATCGTTGCCGCAAGGCCGCCGAAGATGGCATATAAATATAAGTTAAGATAATTGACAGGCATTTGCACCTCATAGATTGATCAAGTTGAAAGTTAGGAATTGCTGTCAGCAACTAACTGAAATTTCCGTAAAACAGAAAGTCCAGCTGTGAAACGAGCTATTCCTCTTGATCATAAATATCGTCAGAAATGCAAAAAACTTGAACGTTAATTACCAGACTGTTTTGATTGCGCCACCATCAACGGCAAGGCTTAATCCGGTGAGGTAGCTTGCGGCATCAGAGAGTAAAAATGCTCCGCAACGTCCGAATTCTTCAATTGTTCCGTAACGACCCATCGGAATTTGGGCATAGCTTGCAGCTTGAATTTGCTCAATAGGGATCCCTTTTTTTTCTGAATTCAGGTTATCCAAACTGCGGATCCGATCTGTATTGATACGTCCTGGCATTAAATTGTTGAGGCGAATATTATCAGCTGCAAGCTGTGCCGAGAGGCTTTTCACCAGACTGGTAACTCCTGAACGCATGACATTGGAGAGAATCAGCACGTCAATCGGCTCTTTAACAGACATTGAAGTGACCGTTAAAATTGAGCCGCCACCACGTTCTCGCATCGATGGCAAGGCTGCCCGAATCATCCGTACCGCGCTGAAAAGGTTGAGTTCAAAAGCTGCTTGCCAGTCGTCATCAGAAAAATCCTCGAATTTTCCTGCGGGCGGTCCACCGGCATTGACCACAAGTTTATCGACACCCCCAAATTCTTTGAGTGTCGCATCCGTCCAGTTTCGAATCGATTCCGGATTTGCCGAGTCCAGAACCGTAGCTAAAACCGGAACACCAGTTTCGTTCCGAAGTTTTTCGGCAGCGGCTTCAATATTTTTTTCTGTCCTGCTGCCAATTGAAAGTGTAGCTCCTTCCTGAGCCAATGCCTGTGCGATTCCATAACCAAGTCCTTTGCTTGAAGCCGCTACCATGGCAACTTTGCCTTTGAGTTTTAAATCCATTTTTTCTCCTTTAAGTTGAATGATTAACTTGAGTGTAGAAACTTATTGAAATATTTTTCCTCTGAAATGTGCCTGAATCCCCAGCATAAAAAATATAAACAAAAAACCACCCCAAACCCATTCGGCATATTCGCGGTAAAATGAAAATTGGGATTGTAGCAGAAGCGTTGAGCTTAGCGCACCTTCTTCAAAAAGTCCAAGTTGTTGGCTCATGTTTTTACCATTTGCGCCAATAACGACACTTTCACCGTTGTTGGAAGCAAAGACTACAGGTACCCGATTTTCGATAGCTCTCCAGCGTAAAACAGCGACCATATTATCCGATGCGGTGGTGCGCCCAAACCAGGCTAAATTGCTGAGATTTACCACCAGCTTTGAGCCATTACGTACCATTCCACGCAAAACCTCTGGATTGAATATGTCGAAGCAAATTGGAGCAGAAAGCTGATTTGTTTCTGACAAAGGAAAAACGGTGTATTCCTGCCCCTGAGCAAATTCAGACATATTGGCAATGTTTTTCCGGAGCCAGGAAGCAACTCCTGGAAACAAGCCCGAAAAAGGGATTGTCTCTCCAAAAGGAATTAGGAAAATTTTGTTGTAGCGTCCAAGCACTTTCCCGTCTGCACCAACCAAAACTGAGACTCCGTGAAATTTTGTGCCACTGTTTGTATGTTTCCAGTCCACTGTCGCCAGCAAAATGGATGTCTGATGTTTTCTTGCAAAAGCAGTTACTTTTTCGCGGGATTCCGCTACTTTGAAAAAAGGATCCGGATACACTGATTCCGGCCAAATCAACATCTTTGGAATAGCTGTATTTTGTGGTAGATTCGCAAGGGCTTTCCTTGAATCATTCAGCAGACTTTCCAAATTCTGCTGTCGTTTTGAATGAGCAAGTTCCGGATTGGAAGTCAAATCCTGGAGTGAAAAATTAGGCTGAATTACGAGTACAGTCAGGTATGAGCTTTGAGGATTTGGTTCCAAATCTTGAGTTTCCAGGTTGTAAAGTCGCCATGCACCATAACTCAATCCGAGGACCCATAAAAGCAAATAAATTGTTGTGGCTTTCAGAAGGGTTTTAAGCTGCATCTGTCTTGAAGTTTTCCAGCGCCACCAGCCAAGTAGCAGGAAAGCCAATCCGGCACTGTAAAGAATGAGTCCGGAAGATCCAATTAAATCCGCAAGTTGTTCAAGCAAAGGAAATTCGGAGAAAGTCAATGCTCCGTAATTCCAATGAATCAGCCGAGGGTACCAAGGGTCCAGTGCGAGTACGAATGCGAGCCGGAGTGGCAAATCCCAGTTATTGAGTTTCCGGATTACAAGTAGCGGAATTCCGAAATAAATAAAAAGCTGAAAACCTACTTCAAGACCGTAACCTATGCCGGTTAAAATCAAAGCCGCAAACCATGGTACATGCCCAAAAACGTGAATGCTGTTTGTGATCCAATATCCGCCAATTGACGCGGCAATTGCACCGGACAGCCAACAAATGCCGAAATACATCAGGGCTCGTTTCCGAATGGATAAGTCCTTTATGCCGTGGAACTCCTCCAAAGTGAAAACCAAAGGCAAAAATGAAATTAATCCCAGCCAGTGAGTGCCAAATCCAGGAGGGTTAAGACCAAGTAAGACTCCGGAAATAACACTTCCAATCCAAAAATATTTTGGCAATTTTATCTTTGAGATTTGTTTTTCGGAATTTATTTTCATCTTTTTTTGCGGTAGACTTGCAAACTATTTTCGTTAGTGTCTAAAATGGTTTTCACTGTTTTACTCTTAGAGAAACATTCCGTAGTTGATTGAAAAATTTTAGCAAGCCGATGATTAGTTTAACACCTTATTCTCAAGAGAAGCCTGTGGAAGTTTCCCAGGAAGAGTATGATAGGCTGGTACATCTGAGTGACAGAGGCTGGAGCCATTGTGATTCAAAAGAAGAGTTCCTGGCAAAATTGCATTACCTCCGTGCAGGATTTGCGAAGGGGAAAATTGCTGAAGGCGATTTCCATGAACGGGAAGAAAAAATGGTTGTCGGTTATTGGAATAGAGGAAGTTGACACTAAGATTTAGTCCCAGTTCCAATGTTTAAAACTTGTAAGTAATCAACGCAATAGTTTTACGAATTCATCTTTTCCACTTGCTTCCGCAAACGTCAATGCGCTTTTGCCGTCGGGTGTCAGTATATTACGGGATGCCCCCAATTCCAGCAAATTTTTTATGATTCTCACCTTTCCACGTTTTACTGCAATCATCAGTGCTGTTTCACCATCGTTGTTTAACGAGTCCAGCATAATCCCCCGCGAAATTAGTTCATGCATCAGCATTGGCGCATTTTCTTCTTTTTGCCCTGAATAGAAGGCGGTTTGACTGTTCTCAAATTCTACATCACTCATTGCCATCAAGTGCCAAATTCCGTTTCCGTTCGAGTCTGTTTGGTCTCCACTTTGCTCTGCATCTAAAATTCGAATCACAACAGACAGATGATTATTTGTTGCCGCAAGCAATAAGGCCGGCCTATTCGAAGTATTTCTCAAAGTGGAGTTTGCACCCGCATCGAGCAAAAACTCCACTGATTTTTCATGACCATTCAACGCTGCAACCATAAGAGCGGAGTGGTGAAACATCATCTCAGTTTCATCAATCTTGGCCCCCGCATTCAACAATGCAGGTAAAACTTTAGTATGCCCGTTTCTGGCAGCTTGAATCAAGGCCGTTCCGCCTTTGCCGCTTAAATCAAAAGTATTAACATGAAGATTTGCGCCTTTTGCAAGCAGCATTTCAACCACCGACAGATGTCCATTTTGTGCTGCTCTCAATAAGGCAGTCTTTTCATTTACATCCTCAGCACGAAAATCTGCTCCGGATTGTATCAGCAAACTGATAATTTTACGAAAACCTTTGGAAGCCGCAAGTATCAATGCGGTTTCTTTCCAGCGGTTTCGACTCTCAACTTTTGCGCCAAGCTCAAGTAAAAGTTCCATTATATCCAAATATCCGTGGACAGCGGATGTCATTAAAGGTGTATTCCCTAAAAAATCAGTAGTTTCCAACTCCGAAGTTTGCGGATCAAATGTTGCTTGCTTAAGCAGAAGTTTGACTAATTTTACTTTTCCGGTCAAAACGGCAGACATAAGCGGTGTCTGTCCCTGGGAATTTTTCAAGCTAGTATTTGCTCCATGCTCCAGAAGTATTTTTGCTGTTTCCCAATGTTTACCTTGTGAGGCAAGGATCAATGGAGTTTCGTTTAGTGCGGACAGATGGTCAATTTCCGCATTTTCTTCAAGCAAAAATTCAACCATTTCTATGTAACCACGTCGTGCCGCATATAGTAAATTCTGATTTAAATCCGCCCCATATTTGATCAAAATCTTTGCTGTTGAAAAATGCCCATGTAGTACTGCATGGGCAAGAGCGGTTTTACCGTGAAGATCTTTTAATTTTACATTTGCACCTTTAATCAATAAGGCTTCCACCACCTTTTCGTGACCTTTAGATGCAGCCCAAATAAGTGGTGTTGCACCATCAGATCCACGTTCATCAATACGTGCGCCTTTTTCAGCTAATAATTTCACAACATTTGTGTATCCGTTGAGAGCGGCCCAAGTCAGGGCCGTCCATTCGTCTTGATCTTTTGCTCTTAGATATGCACCTTTCATGATGAGAGTTTTTACTGTTTCAAGATGACCACCTCCTGCAGCCAGCATAAGGGGTGTCCATCCGGTTGCAGTGGAACTTGTTTCATTACTCCCGTTTATTTTTGCCCCACCTTTAAGCAGTAGTAACACTATTTTTGAATGTCCGTTATTAGCCGCCCACATCAAAGGAGTCCATCCTTGAGAATCCAGGACTTCTGTATTTGCCTGCATATCGATCAAAATTTTAACTACTTTCAGGTATCCATGTGAAACGGCAAAAAAGAGATTTTCTTGATTATCAATTTCTTTTTTGCTCAGAAAATTAACCATGGAAAGACGCTGTTGTTCTGCGGCAAAAGTCCAGGCAGTTCGACCATAGCTGTCGCGGAAATCAAGTCGACTTTTCTCTCTAAGCAGTAGTTTAACTATTTTAATATTTCCTTCACCTGCAGCAACCATCAAAGCAGTTTTTTCAGCAAAATCCCTGGCATTTACATCCGCTCCTTTTTGGAGCAGCAACTTTGTCAATTCCAAACTTCCTTGAGCAATGGCGGCCATCAAAGGAGTTCGTTTTTTTTGGTCAGGAGTATTTACTTGTATCCCTAAAGTGATCAACAAATTCGCCGTTTTCAAATGATTGTTGCTTAAGGCCACTAATAAAGCATTTGCTCCTTGTTTGTCAACAGCCTTCATATCGGCTCCTGAAGACAATAATTTCTGGACAGTGGATTCTCTACCATACATTGCTGCCAACAACAGAGGTGATCTTTGAAACTCACTCTCCAACAAGTTTGTGTCTGCACCTGCCTCAAGCAGCAATTCAGCAATTTTTTCATGTCCTGATCTGATTGCCCAAATTAAAGCGGTTGATCCATTGAGAGAGGTTAAATCTACCTTGGCACCACGTTGAAGTAAGAACAGAACAATTTCGAAATGTCCATTTTGAGCTGCATACATAGTAGATGACATTCCCAATTCATTTTGGAAGTCAGCTCGTGCTCCATGTTTCAACAATACTTTTAGGACCTCAAACTGTCCTTTGTGTGCGGCAAACATTAAGGCAGTCCATTTTTGTTTTGTTTCAGCATTCGGATTTGCACCTTGCTGGAGTAAAAACCGGACGGTGTCGAGGTGTCCTTGATAAGCTGCCTGACTCAAAGCTGTTTTACCTTGTGTGTCTGTATCATTCAGACGAGCGCCTTTTCCTACAAGCAATTTTACTATTTCTTGCGCTCCAATTCCGGATGCAAACATAAGTGGTGTTACGCCGTGAAATTTCTCGGTGCCACGTATGTTTATGCTCACACCCTGGGCCAAAACTCGCTCAACTGCAGGCATGCTGTTAAGAATGGCCAACATCAGGCGAGTCCAGTCATCACGCCCTTCGGAGCTGATTATAAAATTTTCCAGGCGATGGCTTTCTTCAGGATTTGCTTGCCCACCGGAGCTTTGCGCAAAAGCCGGTACTGAAAAATAGATTCCGGAAGGTGCTTGAAATAAAGTTGATGTAGTAGAGGAAATAAGTGAAAAAAGCAGGAGCGTTCGCACAAAAGTTGCCAGAGTGGAAGTCCGGAACTTAAAAGACAGAAACTTCCGGAATGACCTAAATGGGAAAAAATTACTCATTGTTCGTGGTTTTGACACGAGAGGACAAATCATTTTCCAGCTTCACTTCTGTTGTACGCAGACTGCTACTGATATTGAGTAAAAGACCGGTTAAAAACATGGCGACTACAAGAGATGTGCCGCCGTAACTGATGAAAGGAAGGGGTATGCCTTTGGTAGGGAGAAGGCCTACGACGACAAAAAGATTGAGCAGGATTTGCAGGCTGATAATAGTTGTTGCACCAAAAGCCAAGTATTTTCCAAACGCATCTTGGGCATTCCAGGCAATCCAGTAACCACGCCAAATAAAAACCGTAAACAGAATAATCAACACGCAAATCCACAAAAATCCTAATTCTTCTCCAATGATGGCAAAAATAAAATCGGTGTGTGCGTCCGGCAGGAAAAGTCGTTTCTGCAGGCTCTCACCAAGACCTTTGCCAAGCCAACCTCCTGTTCCAAGTGCAATGAATGATTGAATAATTTGGAATCCGGAATTTTGTGGATCATCCCAAGGATTCAAAAAAGCCAGCATCCGCCTTACTCGGTAGGTATGTGAAGCAATCAGCAGCCCTCCTATAATTCCCACACCTAGCAGACTGGTGGCAATATGTATCGGTCGTCCACCTCCAACGTAGAGCATCAGTAAGACAGTGGTTGCAATCAAAACCACTGTGCCAAAGTCCGGTTGCAGCAGAACTAGAAAAAGGTAAATTCCTGTGACAATGAAATTAGGTGTTAAGCCTCGGAAAAACGAAGCCAATAATTCTTGTTTTCGTTCCAGATAGGAAGCCACATAAATTATCAAAACGACTTTCAGTAATTCTGCAGGCTGCAAACTAAATGAACCTAGCCGAAGCCAACGTCTACCTCCTTTAACCTCGTGTCCTATTTCAGGAATCAAAACAAGGATTAGCAAAACCAACATGCCCAGCATGAACCAAATAGAATACTGCTGCCATTTGTGATAGTTAACTATCAGTGCAACTCCCATTACGGCAAGCCCAACCAGCATGTGTATCAGGTGCCTGTACAAAAAATACTGACCGTCATTGTATTGAAGATCCGCATAAACGCCGCCTGTGCTGTAGATCATTACTGTACCCCAGGAGAGCAAAAATAAGGTTGCTCCGATCAAGGGCAAGTCATAACGAGTCTGCATATATTTTTGGGAAACAAGTGTGTTTAGAACTTAAAAAGTAAAATTTAATTCTGAAATTATAAATTGAAAAATCGATCAAACAAATTTATTAACAAATGTTAAAGTATAACGTTGATCTTAAGAAGATTCAAATGCACATTTCATGAGTTTTTGACGTAAAGACTCAAGTTGTTGTGGATTTTTTGTCCGTTCCGTAAAAATTTCTATAACAGCAGATTTTTTTTCTTGAACAGCTTTTGTATAAATTTTTACAAAATCATTGATCGAATTTGGTCTAGAATAATTCAGGCCGAACATTTCAGCAACTGGCCGGAAGTCAAAGTGGTGAGGCGTGCCGAAAAAAGGTTCAAAAATTTCAGTTTGCCTTACTATAGGCAGGAATGAAAAAACACCACCTCCGTGGTTATTGAGTAATACCAGTAAAATCGGTTCCGGAGAATCGGCAAGCAGTTTAAATGAATTTAGATCATGTAGAGCCGACAGGTCACCAATCAACAAGGTGACAGGACGATGCAGACCGGAAGAGTATCCGCAGGCGGAGGCGATGAGACCGTCAATTCCGCTTGCACCACGATTGAGAGCAATTGGGATATCAGCACCTTTTCCGGAACCAAGCATATCTACTGCCCGGACAGGAATGCTGTTTCCGATGAAGAATCCATGAGTTTCAGGAATTATTTCAGTCAGCCTGCGTGTTAAAGTAAAATCATCAATCTCCTTTTTTTCAGCATCTGCTTGAAAATGCTGCTCCAGCAACGATTCAACTTTTGCTGATGCCTGGAGCCATTTTTGCGTTTTTGCAGGAATAATTTTGGTTCTTTTTTCCAATTGTAATTCGGTTACAACTTGATCACAAAATTCTGAGATTTCAGCTTCAATTTTCCAGCGAAATTTGTGGGATTGATCGTGACGTTCAGCATGGTCTGAAATCCAGACCATTTGAGTTGCCGGATTTTTTTCCCAGCGTGTGAGCCAGCGTTTTGATGTTGGTGGAAAGCCGATGTGCCAAACTGCGTCAATTTCCCATTTTGCTGCTAGATCTTCGAGTAATAACTGATCATAGTAAGTAATCCGGTTTGGACAATTATTACCGAGACGAAGTCCGGACGTGACATCCGCAAACACCGGCCATGCTAACTCTTCCGCAAGTTTTCTGAGAGAATCGAGCGAGTCTGGCGGAACTCGTCCAATACTCAAAATTCCTGACTCAGGACAGTTTTTTAATAAATCTTTTATTTCTTGGTTTGGCAGGATTTTTCTGAAAGAAGTATTTCTGACGTATGTCTTTTTTTCCGTAATATGCTTAATTTCGAAATTTTTTTCGTTTGCAGCATTTTCGAAAAAAGGTTCCCGGAATGGCAAATTCAGGTGTACCGGTCCGTACAAAGGATGGCAAGTTTTGGAAATGGCATGGTCTATGGTGGAAAGTAAAGCTTCGGCTGTGAATTCTGCGCCGGGACATCCGGGATCAAAAAACCAGCGGACGTGTGTGCCAAAAAGGAAGGTTTGGTTTATGGCTTGATTTGCACCGGTGTCAAGAAGTTCCGGCGGTCGATCTGCTGTGAGCACCAGCAATGGAATTTGCTCGACTGAGGCTTCGATAACCGCGGGCAAATAATTTGCCGCGGCAGTTCCGGAGGTGCAAATCACGACTGCGGGACGTCCAGTCGCGCGAGCATGGCCGAGGGCGTAATAAGCAGCAGCACGTTCATCGTAAAAAATAACAGATTTTGCACGCGGATTTTTTGCGACTGCGACAGTAAGAGGTGTTGAGCGCGATCCCGGAGAAATGCAAAAACATTCCGTATTATGCCGCACTAATTCCTCAACAATCAATTCTCCCCAACGCTCATTCCAGTTCACGTTCTCCCCAATAAATATTGCCAACTTTGAAGTTTGTCTTCAATCTCTCTCCATTCTTCTTCAGGAACCGAGCCATCTACAATTCCCGCTCCGGTGTAGATTCTTAAAGTGCGCCCGCACAATAATCCGGATCGAATTCCAACGGCAAATTCTGCCTGACTACTGCTGATCCAGCCAACGGGTCCGGCATACCATCCACGGTCAAATGGTTCAAGTTTCCGGATAAGGGCCCGTGCTTCCGGATCAGGTGTTCCTGAAACAGCAGGTGTCGGGTGAAAAGACGGCAACAAATCTGAATCACTGATATCCGCTTGTAATATCCCCTGCACCCTACTCTGCAAATGTTGGACATGTTTTAAACCTAGGAGTTCCAAATAGCTTAAGCGTTCAGTTTTACGGCAAAATTGCTGAAGTAACCGTTCCATTCGCTCCAGAACCATTAAGTGTTCGCGTTGCTCTTTTTCACTTTCACGCAGTTCCGCGGCCAATCGTTCATCTTCCTCATGCGTTTGTCCACGAGGACGGGTGCTGGCAATCGCTTCACTTTCAATTTTTCTTCCGGATCGTCTGTAAAGTAATTCCGGTGTTATTCCTAAAAATGCTTGATGTGGTGCAAGCTGAAAACAAAAATGAAAAGCTTGCGGCGCCTGACGCCGTAATTGAAGCAAAAGTTCGGTTGGATCATAGTCACGCGCCAAACTGAAAACAGCTGATCGAGCCAAGACAACTTTGTTTAATTTTCCTGAAGAAATGTTTTTGAGCCCTTGTTCAACCAAGTCGCACCATTGACGATATTCCGGAAGGTCATGACGTTCCAGTCGAATCAAAGGACTGTCTGGAATGGAGATGTCTTCAACTCGTACAGACTCCAGCATTGTTTGCAGGATTTCCAGTTTTGCCTGAGTATCCTTTCCTATAATAATATGGCAGGCCAGAGTTGGAGTTTGATCGACAAGGCTTAATTCGATCATCGGCAAAGTAAAATGTGCCGTACCCCAATCCTGCCATTCTGGTGAAGTTACTGCTTTTGAGTCAAAGCGCATTCCTCCGAAAAAGCGAACGGTTTTCGGTGATTTCCGCAAATACTCAGTTACAGTCAGTAAAATTTTTTCGTAACCGTCTTTGCCATCCTTTACCTCAAGTGCGGTACCAATTCCCGCATACTGTTCTTTTTGACTACGATTTCCCCAAAATATTTTGCGCGGACAATCCTGAAGAGTTAACCATTCCAGTGGATGAGCTTTTTCTAAAACTACTTCCAGCCGTACTATTTTTAACTTTTCCTTATCGTACTTCTGCTTGGACGCAACAAATTTTTTGACCTGTTTTAAGAGTACACAACGGGCTTCTTCAAGCGATTTGTATATTTTTGGTTTCACTGCTAGCGGTTATGATCAAATGTTAGCTTTTTTGTATGCAACATGAACAGTGGAAGCCCCAAAAACAAAATCGTGAATTTCGGCCTGCTTGAATCCTATCTCAAGCATCATACGTTTCAGTAATTCCTGATTCGGATATTCAACAGAAGAATGCGGCAGATACTGAAACATTTCCTGTCCCGGCATCAGCATATTTCCAATCAAAGGCACAATACGAAAAAAATAAAAGTTATTAAGTTCAGCAATTATTGGCAAACGAACTTTCCCAACGTCAAGGCTGACCAAAACTCCGCCAGGTTTTAGTACACGCAATATCTCCTGCAGACAACCGTTGAGTTCCGGAACATTACGCAGGCCATATCCAATTGTAACTGCATCAAAATTTGCATCCGGAAACGGAATATTCATGGCGTCACCCTGCAAATACTGAATGCGGGAATTTGGTTTGTTTTTGGATTCAGCGATTTTAAGCATTTCTGCGGAAAAATCGAGTCCGGTCACTTTGCATTCCGGATGCTGGCGCAATACTTCACGCGAAATGTCTCCTGTTCCGCAGCATAAATCCAAACATTCTTCATCTGGTCTAAGTCCAGCTTGCCGTACAACGAACCTTTTCCAGTAGCGGTGCATACCAAATGTGATGACATCATTAAATCGATCATATTTTTGTGCGATTTCATCAAACTTTGCTTCAACATAGCTGGATTTTTCTTCTGTTGATGGAAGTGTGTAGGTCATGTTTATTGTTGAGGATTTATCTCTGAAGACAAAAGAGACAGATATTTCTGAGAAAGTTCTTTTAGATCCAGTCGATAATAACTTCCCAAACAACGCAGTTTGCGAATTTCTTTCTCAATTAACTTAACCGCGGAATCCATGGAAGGAGCACATGCATTAACATCCGCAATTCGGTGTCCCATTTCAAAATTCTTGTGATTTGCCATATAAAGCTGACCGCTCTCTTCATCAACTTCATTCCACCATAAATCACACTCAAGCGGCGCTGAAACTTCTACCGGTAATTTTGGTACAGAAGGCACCACGTATGGATATCCGTAGCCTGCCAAAGTTAGTGTGCAGCCAAATTTTTTTTCCGGATGCCATTCAAGAACTGGCGTTTTATTTCCGACTACGTCCAAAAGGACGTCAACCGGATTTTTTAACATCCTCAATAGAAGCGCGTTAGTAGTTACTCCCAAACGAATGTTATATTCAATCGCGTGCCAGACTCCGTCTCTACGAATTGCTGTGACTTGGAGGGGTCCGGTATAACCGGTTTTTTCAAACCACGGTTTGAGCGGATGAATCAGTTCTCGTGCTAAACCATATTTATCATGCGGATCCTGTTCAACAATTCCGGCCAGCGGGGCGCCGGCGAGCGGACCCATATCGCCTGTAAAAGCACGTTTGAATTCCTGATTTGTTACTAAACTGCTGATTTCACCGCCACTGATAAAAACGAAATGTCCGGCTTCTTCTGTTCCAAGATACTCCTGTAAAAACAAACCTTCCGCATAATCCACGCGCTCGATCCACCCAAGCGTATCGGTCTCACTTTCACAGATAATGGCGTGGATTGGACTGAACGGCGAGCAGATCGGATTTTTCAAAACGTAAGGCCGCGGGTCATTCCGCATAAGTTTACGGGCTTCCAGTCGATTCTGCACATGGTGAAAAACTGGCACAGGAATTCCGTATTGTCTGCACAATTCGGAAGACTCCTGCCGTGAGATTTCGATACGCATGGCATCACTAACAGGACTAAAAATTGGCCAACCTTGCTTGACCAAATCGGCAGCCCAGGGTTGTTCCGCCCAGGCTACTGCTTGCGGAATTATCAAATCTGGTTGAAATTTCTCAATCAAAGGCAAAGGAGAAGGATGTTTTTCAGAACTCCATGTCTGGCCTAGAACGGAGGGACCGTAGTGTCCATACGGCCGTGTCAGATAGCAGGAAGTTTCAGCGCCATCTTCTTGCAGAATGGCCTGTACCGAATGTGCAAAAGCACCCACTCCCATTACCATCACACGAGAAGTCATATTAACTTTAGGAATCCAAAATGTAGAAAAAATGCCGATGTCAAAGGAAATGATCCGGGCAAATTAGGATAATCCGCCCTTTTTATTAAAAGCAAAAAAAGCTAATTTGCAATGATTTATGCTAACATACAAAATGACATTCTCCAAGCAGTCTCTTATTGCTAAAACATTAAATTTCAGCAAAATATCCCGTACGGCTTTGAAATCAAATTGTTGCTGTCTATCTTTGAATGAGCTTTGAGGAAGCATAAAATTGAAATAAAAATAATGCAAAAACAGTAAATTGCATTCTTAAAATGGGGCTAATTTTACCAGAATAAAATAAAAGATTAATATTCGATTTTTATGCATGAAAAATTTTATTGGATTACGGCACGTAAAAACCCGATCGGTGGGTTGCCCTTCGACTTGAATAACATTTCAAACTCGGTCAGAATATTGTTTTCGTTGTAACTGCTCTGGTGCAGATCGGTGGTGTGTTCAACAATCGAGTAGGTTTTAAGTTTCTTGAGGATTTCCGTAACGCTTTCAAAATATTCGAGATGATCCGTTTTAAAACGCAGTTCACCCTTGGAACGGAAAAACGGATGCATTTTGTTTAGAAAATCGGCGCTGAGGATTCGATGCTTGCGTCGTGCTTTTTTGGACCATGGGTCAGGAAAATTAATGTGCAAACAATCGATACTGTTGTGCTGAAAATATTCTGCCAAGAATTCGCCACGTTCGCGCATCAAAAGGATATTTTGCAGGTTTTGCTGTTTCATTTTTTTGGCCGCGAGTACAAGTCGTTTGTAGCGCAATTCAAGGCCGATGAAAGAGTCGTGTGGATTTTCCAGTGCCCATTCGATCAGGTAACGACCGGAGCCGCAGCCAATTTCCAGATGGACTTTTCCGGAGGGTAAAGGACAACCATTTTTTTTACTGTCCCAGAGTTGCTGAAAATTTTCAGGATTAGGATGCGGAATTAGCAGTTCAGGATAATCGTAAACACGAGCCACGTACGGATTGGTTTTTACCAGTTGCGTAAAAACTTCCGGATTTTCGTCACGGTGGTTTCGTGGGCGGAATCGCATGGAGACAGGAAATATTGGAGTTAGTTGAAAATCAAAATTATGTGAGTGTAGAAGCTGCTCATTTTTCTTATGACGGCACAGTGACACTTAAGTTGAGTGATAAGCGAGAGCTGAAATTGGCTGCTGAAATATGGACCGGTTTGGGGCAGCCAAAAGATAAAGCGCTCACGGACGAACAGCTGGAATTATTAGAGCAAGAAGCCTGCTACACAACAATCCGAAACAAAATGCTAAGTTTCCTCGCGGTGCGCGAGCATTCCGCTTTTGAATTACGCAGAAAGTTGCAACAACGTTTTTATAAATCAGTTACAAGTGATGTCCCTCCTCTGATTGAGCGTTGTTTGCTGGAAATGCAGAAGCGTGATTTTCAAAGTGACGAGCGTTTTACCAATCGTTTTGTGGAATCAAAACTCGCGAACAATCCACAGGGCCCTTTCAGGATTTTACAGGATCTTCAAATTCGCGGCATCTCACGCGAACTGTCTCAGACAATTTTGAGCAAACTTGCTAGTCATGAACTATGGCTGAAAAAAGCAGTCTTGTGCCTGGAACAGTTGCATAAAAACGGAAAAAAACAAACACCTGCGGCATTAAGCAAAAAACTGTACCAGCGTGGTTTCTCATGGGAAACGATTGAACAAGCATTGGCAGAGTATGCTACCATCAACAATCAACTGGAGTCCGGAGAATCATCTGCCGAACCGGAAACATTCACAACCGAAAATCCATGAACCTTAATTGTCGCAATGCATAGACAAGATTTGCAAACTAATTCCGCTTCAGCAGAAACAGAATCGCCCCATCAATCCGGACTAAATTCTGGAGAAGAAGCCGTTTACGAAACAGATCCGCGTTTTCCGGAAAGACTGAGCAAGGAACACATCAGGACTCTGCCGATTATGGCATTTGAAGGTGAAATCAAGTTAATCACTGAAAGCAAAGATGTAAATGCCGCAATTAAAATTTTACGTCGTGAGTCAGTTTTGGGCTTTGATACAGAAACACGACCGACCTTCAAAAAAGGCGAGCAGCACACTGTTTCACTTTTGCAGTTATCAACACCAAAAAAAGCGTTTTTGTTTCGTTTAAATTATCTGGGATTTCAGGCGGAATTGGTTTCTTTGTTGGCAGATCCGGATATTTTAAAAGTTGGAGTTGCTATTTTGGATGATATTAGAGCACTCCGAAAATTGCGTAAATTTGATGCGGAAGGTTTTGTCGAATTGTCGAACATCGGGAGTGACCTGGGGATTGTGACTTGCGGCTTAAGGAATCTCGCGGCTATATTCTTCGGTGTCAGGATTTCTAAAAAAGAACAATTAACTAATTGGGAGCGTTCGGATTTTAACTCAAGTCAATGTCTTTATGCCGCTACTGATGCCTGGATTTGCTTGAAGATGTACAATTATCTCGAAAGTGAAAAAGTGCTTCCGGAAAAAATAGTTTGGAAAATGCCTGAACCTCAACCTCCAAAGCCAACACGCGGTTTCAAAAAAAAGAAACGGGAGCAGAAAAATTGATGTTGCCACAAAAACAATGGTATGACTCATCAACAGCTGATCCTGAGCAGGTAAAACAATTGTGCAGCGAATGGAAAACAAATCCGCTGGTGGCAGAAATTCTTTTACGCAGAGGATACAAAACGCATGAAGAAATTAAATCTTTTTTAATGCCGAGTCTCAGTAATCTCCGTGATCCTTATGAACTTCGGCAGATGCGGGAAGCGGTGAATCTTTTGCAGGAGACGATTGCAAAAAATCGGCGCATTGTAATTTTAGGCGATTATGACGTAGACGGAATCACAGCAACTGCTTTGATGCTGGAGTTTTTAAACAAATGCGGGAAGCTGGATTTAGACTTTTTTATTCCGAACCGGATAAAACACGGCTATGGTTTGACGGAAGCAAGTACAGATATTTTGCTGGAAATGCGTCCGGAACTGGTCATTACTGTGGACAACGGGATTACGGCCGCACGGGAAGTTCAGCGACTGAATGAAGAAGGAATTAAAACAATAGTAACAGATCACCATTTGGCGGATGCGAGTTTGCTGCCTTCCGGAATCGTGGTCAATCCAAATCATCCGGAATGTAATTATCCTTTCAAGAAAATTTCCGGCTGCGGTGTGGCACTCAAGTTGATCATGGCGTTACGCAAATCCCTGCGTGATTCCGGATGGTGGACTGCTGAAAGACCGGAACCAAATTTGCGCGACATTCTAGATTTAGCTGCTTTAGGCACGGTGGCGGACGTCATGCCGCTCGTGGATGAAAATCGAATTTTGACACATCACGGACTGCGGGTGATGAATGAAAAACCGAGGCTCGCGATTCGGGTTCTTCAGAAATTGAAAAATGTTAAATCCATAACTTCACGTACTCTTGGTTTTCAATTTGCACCTTTGCTGAATGCAGCCGGACGATTGGAAGATGCTGATATTGCCGTCAAATTTTTGCTCTCAAATGACCTTCAAGAAGCAGAAAAAATGGCAAAAAAACTTGATGCTACAAATATTGAAAGACGTGAAAAAGAAGAAGAAATGCTGGAAACAGCTCTTACTCTTGCTGAAACACAAAAGCATTTGCCGGCTTTGATTTTGACTTCTCCGGAATTTCACGAGGGTATAAACGGAATTGTTGCAACTCGTTTGGTGGAACGTTTTTACAAGCCGGTACTGATTCTCAGCGAGCGCGAAGAAAAGTTGAAAGGTTCCGGACGTTCCATTCCGGAATTGCATTTGAAGGATGCACTTTCGGAATGTGCGGATTTGCTGGAACGTTTCGGGGGACACGCCGCCGCCGCCGGTTGCAGATTGATTCCGGAAAATCTAGACGCATTCCGGGAACGGTTTTTTGCTTTTTGTCAGCAACATATTCCTGAATCTATCGAGCCGAAGTTACAACTCGACGGATCGCTGGAGTTGCCAAAATTAACGGAACGGTTTGTGGAACAGCTGGACCGTCTACAGCCTTTTGGAGAAGGAAATCAGGAACCGCTTTTTTCAGTAGAAACTCCGGAATTACCTTTCACAAGGCTCAAAGAAAAGCACGTAAAATGGCAAGTAAACGGAAATGTTGAAATTATAGGCTGGAATCGAGCCGAAACCTATACGGAAAAACCACCGTCGCAATTGGCCGTGAATTTGAGTTTTAACGAATTCCGCGGCAGGCGTAAAATTCAACTTACTATCCAGGATTCTCGAGGATGAACATTTCGATAATCATACCTTGTTACAATGAGGAAGCAGTACTCCCTCTGACATTGGAAAGGCTGAATTCTCTCAGTGTAGATTTGCTTTCAAACGAAGATTGTAATGATGTTGAGTTGGTCATGGTTGATGATGGTTCACAGGATCGAACCGTTAAATTGTTGACTGAGGCCTCAAAAGCGGATAAACGTATCAAGGTAATACGCTTTTCCAGAAATTTTGGGCATCAAGCGGCGTTACTGGCAGGTTATGAATTTTCGAAGGGAGATGTGATTGTTTCACTTGACGCGGATTTACAGGATCCTCCATAAAATCTCTGTACCTCTTTAAACTCCTCTGGCCGTTGGGTTTTCTGCCTTTGATATTTTGGCACTTCGGAGTTCTGGCTGGCCCTGCAATTGGCGTCAATTTGATTTCCGGAAGACCGGGGAAGTATAGCAGTGAATTTCATTATGATGACGTCTCCTCAACTCTGCTTTTGATGGCTTGTACATTAATTCTGATTGAAAAGCGGCAGAATTTGTTTAATTGGTTCCAGGAAAAATGGTTTAAAGTTTTTTTTATTATTTGGCTTTTCTGCATAATGTTTTTCCTGCCACCGAGCCCTGCCTGGAAACTCGAAGATGCAATTCCTGAAGAAATACACTTGAGCTTGCGTCAAGAAATTCGGACAATTGACCGGAGTTGGCCGGAAGCTTCATTGGCAGTGCAGTCCACAATCGGGCCTCATCTCCAGCGGAATCGAATTACTATTATGGGACAACTGTCATCCGGAGAATGCTTCCCTCCTATAGTCAATGGAGTTCAAGCAGAACTCATTTTGCTTTCCCCTGATATCGCACATTACATGATTGACAATTTTGACGCTTGTATACAATCTCTTGAAAATAACCCAAACTATATCCGTTTAAAAACTTTTCAAAATCTGCTCGTTTATAAACGAACAGTCAATTGATTCACCGTGGAACAGATTGAGGGATAAGAGATTAATAATGGAAATTTTAGTCTTAAATATTTTAGAAAAATGCAAACAATGTTTGAAAAGAGGTTTTATGCATGAAAATATAACAGAAATAAATTTTGACAAAGAAAATATAATTTGGAAAGAGGATAGAGTGCAAACTGTAGAGGTTATCTAAATGCATCCAGACACAATGAGGCTCATTGACAGGTGGGCTGGGATTCCACTTTGTTTTATTACAAGTTTGTTACTTTGGAAGAATAGCAAAACAGACGCATCAACAAAAGTTGCTGACACAATAGTCTTTATCGGCATTGCGGAAATCGGGGCACTCGTTGTGTCATATCCCGCAATTCAGGAAGCCCGGAAACAAAATCCGAATAGCCGTATATGTTTCATAACCGCTCCGGCAGGTGCACAGACATTGGAGTTAATGGGTTTTGAGGAGAAAGATATATTACTGATTAGAACATCCTCAATTCAAAACATTTTAGGCGACATCGTCAAGATTCGTAATGCATTTAAGAAGGTCAGAGTTTCGGCGGTCGTTTTAGAACCTTTTACGAGATTCAGTACTTTGGTTGCCACCTGGATAGGAGCCTCAAAACGTATAGGTTGTCATCGTTTTTTGGCTGAAGGAGTTTATCTGGGAAATCTCCTAACGCACCGTTTGGTTTATAATCCACATCTCCATGCTTCCCAAACCTATTTTGCTTTGGCCAAAACTTTGTCCGAACCGGTGTCACCGGAACCTCTCCTGAAAGAAGTGGTCGCATCTCAAATTGGAAATAGATTAAAGATTGAAATTCCTGAAAATGAACAACAAACTTTAAGGAATCGTCTGCAGGCAGAATTTTCAGATATTGCTTTGAAAAAAATCGTTTTGCTTAATGCCAATGCCAGCGATATTGTTCCCCTGCGAAAGTGGTCACTTGATAATTTTGTTGAACTGGGTAAACGACTCCTGGAAAATCCTGAGATAAGCGTTGTCTCGACGGGAAGTCCGGAAGAACAAAAAGCTTGTGCGGATTTAGCTCGGAAAATTGGCACTAATAGAGTAATTAATTTTGCAGGAAAAACCACCTTCAAAGAACTAATTACTCTATATTCAATCAGCGACCTCTTAATAACAAATGACTCTGGGCCGGTTCATTTTGCCTCAACAACAAACATTCCGATGATTGCCTTGTTTGGCCCGGAAACTCCAAAAATATTTGGTCCAATGAGCCCGAATGCAAAGGTGATTTCACTTGGCTTGGCCTGCAGTCCGTGCATTTCAGTTTTTAATCAGAAAAAGTCTACTTGTACTGATAACCAATGCATGAAGCAAATTACAGTACAGATGGTAATTCAGGAAACTCAAAAAATTCTCAGAAAATGAAACTGGGACTTTCTTCTTTAATTTCTCAAAATCCTGCCGCAATCTGGCTGGGGATCACGTTTTTGATATGGTGGTCCGGTATTGCCGGGAGAGATTTTTATTTGCTGCCGGCTCTTATTTTTGTGGGAATATATTGCTACCGGCTTTGGAAAAATCAACCACTGGAAATTTCAATAAAGTGGATCAATAGTTCTTCCGGCAAACGCTGGATGATCAGCTTGTTTTTGATTCATGTGGTTTTATATCTGGCAATAACATTATTAAAATATTATTCATTTCGCTGGAATGTTTGGGATGTGGGTAATTTCAGCAACAAGCTCTACAACATTTCACTAGGCAGTTTTTATTCTTCCTATTTGGGTTCCCACAATTGGGCAGACCATTTTTCGCCTTCGATGTCACCATTGGCCTTATTATATTTATTAACTCCAAGCACTCACTGGCTTACCTTGGCTAAAACGATTGCCTACCTGAGTGTTCCAATGTTGATTTATCAGGTTTGCCGGGAATCTTTTCAAAGTAAAGAGCAAGCCTGGAGCGTCACAATGATGCTGGGATTTGCTTGGATGTTGTTATATACTCCTGCCTTAAACAGTCTTTATTACGAATTTCAACCTTCTGCTTTGGCACCTCCATTTATTCTTTATGCGTTCCTGAATTTCCAACGGAAACAATGGCTGCGTTTCTGGTTGAGCATGATTATTTTACTCGGTTTTAAGGAACACCTTGGCGCTGTTTGGATTGGCTTTGGCTGCTACATGGTTTTGGTAACCACCAATAAAAAAACAGGTCTATTTCTCATAGCCGCTGGTATCGTTGCCATTTACCTGATTATGTTTCAGGTCATGCCTTATTTCCGCAATTATGAAGAATCGTGGAGTATGGCCGTTGGACCATTTGAAGATGTTCCAGCAAAACTATTATATCTTTTCAAAATTTTAATTCCATTCTCCTTTTTACCTGTAATATTTTGGCGTATTGGGATTTTGGCTGGTCCTGCAATTGGGGTTAATATACTCTCGGCCAATCCTAGTATGTATTCAACGAGCTATCATTATGACGATCTCTCGGCAACATTACTGATGATTGCAATGATACTTATTATTTCAGCAAACCTGGACAAATTTAAGTTTTGGCAGAAGAAAAAGTCCACTCAATGGCTGCTATTATTTTGGATGGTTTGTGTATTCAGCCTGTTACCTTCAAGTCCGATGAGAGAACTCTATGCGGCAATTCCCAATCAGTCCCATTGGGAAATTCGAAAAGAATTGATCGGGTTTGATCAATTTTCAAAAGGTGAAGCTATCGCAGTGCAAACTTCACTTGGAGCGCATTATAATCGTACCAACATTTTGGCAATCACACAGGATAAAAATGGGAATTGCGTACCAATGCAACGCGATTTATCTGTTCCGGAAACAAGGTATTTAGTATTTGCCAAATCATTGAACCACTATTTAATCAATGACCTGGAGAAATGCTTAAAAACATTCAACCTGTCTAAAGATTATGAAATGCTTTCGGGATATCAACATATAAATGTTTATAAAAAAATAAATTGAGCTCTTAGTGACTGTTATAAAATAAATTTTATATGCTACTTTGATAGTGTGGATGTTGATAACAGATGTGATTAGGTTAATGAGAGACAAAATCAGCCAATAAAAAAAATAACTAATGAAAAGCAAAATTTTAGTATTTATTGCAACTTATAACGAAAAACTAAATATCTCAGATCTTTTTTACAATATAATTAAAATTTCTCCAGAATATGATGTTTTAATTATTGATGATAATTCGACTGATGGTACAAAAGAGACCCTAGAAAAACTCAACGCAACACACGCCTGCCTTACTGTTATTCACAGACCAAGGAAAATGGGAGTGGGGTCAGCACATAGAGCTGCCATGGTTTATGCTTTGAAAAATGAATATGAGGAGCTGGTTACCATGGATGCTGATTTTTCACACTCCCCAGACACAATCCCAAACATGCTGGAAAAGTTAGAAACCTCAGATTTTGTCATTGGTTCACGTTACATGAAGGGTGGGAAAAGTGATTATGAAGGCTACAGAAAATGGGTGAGTCTAATAGCGAATAAATTTGCCAGATTGACACTGGGAATTAAGATACACGAGTGTACGACTTCATTCAGAGCATTTCGTGTCAGCTTGTTTAACAGCTTGAATCTTAGTGCAATAAAATCAAATGGCTACTCGTTTTTTTTGGAGTGTGTTTATGAATTAAAGTGTGTTGATGCAGTAATGACGGAAGTTCCAATACACTTCAAGGATCGTTTTCACGGTAATTCTAAAATTCCAAAAACAGAAATATTCAGGAGTATGTACAAGCTTGCAAGTTTGTTTCTGTCAAGATTTTATAAAATTCAAACGGATTTAAGCAATCCTGCAGAAATAAGGAGTTCTTGTTACTTGTGCAACAGTCAGTGTGTTGTTGAAATTAATCATGGAAATACTATTAATGACACTGTTGGAGCACAAGCCTACAAGTGCACCAGCCTGGAACACAAGTCCAAACCTCAGGTTATAAATTGCCTTGTGTGCGACTTAAGTTTTGTTCCAGAGTCAAGTTATCCGAAGAATATCGAAACTATCTATGCTGAAGTTCAGGATCCTACATATTTATTAAATAAAAAATCTCGCTATAGAACCTTTCAAAAATCTTTGACACAAATTTCCCCGTTTCTGGCTGACAAAGGAAATCTTCTTGAGGTTGGATCTTATTGTGGGTTTTTTTTAGACACATTCAAAAAGAAATATAACGACTGGGATTACATTGGTGTTGAACCGTCAAAATGGGCAGCTGAATATGCCAGGAATCAACTGAAAATAAATACTAGAACGGGGACACTTGAAGACAATATCAAAGACTTGTCGTCAGATTATGATGCAGTTGTAGCTTGGGATGTACTAGAGCATCTTAGTGATCCTTCAGCATTTCTAATCCAGATCAACTCAGTAATGAAGCTGAATGGTATATTTTGCTTTTCCACACTTGATATCGAAAATTGGTTCCCAAAATTAATGGGTAAACACTGGCCCTGGTTAATGGAGATGCATCTGTTTTATTATAAAACTGACACAACTGAGCAGTTGCTGAACAAAGCAGGATTTAAAATATTAGGAGCAGAAAAATATATACACTATGTATCTATTCATTATTTAGTGGGTAAAATAATTGCAATTTTGCCGGGCTGGTTAGAAGAACCACTTAATATTGCAAGAAGTGCCATGCCACAGAAAATAATGATTCCGATCAGTTTCGGGGACATTAAATTATATATTTGTGAAAAGGAAGAAGTAGTTTATTAGAAAAGTAAGGCAAGTAGTTCGCTCAAAGAATATTATAATTTGTAGATTAATATATTATATCATATGCTTACAGATACACGTAAAATTTCAGCAATGTTGCTGTTTGTTGTCAGTTGTTTACTTTATTTTACATTGTCAATACCATCCAATTCCATATGGATGGACCAGCTAAAAGCTGTTGAGATTGCAAAAGATATACTCAATGGCAACTTCCCACTAGTAGGATACTTACATAGTAATGGGATGCACTCATTCCCTGCTTTTTACTATTTTATTACACCTCTGGTATACATTTCAGAAAATCCTCTATTTTTATATTGGTCAGTTGCCTTTTTCTATATAGTTGGAATTTTGCTTCTAGCAAATTATATTTTCAAGAAATACGGTTATTTCGAAAGTATTATATTTTTACTTTTTTCTGCTACACATGTTTGGTCGTTATTCTTTTCTTCCTTTTTTTGGAATCCAAACTATATTCCTTTCTTTATGTGCATGTTCATAATATTTCTTTCTAAGCTACTTAATGAAAGAAAGTCGGTTATATATTTTCATCTTTCAGGAATAGTATTAAATATAATTGTGCAGATGATGCCTCAAACAATCATTTTAATTCCAGCTTTCATAATTATACTCTATCTTTTAAAAAAACTACCAAGTATTTTGAATCAGATAATGCACGTACTAATTCAAATAATATTAGTATACCCATGGTTGCATTATTATATGTTCGTATTTAACTGGGATCAATTCCATTCTAAAAAGAAATTATTCAAGAGCTTTTCTACACCAGTATTGGAATATTTGAATTATCTGGGAGGATGGGGGTTAACTAATGAATATAGAGCATATCTAAGTTATGGGACAAACACTTTCCCACATGCATCAATTTTCAATAACATATTAGTAGTCTCTGCTCTGATACTACTAACAATGATAGTCTATTCAACCTATGTTGCATTAAGGGATGCCCATTTTTCAAATATATTAAAAATTCAATTACATACAATAAATGAAGAGGAGTTACCGAAATTTAAATTATTAATAGCTTTATCTATTATTAATTTATCTTGTATATTTATTTTCTTGACTGGGATGCACGTACATGCTCACCACTATCAATTCCTCACACCTCTATTGGCGTTGAACTTTGCATTATTGGTTAGTGTAGAAAAAAAATACAAAAAATTACTAATCTCATTACTTTCAGCAAGCATATTTATTCAAGGATCATTCAGTTATTGGCGTGCATATTCGGAATACACAAAACCTTATGTGACTGATATTGGATATTCCGGGAAATTCACACAGTTTTTAACTAATAATTGTAATGCAGAGTCATCAGCATATATTTTAGATCCGAGAGGTTTACATTTCTTCAAATCTTCGCAAGGATCAGCTGATAAAAATGCTTGCGGTAAATTGATTCTTGTTATGAAGGATCATTATGCACAGTCAGAAATTGTCAGATGGGTACTTGAAAAAAACTATCTAAAAACTGAAATGGTTTTCAAAGATTATATGATTTGGTCAGCAAATATGAATCTCCTATGAAAAAGTTCTTTATCATTATTGCTATTATAATATCCTCTTTATTATTGCTGATAATTGCGTATTCTGATGATATATCTGAAAAACTTACTTACAATCTCAACCGTAATCTTGATGTTGACTGGGGCGCTGATCATCCAAAAATTTCCAAACAAAATATGAAAGCAGATCTTCTTGAAATGTCTGTAAAATGGGATAGACTAAAAATAGTATTTCCAAACTCTGAAAGTGCACTTGTTCTTAATTATATTAAAAAAATACAATCCAATAAGTGTATAACAAATATTTCTTTGCTGTTAAATATCCAAATTGAAATGAACTGTGCTGAAATAAGGATAGACTACAAAAGTAACAATTGGGTGAAACATGGTGAAATGAACATTTCCAGCACTTTTTTCTTTGAACGTAGAGTATTTGATGACTTTTATGACAAACAAGGTAGTTTTGATGTGAAAATTACTACTCAAAAATTGTACTTGAACAATACAAACCACGGTCAACATTTAATTGAATACACTTTTGACAATAATAAAAAAATATTGGCTACTGTTAATAGTCGAGGTATTAGCTTAACCAAACAGAATGAGGGGCTGAAAATTCATACACCTGAAAAAGATTTCTTTATCCTAAACCGTAATTTTTTTGAAAACATCATAAAAATGGATAAAACCGGTGCTTGAGCTTTGCTCATTCTTGAATTGTGCATTTTCGCGAATGTGTGAGCAATGCCAGCAGGATGATCATTTCAGTTTTGATTTCTTTTAAATTTCAACTTAAGACCCAACACTTGTTCAATAATCACAATGATTGCAAAAACATTTTCTGCCACCGTTTTAGGAATCGATGCTCATTTGATTGAGGTAGAGGTAGATGTTTCTTATGGGCTGAGCTTTTTCAATATTGTGGGTTTACCGGATGGTACGATCAAGGAAAGCCGTGATCGCATTTTGTCTGCGGTAAACAATTCCGGGTTCAGTTTTCCTGTCAGGAGGGTG
>Ga0208748_1000133_pt1 | contig 35854 bp, 30 predicted proteins | sample Knorr_S7_td_Bott_FD_185599 | JGI IMG/M metagenome (GOLD analysis project Ga0208748, IMG submission 185599) | Marine microbial communities from Southern Atlantic Ocean transect - Knorr_S7_td_Bottom_ad_4513_LV_A (SPAdes) (version 2) | ecosystem: Environmental > Aquatic > Marine > Oceanic | place... | reverse complement strand
AATGGTTCTTCTTCTTTAACCTCCTCAACTAATGGTTCTTCTTCTTTAACCTCCTCAACTAATGGTTCTTCTTCTTTAACCTCCTCAACTAATGGTTCTTCTTCTTTAACCTCCTCAACTAATGGTTCTTCTTCTTTAACCTCCTCAACTAATGGTTTCTCAATATCTATTTTATCAGTAGGTGGTTTCTCTATTTTAGATTCAAGCTCTTTTCCTTTTTTATATATAAATGTTTTTTCTAGATTCTTATTAAACAGTTCGGTATCGAGCTCTCCATCCTCTTTTTTTAGATTATACCACTTTCCATTATCATAAACTTCTATATCTAAATTATCAATATTAAGTGGGCTAAATGTTGCATACCATTCATCAGGATTAGAACCTTTACTTCTTCCGACTTCACCCATCTTCTTCCATACAAGAGGATGTGCTTTAGATTTGTACTTATACTTAGCATATGTAACAAATCTTGAATCAAGCTTAGTCACAAGTCTTGCACAGCCAATATATTTTTCAAACTCTTCAGGTTTATTTAAATCGAATTCTTTTTTCCCATCATTAAATCTCTTAAAAGCAGAATATTCCCATTCAGAATTAGTGCTAAACCATAAGCCAGGTTTTTTGACTTTTAACATTTTATCTGTCTGAGAAATATTTAGTTTTCCTGTTCTAAAAATTTCTATTAAATGTGAAATTGAAGTATAGTGGTATAATTTTATTTCTTCCATTAATTCAAATTTATTAAAATCATTTATTCTTTTTCATTATTTTAGTCTTGTTGTTATTAACAATAGTATAATTGTATAAGCTATAATATCATCTTTTATTACTATGAAAAAAGATTTTACGTGGAAAAAAATCAAATCAGAAACCAAAGTCGTATGGGCAGGTGAAACCAAATCATTTCCCTATAACGCTACACAACCTCCAACTGTTAATAGTGTAGCCTATACATATAAAAATATTGACGAATGGATGGCAGTTGCAAAAGGCGAGAAAGATGGACATATCTATGGACGGAATACAAATCCCACAGTACAGATTCTTGAAGAAAAAATTGCACTTTTAGAAGACGCTGAATCCGCCACTGCTTTTTCAAGTGGTATGGCAGCGGTGAGCAATACCTTATTTGCGAATCTTAATCCTGGTGACCGCGTGATCGTTGGGAAAGATACCTATGGAGGTACCAGTAAAATTTTCTTAGAGTTTTTACCGCAATTTGATATTGATATTGCTTTCTGTGATACTACAGATATAAATGCCTTTGAAAAAGAAATGAATTCTAAATGCAATCTCCTATATCTGGAAACACCAACAAATCCAACTTTAAAGATTCAGGATATTAAGACTTTATCTAATATTGCAAAACAAACAGGTTCTTTAGTTGTGGTTGATAATACACTTGCCACTCCCATTAATCAGAATCCATTAATGATGGGTGCAGATATCGTTATTCATAGTGCCACCAAGTTTCTTTGCGGTCATTCTGACGCATTAGGCGGACTTGTATGTGGCGATAAAAAAAATGTTGAAAAGATCTATCATTTTAGAGAGATTAATGGTTCATGTCTTGATCCCTCCCCAGCATATATGATTCTTCGTGGAATAAAAACCTTAGCGCTTAGAATGGAACGTCATAATGAGAATGCATTAAAACTTACTGAATGGTTATCAAAGCACAATAAAATTTCCGCTGTTTTTTATCCAGGCTTTTCTGATCATCCCGGTTACGATATCGCAAAGGAACAAATGAGAGGTTTTGGTGGAGTATTAAGTTTTTTAATTAAAGATGAGTTGTCAATTTCAAAATTCATTTCAAGCTTACAATTCGCACATGCAGCAGCTCATCTTGGCTCTTTAGAGACTATAGTTGGACCGTCTAAAACAACTAGTCATGTTGAGAATACTCCTGAAGAACGATCACAATTAGGTATACCAGAAAACCTAATAAGATGCTCTGTAGGAATTGAACATATTGATGACATCATACAAGATTTTGATCAAGCGTTAAATAAAATCTAAACAAATTCATCATAAAAATATAAATAAAGAAGGGGGAGAAAGCTTTGGAATGCTTAAAGTTGGTTTTTAACCTTCTTTATTATTAATTATTCTTTTATCCAATTATATACAAACTTACAATACCTATTATCAGTATTAACATTTATATAAGTATCTTCAATCTTATCCGTCATCCATTCCTGAATTGTTCTTAATTGTTTTTCTTTTAAAGCAAGATCTTTAATCTTTACGTAATCTATTGAAAAATCTGCAACATGTTCATCAAATCTATTTGAGATCTTTAATATTTTATATTTAGGGGTTTGTTCAGAATTATCTAGAAGTGGAAAAGTAATTGAATTATCTTTTAAGTTTTTAATTTGAGAATAAAGAACAGGATCCATTTTTGTTAACTCAAATCTTGTATCATTAGTTGAAGGGTTAATTATAACACCTCCATTTTGCTTAGTTTCTTTTTCGTCAGAATAGTAAAGAGCCGCATCAAAGAAAGATATTTCTTCATCAACTATCCTTTTTCTAATTGTGTCAATCTTCTCTTTAGCTAATCTTAATTCATCATTAGAAATTTTTGGAGTTAATAAAATATGTCTTACATCAATTTCTTGTCCTCTAATTTTATCAACTTTGATTATATGCCAACCAAAATCGCTTTTAAATGGTTCAGAAATTTCATCTTCTCTTAGGCTAAATGCAACATCGCGGAATTCTTTAAGCATCTTTGGCTTTTTTCTATTTAAAGTATATTTACCTCCTTTACTTCTTGACCCTGGATCTTGAGAGTATAATAAAGCTTTAGAAGCAAAACTAGAACCACCTTCTAAAACATCTTCTCTAAAAACTTTAAGTTGATTAACGATTCTATTAGTCTCATCTTCTGAAACCTTAGGTTCAACGACAATTTGAGCAACTTCAAGTTCAGTTCCAAAAATTGGCAATTCTACTTTGGGTATAGATTCAAAAAATTGTCTAACCTCTTCAGGTGTAATCTCTACTTTCGAAATTATTTTATCCTGCATTAACTCAGCTAATTTTTGAGTTTCATTAATTTCAAATAATTCATCCCTAAATGAAATCTCATCTTTTTTATTATAAAATTCAAGCACTTTATCTATATCTCCAAGTTGTTCAGTAAAATATTCAATTGTTCTATCTACATAATCATGAATTTCTGAATCAGACAATTCAAGACTGTCTTGAATTGCATGATGAGAATATAATTTATCCTCCATTAATTTTCCCAATAATTGACATTTAGAAACACCTCTTGTAGAGATACCTTGAGATTCCATATCAATCATTACCTTGTCAATGTCGGATTCTAAAATGATAAAATCTCCAACTACAGATGATATACCATCTACCTTTATCCTATCCTTAAATTCACTTTCTTGAGAAGAACAGATAAAAGTATTAAGCAAAATAATAAAGTAAAAAACCCTACTTATACAATTCATATTTTTTAGATTTAACAGCATCATTAATTATATCTTTATTTAGCTGTTTAATTAATAATATTTTTCTTCTATTGTAAATTATTGATTTCATTCTTTCTAACAAATAACTTTTGGGGGCTATGTTATTTATTCCAAGGATATCTTCAATGAATAATAAATTTACGTACATACTATCTCTTTTACTAATCAACGCTCTTTTTTTAACAATTTTTTTTTCATTTTCATATGTAATGAACTTGACTTGATTAAATAATTCTCTTTTTGTGATCCATATAGAATCATTTAAATAATAAGAGGCAAATTGAAATGTTAATGAATCAATAAATTCTTTATCAGATGAATTAAATCTTCTTACTCCATTTCTGATTTTGTTTAAATTCACATTATCAATAGGGACTTTAACAAATCTAAATTTTATTAGTTCTTCATTTAATTTAAAGTTATTAAGATTTTGATTATAGTAATTATTTATCTCTTCTTCAGTAATAATAGAGTCAACCCTTAAGTTAACGAGTATATCCTTATAAGAGTTTATATATAAGTCTTTTTTATATTTTTCAACTAACTCATCTAAACTAGTAATTGATTTTGGATCAAGATTAACAATAGATAGATCAAAAAAAATGTTTTCTCGTGCCCATGAGTCAATAAAATCTTTTTTTCTTATTAAACTATCTTCGAAATATGAAAAATCAGGAATATCTGATTCATATAAATAATTGTCTCCAGCTCTAGAAACCAATTTATCATTAGTTATAGATGTAAAGTTAGAACAAGATAAGAATAGAACAGATATTATAATAAAAATCCTTTTTCTCATAAAGATTTATCTTAAACTTTAGGTGGACTATAATTTGGAGCTTCTTTAGTAATTATAACATTATGAGGATGGCCTTCTATAATACCTGAACCAGTAATCTTAACAAATTTAGATTTAGATTTTAATTCACTAATATTCTTAGTGCCACAATATCCCATTCCAGACCTTAAACCACCAACAAATTGATGAATACTCTCTTGTAATTCTCCTTTATAGGGAACACGTCCAACAATTCCTTCAGGAACTAATTTTTTAGAGTCAGTCTCTGAACTCTGAAAATATCTTGATTTACTCCCTTTTTTCATTGCTTCAACAGAACCCATTCCTCGATAAGTTTTAAACTTTCTTCCATCAAAAATTACAGTTTCTCCTGGAGATTCCTCAGTTCCAGCTAAAAGGGAACCAAGCATTACAGAATCTGCACCAGCTGCAATTGCCTTAGTAATATCTCCAGTATATCTAATCCCACCATCTGCAATTATAGGTATATCTTTATTGTTAGTAACATTTGCTACTTCTAATACAGCAGAGAATTGAGGATAACCAACACCTGCAACTATTCTAGTTGTACATATAGAACCTGGACCTATACCAACCTTTAATCCATCTGCTCCAATATTTATTAAAAACTCTGCTGCCTCTGCTGTTGCAATATTCCCAACTACAACATCAATATTATCAAAATTATCTTTAACCTTTTTGAGTGCATCAGCAACACTTTTAGAATGAGCATGAGCAGTATCTATAACAAGTGCATCAGCTCCAGCATTAATCAATTCTTTTGATCTTTTTATTAAATCTTTATCAATTCCAATAGCGGCAGCAACTCTTAATCTTCCATAGTCGTCCTTGTTAGAAATAGGTTTAATAGAATGTTTGTTAATATCTCTAAAAGTAATGAGCCCCACAAGATTATTTCTGGAATCAACAACTGGTAATTTTTCAATCTTGTGTTTTTGAAGAATTTCTTCAGCTTCATCCAATGAGGTGCCTGACTTAACAGTAATAAGATTCTTTGAGGTCATGACTTTTGAAATTGGCTTATTATCTTCCCTTTCAAATCTTAAATCCCTGTTTGTAACTATTCCTTTTAGTTTACCTTTATCTGATATTATAGGAATCCCTCCAATCTTATATTTTTTCATTTCATTCTTTGCATCCTTAACTAATGCTGTAGATTTTAATGTAACAGGGGCTATAATCATTCCTGATTCTGATCTTTTTACAAGTCTTATTTCATTTGATTGATCTTGAATAGAAAAGTTCTTGTGAATTACACCTATTCCACCCTCTCTTGCAACAGCAATTGCCATTTTACTTTCAGTCACAGTGTCCATTGCAGCAGAAACTATTGGGATATTAAGATCAATATTTTTACTAAACCTAGTTTTAAGTTGTACTTTCTGAGGTAAAATATCAGAATAATTAGGAATTAGAAGGACATCCTCATATGTTAAACCCTCATTAAGAATTTTTGAATTCGACATTGCAATTAATTATAAACTAATTGCATGCAAATGTACAAATTAATAACTAGAAGTTAATCAATCCATATTAAAGCTATTATAATAAGATAAATAAGTGATTTTATATATGAAATCTTTAGTGATTTGGATGTTATATTAAATAAATTAAATATCCTTTTAGACAAATACGAGACACTAATAAAAATTATTAAAGCTTGTACAAAAAATATTAGTCCTAAAATTGTAAATTGAATCTTTAGGTCTAAGGTTTTTGAAAATAAAAATGCAGGGAAAAAAGCTATAAAGAATAATATCACTTTAGGGTTTATAAGATTCATAATCAAACCCTTCAAATAAGGTGAATTAGGCTTATAATTAGACTTATTAGAATAAATCTTAGGCAATAAATTAATTTCTTGTGTCATTAGTAGTAGCATATAGAATGAACTGAATAACTTAAAAAGAAAATAATTATTTGAGATTATTGAAGAAAAACCAAAAACAAGAAGCATAGTATGAATTAATAGTCCTGTGCAAAGACCTAATGAAATTAAGATTCCGGTGGTTTTATTTTTTGAAATACTTTGAGAAATCACAAATAGTATATCAGGACCTGGCATTAAAGTCAATGAAATAGATGAGATTAGAAAAAATAAAATTTCAGTATTCATATAATTGTTTTATTACATAATATTTGCTCAAAATTAATTTTAAATGTAAATTTTGAGAATTATTTTACATAATTATATGAAAAAAACTAATACACTAGCAATAATTCTCTTCTTAGCATTAAATTATAGTTGTTCTCAAGAGAGTAATTCTATAAAATATTCGAATACAATAACTGAAGATAATTTAAAAGATCTTTTATATGTATATGCTTCTGATGAGTTTGAAGGAAGAGAAACTGGCGAAAAGGGTCAAAAATTAGCAGTTGAATTTTTAAGAGAATTCTATAAAGAAAACAAAATAGCTCCTGCTGAAAACACAGAAGATTATTTTCAGAAGTTACGACTTAACTTACCTGGAAAAGTAGATTGGGTCGAAAGTGAAAATGTAGCAGCTATAATCAAAGGTTCTGATAAACCTAACGAGTTTATTGTTATTTCTGCACATCTTGACCATGTTGGAAAAAGAGGAGAAGATATCTATAATGGGGCAGATGACGATGGATCAGGAAGTATGGCGCTATTAGAAATTGCACAGGCATTTAAAATTGCTGTAAAGGATGGATTTAGACCAAAAAGATCTATTGTTTTTTTACATGTTACTGGAGAAGAAAAAGGATTATTGGGATCACAGTATTATGTAGAAAACCCTCTTTACCCATTAGAACAAACAATTGTTAATCTAAATGTAGATATGATTGGAAGAGTTGATCCTCAAAGAGAATTAAAAAATACTGATTATATATATTTAATAGGCTCAGATAGACTTAGCACTCAATTACATGAAGTGTCCGAGCAGATTAATAGTGAAACTGTGAATCTTGATTTAGATTATAAATTTAATGATCCTGAACATCCAGAAAGGTTTTACGAAAGAAGCGATCATTACAACTTTGCGAAAAAAAATATTCCTGTAATTTTCTATTTCAGCGGAACACATGAAGATTATCATGGAACAGGAGATACTGCAGACAAAATTCTATATGATATATATACTACAAGGACAAAGTTAATTTTCCACACAGCTTGGGAAATAGCTAATATGGATGAAAGGATTGAAGTTGATCAAAACTAGAGGCTAACACATAAACATTAGATATATTAAAATCATATTTTGTAAATTTAAAAAAATATTAAAGTTGAAAAAGACAGCTATTTACTCATTGTGTTATGTTTTATTTTTGGGTTGTAATACAGGTATTACTAATAACAAAAACGTTTCTGATTTAGAATATTTACAACTTAAAACTTCATTTGTAGATTTATATGAGAACAATTTAGATTTGTCAGTCTATAAAGGAAAAAGAATTGTAATTAATTACTGGGCTACATGGTGCGGACCATGCATAAAGGAAATGCCGAGTATAAAAAGAGCTGAAGAAATATTAGAAGATTACGGCTATACTTTTTTGTTAGTATCTGACGAAACAATTTCTGAAATATCTAATTTTAAAAATTATAGTAATTTTGACTTCAATTTTTTGAAATCTATTGAATCTTATGAAACACTTGGAATTTATTCTTTACCTACATCATATATTTTTGATGAAAATGGAAAAATAATTGAAACTATTGTTGGTGCAATTGAATGGGATTCTGAAGAAATGATAAATAAATTAAAGATACTTTAATATGAAAAAATTTACTATAATTTTATCTTTCTTGAGTATTTTTTCTTGTACATCTAAAGATATCATAATAGAAGAAATCTCTTTTTTACATGATAACAGTAATGCACAGCCTAGTTTAGTTTCTAAGAATGGTTCCTTGTCATTGACTTGGATTTCTTCTAATGAGGACAAGAAAGCTGCTTTAAATTTCAGTCAATTCAAAGATGGAGAATGGACTAATCCCCAAACAGTAGCAACTGGTTCCGACTGGTTTGTTAATTGGGCTGATTTCCCAACTCACGCAATTAGTGGGGATTTAATTCTAACAAGCTACCTAAAGAAATCTGCTTCTGGGACTTATACTTATGATGTTTTTTTAAATCTACAAAAATTATCTGGAGAGAAAATAAAAGAAGATTTTGTATTAAACACAGATGGCATCAAAGCAGAACATGGTTTTGTGAGTATAGTTGCAAACGATAACGAAGGATTTTTTATTACCTGGTTGGACGGTAGAAATACAGTAGAGAAAGAGCTGGACGGAGATCATAAACCAATGACCATTCGCTTTGCGGAAATCACTAGTGCTGGAGATCTTATAAATGAAATTGAACTTGATTCATCTGCTTGCGATTGTTGTCAGACATCAATAACATATACTGATAAAGGACCTTTAGTTGTTTATAGAGACAGGAGCGAGAAAGAAGTTCGAGATATTTATATAACCCGAAATATAAATGATGTTTGGGAAGCTCCAATTCCTGTTCATAATGATGGATGGGTAATATACGGATGTCCAGTAAATGGTCCTAAAGTTGTCTCTAATTCAAATAATCTGGCTGTAAGTTGGTTTACCGTTTCTAACGGAAAGCCAACGGTAAATCTTTCATTTTCAGAATTCTATGGGTCTTCTTTTGGTAACCCAATAAAAATTAACGACCATGATGCTATCGGCAGAGTAGATGTTGCTTTCTTGAACGACCAGGAAGTACTGGTTAGTTATATGGAAGGTGATGATGTTGGGACATATTTAAGAATAAAAAAAGTTTCAATAGATGGAAAAGTTTCAGAGCCAATTACAATTTCTAAAATTGATAGTGGAAGGAACACAGGAGTACCACAATTAGAAATACTCAATAACGAGATATTTATTGTTTGGACTGTTTTTGAAAATGAAAAGAATCAACTAAAGACAGTCAAATTAAGTTCTAAAGATATTTAAACCACTAAAGAAAAAACCCCTCATTAGCTGAAGGGTTTATTTTATTAGTGTAATGTAACGGTTAACTTGGGTGGAAGACCGGACTCGAACCGGCGACCTCCTGAACCACAATCAGACCTACCTTAGATTTTTAATTATATTTGATTTATTATTATGTCTTTGTACCAAAGTCTAATTTAATTAATACTTTTTAAGGCTTTTCTAAGTAGAGGGATTATTTGACTTTCGTCGGTAGTTTCAACAATTTTAATATCCTCACCTTGGTATTTTCTTACCAAGTTTCGATACTCTGCAAGTCCCCAATCTCGCGTTAGTGAACGATTACCTGGAATGGGTGATTTAGTAGCATCATATCTACACGCTCCTGGTGCAAAGTGAATAACTGTCCACTTTTTTCTCTTTAATTCTATGATAAAATTATCATCATTTGTAACTGAAAGCATTTCAGGATTACCCAATATTGGTGATAATAACTCAATTGCACGTCTACCCATTTCTGGATCGCATCCTCTTGCAAGAATACTCTTGTTCGAGTTGTCACCTACTTGCGCATTGTCAATACCATCGCTAATATGTCCTATTAATATATCTCTTGAATTTATTTTCATGCTGAAGAGTTTATTTTATTAGTGTAATGTAGCGGTTAACTTGGGTGGAAGACCGGACTCGAACCGGCGACCTCCTGAACCACAATCAGGCGTTCTAACCAACTGAACTACAACCACCATATAGGCAGCAAAAATAGACTATTTGTTCGTTTTATAAAAAATTAAATGTTGAAAAATTAAATTAAATCAAAAATATTATCTACAGCTATATTTCTTCTAGATTGAAAGGCTTCTGCAAAATCAGTATCAATTAATCTACCAAAGTTTTTAGCTCTATAATTAATACTTTTCAAGAAGTTTTCAGAGTTAATTTTTGTTGATGCCGTATCATCATCTTTAATAACCTGACTCTTAAAAGATAAAATTGCTTTTTCTTTGATTTTTATGAACTTTGATATATCTACTATCACATCAGGTTTAAAATCATTCCACTGTTGATAATTTAGAATAATTTGAGGCCTCCATGGATCTTGTTTTTTTGAATCAAACGAAGTTTTAAGTTTTAAAAGGCCACTAACAAAGCAAGAGTCATAAATTAAATCACTTGCTTTACCATGATCAGAATGCCTATCTATTTGAGCACATGTGAGAACTATATTAGGCTTGTAATGTCTGATTTTTTTAACGATTTCTATTTGATTTGATTTGTCATTCACTAAAAAACCATCCTCAAACCCCATATTTTCTCTAAATTTTACTCCTAGAATCTTTGCTGATTGACTAGCTTCTTTATCTCTTTCTTCAGGACTACCATTAGTTCCTAGCTCTCCTTTTGTAAGGTCAATAATACCTACATTTTTACCCATTGAAGTAGATTTCGCTAAAGTTCCTCCACATCCCATTTCAACATCATCGGGATGAGCCCCAAATGCAAGTATATCTAATTTCATTTAATTGATTTTTTTATAGCATTATCTAAATCATCATATAAATCTTCATAATCCTCTATACCAACAGAAAGTCTAATAAGTTTATCGCCTATCCCCTGATTATCCCTTTCCTTTTGAGTTAATAATCCATGAGATGTTTTAATTGGAAAATTAACTGTAGTTTCAATACCAGCAAGACTCATACCAGGTTTAATTATTTCAAGTGATTTAAGAAATGTATATACATCCACATTTTCTTTTAGATCAAATGACATCATTGCTCCAAAGTCATTCATTTGAGATTTAGCTATATCATGAGAAGGATGAGAACTTAAACCCGGGTAATAAACTGTTATAATGTTATCATTTTCGTTTAGCATTTTAGCTAAAAGTTTTGCATTTCTAGTCTGTTCCTTAACCCTAATATGTAAAGTCTTCATACTTCTTTCTAATAACCAAACAGTATAATCACTAAGGTTTCCACCAAAATTTTTAGCAGAATCAAGTATTTTTTCAATTTTAGAATCAGTGCTAATTACAGCTCCTGCAGAGATATCACTATGACCTCCAAGATATTTTGTAGCACTATGGATTACAATATCTATTCCATGATTAATCGGATTTTGATTAACAGGACTTGCAAATGTGTTATCTATCATTGTCCATATTGATTTTTGATTAGCTATAGAAGAGATAGCTTTCAAATCTACTATTTTCAATAATGGATTACTTGGAGATTCAATATATATTCCTACTGTATTGTCTTTAATTTCATCTGAGAAATGATTTGAATCAAGTCCTTTAGTAAAAGAGTATTCTATCCCGTATTTACCAAATTCTGTTTTAATGAAATTTCTTGTACCACCATATAAATCCTCTTGAAATATTATATGATCTCCACTTTTAACATTAGCCATTATAGATGTACTTATAGCAGCCATTCCTGAAGAAAATATTAATGCTTTTTCACCATTTTCTAAAGCAGCAATTTTCTTAGATAGGAATTCTTGATTTGGAGTGTTAAAATATCTAGGGTAAGGTTTTTTCTCAGCATCTTCACCTCCATACCATGGATATGTAGTTGACATAAATAGCGGTGATACTATACCTTGATACATAGTATCTTTTATTTCGCCTTCGTGAACACATTTAGTTGAAAATTTTTTAGATTTATTTACCATCTGTTATCCAAGATATAATTTCTTCTGAATCTGGATTTGTTTTTGGTGAAACTATCTTTTCAATTAAACCCTCTCTGCTAATTAAATACTTTTGAAAATTCCAAGTAATTCTTGAGTTTTTATAATTATTTTTCGACTTTTTTGTTAAATAATCATAAATGGGATGTTTTTTTGATCCTTTAACTTTTATTTTACTCATCATAGGAAATGTAACACCATAATTTTCTTGACAGAATTCAATAATTTCTTCATTTGATCCGGGTTCCTGCCTTAAGAAATCATTTGATGGAAAACCTATGATAACAAAACCATAGATGCTATAGGAATTATAAAGTTCCTGAAGTCCCTTATATTGATAGGTTAAACCACATTTTGATGCAGTGTTTACAATCATAACTTTTTTCCCTTTTAATTGAGAAAAATCATAAATCTTACCATATATATCGGCAACTTTGAATTGATAAATAGTATTCTCCATATTTTCTTGTGATTGAACATGAAAAAATGTTAAAATAAATATTACAATAAAAAATCTTTTTAACATAATCATTGTTTATAAAGCAAAGATAAATAATTGCTGAAATTATTTATTAAATAGAGTTAATTATTTTGTGTAAATCTTCATGTTTTGTAGATGCACCTCCAATTAGAACCCCATCTACTAATTCTTGAGATAAAATCTCTTTTGAGTTAGTAGGATTTACACTTCCACCATATAATACAGGAATATCTAGACTTAATTTTGAAAGTTCTGATTTTACCGATCTATGAATTTCATTGATATGTTCAATTGATGCTGTTTCCCCTGTTCCAATTGCCCATACTGGTTCATAAGCAAGAATCATTTCAGAACTGTTGTTTAGAATATCAAAGGGAATTTGTTCAATATTTTCAAAACATAAAATAAATTGAAAACCAGTAGGAATAATTTCAATTAAGACGTCTTCTGATTTAGATCGTTTATTTCTTTTTCTTACCTCTGAATGTCCAATAATACTTCTATTTATGCCTAAATCCTTAAGTCCAATTGCTGTAACTCCACCTGTATCAGAAGTAGATTCGTAAGAAGTTATATTTTGACCAATTACCTCAACTGAAGATCCTTTCATGATTTGGTTTACTTGATTTAAATATAAATTACATGGAGAAATCATAAGTCTTATATTGTCGGAGAATTTCTCATCAAGAATCTCTTTAGCAAGCTTTATGGTTTCACTTTCATTTAAATAATTTTTCCAATTACCAATTACTATCTTTTGTTTCATTATTAATATGTTTTTAAAAGAATTAAAGCAAAAACAGAATAATTTAGTATGTCTTGAAAATTTGATTCTACACCTTCGCTAGATATTGTTTCCCCATCATTATTGTTAATACTTTTCATTCTAAATATTTTCTGAATAATTAAATCAGTAAGGCTTGAAATCTCCATATCTCTCCAGGCTTCTCCATAGTCATAGTTTTTCTTTAGCATTAACTCAAATGTATCATTTACTTTATTATCATATAATTCTATAGCTTCACTTCCCGTGAGATCAGGCTCATCAACTATACCAAGATGAATTTGAATTAAACTCATTATACAATAGTTAATTATACCAATAAACTCTGTAGCTTGACCTTCATCTATTTGTTGATCTTCATTAATTTGGAGGTTTCTTATCCTTTGAGCTTTTATATGAATTTGATCAAGAAATGAAGATACTCTAAGAACTCTCCAAGATGAGCCATAATCTGAATTCTTATCATCAAATACTTTTTTTGATTTTTCAATAATTTTTAAATATTGTGATTTAGTTTCTTCCATTAATAAAAATCATCTTAATTTGGTGGATATAATATATCCCAAAAATATGACATTAAATTGTAATGGTAAAATAATCAACTTTGATGATCAGAAAATAATGGGAATATTAAATGTTTCTGATAACTCATTTTATGATGGAGGAAATTTTAATTCCATTGATAAAGCTTTATCTCATGTAGATAAAATGATAAATGATGGAGTTGATATTATTGACTTAGGGGGGATTAGTTCAAAACCAGGTTCAAAAATTATTGACAGTAACACTGAACTCAAATATATATCAAAATATGTCGAGGAACTTTCTAGACAATTTAATAATATTACTTTTTCAATTGATACATATAATAGTAAAGTAGCTGAATATGCTCTAAACAAAGGTTTTTCAATTATTAATGATATTAGTGCTGGAAAGTATGATAAAAGATTACATAGTGTTGTTAGAGACTATTCTGCTGGATATGTCCTAATGCATATGAAAAGAGATCCAGAAAATATGCAAGACAATCCTTTATACACTGATATTATTTCTGAAGTATTTGATTTTTTTAAAGAGCAGCTATTTAATTTAGAACAAAAAAATATAAAAAATATAATAATAGACCCAGGTTTTGGATTTGGCAAAGACATTAATCATAATTATAAACTATTAAAAGAAATTAAAAAAATAAAAAAGTTTAATAAGCCAATTTTAGTTGGGATATCAAGAAAGTCAATGATATATAAAAAGATTAAATCTACGCCTTCAAACTCTTTAAATGGAACAACTGTATTAAATACATTCTCTATAATAAATGGTGCTAATGTATTAAGGGTTCATGATGTTAAAGAGGCCAGAGAATGTATAGATTTAATTAAATATTTAATCTAATATTTCAGTATTAGAAAATTGTTCTTGATGCATTTTACGATATCTGCCATTTTCTAATTCTATCAATTCATAATGGTTTCCAGATTCTAGGATTACTCCATCTTCCATATAAATTATAGTTGATGCTGCTTCAATAGTTGCAAGTCTATGTGCGATAATAATTGAAGTTTTATTTTTTGTTATTTTTTTTGTTGCATTCTTTATTAAATCTTCAGAATAAGAATCTATTGAAGATGTAGCTTCATCAAGAATAAGTATATCAGGATTCTTAATTAAAACTCTCATAAATGCTATTAATTGCTTCTGACCAGCTGAGAGAGTATTACCTCTTTCCTGAACATTAAATTTATAGTTTTCAGGTAAAGACATAATAAACTCATGAATTCCAAGCTCTTTAGCAGCATTAATGACGTCATCTTTTGAAATATTTTCATCAAATAATGTTACATTATTATGAATTGTATCAGCAAACAAGAAAACATCTTGAAGTATAACACCAATATTACTTCTTAAACAATTTAATTTGTATTCATTAATAGATCTATCATCTATATTAATTTGACCAGAGTTTAGATTATAAAGTCTTGAAATTAAATTAATAATAGTTGTTTTTCCACATCCAGTTGGACCAACAATAGCAAGAGTTTTACCTGGTTTTACTGAAAATGAAATACCTTTTAATACTTCAATATTTGAGATATATGAGAATCTAACATTTCTAAAATCAATTTTTCCTTTAAAATTTATTTCATCAATATCTCCAGTTTCATTAATTATTGAATCATTTTCGAAAATTGAAAAAATTCTATCAACAGCTACCATTCCCATTTGAAGAGTATTAAATCTATCTGCAATTTGCCTTAGAGGTCTAAATAATAGTCCAGACATTGTTATAAATAAAAATAACGTCCCTATTGAAATATCAATTCCATTTGCATTACTGAATCCGCCATACCAAACAAGAAGACCAACACATATAGATCCAGATATTTCAGCAATAGGAAAGAATATAGAATTTATCCAAACTGTCTTGAGCCAAGCATCTCTGTGCTTAATATTAATTGTATTGAATTTATCTTCTTCTATTTTCTCTCTATTAAATATTTGAACTATTTTAATCCCACTAATTCTTTCCTGGACGAAAGAGTTTAAATTAGCAACCTCATTTCTAACCAATTCAAATGCTTTTTTCATAGCTTTTTGAAAAACCCTTGTTGCATAGATTAAAATTGGAAATATTAATAATACTACAAAGGTTAACCTAAAACTAATAATAACCATCACTAATAAAATAACCAACATCTTAAACAAATCAGCTATTATAGTAAATAAACCCTGAGAGAATATACTAGCTATAGTCTCAATATCATTAACTGCTCTAGTAACAAGTCTTCCTACAGAATTTTTATCAAAAAATGACATCTTTAGATTAATGATTTTATCAAAAATTTTTACCCTAATGTCTTTGATTACTTTCAGTCCTAACCAATTTGAATAATATGTGAAGCAGAACATGAATAAAACTTCAACTGTTAAAGCAATAATCATTAGTAAAATTATCAGTGTCATTCCAGAGTAATCTTTTGGAATTATATAATCATCAACTACTACCTTTAATAAATAAGGAGTAACAGTAGTGATAACAGATAAAATAACTGCAAAAAATATCACCAAATAAAAACTTTTATTATACGGTTTAACAAATTGCATTAGCTTAACAAATTGTTTTAAATCAAAATATTTTGCTTTTATTTTTTCCAAGATTTTAAAAATATTTTTTTATCATATTTAATTTCTGTCAAGAACAATCCTTGAGGAGGAACAGAATATCTAGCATTTCGCCTATCTCTAGATTGAATTATTTCATCTAAGTCTTTTATTTGAAGTTTACCTTTTCCTATCTCAATTAATGTTCCTACTATTGCCCTTACCATATTTCTAAGAAATCTATTTGATGATATTATGAATTTATAATCATCCCCAGATTTAACCCATTCAGCATTACTTATTTCACAATTATATGTTTTAACATCTGAGTTAGATTTAGAAAAGCACTTAAAATTATCATATTTAAAAAACTTTTTAGATGCTTTATTCATTTTACTATAATCTAATTTTTCACTAAGATAATAGCTATAGCCATGATTAAATGGATTTTTAGTATTAGTTATAAAATAATTATATGTTCTTGAAATAGCATCAAATCTTGAATGAGAATCAGATTTAACTTTATGAATAGCTTTTATAGCAATATCATTTGGCAATAGTCTATTTATTAGGTAACAAAAATTTTCTTCTTCAATCTTACTTTTAACGTCAAAATGAGCAAACATTTTTTTAGCATGTACACCTGTATCAGTCCTTCCGGCTGATATAATATTAATTTCATCTCTAAGAATTTTAGAAATTGTATTTTCCATAATTTCTTGAACAGTTATTGCATTTAATTGTTTTTGAAAACCATGATATGAAGAACCATCATATGAAAAATCTATAAAATATCTATTAGTGGGCATTGACTTAATTTGCAAGATATTTGTTTAAATTAAAAATAAATTTGTAATTTAGCAGTCTATTACCTCATAGAAGTTAATTTCACTTAATTATTTTTAATCTATAATATAAAAACTCCGCTTACATAAATATAAAAACTTCACTTACATATGTATGATATAAAATTGCTTAAAGAAAAAAAGCTATCTGAGATTATAGAGATTGCTGAAACTCTTGGTATTGAGAAAGTTAAAGGACTTAAAAAACAAGAAGTAATTGATAAAATTTTAGAACTCTCTAAAAATAAAGAAAAGGATACTGATAAATCAGTAGAAGTTAAAGAAAAGGATACTGATAAATCAGTAGAAGTTAAAGAAAAGGATACTGATAAATCAGTAGAAGTTAAAGAAAAGGATACTGATAAATCAGTAGAAGTTAAAGATGATAAAACAGAGAGAGAAAAACCTGTAATTATTAAAAAAAATAATCCACATAGAAATCACTCTTCTAAAATAGAGCCTGATAGATTTAATAAAGATAAAAGGGCTAGATATAAAGAGCCTGATTTTGAATTTGATGGAATAATTGAGTCAGAAGGAGTATTAGAAATAATGCAAGATGGATATGGATTCTTAAGATCTTCAGACTATAATTACTTATCATCTCCAGATGATATTTATGTATCACTATCTCAAATTAAATTATTTGGCCTAAAAACTGGAGACACAATCCTTGGTACTATTAGACCTCCAAAAGATGGAGAAAAATATTTCCCGCTTATAAAGGTTAGTAAAATAAATGGACTTAGTCCAGAAGAAGTAAGAGATAGAGTTTCATTTCAACATTTAACACCTCTATTTCCTGAAGAAAAGTTTAATATCGCTGATAAAGAAAGCACTATATCAAGTAGGATTATAGATTTATTCTCTCCAATAGGAAAAGGACAAAGAGGTATGATTGTTTCACAACCAAAAACTGGTAAAACAATGCTATTAAAAGATATAGCAAACGCAATTGCTGCTAATCATCCTGAAGTTTATCAAATTATTTTATTAATTGATGAGAGACCTGAGGAGGTTACTGATATGCAAAGAAATGTAAAAGGTGAAGTAGTAGCTTCTACTTTTGATGAACCTGCTGATAGGCATGTAAAGGTAGCTAATATTGTCTTAGAAAAAGCAAAAAGACTAGTAGAATGTGGATATGATGTTGTTATTCTTTTAGATTCTATAACCAGGCTTGCAAGAGCTTATAATACTGTTCAACCTCCTTCTGGTAAAATATTAAGTGGTGGTGTAGATGCTAATGCTCTTCATAAACCAAAAAGATTTTTTGGAGCCGCAAGAAATATAGAAAATGGTGGTTCATTATCAATAATCTCAACTGCTCTTACTGAAACAGGCTCAAAAATGGATGAAGTTATTTTCGAAGAATTTAAAGGTACAGGTAATATGGAACTTCAACTTGATAGAAGAATCTCCAACAGGAGAATTTTTCCAGCTATTGATTTAGTTTCCTCAAGTACCAGAAAAGATGATCTATTGCTAGATGAGAATACTATTCAAAGAATGTGGGTAATGAGAAAATATCTTGCTGATATGAATCCAGTTGAAGCAATGGAGTTTATAAATGACAGGTTTAAGAAAACTAAAAACAACGAGGAATTCTTAATCTCAATGAATTCTTAGAACCTAAGCTAGTTGGTAATTTAAGTTACTAAAACTATATAAGCTTACTTAATTTTGATTTCAGGTTAGCCGCTTTGCTTTTATGAATAATATTATTTTTAGATAATTTATCAATAAGGGAAACAACAACAGGAAATTGTTTTTGAGCATCTTTTTTACTCTTAGAGTCTTTTAATTTCTTAATTGCATTTCTAGCAGTCTTATGCTGTAACTTATTCAACAATCTTTTTGTTTCGTCAGATCGAATTCTTTTTAATGCAGATTTATGATTTGCCATATTTATAATTTTGTAGCCCGTAGGGGAGTCGAACCCCTCTTTCCAGGATGAAAACCTGAGGTCCTAACCGATAGACGAACGGGCCAACAGGTTGCAAATTTAAATTAATTTTTAATATTTTAATAAGATTTAGCAAATATTACTTTATGCTTTGCAGGCTTACCTGAATATATACATTTAACATCTTTCTCTTCAATGTTTTTAAGTATGCATCTAATAGTTGCTTTTGTCTCTTTTTTAATAGCTTCTTCTGTATTGTCATCACCATCCCATCCAGTAGAAATAAATCCATTTTGATTTTCTATTAGCTCTTTAAACTCATCGTATGAACTCACTTCATATGTGTTATCTTTTAATCTTTTCTTTGCATTAGATAACATTCTATTTTGCACATTATCTAATGATTTTATTATATCATTCAATAAATTTTTAGAACTAGACTTTATTTTATTTAAATCATCTCTAGAAAAAATTTCATATTCATCATTATTAATTTCATTTTCACCAATAACTATCCTAAGAGGGACTCCTTTTAATTCATAATCATTAAGTTTATATCCTAATGAAAAATTTTCTCTAGAGTCAATTTTTACTCTCACTCCTTTTGTCTTGAGATCAGTAAAAAATTTATTACATATTTTTTCAATTTTACCTTTTGATTCATCAGATTTAATCATTGGAATTATCACTACTTGATTAGGAGCTAAATTTGGAGGAAGAACTAAACCTTTATCATCACTATGAGTCATAATTAATGCACCCACAAGTCTTGTGGAAACACCCCATGAAGTTGCCCATACATAATCAAGTTTACCAGATTTATCAGCATATTTTACATCAAAAGCTTTAGCAAAATTTTGTCCTAAAAAGTGAGATGTTCCTGCTTGTAAAGCTTTCCCGTCTTGCATAAGAGCTTCTATACATAAAGTTTCCTCAGCTCCAGCAAATCTTTCTGCTTTTGTTTTATGTCCTTTTAAAACAGGCATTGCCATAAATTTTTCTGCAAATTCTGCATATATATTATTTATCAATAAACATTCACTCATAGCTTCATCTTTTGTTGAATGAGCAGTATGTCCTTCTTGCCATAAAAATTCAGAAGTCCTCAAAAATAATCTTGGTCTCATCTCCCATCTAACTACATTAGCCCATTGATTAATTAATATTGGTAAATCCCTATAAGATCTAATCCATTTTTTATATGTTTTCCAAATAACAGCTTCTGATGTTGGTCTAACTATAAGTTCTTCTTCTAGTTTTGATTCGGGATCTACTATAAGTTTCCCCTTTTTTTTAGGATCATTTATTAGTCTATGATGAGTTACAATTGCACATTCTTTAGAAAACCCTTCAGCATTTTTTTCTTCTGCTTCAAAAAGAGATTTTGGAATAAACAATGGAAAGTATGCATTTTCATGACCAGTGTCTTTAAACATTTGATCTAGCTCTTTTTTCATAAGCTCCCAAATAGAAAAACCATATGGTTTAATAACCATACACCCCCTTACATCAGAGTTTTCAGCTAAATCAGCATTTATAACTATATCATTATACCATTTTGAATAATCTTCTTTTCTTGAAGTAATCTTATTTCCCATAGAACTTTGGCATAAAAGTTGTTTATATATAAATAGAAATATTTAGTACAAAGTTAACACAATTATATTTCAAATTTTTTAAATTTATAAGTAGATGAACCATTTTTTTAAATTCTTAAGCTTAGTTTCTTTTTTAATACTCTTCTCTGGGTGTTACACTTATCAAATGTCTTCTTGGAACGATGATGATGGAATTTATGTTTCTTCTATTAGAAATTATAACTATGGTCAATATTTTTCTGATCTAGCAAATGAGATTATTGAAGAATATGAAGATTCAGGAATTGTAGATTCTGAAGATCCTGATAATCTACCATGGGGATACAAACCTGATCAAACTCAAATATTCATTGACTTTTATCCAAGATATTCTGGTTATGGTTATCCTTATGGTTATGGTTCTCTTTATGGTTATGGTTATTACCCATATAATTATTACTGGGGTCGAAACTTTTATAACCCATATTATCCTTATGGATATTATGGTTATGGATACGGGTATCCTGAAAGCCACCAATACTGGCCTTACAGGAATAGATTAAGACTTTACCCATATTATTATTATAATAGGTATAACTATAATGGATATGCGTATAATAAGGATAGAGATCCTGTCTCTACCACAAGACTAGCATATAGTAATTCTTCATCTAGACGAGGAGAAAAAACAACTTCTGCTTCAAGGGAATCTTCTAAGAAGTCAAGTAATATTAGGAATTCTTCTACTCTTTCTGTTTCATCTAGATCAGGAGGATACAATATATCTTCTAATGATGTTCCAAATCTAAGAGCAATCAAAGAGACTTATAGAGGGGTTAATATAATTCAGAGACAAATTGATTCAAACTCAAGATATATAAATAGCTCTAGATATAATAATTCAAGAGATTACTCAAGTTCCTCAACAAGACAATTCAATTCAAACTCCAGACCTGCTAATGGTGTATATGGAAAATCGTCAAATTCTCGTAGTAGCTCAGGGACAAGATCAAGCGGAAACTCTTCAGGAGGTGGGTCTAGAGGTGGAAGCTCTTCAGGAGGTGGATCTAGAGGTGGAGGAAGTATTGACTAATCCATTTTAAATATTCTTTTTATGAAAACAAAAAATTACTTTTTGTTATTATTATTATTTATTTTCTCTATTAGCTATTCACAATCAATTGATGATATTATAAGGGTTAGTTCATATTATAATGATGGGACTGCAAGATTTAACGCAATGGGAGGAGCTTTTGCCTCACTTGGTGGAGACTTATCTGCAATATCAATAAACCCAGCTTCTTCAAGTATATTTATTTATAATGAATTTGGGATAACATTAGGATATGATGATAATACAATAGAAAATAATTTAAATGGTTACTTGTCTAATACTAAAAGTGCTAAAGAAACATTTAATCAATTAGGAGGTGTATGGGTTTTTACTAATGGTAAATCTAAATTTAGTTTTGCTTATAATCTTCAAAATGTTTATAGCTATAATGATGATTTTAATTTCTCAGGGAAAAATTCCAATAGTATTGATAAGTATTTCCTATACTATGCAGATGGAGTCCCAAGTGATGACTTATTAATTTATTCAGATGAAACAACACAGTCCGTGTATCGTTATCTGGGAGAAAATTATGGATTTGGAGATCAACAAGCATTTCTAGGATATCAGGGTTATGTTATTAACTCCCTTGATGGTTCAAATAACACCTACTCTTCTAATCTTACATATAATCAAGTGAATCAAGATATTAATATTGAACGAATAGGAAACCACTATAAGCATAGTGCTAACATTGGCGGTTCTTATAACAATCATCTATTCCTTGGAGTAAACTTAAATTTTCATCAAATAGAATTTCAAGAAAGAAAAAAATTTTACGAATATGGATATTCAGATAACTCTAATATTCAGAGTATAAACTTTAATGAATACTATAACTCCAATGGATTTGGATTTTCTTTTCAATTAGGTTCAATTATAAAAATTAGAAACTTTCGAATTGGATTATCATATCAGAGTCCTACTTGGTTAGATTTTGTTGAAGAGGATGAGCAGACTCTTGACACTTCAGTAAAAAGTAATAATCAAATAAAAACATATAATATTAATCCAAAAACCGTTAACATATATGATAAATATAGACTTAGACTTCCTTCTAAGTCTTTAGTTGGTTTTAGCTATATTTTTGCAAAAAGAGGATTAATTAGCTTAGATTATGAGATAACAAAATACAACAATGCAATGTTCCCTGATAATGATGACAATTATTTAAATGAGTTAAACTATATAATTGACAATGAATTAAACCCTACTTCTCAATCAATTAGACTAGGTGGTGAATATAGAATAAAAAATAGAAGCTTAAGAGCTGGTTATTTTAACTATAAAGGTCCTGAAAATTTAAAAGAAAATAAGATTAGTGGATTTTCATTAGGATATGGTCTTGATTTAGGAGCTTCGAGAATTGATATAACCTATGTCTTTCAAACCTCATATTTTACAAATAATTTATATTCAAAAGGCCTTACAACATTATATTCAACAGATAAATCTATTAATAAAATTATAGCTTCATATCATTTTAATTTTTAAGATGATATTAACTATCTTTGATTAACAAATTATTGCTATGAAATTAGAAGATATTTTAAAAAAGGAGTTAGAATCAATTGATCATGATCACCTAAGTTCAAGTACAGAAAATCCAATAAGAGAAGATGCTTTTGATATTTCTGATTCAGAAAAAATAAAATTGATAGAAGAAAAAGTTCGTGATATTCTAGAAGTTCTAGGTATGGATTTAACAGATGATAGTTTAAAGGGAACTCCATTAAGGGTTGCAAAAATGTATGTAAATGAAGTTTTTGGAGGATTAAATCCTGAAAAGAAACCAATTCCTTCTACCTTTAAAAATAAGTTTAAATATGGTGAGATGTTAGTAGAAAAAAATATTACATTATACTCTACATGTGAACATCACCTACTACCAATTATTGGGTTAGCACATGTTGCATATATTTCAAATGGAACTGTAGTAGGCCTTTCAAAAATAAACAGAGTAGTAAATTATTACTCTAAAAGACCCCAAATACAAGAAAGATTAACAATTCAAGTTGTTAATGAGTTACAAAAAATACTTAATACTGATGATGTTGCATGTGTTATAGATGCCAAACATTTATGTATTAACTCTAGAGGGATTAATGATATCTCTAGTAGTACTGTAACTGCAGAATTTGGAGGTAAATTTAAAGACTCTAAATTTAGAAGAGATTTTTTAAGTTATATAAAACTTGAAACTGAAATTTAATGCTATCCAAACCATTAATTATATATAATTCTTTATCTGGTAAAAAAGAGGAGTTTAAACCATTAAAAAAAAATCATTTAGGACTTTATGTTTGTGGACCTACTGTATATAGTAATGTTCATCTTGGTAATTGTAGAACTTTTATTTCTTTTGATATAATCTATAGGTACTTTATTCACAAAGGATATAATGTTAGATATATCAGAAATATAACTGATGTGGGACATCTAGAAGAAGATGGTGAAGACAGGATTATTAAAAAGGCAAAGGTTGAAAAATTAGAGCCAATGGAAGTAGCTAATAAATACACTAATGACTTTAGGAATGTCTTAAATATTTTCAATGTCCTCTCTCCTAGTATTGAACCAATTGCATCTGGTCATATAATTGAGCAGATAGAAATTATTAATAAAATTATTGATAAAGGATTTGCCTATGAATCTAATGGGTCAGTTTATTTTGACTTGGATGAGTTTAGAAAGAAAAATAAATATGGGAAATTATCTGGAAGAGAAATAGATGATCTTATTTCAAATACAAGATCATTAACAAACCAGAAGGATAAAAAAAATTCCTATGACTTTGCTTTATGGAAAAAAGCTGACTCAAAGCATTTAATGAAATGGAATTCACCTTGGGGTTATGGTTTTCCAGGATGGCATCTTGAATGTACAGCTATGAGTCATAAATATCTAGGAGATAAATTTGATATTCATGGAGGTGGAATTGATCTTAAATTCCCACATCATGAATGTGAAATTGCTCAATCTGATGCATTATCTAATACTGATTCAATTAATTATTGGATGCATACAAATATGTTGACTCTTAATAATAAGAAGATGTCTAAGTCAACCGGGAATAATATTTTACCAAAAGATCTTATTTCTGGAAAAAATAAATTATTTAAAAAAGAATACTCATCAAATGCTATAAGATTCTTCTTTCTTCAAGCTCATTATAGAAATATCTTAGACTTAAGTGAAAATGCATTACTAGCATCTGAAAAAGGATATAATAAAATTGTAGATGCATCAGAAAAATTAGAAAATTTAAAAGAAAACAATTCACCTGAAAGTAATTTTGATCTAGAAAATTGGATTAACAATTGCTATGACTGCATGAATGATGATTTTAACACCCCTAAATTAATAGCTGAAATTTTTACAGTAGTTAAATTGATTAATAAAATTCATGATCAAAAAGAGAGCTTTAATTCAAGTAAAATAAAATTACTAAAGGATATTTTTTCTGTATTTATTCTAGATGTTTTAGGGTTAAATCTCCATTTGTCAACTTCAAATAATAATGATTTACTCCTTGATTTAATTTTAGATCTAAGAAATGAAGCTAGAATAAATAAAGATTATAAAACTTCAGATTCTATTAGAGATAAATTATCTAAAATTGGATATAATATTAATGACAAAGATTAATCAAATATTAACCTACCCTTTTATTCTAATAATTAAATTCTACCAATCATATATATCTCCTTTAATTGGACCAAATTGTAGATATACTCCAACATGTTCACAATATTCAATTATATCGTTAAAAAAACATGGCATATTTTTAGGACTTTACCTATCTATTAAGCGAATAATTAAGTGTAATCCTTTATTTAAAGGCGGGTATGATCCTGTACCATAATAATTATTATTATTTTTGAAAAAAAATCATGTTAATATCTCAGATAAAATGGTCCCCAAGTGATACTCTTTTCCAAATTGGAAGTTTTTCTATCTACATCTATAGCTTAATGTTTGTTATTGCATTTCTGCTTGGCTATCAATTAGTTAAATCGTTTTTTATTAAAGAAAAAGTAGATCATAAATACCTTGACCCAATGTTATTATATATGGTTCTGTTTACATTTCTAGGAGCTAGACTTGGAGAAGTATTTTTTTATAACTGGGGTTATTTTCAAAATCATCTTATTGAGATTTTACTACCGATTCAAGAATCTAGTAATTCTTCTATTCTCGGTTTAATTGATGGCTATCAGTTCTCTGGATTCAGAGGATTAGCTAGCCATGGAGCAGCTATTGGAATTACTATAGGTTTAATTCTATTTCAAAGAAAATATAAATTCAAAAGTATACTTTGGATTTTTGACCGATTGACTATGCCAATTGCTATTGGTGGAGCTTTTGTTAGAATTGGAAACCTTTTTAATTCAGAAATAGTTGGAAAGTATACAAACTCATCATTTGGGGTTATTTTTCAAAATAGAGGTGAAACACTTCCAAGGCATCCTGTTCAACTTTATGAATCTATTGGTTATGTTATCTTATTTTTTGTGCTATTAAAAATTTACAACTCTACAATTAGAGATAATAAAGGTTCTTTATTTGGCTTTTTTTTAATTGGTTTATTCTCAATTAGATTTTTAACTGAATTCTTTAAAGAAAGTCAAGGGGGTATTGAGACATTTTTACCTGGATTATCAACTGGTCAATGGTTAAGTATACCTTTTATTTTAATTGGACTGATAATGCTATATGTAAGTAAAAGAAAGACTATTTAATCTTTCTTTTAGATGAATCAAACATTATTGGTGTCGCAATGAATACTGATGAGTATGTTCCTACTATAACTCCAATGATCAATGCAAACATAAAACCTCTAATAGATTCTCCTCCAAACATAAATATTGCAGTCAAAACTATTAATGTTGTTAATGATGTATTTAAGGTTCTACTAAGAGTGCTATTTAAAGCTGCATTAACTGTTTTATGATTTTCCCAAGATGAGTGGATCTTAAAGTATTCTCTAATTCTATCAAAAACAACAACTGTGTCATTTAAAGAATATCCTATTACGGTTAGAAGAGCTGCAATAAATGCTTGGTTAATTTCCATATTAAATGGCATTATCTTATAAGTCAGTGAGAATATTCCAAGAACAATAAGAACATCGTGAAAAACTGCCGATACAGCTCCAATAGAAAACTGCCATTTTCGGAATCTAAAAAGAATATAGAAAAAAACAATAATTAGTGATCCAAAAACAGCTATAACAGAATTCTGTTTTATATCATCTGCTATTGTGGGTCCAACTTTAATACTAGACATTATACCTACATCTTCACCTAAAATAAATTTCTCATAGGTTATTTCATCCGTATATTCATTTAACAATGATTGATATAAAATTTCTTTTATTTCTTGATCTACTTCAAAACTTTCATCATCAACTTTATATTTAGTGGTAATTTTTAACTGATTACTTGCGCCAAAAGTTTTCACCTCGGCACTACCTATGGAAGAAGAGCTTAAATTTAACTCGATATCAGATGATGAAACTTGTTTATCGAATCTAACTATATAAGATCTTCCACCGAGAAAATCTACTCCTTGATTAAGCCCTTGAGTTAAAAGGGATGCTAAAGAAATAAATACTAAAATGCTTGAAAGTATGTAAGTAATTCTTCTTTTTATTAAAAAATTTATATTAATATTTGAAAATAAATTTTTTGTATATGGAGTTGAGAAAGATATTTTACCAGTTTTAAAAACTCTATTATCAATAAGAAGTCTAGTTATAAAAATTGCAGTAAAAAGTGAAGTAGCTATACCAATTAAAAGAGTTGTTGCAAAACCTTTTATTGGTCCAGTTCCAAATACAAATAAAACTAGAGCAGTTAAACCAGTTGTTATATTTGCATCTAATATTGAGGAAAGTGCATTATTGAATCCATCAGATATCGCTTGCTTTAAACCTTTCTCTTTTCTAATTTCTTCTCTAATTCTTTCAAAAATTAAAACATTTGCATCAACTGATATACCTATTGTAAGAACTATACCTGCAATTCCAGGAAGAGTTAAAACTGCTCCTAATCCAGCTAAAATTCCAAAAACCAATACTAGGTTAAATATTAATGCTATATCGGCAAAAACTCCCGAAATCCCATAATAAAAAACCATCCATACTAATACCAACATTAACGCTATTAAAAAAGAGTAGATTCCACTATCAATTGCTTCTTGACCTAATGATGGGCCAACAACTTCTGATTGTATTATATCTGCTGATGCTGGTAGTTTCCCAGCCCTTAGGACATTGGCAAGATCTATAGCTTCATTTAAATCAAAATCACCAGTTATTTCAGATCTACCTCCCGATATTGCACCTCTTGTTACTCCGGGAGCAGAATAAACTATATCATCTAATACTATTGCAATATTAGTTTGTTGTGTATAAGCTCTTTCAGTTAATGTTTCCCATACTTTTGCACCCTGAGAGTTCATCTGCATTGAAACTGCTGGATTATTTGTAGCATCAAAGCTTTGTGAAGCATCAACAACTACTCCTCCGTTTAAAGGGGGCGTATTCTGTATATTTGTTTTAATTGCATATAGACTTATTAAACCATTCTCATCTTCTTTACCCCATAAAAATTTTATATATCTATTTGCTGATGGTAATAATTTTCTTACCTCTGGTAAATTAAGATAGGCAGAAATTAATTCTTGATCATTTGGTGAGAAATTAGCTAAAACAGGTCCTCCTTGGTAAGAAGGAGATTTTATAAGACTAAGAAGGGGATTAGATTGATTAGTATCTGTTTCATTTGTACTTTCTTCTACTTCAGATAATAAATCTTCAATATTAGATTCTTCTTGATCATCAAGAATATTAAGAGTCTTATCATCTTCTATAGATCTTAGATATTCGTTTGCAGATAAAAGAAAACTACCAAGTTCATCATTTTTATATGTTTCCCAAAATTCTAATTGGGCTGTACTTTGAAGTAAATTTTGAATCCTATCGATGTCTTTTGCTCCAGGTAGTTCAACAAGTATTCTTCCTGATGTACCTAATCTTTGAATATTAGGTTGTGTTACACCAAACTTATCAACTCTCTTCCTAAGAACCTCAAAAGCAGAAATTATTGATTCGTCAATTTTTCTTCCAATTATATTTTTTATTTCATTATCTGAAGTATCAAATGAGATTTCACTTAAAGTTCTATTGCCAAATATATCTGGAGATGAAAGTTTTGTTTGATCTGTATCTAAATCAAATGCCTCAAAAAAAGATTCTAAATATGTTTCATCTGATTGTTTTTGGAGTTCATCTGCACTTTCAAGAGCTTGATTAAATTTTATATTGGCAGAGTTTTCTGATAAACCTTTAAGTAAATCCTTAATAGAAAGCTGTAAAATAACATTTATTCCACCTTTTAAGTCAAGACCTTGATTTAATTCTTTCGTTTTAGCATCATTATAAGAAGAATATAACAATACTGGTAAATCTCCTATTGAATCTAGATAGTTAACCTCCACTCTAGATCTCTTAACTATATATTCAACTTCACTATCAGAAATTTTTGAAATTGCAGCTTTCTCAGCTTTTCTTTCAAGACCTGAGGCTATAAACGTAAAAGAAAGTTGATATATACTAACTATTCCAAATAGTAAAGCAAATGTTTTTATAAGAAAGTTTCCTTGCATTTTTTAAAATTAATAAAGGGAGCAAATATAATATTTGAAAATCGAATTAACAACTTTATCTATATTAAACCTTTAAGTGACAGATTAGTATTCTTAACAGCTTCTACACTTTTAAGAAACCTTTCTTTATTAATATCATTAAGATTAATTTCGATAATTTCTTCTAACCCATTACTGCCAATTATACAAGGAACTCCTATGCATAAGTCTTCAACGTTATATTCTCCATTTAGCATAACAGAACAAGGTAAAGTTTCTTTTGAGTCATTAAGTATAGACTTAACAAGATATGCAACTGATGCTCCAGGAGCATACCAAGCTGAAGTCCCTAATAATTTTGTTAAAGCAGCACCTCCAACCATTGTATCTGAAGCAATCTTAGAGATTTTATCAACTGATAATAAATCAGTTAAAGGTTTATTATTTACTTCTACATAATCAATCAAAGGAATCATAGTTGTATCTCCATGACCTCCAATAACCATAGCTTTAATGTTTTTTTGAGGTTCGTTTTCGAGGGCTAAAGAAATGTAAGTTTTAAATCTTGAGCTGTCTAATATCCCTCCCATACCTATTACCCTATTTCTAGGAAGTCCTGTTTTTCTTAAAACCAAATAAGTCATTGTATCCATAGGGTTAGAAACAACAATAATAATTGCATTAGGAGAATATTTTAAAAGATTCTCAGTTACTGAATCGACTATTCCTGCATTGATACCAATAAGTTCTTCTCTAGTCATTCCAGGTTTCCTTGGTATACCAGATGTGATTACTACAACATCACTTGATTTCGTTTTTTCATAATCAGATGTAACGCCTGTAATTAAAGCATTGAATATTAATGAACTTGAAGTTTGCATTAAATCAAGACTTTTTCCTTCAGCAAAGCCTTCTTTAATATCTAATAGCACAATTTCATTTGCTATATCTTTTATAGCTATATATTCTGCACAAGAAGAACCTACACTACCTGCTCCAACAATTGTAACTTTCATAATTAGACGTCTATATTAGCATATTTAGCATTCTCTTCAATAAATTCTCTTCTAGGAGCAACTTCTTCACCCATAAGTTTTGAGAAAGTATGTTCAGCAGATATTTCATTGTCTTCTGTTAATAATATCTTTCTTAATGTTCTTGTCTTTGGGTCCATTGTTGTATCCCAAAGTTGGTCAGCATTCATCTCTCCTAATCCCTTATAGCGCTGAATTGATGATCCTGAACCTAAGTCTTTAACAATTTTATCTCTTTCTTCATCATCCCATGCATATAATTTCTTATTACCTTTTTTAACCAAATAAAGTGGTGGTGTTGCAATATAAATATTTCCTCGTTCAACTAATTCTCTCATATACCTGAAGAAAAACGTTAGAATTAATGTTGAAATATGACTCCCATCAACATCAGCATCACACATGATAATCACTTTATTATATCTTAATTTTTCTAAATTTAGAGCCTTACTATCCTCTTCTGTTCCAACAGAAACTCCAAGAGCTGTATATATGTTTCTTATTTCTTCATTTTCAAAAACTCTATGTTGTTGTGCTTTTTCAACATTTAAAATTTTTCCTCTAAGGGGAAGAATAGCTTGAAAAAACCTATCTCTTCCTTGTTTAGCAGTTCCTCCTGCAGAGTCACCCTCAACTAAATAGACTTCACACTTCATAGGATCTGTTTCTGAACAATCAGATAATTTACCAGGAAGGCCTCCACCTGTCATAACAGTTTTTCTTTGAATCATTTCTCTAGCTTGTCGCGCAGCATGTCTAGCTTGAGCAGCTAATACCACTTTTTGAACAATTATTTTTGAATCATTTGGGTTTTCTTCAAGATAATTTTCAAGCATTTTTGAAACTGCTTGAGATACTGCAGAACTAACTTCCCTATTTCCTAACTTAGTTTTTGTTTGACCTTCAAATTGAGGTTCAGCAACTTTAACAGAAATAATAGCTGTTAAACCTTCTCTAAAATCATCACCGGCTATATCAAATTTAAGTTTATCTGTAAGTCCTGATGAGTCAGCATATTTTTTTAGCGTATGAGTTAACCCTCTTCTAAAACCAGAAAGATGAGTACCTCCCTCATGAGTATTAATATTGTTAGCATAAGAGTGCAGATTTTCAGAAAAAGATGAATTATAAATCATTGCAACTTCAACTGTAATATTATTTTTTTCACTCTCCATTTCAATAATCTTAGAAATTATTGGTTCTCTTGACTTATCAATATATTTAATAAACTCGCTTAAGCCCTCTTTGGAATGAAAAATTTCTGATTTTTTCTCACCTTTTTTTGTTTCTTCCCTATTATCTGTTAGAGAGATAGTAACCCCTTTATTAAGAAAAGAAAGTTCACGCATCCTATTAGATAATATGTCATACTCAAAATCAATAACTTCTTTAAAAATATCTTTATCTGGTTTGAATGTAATAAGAGTACCTTTTTTATCAGATTTTCCAATTTCTTTAACTTTAGAGTCGGGTTTCCCTTTTCTATAGATTTGCTGGTATTCTTTACCATCTCTATAAACATTAGCTGTAAGCACTTCAGATAAAGCATTAACTACAGAAACACCTACTCCATGCAAACCTCCTGAAACTTTATATGAATCTTTATCAAACTTCCCCCCTGCTCCAATTTTAGTCATAACCACTTCAAGAGCAGAAACACCTTCTTTTTTATGAATTCCAACAGGGATACCTCGACCATTATCCTCAATAGAAATTGATTTGTCAGTATTTATTTGTATAGATATCTCTGAACAATGACCTGCCATGGCCTCATCAATAGAATTGTCTACTACTTCATATACTAAATGGTGGAGTCCTCTTGTGCTAAGATCTCCAATATACATGGAAGGTCTTTTTCTAACATGTTCCATCCCTTCTAGGGCTTGAATACTGTCTGCAGAATATTGATTTTTTATTTTTTCAGAAGCCATTTTATGAGTTATAAAATATATACATAAATATACTTATTTTTAATGCTGAAAAAACGTGAAAAGACTAGTATTTAAAGGTGACTTATCAACATTTTATTTATAAGATTTATTATGAATATTTGATATAGATCTACCACTTGGATCGTTTTGATTTTTAAAAGTTTCATCCCATTCTAATGCTTCAGGCGAACTACATGCAACTGATGGAACTGAAGGAACAGATTTTGCTGCTGCATCACTTGGAAAATGTTCTTCAAAAATACTTCTATAGTAATATTCCTCTTTATTTTGAGGAGGGTTTATTGGATATTTTTTAGGAGAATTATCCATTTGATCATCAGTTACTTCTTTTGAAGCCAAATCCTTTAAACTATCGATCCAAGAATAGCCAACTCCATCAGAAAATTGTTCTTTTTGTCTCCATAAAATTTCTTTAGGAAGGTATTCTTCAAATGCTTTTCTAAGAACCCACTTCTCAATTCTTTTTTTATTAATCATTTTATCTGTTGGGTTTAAATTCATCGCAATTTCTATAAATTCTTTATCTAAAAAGGGAACTCTCCCTTCAATTCCCCAAGCAGCAAGAGCTTTATTAGCTCTTAAACAGTCGTATTGATGTAATTTATTTAGTTTTCTGACAGTTTCATTATGGAATTCTTTAGCTGATGGGGCTTTATGAAAATATAAATATCCACCAAACAATTCATCTGCCCCTTCTCCAGACAAAACCATTTTAATACCTAATGATTTAATTGCTCTAGCCATCAAATACATTGGAGTTGAGGCTCTTATAGTAGTAATATCATAAGTTTCAAGATGATAAATTACATCACTTAAAGCATCTATACCTTCTTGTACAGTAAATATTATTTCGTGGTGAACAGTTCCAATATGTTCTGAAACAAGCTTTGCTGCTTTTAAATCAGGAGATCCTTTTAAACCAACTGAAAATGAATGAAGTGTTGGCCACCAAGCTTCTTGAGTATCATTACTTTCAATTCTTTTTGAAGAAAATCTTTTAGCTAATGCTGATGTTATTGATGAGTCAAGTCCTCCTGAAAGCAAAACGCCATAAGGAACATCACTCATTAATTGTCTTTTGACTGAAGCTGAAAGAGAATCGTGAAGATCTTTTATTGATGTCTTATTATTAGAAACATTATTATAGTCAACCCATTTAGGGTCATACCATTTAATATAATTTTCATTTTTACTGTCTAAATAATGTCCAGGTGGAAAAAGCTCAATCTTTGAACAAACACCTTCTAAGGACTTCAATTCAGATGCTACATATAGTGTCCCTTTATTATCCCAACCAATATATAATGGTATGATACCCATATGATCCCTAGCAATGAAAAAATTATCGGCTTCAGAATCATATAGCGCAAAAGCAAATATTCCATTTAATTCATTTAAAAAGTCATAGCCCTTTTTTTTATAAAGAGTTAATATAATTTCACAATCTGAATTAGTTTTAAATTTGTAGTCACTCCCATATTTATCTCTTAATTTAAGATGATTATAAATTTCACCATTAACAGCTATTATTTTATTATTGTCATCTGAATAAATAGGTTGTTTCCCAGATGTTGGATCAACTATAGCTAGTCTTTCATGGGCCATTATCGCATTCTCAGATGAGAATATACCACTCCAGTCAGGACCTCTATGCCTGACCTTTTTAACCATCTTTAATATATTAGGCCTTATATTTTCTGATCTATCTTTAAGATCAAAGGCGCAGACAATTCCACACATAAAATAATCAATTAGTTCTTTTATGAAATTTCATTCCCTATATCTTTTACTGAATACTAATTTTCCATCAAGAAAAGTAGCAACAACTTTCGTCACTCTCATTCTTGATTCACTGACTTTCATGATATCATTATCTAATATTACAAAATCAGCTACTTTTCCAGCTTCAATACTACCTTTTTCATTTTCTTCAAAATTAGCGTAAGCACCAAAATAAGTCATTCCTAATAATGCATCAGCTCTATTCAAAGCATTTTCCATTTGAAAACCATCTTCAGGAAATCCATCTGAATCTTTTCTAAAAGTAGCAGAATAAAAAGTCATTATTGGGTTTATATCCTCAACAGGAAAATCTGTTCCAAGGGCTATTATACCTGATCTTTTATATAAATCTGCTAAAGCATATGAATATTTTGCTCTTCTTTTACCTATACGGCTATTAAGCCAATACATATCACTAGTTGCGTGGGTAGGTTGAACTGACGGAATAATTTTTAGATTAAATAATTTGTAATCATCTGGATGAATAACCTGTGCATGTTCAATTCTCCATCTTGGGTCTCTATAGTCATAGAGAGCATCTTTATATGCATTTAAAACTATCCTGTTAGCATTATCACCAATAGCATGAGTATTCATCTGAAATCCTGTACCAGCAAGTTTAAATGCCAATGCTCTAATAGAATCAAGAGGAGTTCTCATTAATCCATAATGATTTCTCCTGTCAGAATATGAGTTAATCAAAGAAGCACCTCTAGAACCAAGAGCACCATCAGCATAAACTTTTACAGATCTTACATTTAACTTTGAAGTTTTCAGTGGTCCGTTTTCAATAAAATAATCGACTGATTCTTTATCATTGTTAATCATTGCATAAATTCTAATATCTAAAATGCCTTGTTTTTGAAGACTATCAATCAACATAATTTGATTTTTAGACATTCCAGCATCTGATATAGTAGTTAAACCATTTTCAAAACAAGCTTCTTGAGCTGCCAGTAAAGCCTTAACTGATTCTTCAATTGTTGGTTCAGGAACTATTTCATCAATTAATCGCATTGCATTATCAATAAGAACTCCAGTTAGTTTTCCTCTACTTTTAATAAACTCACCTCCTTCAACTTTAGAAGACCTAGAAATATTTGCAAGTTGCAAAGCTGCATCATTAACTAAATATGCATGGCCATCAATTCTCCTAAGAACAACTGGTTTATTTGGAAAGTATTCATTAAGAAGTTTGTTTGTTGGAAATGCTTTATTTAACCAATCATTTTGATCCCAACCGCGACCTATTATGAAATCAGAGTTCATCTTAGTATCAAATTTTTTAACCCTTTCAACAACATCTTTAAGACTTTTAGTATTAAATAGATCAATCTGATTTTTAGAATAACCTAAACTGTAAAAGTGTGCATGAGAATCAATAAAACCAGGATAAACAGGAAGACCTTGAGCGTTAATGATATTATTTGATGAATATTTTTTTAATATCTCTTCTTCACCAACTTCAACAAAAAGACCATCATTAACAGCAAAAGCTGAACTTTTATTAAAGTATTTATCTGCTACATATACTTCTGCATTGTGGACTATTAGATCAACCTTTTTAGCACATGAAGATAAAATAAGCAAAAGTAAAAAGTAAAATTTTCTCATAATTCCCAAAAATAAGAAACAAATTTAAATTAATTGAAGTTTTTTTAACAATAAAAAGCCTAATAATAATTAACAATT
>Ga0208748_1000115_pt1 | contig 38128 bp, 51 predicted proteins | sample Knorr_S7_td_Bott_FD_185599 | JGI IMG/M metagenome (GOLD analysis project Ga0208748, IMG submission 185599) | Marine microbial communities from Southern Atlantic Ocean transect - Knorr_S7_td_Bottom_ad_4513_LV_A (SPAdes) (version 2) | ecosystem: Environmental > Aquatic > Marine > Oceanic | place... | reverse complement strand
TTTTTAGCAATCAATTTACCGTTTGCATCAACTGTATCAGGAATATTCACCATTACAATATCCAAATCAGTTTGAATTGCTACTAAATGTTCACGAATTACATTAGGATCTGAAGAACCTACAATTCCATCAAGATTTCCTCGAATTCTATCAAGAGGGTAAATCTCAGTATTGTAACCAGAAATTGCCATGTAACCACCAAATACAATTATCGCAAGAATTCCAACCATTGCAAGTTTGTAAATATTATTTGCAGTTTTCTCTTTTTTTGTGAGAGGTACATCATTTTTGGATTTATTTCTTCTAAATTGCGTATGAGATATACTCAGGTATGCGATAAAGAAAAAGCCAATAGTTTGTAATGCAATAATTGGTACAAAAATTGGATTATTTGAAAATATAGCAATAAAGATTCCCATAATACCATATACGCCAAAAAAGATCTCAAGAAGTGTAGTTTGTGTAAATGGTAAATTGTAGGCCTTGTCTTTCCAATCATCATCTTTTGAAATTAGACCATATTTTGGAGTCCGAAGAAATTCATTTTTCTTTCCAAGAACTGCATCAAAGACTGCAACAGTATTATTTACAGACATTCCAGCATTGTAAATTAACAATGCAGGCATTATCTTCATTTTTGATTTCCAAGATTTACCATACATACTTTGCATAATCAGTATGTATGCACCAGGTCCCATTGCAAGATATGTTGCAAGAGTAATTACAGGAAGGAAACTTACTACGTAAAGATTAACTTGTCCTGCTAACAAAATTGGTAATGTCAAAAATTGAATCAGTATCAAAGGAAAAACAATATGACGAGTTAATTGAATGAATGCCTGAATTTTTGCTTCAATTGCAACTTTACGTTTTACAACAATATCAAAAAGTAATTTTGTTGCACATTGAATAGAACCTTTTGCCCAACGATATTGTTGTCTTTTAGCACCATTCATCTGAGCAGGTAGTTCTGCATCAACTACAATATCAGGTAAGAAAACACATTTCCATCCTTTCATTTGTGCTCTATAACTCAAATCAAGATCTTCAACTAGTGTTGCAGTATGCCAGCCTCCAGCATCTTCAATACAATCTCGTCTCCAAATTCCAGCAGTACCATTAAAATTCATAAAAAGATGAGAATTACTCTTGGCTTTTTGTTCAATTAGAAAATGGAAATCAAGACTTAGTGCTTGAACTTGAGTAATGGTAGAATAGTTTTCATTTAGATGTCCCCAACGACATTGAATGAGGCCTATGTTTGGTTTTGAAAAATGAGGAATTGCTCGTTTGAGAAACCATGTTGGTGGAATAAAATCAGCATCAAATATTGCAACATATTCAGAAGTGGTGATTTCCATTGCATATTTTAGAGCACCTGCTTTGTAGCCTTTTCTTGTTCCTCGACGTATATGTTCAATCTGGAATCCCTGTTTTTTATAATCATTAACTACATTTTCAAGTAATTGTACGGTGTCATCATCAGAGTCATCTAATACCATAATGTTTAGTTGGTCTTTTGGGTAATCCAAATTACAAACTGCATCAACTAGTCTCTTTGCAACATATTTTTCATTGTATATTGGAAGTTGAATTGTTACAGACGGAGTTCCCAAATCAACAGTTGGTATAACACCTTTTCGTCTCCTAGAAAGAAATGCCAAATAGTAAAAATTTACAGTGTATGCAGAAATAATTATAGCTGATAAAATAAACAGATCAAAAATTAACTGAGTAAATGGATTTGCTGACATGACACGTGTTTCAAAATCACCAATTGCTATTTATACATGTAAGAGATTTGAATTATTTCATTTCATAGATTTTGATTGCTTGTGGTGGACAAACTCCTTCACATGCAAGACAGAAAATGCAATCAGGTTCTTTTGACATTAATGGTTTCTTATCAGATGAAGGACTACCAGGAGTGTCAAACCACTCGTAAACACCAACAGGACATGCTTCAAGGCAACCACCATCAGCAATACAAATATCATAATCCACTGAAACAAATTCTCCCCAAACACCCATAATTCCATTTGAGGTGCCTTTTCGGCCCCAAGTTTTGATAGTATGTTCTGGTGCATCATATGAAGTAGATTTTTTCATTTTTGATTTGTATTCAACATCAATTGGGCCAGGTTTTGCACCATCAGGAATTTCATATTCTGCATCATCATCTTCTGCATCCTCATCAGTTGCCTCAATTGCTTTGGGTTTTGCTCCAAGAACAATTTTAGCTAAAGGAGTAAGTTCTTCTAGTTTTTGCATAGCTGCAACTTCTGAAATTTTTTCAGATTTTACTAAATGTGAAATCATCTTGTCTGCCAATATGGTATTACGCAAAATTGTATCAATAACCATTTTTGCAAAATGGTCTGCTTTCTTTCTATAATCTACAACCCAGTTTGGATCACCGAATTTTTCAATTGGAAAAACTTGATAAATAATATCTACTACTTCACCTGAAACAATTTCTACTGTAACTGATAATTCTACTTCTTCGTATCCTTTAGCATCCGGATCTTTCATGTTTTGTTCCATCCAACGATATGTTGCGTAAATTCTATCAGCATACATGTCCATCTCAAATGTTTTTTTGAGACCATCATGGACAGATTGTAATTCCTTTAATTCTTCAAGTTTAATTGGTAATCTGTATAATCCAAGTTTGTATCCATGTAATGGATAGACACCACGTTTTGCAGTTTTAGCCTCCATTGACCAAACTCGATCTTTTAGAAGTAAGGACATCTGTTTTTTTTAGTTCAAATTAAGTTAAAAACGTTTGTCAGTCACCATCATCAGGACATGTGAGTTCACGCAGTTTAGTGTATTTTTCCTCCAAAGCCTCGGCATGTATTACCACTTGAGATAATTCAAAGGAATCTTTTGAAAAATACCAACGAATAACAACCCAATGCCCAATACCATCCATATCATGGATCATTCCCTTATCTGCTTGAACATTTAGTGTTTCATCAAGGGATGTCTCTTTAATTTCAAGACCTCGTTTTGTGTTGTCTTCTAAAATTAAATCAGTCTTGCCATCTTTGATAAAATAAAATGAGCCTTTCTGTAGTACGGGTAAATCTAAAAGCAATTTATTTTTCCACAGGATTGCCTATCATGTTTCCCCATTCAGTCCAGGAACCATCATAGTTTCGAACCCTAGGATATCCCAGTAAATATTTTAGGACAAACCAGCTATGTGAAGATCTTTCACCAATTCTACAATAACAGATTACATCTTTATCAGGAGTGACACCTTTTGGTTCATAATTTTGTTTTAATTCATCAACTGTTTTGAAAGTACCATCAGCATCATTAACTGCAGTAGCCCATGGAATATTATTTGCATCAGGAATATGTCCACCTCTTTGTGCATGCTCCATTGGGTACTCAGGTGGTGCGGTGATCTGACCAGTAAATTCTGCAGGAGATCTTACATCAACTAATACAGAATCTTCTTTTCCTAATGAACGACTTACATCAAACAAGTAAGCTCTTAATCCCTCATCAGGTGGTTGTGCAATATAATTTACAGATGAAAATTGCGGTTCATCAGTGGTGTAATCTTTACTTTCTAATTCCCATTTTTTTCTACCACCATTCATTATCTTTAGATTTTCATGTCCATAGATTTTAAAAACCCAAAAAACAAATGCTGCAAACCAATTGTTAAAGTCACCATAAAGAATGACTTCGGTATCTGCAGTAATTCCATTTTTAATCATTAATGCTTCAAATTCTTTTTTTGAAATAATATCTCGAGTTACTGGATCATTGATGTCACGTTTCCACCAAATCAAACTAGCACCTTTAATGTGGCCTTTTTGATATCCATTTACAGGATCATAATCAACTTCTACTAATTTTCTATTTTCGTTTGGAGGATTTTGTGATATCCATTCAGTATCTACTAAAACTTCAGGATGTGCGTAACTCATTATTTGTACAAATTTTCTGGCATACTTAATTGTTTTTCCCAGTATCATTAAAAATATCATTTTTATGTAAAAAGAATTCAGAAGAGCTACTTGAAACTACAAAAAGTTGCAGTGGTAAGTAAAGTAGGATCTAAAGAATCAGAAAAAGCTGTTAAAGATGTTGCAAAAAAACTATTAGCAAAAAAATCTACAGTGTACACAATTACATCAAGTGATATAGAGGGTACAAAAAAAATTGAAACCCTAGAAGAATTAAAAAAAATTAAACTGGATCTGGTAATTTCACTAGGCGGGGATGGAACAACACTTCGAGTTTTTAGGAATTTAGATAACGAAGTACCAATTTTGACGATAAATGTAGGCGGGAATAGAGGAATTTTATCTGAAATTACAATTGATGGGATTGACAATGCAATTGACCAAATTTTAAAAGGTAAATTTTTCTTAGATAAAAGAATTAGAGTGGTTGCATCTTGTGGAGGAAAAGAATTTCCACCAGCACTAAATGAAATTTATATCAGTAGAACAAATTTGACTAGAACTTCTGAGATCAATATTAAATTCCAAAACGATACAATAAAACAAAAAATGGATGGAGTAATTGTTGCAACACCTAGCGGTTCAACTGGACATTCATTTTCATTAGGTGGTCCAATTTTACATGAGAGTTTAGATGTTCTAATTATTACTCCAGTAGCCCCAGTGTACAGATTAGAATCAATAGTAGTTCCAGATGAAAAAATTGAAATCACAAGTTCGCATGATTGCAATATTGTAATGGATGCACAAGTTGTAAAATCTGCAGGGTACGGGGAACCAATTATTATTAAAAAATACAAAAAACCAGCAGTCTTTATTAGATTAAAAAAACGAGGACTGCGACAATTGAGTAAACTTGGATTTTAAAATTTTAGATGCTAGTGCATTTTATGCAGGAGTGCCATTTAGATCATCAGATATCTGGTACACCACATCACTAGTATTTGATGAAATAAAACACATAAAGAAAAATCATGACGCATTGGGAATACTACTTGAAACACATAGATTAAAAATTCGTGAACCAGACAAAAAGGGAATTAATGAAGCTACACAAGCAGCAAAAAAGACAGGAGATTACCCACAACTATCAAAACAAGACATCTCAATTCTTGCATTGTGTATTGAAAATGAAGGGGAGATAGTTACAGATGATTTTGCAATATCAAATGTTGCAAAAAATTTAGGGCTAACCATAACACCAATTATGACTAGTGGAATCAAAGATGTAGGAAGGTGGATTCATTATTGTCCTGGTTGTAAAACTAGTCATCCTAATGGTGTTGAATGTCCAATTTGTGCAACTCCACTAAAAAGAAAATTAATCAAAGATTGATTGAATTATCCCCATTAATCATGTAATGTTTTTTGATTTGTTTTTTTAAGAAGTTTGTTTTTAGTCTCTAGTACTTTTTTTATTTTCTTTGCTCGTGCTTCACCCAAACCTTCAACCTTTGATAGCTCTGATGTTGTTGCAGTAAAAACTCTCAGAGGTGTTCCAAATTTTTCAAGCATTCGTACTGCAAATTTTTCTCCAACACCAGGTAAGCTGCACAATGTTGTGAGTTGTTGTTTTTCTAAATCAGATGATTTTTTTATTTTTTTCAGAAATGGTCCTTTAGGAATATCTTTTCTAGAGCACATTGAGACTAGTAATTTTGCAGTATGAGCTGCACTAGGTGTTGGAATTACTGGAATTTTAAAATCAATTACAACAGTTGAGAGAGCACCATAAAAAATTAGAGGGTTGTCAGTAATTTCTTCAATCTCATCTACATTTCCCTCCATCAGAATAATTGGATGCTCAAAATTTTCCTTAAGTCTTGAGCATTGATCAAATAGTCTTCCATCAAAAACTGAAGCCAACAAATCACGAATACTTTTTCGCTCAATTACTGTTTCAGGGGCTACAATATAATCTCCAATTGGTAAAGTTTTCATCTCAACATTGAGTCCAACAGATTTTAAAAGATTAGGGATTCCACTTTTTTGTTCTCTATCATCTACAATTATTCTGAGATTTTCTAATTTCACAATTGTTCATGTAAAGAATTGTTAATATCTTGTATGAAATTTAGAGTAGAGATTATTTTCTAGGATTGTCTTCTGCAGGAGGTGCTGCTCCAGGAGGTGCATTGCCACCTTTCATCATTTCAGTAATTTTTGCTTCTTGTTCTTTGAGTGATTCTTTAACACGTATTTCTTGTTTACCTAAAACAGTTGAGCGGGTTTTTGCTAATTCGATTTTCTCTTCCAACTCATCAATTGATTCTTTTTTTGTTGATTTTATCAAAACAGTGCCTGCTTGTTTAAACACAGCATCATTATCACCAATTTTCTTTAATTCATCAAGGGCTTTTGTTGTTTCAGCCTTTTCAATCTCCAAATGCTGTTTTTGAGTCATAATTGATTGAAGGTTCTGTTGTGATTGTTGTAGTTTCATTATTTGTTCTTGAAGCCATGGTGGCATTTGTGGTGATGACATTGTTTCTCAAAAATTGTTTTTCATTATATCTTTACCGATGTATACCAAAATTGTGTTAAATTACACTCAAAATCAAGGGATGATATAGAATATTATGAGTTTAAGAGTGATTTTGATAATTTTAAAAAGTTATTCTAGATTCATAGAACATACTTTAAGTTTATAGCATCAATTTCAAAAAATTTTCAACATGAGTAAACGAATTACAATAATACTTGATGAGGATCTGGATAAAAAACTCAGATTGCTACAAGCAAAATACATTTCATCAAAAAAGGTTTCATGTAGTTATTCCAAAATAGTAAATGATACATTACGTAAAGGCGTTAAATAGTATTTTTAGTCAAATATTTTTTAATAATTAACAATTAGTTTAAAATCATTACATACACTAATTAATTATACTAATTTATTATATGATGATAGTGTGAAAATGATAAAATGTAATACTTGTATGCAATTACTAGAACCTGAAAATGTTGAAATGCATGTTATGAATCATCATTTTAGTGAAATAGAAATGCAAACAATCTCTAAAAAAAATCATCTCAAAATCATTCATCCATTCAAAAACATGTCAAAATTGTATCAAACAAAGGAACAAGTATACAAATAATTAATTATTCACCAAAAATTGAATTTTTTAATCATTATTCATCTAAAAAGAAACTCATCAAAATGCAAGAGTCAGCAAAACTTGTTTGTAATACTTGTAAAAAAGAAATGGACTCAGATATATGCCGAATTTTAATTACACGCAATAAAGATAATTGTCCACAATTTTTTTCATTTCACTTTTTTTCACCATGTTGGAATTTTAAGAATTTTTGTCAAAAATATCCCAATCTAATTTTAGATAAAACAGTGTTTAGTATTTCAAAAAATATGTCAATATCTGAAAATGGCATTAAAGATTTACAGAATAATTTATCTTTTTGGGATTGATTTGATATGGATAATTGTGCCTAGATTAAATTAAGATTCACACAATTTCATTAAAATATGGTTCTTAAGGAAATTCAAAGACTTTTGATGCAATGAGAATTTCAGTGATAACTATTAGCGGAATTCCAAAAACTAGTACAGTGCGGACTAGACCTAATTTTTTTTCTGGTTGCGGTTTTTTGATTTGATTCAACTAGATTTCTAATGATTCATTAAAAATTATTAGAAGTTTGTTGTGTTAATTAGAACACACAGAGTATAAAATTGGAAAAAACTTACCAGATGGTTTTATTTCTAGATTATTGCTTTACGGACTCTATTGTATCATGACTTGCTTGAATAAGTCGAAGTGTTGAATTTAGATTTGCCCTCAAATGTGCCAAATGATTTGATTCAACAGAGATGGTAAGTTTCTCATTAAATTTTATTTCAGTATTTACAGGATTTTCGGGATAAAACTTGTTGTCAGTATTTACAGAATCAAAAATTGCTTTAGTCTTATCTTGTGCATCAACTGTAATGTCTGCACTAAAGTTTAATGTCATATGCAGTTCCAGCTACTTTATAGCTGCATTTTTTGCAAGACCAAATTCCAACAGCATCACGTCCAAATGATTTTGAACCACATTCAGGACATGCTCTTTTTTCTTTTAGTTGAAAATGAATTTTTGTATATTGTTTTCTTAGTTTAATTCCATATCGAGCACCTAATCCCTTTAGTGCTTTTTTTGCTTTAGCCATTTTACTGAACTCCTTCTTGTGCTGCTTTTAATTTTTCTCTAATTTGTTTACCGACTCTAATTGAAGTTTCACCACATTGAACCATTTCATCCAAAGTAAATCCATCAGAGCCACCTTTTTGTAAAGCACAAATATTTCCATCAGAGTCTGTAGTAATTGTAACCCTAGCACTCATACTAGCCCATTCATCACCATTAGGATCAACTACAATGTGATTTCCAATTTTTGCCATTGTTATAGATACTGGAATTGTAGATACAGGTAATGCAGTTGGATCACCTTCAACAAGTGCTGGTTTTTCATCTACCCAATTCCATGTTGGGGTTTTAGATGTAAGTAATGCAACAGTTGCAGCATAAGAGCATGCATCAAAGAGATTTCCATCATAATCAATTACTACATTATCTGCAAAAACACCAATTACTGATTTGTCTTTTTTAATTACTAATTCAGATACATCTATCATGTGACTTTCTCTGATTCCTCTATCAACAACTCTTGCTAATTCAATAACATGTGGTTGTGGAGGTCCTGTCTCTACAGTAGGATGAGATAATGGTAATAGTTCAGCAGTACAAATGAAAAGACCTCTATCTCCAGTATCAGGGAATGGTCTATCTGGTTGAATTTTAACTCCACAGATTACTTCGGTATCACCGAGTCTAACTCTTGCAGAACCATTAGCTTTTGGAATTGCATTTGCTTCAATGACTAATTCTCGTACTTCATCAAATGCTCTACCATCAATTCTTTTTCCTTGTTCTAATAATTCAAGAATTTGTGTTCTCTTTAGTTCATCTAAAACAGTTTTTGATGCCAATTAATTAATCTCCTTTCTTTCCAAAGTATTTGTCATTGAGTGCTTGCTTTTGAATTTCATAAACTAGTTTGCATCCCTCGACTCCAACTGTAACACATTTCTTGTATTCTTCTGAAGTCAAAACACCATCTAATTGTAGTAAGGTAATTTTTTTAAGATTTGGCATGTAACCTACTGGCATATCTGCTTGGCCTGCTTGGTCTTCTTCATTGTTAACATCAAGAATTATTGTATCTGCAACTTTGCCTGAAGCAATTGCTGCAACCATATCTCGCATTGGAATTCCAGCATCTGCTAGTGCAACTGATGCTGCAGAAAGAGCAGCACAACGAGTACCGCCGTCTGCTTGTAATACTTCAATAAATACATCAACTGCAGTTCTTGGGAATTTCTCCAACATTACTGCAGGTTCTAAAGCTTCTTTGATTACTTTGGATATTTCAATTTCTCTTCTTGATGGTGCAGGATTTTTTCGCTCACCAACTGAAAATGGTTCCATATGATATCTAACTCGTAAAATTCCAGTATCAGTATTTGACATGTGTTTTGGATGAACATCACGTGGACCAAAAACTCCAACTAGGATTTTGTTATCGCCAAATTCAATGTATGCGGAACCATCAGCATTTTTTAGTCCACCGGCTCTAATCATGATTTTTCGTGGTTCGTCAATTTTACGACCATCACAACGAATACCATTCTCGTCCAATAGGACCATTGTTGCGTCTCTTCCGCCCATTATGATTCACTCTTTTTATCTAACATTTCTTTCACTTGATCAGTCAAATTAGCAACATGTGCTTTTTCATTAACCATTTCAATGGCTATTTTTGCCTTTAATAATCCCTCGGGAGTATCACAGGAAACTACAACCCATCCGTTTTGTCCAATTGTTACTGCAGCATTAGTTGCCTGCTCTATCATCTGAATCATACTACCTTTTTTTCCAATTAGTCGTGGAACCTTACTTGGAGATATTGCAATTAGTATTCCTGAATCAATTTTACCCAAATCTCTATCAGAAATGGTAACTAGTGGATCTCTGGTTCTATCAAAATTAGCAATTCTTGCAGCAACTAGATCCCCAGTCTTTAATTTGGTTGCTAGTTCATCTGCATGTGCTGAGAAATCTCGTCCAAACACGTCTTGTGCAGGCAAAAATCCCACATAGCAGGAATTAATGTCTAATTCCCAAGATAGTGATGTATGAGAATTGACTTTGGCAATCACCAAGTCATCAATTTTTGGAATGTATTTTCCAGTTAATGGTATTACTTTAACAGAATCATCATAAATTTCAGAAATTCCAACAGCTGTGGCGATAATTTTTTCGCCTACAAGCATTACATTTTGTTCAGGTCGAAATGGTCCAGTTGTAATTACATCGCCAGGAATAACGTATTTTCTCTTATCTACCATTACTTCATAACCTCAACTGAAGCAGAGCCCTTGGTTATTGAACCTAATCTGTCGATCACGTTTGGCCTTGCTGCAGCGGGTATTTCAAGTATTGCTTTTAGAGAACCATTATTTTGCCATTCCTCTTTTTTTAGAGTTCCTACTGATTTTAAAACCGCGTAGGATTGAGATGCATATTGTGCAGGAATTATTATTTCCAATTCCATGTTCTCGGATTTTAGTGCAATTATTGAACGAAGTTTTTCAACAATTTCTTTTACTTGTTCATCCACACTTTTTTGTGGATCAACTGAAACTCGGCCATCCTTCATTGCTAGCTCAACGCGTATTGGAGGATGAGGTAAGTGAGTTCTTGGATCAACGTAGGTCTTTACAATAAACTCTACAATTTGTTTTTTCTTATCATCAATCATTTTTCGTCTTTGGTCAGTTGTTAAATTGAGATCACCTTTTTGCATGATAATTTTTGCAATCTCAGTCAAGTCTTCAGTCTTGAAGGCTTTGAGTAATTTTTCAGCAGATGGTTTTGTACCCTTTCCAGAATCAGTGTAAATTTCATCAGATACCAAAATTGCTGAGATGTCTTTTCTCTTGCCCATCTTGTATTCCAAGGCCGGATCAGGCTTTACCAAAATTTCAAATTTTTCGCCTTCAAAAGAAAATTTGGCTACTGTAACATCAACCATATCTAACATTTATGGGATAATTTGGTATTTATCTATACATAAAACCAGCTAGATATTTATGGGGACTTTGAAGATTTTGTTCAAGATTTGTCATCCTTAGATATTATTAGCCAAAATGATAAAAAAATGTCTGTAAAACTAAAAGGCGTTACATTGCAATATGCCAATGCCCTAAGACGTGTATGTCTTAATGGAGTTCCAGTTTTTGCAATTGATACAGTAGATATAATTCATAATTCCTCAGTACTAGCAGATGAGGGAATAGCACACAGACTAGGACTAATTCCAATTACAACTGACTTGTCAAGATTTAACGAACCATCAAAATGTGATTGTCACAGTGAAACAGGTTGCACAAACTGTAAAGTAATGATGGTTTTAGATGCAGGTGAATCAAATGAAACTAGAACCATATATTCAAGCGATCTAGCATCAGAAGATGAGTCAATTAAACCAGTTTCAGGTAAAATTCCAATTGTTCAACTAGCACCAGGTCAAAGTATCAAGATGGAGTGCTATGCAAGACTAGGACGTGGAACAGATCATGCAAAATGGAATTCATCAAACATTGCAACTCTAACAGATACGGACAAAGAAGGAGAAAGTACACTTACAGTAGAATCAACTGGTGCACTAAAACCAGAACAAATTATTCTCTCAGGAATTGATGAGGTCAATACCAAATTAATTGACTTTAAAGAAATGATTAATCAAATTAAAGATTAATTCAAGCATACACATTATATTTGGGTTTTAAATCGGATTATTCACATGACTAGTCAAGTCGTTATACGTATGGCAAAAGAACTGAAAAGTGCATCAACTAAAAATGATGCTCCAATTTGGGCAAAACTAGCAGAATATGCCCTAAAACCATCAATTGCAAGACGAGACATCAACTTGAATAGAATTGCACAATTAACTAAAGAAAACGATACAGTAGTCTTTCCAGGTAAAGTTCTCGGAACTGGTGATGTTGGTCATAAAATTACATTATACTCTTTCTCAATTTCTGATTCTGCAGCAGGTAAAATTTTAGAAAAAGGTGGAAAACTAATCAGTCATACAAAACTAATTGAGCAAAACCCAACAGGTAAAGGAGTAGTATTCCTTGGCTAATGGAAGAATTAACAAATCCATTCGAACATCTAAACAAGAGACAGTAGTCAGAACAGATAGACCAATTGTAGTTGATGCAACAAACCATATCGCAGGAAGATTATCCTCACACGTTGCAAAATTGTTAATTCAGGGAAATAGAGTTACACTAGTAAATTGTGAAAAAATTATGTACAGTGGAACTAGAGATAACCTCATCAATGAATACAAAGCATTTTTAGAAATTAACAGTATTATTCATCCAAAACACGGACCAGTCCATTACAGAAGACCAGATACAATCATTTCAAAAATGATTAGAGGTATGTTACCTTTTGAAGGAAAACCATCAGGTATTGCAGCATTCAAAAGACTTAGAGCATACATTGGATCACCAAAAGAATTAAAATCACTTGAAAAAATTCAATTCGAGAAAGCATTGATTAGAAAACCATCATCAAACTATACTACAATGGCTGCATTATGCAGAGTGATAGGATGGACTGAATGACAACTCCAAAAACTGAAATTTATTTTGCAACTAGAAAAAGAGCTAGTGCACATATTTACATTACAAAAGGTAAAGGCAAAATTAGAATCAACAACGTTCCAGTTGAAATGATTCCACAAGAAACTGCACGTGAAGTAATTCTAGCACCAATAGAAATTTCAGGGGATTTAAGAGAGAAAATTGATATTTCTGTTAGAGTTAGAGGTGGAGGTTTTATGGGACAAGCCAGTGCAATTGCAACTGGAATCTCAAGAGCACTTACGGGGTGGACTAAATCCAAGAAAGAACCAAAAGACCATCCATTCCCAAAATCTACTAGAGATGATCTCAGAAAACGAATTACTGATTTTGATAAATATCTAATCAGTGGCGATGCCAGACAAAAAGAACCAAAGAAATTTGGCGGACCTGGTGCAAGAAGAAGAAAGCAGAAATCATACCGTTAGACTGTGAAGGCCATAATTTTAGCAGGCGGTAAAGGAACTAGAGGTAAACCATACACTGAATTCTTTCCCAAAGCAATGTCGCCAATTGATGACAAGCCATTAATTGATTATGTAGTAAAATATCTAAAATCATTTAATTTCATAAAAGAGATCATCATAGTTTCTGATTTTAATGGGTTGGGAGGGCAAATCAAGAATTATTTTGGAAATCAAAAAAATATTTCATTTGTTCAAGATTCACAAAGTGGTACAGGCGGTGATTTACTTCACATTGAGAAAAATCTCAAAGGAGAATCAGAATTTTTGTTGTGGTTTGTAGATAATCTGTGTGCAGTTGATATCAAAAAAATGAGGGCTATTTTCAAAGAAAAGAAAAGCTCTGCAACTATAGCAACTAGAACAAAAAGAAAAGAGGAAACAGGATTTGCAATAGTTGAGAATGGAATTATCAAAGAATTCAAAGAAAAACCAATAATGAAATTACAACTATCTGAATGCCTCGGGATTTACATGTTAGGACCAGACATCATTAAAAGAATAAAGAAATTAAAGAAAAAAGAAATAAACTTGTCATTTGATATTTTGCAGCAATTATCTAAAGAGGGAAAAATTAGTGCCTTTGATGTAGGTGATTCAGAATGGATTGATGCAGAATCCCCAATGGTATTAGAGAGAAATCAAAAAACAGTAAAAAAGATCATAAAACAGATGGGATTGTAGAGTTTTTCTCAAATTCTGTAATTTTATCTTCTAATTGAAAAGTTTGAGCAATATCATCAAGACCCTCTAAGAGAATTTTTTTCTTGTGAGAATTAATTTCAAAAGGAATTTCTTTAGAATCAGTTTTGATAATTTGTTTTTCCAAATCTACATGAATTGGTATAGTTTCTTGCTGAAGGGATTCAACAATCTTTTGATCTAAAGAGATTGGGAGTAATCCATTTTTGAAACAATTACTAAAGAAAATATCAGCAAAGGATGGTGCAATTACTACAGAAAATCCATAGTCTTGCAAGGCCCATACTGCATGCTCTCTACTTGAGCCACACCCAAAGTTATCGCCTGTAATCAAAATTTTTGAGCCTTGATATTTTGAATCATTTAATATAAAATCAGTTTTTGGATTCTCGTTTTCATCAAATCTCCAATTAAAAAATAGAAACTTTCCAAATCCTGATTTTTGAACTAATTTTAAAAATTGTTTTGGAACTATCTGATCAGTATCAATATTTACCATATCAAGTGGGGTCACTATACTTGCTACATTATGAAATGGCTCCATCTTAATTCAACTCCAACTCTCGAACATCAACAAAGTGACCATTAATTGCAGCAGCTGCAGCCATCACAGGACTAACTAGATGAGTTCGTCCCCCATTTCCCTGACGTCCCTCAAAATTTCTATTTGATGTACTAGCACATCGCTCACCAGGAGATAAAATATCAGGATTCATTCCAAGACACATACTGCATCCAGCTTCTCTCCATTCAAAATTAGCATCAATGAAAATTTTATCAAGACCCAATTCTTCTGCTTGTTTTTTTACCATTTGAGAACCAGGAACTATCATGGCCCGAACTTCAGATGATACTTTATTCCCTTGAACTACTTTTGATGCTTCAATGAGATCTTCTAGTCGGGCATTAGTGCATGAACCAATAAAGACTCTATTAATTTTGATATCCATAATTGATGTTCCAGATTTCAAATCCATATACTCTAATGCTTTTTCTGCACCCTTTTTTTGATTGGCATCACCTTTAGAATATTCATCAGGGGATGGAACTGATTCAGTGACATCACAAGTCATTCCAGGATTAGTTCCCCAACTCACTTGTGGCGCAATATCATCAATGTGTAAAGTAAATTCTTTTTCAAACTTTGCATCACTATCTGTGTGAAGTGTATCCCTCCAAGTATCAACTAGAGATTCATAATTTTTTGGAGTAAACTCTCTACCTCGAAGATAATCAAATGTTTTCTCATCTGGGGCAACCAATCCAGCACGAGCTCCTGCCTCAATTGACATGTTGCAAATAGTCATTCTCTGCTCCATGGATAAATCAGTAATCCCTTCTCCACGATATTCAATGACAGTTCCATTTCCACCATCAGTCCCAATATTTTTGATAATAGATAGAACGATATCTTTGGCAGTTACTGCATGAGGATTTTTTCTTTTTCCCTCAACTCTAATCTCAAATGGTTTTGGTTTTTCTAGCCACATGGTTTGAGATGCCAAAACATGCTCAACATCACTAGTCCCAATACCCAAAGCCAATGCACCAAATGCTCCATGAGTAGATGTGTGACTATCACCGCAAACAATAGTTGTTCCAGGTAAAGTAATTCCTAACTGAGGACCAATCACATGAACTATTCCCTGGTTAGGACTATCCATGCCAAATAGAGTGATTCCAAAATCTTTACAATTTTTTTCCAAAGTTTTGATTTGGATTGATGATGTTTGATCTAAGATTGGAAGTGAGCGGTCAGTTGTTGGAACGTTATGATCCATTGTAGCAATAGTTAGATCAGGCCGTCTTACTTTACGATTATTCATACGCAATCCATCAAAAGCTTGTGGAGATGTTACTTCGTGAATTAGATGTCTATCAATGTAAATTAATGATGGTTCATTTTGTTTTTCTTCAACAATATGAGAATCCCAGATTTTTTCAAAAAGAGTTTGTCCCATGTTAATCCAAGTCTGGCTTGTATTTGAAAAGACCACCTGCAGCAATTATCTTTCCAATAATTTCTGAGAATGGTTTCATTTTGTATGTTTGATTTTTTGTGTTATTTTTAATCTCATTTGCTGAAACATCAATTTCTATTTCATCACCTTCAGCAATTCCATCATATGCATCCTGATCAATCTCAATTGGTAACAAAAATGCGCCATCAACTGCATTTCTATAAAAAATTCGGGCAAAAGATAATGCCAAAACAGCTTTTATCCCACAATGAGATAAGGCAATAGGTGCATGTTCTCTACTCGAACCACATCCAAAATTTTTTCCAGACAAAATAAAATCACCTTCCTTTACTTTGGAATGAAAATCAGGATCTAATCCCTCCATTGCATGAGTTGCAAGTTCTGCATAATCGTGAATTTTTAGATATTGACCAGGGATAATTACATCAGTATCAATATTGTCTCGAGCATATTTTATGATGTTTCCTTTCATTACAAGTCCCTCGGGTCAGTAATTTTTCCAGTAACAGCTGATGCGGCTGCAACCATTGGGGATGAAAGATAGGTTTGTGATTCAATGTGACCCATTCTACCTGGGAAATTTCTATTAGTTGTACTAATGCAGATTTCGTCTTTTGCCAAAACTCCCATGTGTGCACCACAACAGGCACCACATGTAGGTGGTCCAACTGTTGCACCAGCATCTAGGAAAATTTTCAATAAACCATTCTCCATGGCTTTCTGATAAATTGAAATTGCTGCAGGTAAAATTTCAGTTCTAATCTTTACTTTTCGTCCCTTTAGAATTTTAGCTGCTGCCTCTAAATCCTCATATTTTGCACCAGTGCATGAGCCGATATAGGATTTATCTAATTCAACATTTGGTGCTTCTCGAACTATAGTAATATTATCAGGAGAAAATGGTTTTGCCACAATTGGTTCCATCTCTGAACATTCATACTCAAATATTTTGGCATACTCTGAATCAGCATCTCCTTTAATCATTTGTACATTAGTTGCTCCTCTACTTGAAAGATAATCAACTACTTTTTGATCTGGTTCAACTATACCATTCTTGGCACCAGCCTCTGTAGTCATGTTACATAATGTCAATCTACTCTCAACTGACATCGCATCAATACCACTTCCTCCAAACTGCATGGTCCTATATGCACCACCATCATTTCCAATATCACCAATAATTTTTAGAATCACATCTTTGGCCATTACATGGTCGGGTAATTTTCCATTTATCTTAAAGTAAATCGTTTCAGGAACCTTGAACCAAATTCGTCCATTTAACAATACGTATGCAATATCAGTATGTCCTAATCCACATGCAAATGCACCTAATGCTCCTGTAGTGTTTGTATGAGAATCACCACCAACATAAACATCACCGGGCATCACCAATGCTTCTTCATGAGATAGAGTATGGCAAATTCCGTATTGACCCATCCCATACTTGAAGTGTTTTTCAATTCCATATTTTTTTGTGAATTTTGATAATTTTACAATATTTTCAGCTGATATTTTCTCTGCTGAAGGAACAAAATGATCTTCAGCTACCCAAACTTTGGTAGGATCCCATAACTTGTCAACTGAAATTCCTTGTTTTTTTAATTTATCAAATACTTTGATTACACCAGGGCCGGATACATCATGCATCATTACCTTGTCAACATTTGCAAAGATTACATCATCAGGGGAAACAGATGATTTTCCAGATGCACGTGCGAGAATCTTCTCAACAATATTCATAATCAAAAAAGCTATTCCTATAGATTAAAAGCTTTACAGAACAATAAAAAAGAAAAACAATTCTCAGAATACTATGTCATTAACTGTTTTACCGCTCCTATCAAAGAGAATGGAGGGAGAATTTGATGTTTTTAAGATATTATTTGAGACATTAGAAAAAAACAATGAAAAATTACAGGAAGGAGATGTGATTGTGATATCTACAAAATTCATATCAAACTCACAGGGCAGAATCATGGATTTGCCCAGTGTAAAGCCATCAGAAATGGGTAAAGAGATTTCAGAAACATATCAGCTAAAACCGCAAATTGCAGAAATTATCATCAGAGAATCAGATAAAATTTTTGGAGGGATTGGAGGATTTGTAATTACATCATCAGATAATATTATGGCACCAAATGCAGGAATTGACAAATCAAATGCAAAAAAAGATAAAATAATTTTGTATCCTACAAATCCATATCTTGTTGCAGAACAGCTTCGCAGAAAAATTTTCTTAAAGATGCTAATTCACGTAGGAATTATTCTAGTAGATAGCAGGTTAATGCCTGCAAGAATTGGAACATCAGGTGTGGCAATTGCATGTGCAGGAATTGAACCAGTATTAGATATGAGATCAAAAAAAGATCTTGATGGCAATCCACTAAAAGTGACATTTCAGGCAGTTGTGGATAATCTTGCAACAATTGCTAATCACAAAATGGGGGAGGGTGCAGAATCAAAACCATTTTCAATAGTTAGAGATTCTGGTGCAAAACTGACTGATAGAAAAATCAGTCCATCAGAGATGGCAATATCTCCAGATCAATGTGTATACGTTAGAGGATTATCAAGTCCACCAAATACTACGAAGTAAAACTGGTTTTGCTTTAAATATAGGAATTCAGTGAAAAAAAAATATGGAGTACGTCACCAAATATCCAAAAACTATTTCATTTCTTGATGGGTTAAAACACAAAATCGATGTTGATAGTAAAAACGGGGTAGAGCAACTCCACATTGTTGTAAAGAAAAGTTTTGATGAATTAATGAAAATGTTTGCAGAAGAGGGATTCACTAAAGTAAAATTTGAACACAAACAACCAGACCAAATCGGAAGCGGGATAAATCTGAAATTAAGAAAACCATGGGAGATGCATATTAGAATGGTTGATTTGAAAAAGGGATTAATTGGAATTCATGCAGAAGTCGAAGTCTCAAGAGATTATTTACAGCATCTTTTCTCTCAAAGAACTCCAGTAGTTTATGAGGTTGAAGAAATTCTAAAAAAATATCATGTAGAGTATAATGTTTGGCACAATAAATTAAAACAAAACGTTACAGAGATTTTAGATAATTACAAAGTCAAATTAGCAACACCTGGAATTCCAGTAATTGCATGGAAACCAATGTTATATGTGATTGTAACTATAGTGTTTCTTTATGGCTGGAAATTTTTTGATACTATCTATTAGACTAAACACCAAGTGTTTCAGCTTTTGTCAAATCCAAAAATACCTTATCACCAACTGAAAGACCCATGTCTTTGTATTCATGCATCTCAAGTTTTAATTGAGTAACAGAACCTTGTGCACCCATTCCTCCCATTCCACCCATCATCTTGTTTAGATCCTTCATCATATCATTCATGTTTGAGAATCCCATAACTTTTGGTGTCCCAAATGCTGGTTGTGGACTAGTAGTTCCCTCTTTTAGATCTTTTATTGAGGATAATGAAATTACGACATATGGTGCCCCATCAGGTGCAGAATCGATACTTTTTACCACATATTCTTTCTTCATATTGAAGGTAGAAACTATAGCAATATAATTTTAAGGTGAATTTGTCATAAATTGGCTCTAGATTGAAGATTTAATTACAATTTTTGAGATTTAGAGTCAATGTCTGAAACTATCAAGGCCACATTGCAATATTATGGAATTTCACCATGGGAGATTGAGGTACTGTATGAATTTCTAAACTCACACTTTACAGTTATTCAAGATGAGATTGAATCAAATGATGAGAATTTTGTGAGCTACTTGGAACTAAAAATTCCACTTACATTTAATGAAGAATTTTTTCAGTGGTATGATTTTAAGCGTTGGGAAAAAGTCAAATCAGTTTTCAAGGAAATGAAGAGAAGGCGAGGAAATAGTAATGCATTAAAAATCAAAATCAATTTTTCGGGAATTCCAAAAATTATTTTCATCATAGATATTGTGGATAGACAGAAATTCAATAATGCAATTGAGAAAATTGATTCAGTGTTAGAATTATTACAATATCATCTAGATCCTCAAAAAACACCAACAGGGATTTCAGAGATTATCTACAAATTTGATGCAACATCAGTCAGATGGCGTCTAAATATAGCAACATCTGAAAATAAAAAATACGTTTTTAGAAATGAATCATGGGAAGAGGTTATTTGAGATCTTTTTGTAATGGTTCAAGTAATCCATGAAGTTCTTTGTATTTTGATTCGATAAAACTCAAAGCCTCATCAAGTTTCTTTGATTTTCCATACTTGTAACGAATTAGTTCACGATGATGCCAAAACGTTACATCATCACCTGCAGAGATTGTAGTAAAATAATCAGTTCCCTTCAAATTATCGGGAATTGTAACATCATGAGGAAATAGCATATCTACAATAAACCATTCATCACCATCAGGATAATCAGAACCAGTTTCAATATCAAAGAAAATATGCAACAAATCAGATTGCATGAGACCATCATCATTTATCGTAGGATGTTTTACAGGAGATTTTTTAAAATCAAGACCAACTAATTCTGGCTCAAAGAAACCCTTGAGGATGGATTTTCTAAAAATTTTATTAGCTTCAGGAATGTTCAAACGCAAAATAATATTCCATAAAACTTGCCTATAACTTTTAGTTTCTAAGAAAAAAATGCTATTTTTGGGCTCAAATCACATTTCTGTTTTGTCTAAAATAATCAAGCATACCAGTATATTCCATTTTTGCGTAGAAAATTAATGCCAATTTGGAATTGTAATAATTGCAATATGCCAATGACATTACTTAATAAAATTCCAAACATATCATGTCCAAATTGTGGTAAAAAGATGATTGAAATTTCAGATTAATTTCACAGCATTCATCCAGTAATTAGAAGATAGTATTCTAACAATCATAATTACTGGTATTACCTCTACGTGGAGTACATATTTTACAATCAGGTAGGCATTTATCTTCAGGGCAATAGCCGCAGAACTGTTTCTTTTTTGTTGAGTTATTCAACATTTTTCTATACGCATCCAAGTTACAAAAGGATTATCCCAGATTCTATACGCTGGAGGCTTGAACTGTTTTTTAATAATAGACTAAGATAAGAATAAAATATAGTTTAAAAAATAATTGAAATTTATATACACAGATAGATTGGTGAGAGCATGAAAGTTGTTGTAATTTCGGGTAGTCCAAGAAAAAATGGCAATACTCAGATTTTAATGAAATATGTTTATGAATATGCAAAATCAAAAAATGCAGATACAAAATTAATCAATTTGTCAGAGGGTCAAATTGAATGTTATAGAGGATATGAGGATGAATACAATGAAGCTACAAAGAATGCTGCAAATGACATTACAGAAGCTGATGTATGGTTAATTGGAACTCCAATTTACAATTCATTTTTTAGTTCAGCACTAAAAAATTTGTTTGAATATATCAATTATAAAAAAACAGAAGGTAAAGTAGCAGGAATGACAATTTTAGCTGCAGGACAAATTGGGTTTACTGATGTCCAAACTCTACTCACACAATTATTATCATACTTTAGAGTAATAACAAATCCAAAGGCTGTTTTTATAACTACAGATGACATTGCAGATAATGCAATTTCAAATGAAGATGCTAAAAATAGACTAAAAGCAATGGTTGATGAAACACTAGAATTAGCCTCAAAATTACAAAAATAGATTAGACTTCTAGTGAGTCTAAAATTTTTGAAATATCAGTATTAGAATAACCATTTTTAGAGATATTTTGTTTTGCTGGAGGATTATCCAAATAATTTGGAATGTGGTCTTGTATTCGAACTGTATATGGTGTAGTTATTTCATTTTTGTAAAATACACCAATTGGAATTTTGTTTCCCCACTCAAGTGACTTGATTAGTGCTTGAGATAGTTTCTCATTTACTTCAACTTCAGAATCATAATGGACTACTGGCTCAAATCCTTGCTCCTCTAGTTTGTAAATTCTTGAATGTCGTTTTTGGGCCTCATCCATCAAATCTGCCCCGGCATACCAATCTCTAGTGTTAAGATCATTGTATGTAGGACATGGTTGTAATACATCTAAAAATGATAATCCAGGATGCTTGACTGCTTGAATTATCAGAGATTTGAGATGTTTAATATCATAAGAATAACCACGGGCTACAAATGTAAAACCACTTGCAATTGCTAATCCAATTGGATTTACATTTGAGTTGGTATTTGGTGAAGGAAGAGATTTTGTTTTTTCTCCCAATCTCAAAGTAGGAGAAGCTTGTCCCTTGGTTAATCCATAAACACCATTATCAAAAATAATGTAAGTCATGTCTACATTTCGTCTACCTGCTGCAACAAAGTGACCTGCACCAATCCCTAAACCATCACCATCACCACCTGCAGCAATAATGGTCATCTCAGGATTTGCAATCTTTGCTCCTTGTGCAAATGTTAAAACTCGTCCATGCAATGTGTGGACACCATATGTGTTGATAAAGTGAGATGTCTTTCCAGAACAGCCAATTCCAGAAAATATTGCAGTCTTGTCTCTTTGTAATCCCATATCAGCTAATGCCATTTGAATAGCATTGACTATTCCAAAATCTCCACAACCAGGACACCAGTCATTATGGACATCTGTTTTAAATTCAGCTGGTTTAAGCGCCATGCATTAAAATCTCCCGTTTATCTGCTTTGTTTTGTACAATTCTTTTTAGTGAATCATACACTTCAGTACTAGTCATTGCACGTCCAGTGTATTTTAAGATAAAATAATCCACATCGCGTCCAACATTTTGTTTGAATAGTTTTGCTAATTGTCCTGACTGATTTGCCTCAACATCAATGATTGTTTTAGCATCTTTGAGTAATGATGTCACATAATCAGCTGGGAATGGATGCATCAATTTCATTTGAACTAATCCAATTGAGATTCCTTCTTTTTTTAGCATATCTATTGCATCAATGAGTGGTCCCATTGTAGAACCCCATGAAATAACAGTAAAATCCTCAATACCAAAAGAAACTGCTTGTTGTTCTTTTGGAATTCGCTCAAGAATTAAATCTAATCTTGACATTCTCTTATCCATCATTTTTACACGTAAAACTGGATCTTCTGTAATGTGTCCTCGCTCATCTGACTCATCTCCAGTAACCCAAAAGATTCCATTATCAATTCCCAATCTTGAACGTGGCGATATTCCATCATCAGTAAATTCAAATCTTCGGTATCCATCTTCAACTTTTTCTAATAGTTTACCTCTATCAATTGAAATCTTTTCTGGTTCAAATCGGGGACATGTAATTACAGAACTTGCATGAAATTTATCCATCATGTGAATTACTGGTACCTGAAAAGTATCAGCATAGTTAAAGCAATTTCCAGTATCATAGAAACTCTCCTCAATTTCTCCGGATGCATAAACAATTTTTGGAAAATCTCCAGCTCCAGCATACACTGAAAATAAAAGATCATCTTGTCCATGTCTTGTTGGAAGTCCAGTTGATGGGCCACTTCTTTGATAAGCAGTAATTACTATAGGCACTTCATTAATTCCTGCCCAGGCCAGCATCTCAGTCATTAGTGCAAATCCTGGTCCTGAGGTACAAGTGGCAGAACGTGTTCCAGTTAGAGCGCCTCCAATAGTCATTCCAATTGCACAAATTTCATCTTCTGTTTGGATAACTGCAGTAGACCCTGGTCTATCATCAATGATATCTAAAATCTCATTTGATTCAAGATATACGGATTCATCAGATGCTGGAGTAATTGGATAGTATGGTTGGAATCTACAACCAGCTGCCATTTTTCCTAATGCTGTTCCCTGAAATCCTTGAATCAAAAGAGTTCTAGGTTCTTTTTGTGTTCCAGGTAATGTGCAACCAAAGTTTTCAAATTTCACAGTAGCATAATTGTAAGAGTATGTTGCAGTTATTTGATTGATTTTTGCAATCTCTGGTTTCTTTGCAAAGATAGTCCCGATTGTTTTTTGTAAAGAATCAGGTGGCATTCTTACTAATCCTAAAGATAACGATACTCCAATTACATTAAACATTCTAATCAATCCTTTAAGGCGAGGATTTTCAGTTTCTTCAGATAAGGTTAGTAAAATAGATTTGAATGATACAGGGTAGAGTATAACACCTTTCTCTTTTGCGATCTCTAAAACACCTGCAATGGTAAATGGTTTATTTTTTGATTCTAATTCTTTGTGTAATCTTTCTTTGAAGGGTGCATCAAGAGTATGAACTGCATCTGTGGTTATCTTTTCAATATCTGAATCATAAATTATTCCGCCACCTGAAATTACTTCATCATAATGGCGAAAAATTGTTTCAGCATCAAAGGATGCCATTAAATTAACATCATTAACATTTGAATGAATTTTTTTATCAGCAATTCTTACTGTAAAATAGCTATGCTCACCTTTGATGTTTGAATAAAATTCTCGTTTTCCAAATACTTGATATCCCATTTCAGCGCAAACACGTGAGAAGATATTTGCACCAGACTCTACCCCACTTCCTTGTGGACCACCAATTAGCCATGTAAAATCAACTGTGCTCATGACATATCACCTTCATATTGAATAATAATAATCTGTTTTACCAAATTGATCAACCTCCAGTTGCTGCATCAAATAAGGCACATTTACAATCATCTCGCTCCCCACAGTAAGGACATACACAGCCACATTTTTCAATAGAATTTCCACATTCTACACAAATTGCAAATTCCTCTTCTTCTTCAACTTTTGAAGACATTAAAACTGGTTAGAAAGAAATCGTATAAATGGTTTAGCTGATTCTTAGAAATAATGCAAAAAAAAAGAGTGTTTCTTACCAGAACACTTCATGAGTTTGCATTAAAAGAGTTGAGGAAAAAATATCAGATAGAAATTCATTCAGGAAAAATTCCCATTCCCAAAAATATATTGAAAAATAAAATTAAAACAATTGATGGATTGATTTGTTTCCCATATGACAAAATTGATAAAAAAATGATGGACTTGGCAGCAAATCTCAAAGTGATTAGTACGTATAGCGTAGGTTTTGATCACATTGACATTAGTCATGCAATAAAGAAGAAAATTCGTGTAGGATATACACCTGAAGTGTTAACTGATGCAACTGCTGATTTGGCATTTACATTAATCCTAGATGTAATGCGAAGAGTTTCTGAAGGAGATAAAATTATTCGGAGTGGAAAATGGAGGCAAATTTACGGTGCATATGATTATGTCGGAATTGATCTTCAAGGAAAAACTTTGGGGATATTAGGAATGGGTAGAATAGGAAGCACACTTGCTAAAAGAGTAAAAGCATTTGATATGAAAATAATATATCACAGCAGAAAACGTGTTTCAAAATCTAAAGAAAAAGTACTTGGTATAAAATATGTCTCACAAGAAAAATTATTTATGCAAAGTGATATCATTTCAATTCACGTGCCCCACACAGAACAGACTGATGCACTATTTGATTCAAAAGTGTTCAAAAAAATGAAAAAATCAGCATTTCTAATTAATACTGCACGTGGAAAGATTATCAAAGAAAAAGATCTAGTTTCAGCACTAAAGAAAAAAACTATTGCAGGTGCAGGACTAGATGTGTTTGAATCAGAGCCCATAGGAAAAAATCATCCGTTAACAAAAATCCCAAATGTAGTATTAGCACCACACATTGGAAGTTCCACAAAGGAGACAAGAGAGCAGATGGCAAAAATTACTGTAAAGAATTTGAATTTAGGATTGAGTGGAAAAAAGCCAATTTATTCAGTGGGGTATTAGAGAATCATTGAATTTAGGCATAATTTTTCAAATAATTTCATGATATTTTTTATTGAAAAAACTCCAGTTTTTATAGATACAGTGTAAATAGTAGTAGATTGAAAAAATTCAAACATACGAATGAAGAATTAGAATTAGCTAAACTACAAACTGAAAAAGAAAAGAAGAAAAAAGCAGAATTAAATTAATATTTTCTCCTTGTCTTTTTCAGACAAGTTTTTTTTTAAAAATTAAATTTTTGAAGAATATTTTTGGTCTAGTGTATCATAGATTTTTTTTCTTTCAGGAATCAGTAACATGTTTTCATCATACATTTTTGTAAAAAATACGGCTAAAATACGAGTTTCATCTGAATCAAAAAATCTTACACTAAAACTAATTTTCTCGGGTTTTTGTTCCCGTACAAATTTGGCTGATTTTATCTTCTCTGAATCAATATGCATGTGTGCAGGACCATCATTATCACCAACTGTAATCCACTTTTCTTTTTGTTTTATGCTAAGAGGGCTTCTAATTTCACTGATTGCTGCCCCATTTTTTACAATAAACAAAATATGTTCAATTTTGACTAGATCAGATAATAATTCAAAAAACAATAATCATTCTAAAAATCTAAAATATTTCAATTTTTGGGTATTATTTTAGGTCAATTTGAATAAAATCATCAGCATCACCATGAGCACAGGCAGTTCCAACTGTTTTGACTAGTGAAAAATTAATCTTACCAGCATGAATTTTTCCCTCATTTTGAAGAAATTCAACCTTACCTGACACTATTTGTTTATGACGTCCACAAGTGACTCCAACCATGTATTCGTCTTTGTCATCTACAATTGATACGATAAACTCTGGTGGATTCACACATTGTTTTCCCTCTTTCATAACTGAACATCTATCAGGAAGCATATTGAAATTTCATTTGTTATTAGATATTAAGCTTGATTGAGGACACTATCAAAACTCCAGATGGACTCTATTGATTTTTGCTTGTAATCCAAATGTCCTTTTTCTTGAAGTTTTTGAACGATAAAGGCAGAATACGCAGGAGCACCAGTTGCTCCGGGGGAATTATAATTAATTATGTTAAAGGAATGTTCATTTTCAAGCTCCAGTACATCTGACAAGAATTTACCTTGAGGGGTAATTACTGGAGAGCGAATTCCAGAGGTTCCTTTCTTTGAGAAAAATTCTGGTTTGATTTTTGGAATAAACTTTTGGATGCGATTAATCATGGCAGTTTTTGAAATAGAACTTAGCCATTCTTTTGATATTAGTGATAAAAATTCAGAATCAAAAAGTAATTTTTTTGCATTACCAGATAGTACATCTTTGAATTTAGAAATTGATGTTCCAATGTCTCCAATGTATCCCTCATATGTTTCAGGACTTGGGACTGGAACTGCGTTAGGGCCAACTTCTGTTTTGCCATCTGCTTTTTTTATCCAGTGAGGATCAAGGAATGGATAACCTTTGAATTCTGCAACAGAATAGATAGTAGTCTTTACAAGATCACTATACTGAGGGTCTGCAACCCAATACTCACCTCTAAAATGAATATCAGAGTATTCTGTTGCCAGTCCAAACATTTGTGCAATATCTAATGAATTACCTCCTGCGCAATTTATCACAAAGTCAGCTGTAATATTTGCATCATCATCAAAAATTATTGTAGAGTCGTTTTGATTTTTTTTAATTTCTTTAACATTTTTTCCAAAAATAAAATTAGTTCCTAGGATATTTGATTCTTTTTTGATTTCATTTGTAAATGCACCATAATCAGTAGATACTTCTCTTTTAGAATAAATTGCTGAATGACATTGTACATTGGGTTCCATAAGTGAGACTTGTTTTGCATCTAAGAGTTCCAAGTCTTGTGATGGAATTCCATTTTCAGCACCCCAGTCCATATACTCCTCAAGACTTTTGTGTTGATTCTCATTAATTGCAATCTCTAGTACTCCAGTTTTTACCCATGGAACATTTGCTTTTTTTGCCAATGACTCCCACATGTTATATGAGATTAAAGCTGATTTTGCTAGAACCTTTTTTGTTTTAGGGTTTAGGTAAAAAGGAGAATGCACTACTGCAGTATTTCTACTGCTTGCATGCATTGCAACATTTGATTCCTTTTCAATCACACATAGATTCACATCATAAAGAGAGGAAAGCCAATAAGAAATACTAGTACCCAAAATACCGCCACCAATTATTGCAATATCGTATTTTGACATAACCCAATTACAGAATCAATGCATTAATTGATTCTGAATATTTTGTAGATAAGAAATGAGAAATTTAATCCAAATGGGCATAAATTTAATGAAATTATAGATAGACCACTACCAAACAGTACAATTTTTAACTTAAAAATGAAAAATCATGAAATAGGTCGGTATTTATAGTAAAAAAATCAAAATTTGTTAGGTAATATTTATGGTTTTAGAAGTAGTTAATGCCGATAGTATCTGTAAGCGTTGTGGAAAAAAATCAATGCTAACAGATAATGTTACAGGCGAAAGATTTTGTGGAAAATGCGGTTTTGTAATTTCTGAAACAACACAAGATACAGGTCCTGAATGGAGATCATTTTCTAAAGATGGAGGAGCAGACCCAACTAGAACAGGTGCTCCAACTACACTTGCAATGCATGACAGAGGATTGGCAACTATCATCAATCCAATGAACAGAGACGCTTCAGGAAAACCACTAACATCAGCTATGAAAAGTACAATTGAAAGACTTCGAACATGGGATAGTAGAAGTAAAGTAAACGCATCTTCTGATAAAAATCTCAGACAAGCATTAAGTCAGTTAGCAACACTAAAAGACAAATTATCACTTAATGATGCAGTTATTGAAAAAGCATCTTACATTTACAGAAAGGCACTAGAGAAAGGACTAGTTAGAGGTCGCTCCATTTCAGCATTAATTGCTGCAGCACTGTATGCAGCATGTAGAGATACAGAAACTCCAAGAACACTCAAAGATGTTGCAGATGCAGGAAACATAAAGAAAAAAGATATTTCAAGATGTTATAGAATTTTACATAAAGAACTAGATCTCAAAATGCCAGTAGTTAATCCAATTCAATGTATTGCAAGAATTGCAAGTAAACTTGGTATCAGTGAAAAAACAAAACGTTATGCTGCCAAAGTACTACAGATTGCTCAAGAACATGAAGAATCAGCAGGAAAAGATCCAATGGGACTAGCTGCTGCAGCACTTTACCTATCATGCGTAAAAAACAATGAAGACATGACTCAAAGAGATATTGCAGAGGCCTCAAATGTAACTGAAGTAACAATTAGAAATAGATACAAGGGTTTAAGATTGGACCAGGACGAGTAAATAGAGAAATGGCACAAACAAAACCAATAATTGCAATTGTAAATGTTGTAGCTTCTGCAACAATTAATCAAAAATTAGACCTTTTAGATATTACAAAAAAATTCCCAGATGTCGAATATCATCCAGAACAATTCCCAGGTGCAGTTTTCAGACTAAAAGAGCCTAGAACTGCAACCCTACTCTTCGGGTCAGGAAAAATGGTATGTACAGGTGCCAAATCAGAGAAAATATCAATTAAAGCAGTAAACACTGTGGTTCAAAAACTAAGAAAAGGTAAAATCAAAATTAAAAACGATCCTATAGTTACAATACAAAATATTGTCTCATCAATTAATCTTGGAGGTAAAGTTAACTTGGAGGAAGCAGCAAGATCACTTCCTAGAAGTATGTATGAACCAGAACAATTCCCAGGATTAATTCACAGAATGCTTGATCCAAAAACAGTAATTCTAATTTTTGCATCAGGCAAACTAGTTTGTGTTGGTGCCAAAGTAGAAGAAGAAATTCATCGTTCAGTAAATCAAATTCATGCTTTGCTTGAAGAAAAAGATTTAATGGTTTACGAATAAAACGTAAAAAATTATTTATTCAATACTAGTTTGATTTCAAAAAATTATCATGGTAGTCTAACATATATCCAAAACGCATCCTTGCTACAAGTAGTAATTTGAGGAAATGCAGTTCCAACTTGTAACGAAATTTCTTCTTCATCAAAAGAGGGATGGCATCTAATAGTACTACGGTCTATGTGACCAGAATATTTGTAAAATCCTGCAAACGTACATTTCTCACCAGTTTTGGGCATTGAATAATTTTGGAATATAATAGAATAAAAAAACATAGTTTAGATTTTTTAGAAATAAAATGGCGCCGGGAGGGAGATTCGAACTCCCGTTCCCTTGCGAGAACGTGCTTTATGGTTTAACAATTTCCAGGCACGCGCCCTACCAGGCTAGGCGACCCCGGCACAAGTCTTGCGACAAAAATTCTTTGTGAAATCTGATTATAAATTGTATTATTTTAGAATCAAAAAAACTATTTCCAAATCGTAACAGTAGTTGATCTTTCAACAATATTTCCTTCTTTATCCACACCATTTACAGTGATTTTGTAGAGACCCTCTAAAACAGGATTTCCATCATTTTTAATTTGGTCCCATGAAAAAATAATCTCATCTCCTGGTTCTAGTTCAGATACCACTTGAGCAGCAATTGGAGAATACATCAAAATTCCAGAGAGTCCAGTAATTTTCAGACCATATGATGCATCAGAAAAAACCAAAGGAGTAGTTCCAGAATTAATAATTTGAAGTTTCATTTCTTCACCTTTTTTAAAATCAATTTTTTCAGTAACAATAGATACAGAATTGCCTTCAACAAAAATCAGTTGATCGGTATTTTTTACATCAAGTAGAAATATTCCAAAGGCAAGAGCTGAAACTATACCAACTCCAATAAAGATTATAAGACTTTTTGATAACAATTTCGAAAATTAATTTCCAGGGGTTTTGTCTTTTGGAGAAGTTGGTTTGGTTCTCCATTTTTTAGGATACGTGTTTGGGGCCATGATAATTCTTTTTGTTTCAAATGCGTATCCCTTTGTTGCATCACGAATTTCTTCTTCAGACATGGTGGCTGTTGCCAAAGCAACAACTTCTCCTTTTTGTGTATAAACACCAACAATATCACCACTTTTCAGATTTTGTGAAATTCTTAAAATGCCAGGAATTGCAAGTTGGGCACCATGACACATGGCATCAACTGCAGAATCACGAATCACCACAGATTTTAATTCACTAAATGCATACTCTACAGGCTTAATCATGCCCATTAATCTACTAGCATCTTTAGTCTCCTCCCATATTGCAAAAGCATTTGCTAGTTCATGCATAGTAACAAGACCATCAGTTTCACGGAATTGATCAACTCTGGTTCGTCTTAATTCAATCATGGTAGCTCCTGGTCCAAGAATTTCACCTATATCATAATACAATTTTCTAATGTATGTTCCAGATTCACATAAAATTCGAGTTAAAAGTAATCGCTCTTTTTGCTCTAATACTTCAAATTCATAGATATGTCTAGAACGTGTTTGTCTTACCACAGCAGAACGTTGTGGAGGTTTTTGGAAAATTTCGCCTCTAAACATTTCAATTATTTCATTTAATTTTTCTTTTGATGGAAGTGAATGGATTCGTCCCAATGCATGATATTCTTTAGGACCCAAAAGTAAAATGCCTAATGCTTTTGTTGCCTCACCCAATCCTAAAGGTAAAACTCCAGAAACTTGTGGATCTAATGTTCCACTATGACCAATTTTTGGAAGTTTCAAAATTCTTTTGGCCCAAGCTACTGTTTCATGACTAGTTGGTCCGGGGGGTTTATCTAAAATTATGATTCCATAATTTAGTAATTGTTCAATACTTCGTTTATCATAATATGTCCCATACGCATCATCAGTAAAATCTTGATCAACTTCAACTAGATTTTCTAATTGTTTGAGTGTCAAAGTAATTTCCTCACAGTTTCAGTTGTAACATCAATTACTTGTTTTGCAGAGAGATTATCAGTATTAATTATCACATCAAAAACGGATTTATCATCACCAAAATCAAAATTATACAATTTTTTGTATAATGCTTTATTCTTATCAAATCTCTTTTTTGTTATCTCAAAGGCATCTTCAGAACTCATATTGTCCCGATTTTGCATTCTTTTTGAACTGCTTAAACGAGAACCCTCAAGCCAAATTTTAATTCCATCTTTGACTAGCCAAGGTAGTGTGTAACTGGTAATTACCATACTTCCCTGATTAAATAATTCAGATAATTTTTCATCTAATTTTTTATCAAATTCTGGATTCTTTTCACGTTGATTTAGAAATTTCATTCCGTCTTCCGTATCCCACCAATCATCGCCACCAGAATTAAAGCCGTGTTCTTTTGCCATTTCTTTTAGAACATCGCCACCACTAAGATATTTTAAATCAAATTCTTTTGCTAGTCCTTTAGCAACAGTTGTTTTTCCCACGGCAGGAGGGCCAGATATAACAATTGATTTTGTCAACTGAGATCCATTGATGTTTTGGTCAGTTTCATTATCATTCCACTAAACGCAATTGATGAGAGGAAATACCATGCCCATAGAAACACTCCATTTTCTCTACCAAAACAAACATGTTCAGGATCTAATGCCTGTACTGCATTACATGTTAATTGAAACATGTCTCCAGGAATTACATTTAGGGGTATTGGGGAGATAGCTACAGTGTATGTGAATAATTGTGGTAACACAAGATAAAATATCAAAATCAATGGAACAAAAGTAATCATCATAGGTCTCATATTCATCTGCATCATCTCCATTGACATTTTGTTCATGTATGATGATTTTTTGTTTAGTTCAGCTGTTCTTGCTACATCTTTAGAACGCATTGCAGACATTCTTTCTTTTTGCCATGCTCGAGTTTCCTTCATGATTCGTTTTAGTTTAGTTGAATCAACCATTTTCTTTCTTACAGCAGAGTTGAAGATATTTAGCATAATTCCAAATCCTGTAACTGCGAACATTGATGCCATTAGTCCTTTGACAATTGGATCATCACTACCCAAAACCATTCTTCCTTCGCCTCCAAGAAATTCAGGGAGTTGTAGAAAAATCGAATCAATCAAGAGTAATACAGAGTTTATTTCCATTTTTTTACAGTCCTAGCGCAGAAATTATCTTATCTGCTGCTTCATCAATCTTTCCCTCATCGTTAAGAATGTGTCTAACAGGTGTACCAGTGATCACAGCACATGCTGAAATCATACCTGTTTGATATTCTAGTTCTTTTCTAATGTTAATTAATGTGATATTATCCCTATTGCGAGTTTCATCTTGCATACGTCTGTTGTAAATTTCCTCAGGCTTTGCTGCCACTGAAATAAAGTTAGATGGTTTGATTATTTTTAAAACATATTCAGGTAATCCTGGATAATATCCTTCTGTGGATGTGATAAATGCATGAGTGTCAATGATTACAATATCTTCAGTTAGTGTAGCAATTTTTTCAGCAGCAATTTTTTGAAGATTTTGTTGTTCAGATATAGGTAATTTTCTCAAACCATCTCTATCTTGCAAACCATTTTCTTTTGCAATATCAAACATCAATGTTCCATAACTAATTACTTTAACTTGGATATTCTTACTTTTTAGAATATCAACAATCATTGTCAGTAAACTAGTTTTTCCAACACCAGGTATTCCTACCAATACGATTTTCTTATTTTCTGCCAAGTAAAGCACCCAATCGTGGCATTACAACTTCTACTTGCTCTCTAACTAGTTGTGTGTAATAGTTGATGAGAATATCTACCATAAGTAAAATTCCAATTCCAGAACCAAACACTCCAAGTACATCAGATACACCAGCCAATAGACCCAATATCATTGAGCCAAGAATTGTAACTGATGGAATGTACTTGTTCAATAATGCCTCAACAGGTTTGTTTGATCTTCTAAATCCAGGAATTTGTACATCTGCATCAAGTAAGTTCTGAGCTGCACTCTTTGGAGATAATCCACCAAGCTCAACCCACAATCTACCAAATACAACAACAATTCCTATCATAAACAAAACATAACCAATAGCTCGACCTGGATCTAATGCTGCAACATCAAGACCTCGTGGAGGAGTCATGTAGTAGATGAGACCACCAATTGGGGTGTTTGGACTAGTCGGATCAAATTGCGCTATAAAATTCATAAAGAAATTATTGTTCCGCGGGTTCATGTTCGCCCAAAGCATCTGGAACATAAAGACAGCATTTGCAGTAAGTGCTGAGGCTAAGATAACAGGAATATTTGAGACATACATCAATTTGATAGGATAAACTGCGTTAAAGCCTCGATACTTTGTTGAGACAATTGGAATTTCAATTTTCATTCCTTGCGTAAATACCAAGATTAGTAAAATTCCTGCAGTAAGGAACAGTCCAAAGATACTCGGGAGTTGATTCGAACGGAATAAAATATTCGAAATATCGCCACCGCCAATTGACTGTACAATGTATGGGATAATACCAATCATACCACCATCACCCGCAGGTAATGGACTAAACATACTCCAGAGAATTTGTTGAGCAACTCCTGCCATAATGAACAAACTAATTCCACTACCAAGACCCCAACCTTTCTGAATCAGCTCATCTAAGAACATGACAATAATTGACGCCGCCATCAGCTGCCCTATCATCACATACAAAAAGTGAGGTTCAGATACACCAGGTCCATAAACTGCAATAGCATATACAATTGATTCTGCTACAATTACAACATAGGTAACTAGTTTTGTTGCAGTCTGGAAAATTCCTCGCTCTTCAGGTTTTTTGAAATCAAATTTAAGAATATCAGAACCTCTAAGCAATTGCATCAAGAGTCCAGCAGTTACAATCGGTCCAATTCCTAATTCAACAAGTGTTCCTTGTTGTGATGCAAAAATAACTCTAGCAAAGGCTAGGAAATCAAATTGTGGTGCTGTAGCACCAAATAACGGGGTCTGCCCCATAACCATGTAGATGAGTAATGCAACACCGCACCACAGTAATCTAGTTTGAAGTGAAATTTTCTTTTTTGGTTTTGGAACTTGAGGAAGATAAGGCTCTACTTTGAAAACGATTTTTCGAATAAATGCAGTAATACTACCCTCAGCCATTGTCAGTCAACACTTCTCCCCCAACAGCTTTTAGTTTTTCTTCAGCAGAGGCCGTGAATTTTTTTATTTTGACAGAATACGGGTTTGTGATTTTTCCGCCACCAAGGAGTTTCTCATATCCTGCATTTTCAAGATCAATGATTTTTTTTCCTCCTTCTTCTTTTCCGAACTTTGTGAATAAATCATCTAGGTCTCTAATACTAGTCCATTTTTTTGTAATATTTGGGTGAGGTGTTTTAGCGGCAACATGACCATAATGATCTGGGTCTTCTTTTAGCATACTACTGTAATGATGTTTCTGAAAACCAGTTTGTCCAAGACCACCTTTATGACCACTTGCACGGTGCTGAGCTACTTGGCCCCATCCCATGTGTCGTCCGCCTCTAAGTCGTCTTGTTTTTTTTAATCTAGTTGCCATGTTAAATCATTCTCCTTACAATAGTGTCAAGTTCTTTATTTTTTCCAAGCATTCCTTTTTGTCCATACAATTTCTTGGTGCTTCTTTTGAATCCGTGTACTGGTGGTGCTAATGCAAACCAAGGTTTTAGTGGTTTTAATTTTGATAGTGTTGCTTTTCCTTCAGCCAATGCAGTTCCTAATTCTGCAGTACTTGCAAATCCTAGTTCTTTAATATCATCTGCAGTAACTTTTTGATAACCACCTTTTCTTGCTTTCTTTTCAACTAGTTCTTGTGCTAGTGATGCATCAATTTCAATCCAAGAAACATAGTGTTGTACTTTTTTTAACATTCCTAAAACATTATCTTTAGCAGGTAAAATTGTTGCACGATATTTTTTTTCTAATTTCATCAACATCATTGTATGAGTTGCCCAGTAAGGACAATCAGCTTGACCTTTAATTCTAACTACAAGAATTGAATTTGCCATTTTTATCAACCTTGACTAAATGTCTGTCTCAGACAATCCAATACGGCTTTAGAAGTTGAACTCATTGTAGGAGTAGAGCCTTTAGCAGTAGTCCATGCGTCTTTGAGACCAGCTAATTCCAATAATCGTTTAATTTTACCACCTGCAACAAGACCTAGTCCTCTAGGTGCAGGAATAATTTCAATTGTAACACTTCCACCTTTTCCCCTTACCTTGAATGGGACTGAATGGTTTTGATCACATCTACATTCCCAACTGCCACATCCTAGTTTGATAGGACTAACATTAAGGAATGCTTGACTAGTTGCTTTTTCAATTGCAATTCTCATTTGTTTTGATTTACCTCGACCAATTCCCAAGTAACCATTTTCATTTCCTGCTGCAACAATTGCTTTGAATCTAGTTGATTGACCGTTTGAAGTCATTTTTTGAATAATACCAACATCAACTACTTCACTTTTTAAATCTGGAAGTAATTTTTTAATAATTCCTGCTTCTTGAATTCTTAATCCTAATTCTAATATTTCTTCAATTGATGTAATTTCTCCTGAATCAACTTTTTTACCCAAGCTAGTTTTTGGAACCCAAACCTCTTCTACTGGTTCTCTTCGTGGTCTTCTTGGTTTATCACCAACACCACCTGGTGGACCTCGTCCGTAAATTACTGGTCTTCCTCTAGGACCGCCTTGTCCTGATGGTTTTGATGGTGTTTTTGATTGTGGTTTTGATGCTTGACTCAATTTACTTTACCTCGCTATCAATAGTTGATTTCATTTTTGAAACGTCATTTTTTACTGTTAGATGTTCACCATTAATTCTGTCTTCAGGTGGAAATGTGTCCTCACTTGCTGGAACTTTTAATCCTGCATCAATAATTCCTTTGAGCGCTGCTGCCATTCTTTGTGTGTATCTTTTAGTACCAGTGTAAAGGATTGCATCTTTTGCACCTTTACTAATTGCTTTTTTTCCTGCCAAATATCCAGTTAGATATGCTGCAGGTACACTTTTTCTTGAACCCTTCCATCCTTTCTCAATTAGGTATCTAGAATGAGCAGATGAGATAACTTTGTCTCCAGTCATGCCAGGTGTTAAAATTTGGACTTGGGTGTTTTGATTAGAAATGTTAACTGTGATAAAATCGCGCTTTCCAATTAACATGGTTCCACGTTTTCTATAATTGGTCTTCTCCTCTCGTAATCTACGCAATATTTTAGAATAGGCCATATATAAAAAACGATTTTGAAATTGCTCTTATAACTGTTAAGCGTGAATCAGAGAAACTAGTAAAGCTTTCTGAGTATGTAAGCGATTTTCGGCTTCATCCCAAATAACAGATTGAACTCCATCAATTACGTCGGATGTTACTTCTTGTCCTCGCTTTGCAGGAAGACAATGCATAAAGATCGCATCCTTTTTTGCAGCACTCATTAATTTTGAATTAACTTGGTATTTTGGTAGGAATTTTTTCATTCGTTTTGGATCTACATTATGAATTGATGAAAAAGTGTCAGAAACTACAACGTCTGCATTTTTTACTGCAACAAATGGATCGGTAGTTAGTTCAACTGAAGTTGATTTCTTTGCTTGCTTTACTACAGTCTTGTTTGGTTCAAATCCTTTAGGGGTAGCAATAGAGATTTTGACTCCAGATAATGCAGCACCATATATCATTGAATTACAAACATTATTCCCATCACCAATCCATGCAATTTTTAGACCCTTGAATTTTTTCTTCTTTTCTTTGATAGTCATAAAGTCTGCTAATATTTGACAAGGATGAAAAGTATCAGATAATCCATTAATCACTGGAACTGTTGAATGTTCAGATAGTTTTTCAAGTAACGTATGATCATAAACACGTGCCATGATACAGTTAGTGTATCGTGATAGAGTCTTTGCAGTATCCTCAATTGACTCACCACGAGATAGTTGCATGTCATCTGAAGACAAGTTAATTGCGTGTCCACCTAGTTGATACATTCCAATCTCAAAACTAACACGAGTTCGAGTTGATGGTTTTTGGAAAATCATAGTTAATGTTTTATTTTTTAAAACAGGTTTGTTGCCATTACCTTTGAGTTGTTTTTTTAGTTTAATTGATTCATCGATTAATCCTAAAAATTCCTTTGGGGTTAATTCCGCTAAAGTGAGTAAATTTTTTGTTTTTAATTTCATTTCTTAAAGAACCCAAACCTTCCTTTCTTTTTAGATTTTTCTTCTTTATCATGTTTTTGTACATCATCATCCTCGGAATCATCGACTGTAGATTTTGATTCACCAGGATTTAGTTTTCCGTTTTTAATCCACTCACGAATTTTTTTGCCAAGCTTGATTGCTTCATCATCGTTTTCTGGTGGAGGTATAGAAAACAGTTCTGAATAAGTTGTAATTTCATTATCATTAATTCCCTGAAAAGGATCATCATCAGAAGTTTCTGAAGTTGGTGTTGGTTCAGGTTCTGGTGTTGGTTCAGGTTCTGGTGTTGGTTCAGGTTCTGGTGTTGGTTCAGGTTCTGGTGTTGGTTCAGGTTCTGGTGTTGGTTCAGGTTCTGGTGTTGGTTCAGGTTCTGGTGTTGGTTCAGGTTCT
>Ga0208748_1000106_pt1 | contig 39060 bp, 46 predicted proteins | sample Knorr_S7_td_Bott_FD_185599 | JGI IMG/M metagenome (GOLD analysis project Ga0208748, IMG submission 185599) | Marine microbial communities from Southern Atlantic Ocean transect - Knorr_S7_td_Bottom_ad_4513_LV_A (SPAdes) (version 2) | ecosystem: Environmental > Aquatic > Marine > Oceanic | place... | reverse complement strand
ACAGATATTATTTTCAAAAAAAACTCAAAAACATCAATAAATATGTATAGTTTTTTGTGTTGAGTCTTTTTTTGAAAAATTAACATGTATCCATATAGTTGTTTGACAAAAAATTTCAACATTTTTGGCTAAAAACTAGAGAAAGTTCAAGATACATCATACTTTCATCACTGAACGAGTATAATGAGGACTATTTTCAATTAAAATGAAGTATTTTACAAGTTTCAAGAAATTTTTGTATTAATTCATGTTTGAGATTTGTCAGATGTTTTAAAAAATTATAATTTTTTTAGTTTTTTTTCTATATTCATGTTTAATACGATTTCTGCAATATCGCTGGCATACTCTGAAACCCTTCGAATATTTTCAGTCATTCGTCTTATTCTGTAAATCTCTTCTTCATCCTTCAAAGATTTTGAGGCATCTCTAACTTTTTTTTCATATTTTGCTATTTCATTTGTTTTTCTAATAGTTTTTTCTGCTTGATTATAATCCTCTGTAAATAATGCCAAACATGAATCATTTAACACAGACAAACAAAATTTATTCATATCTTCTAGTTTTTCTAAAATTCCTTTTTTAATTGATTTTTTAAATTCTAGAACATCTTTTGCAATAAATGCTGCATGATCTCCCACACGTTCTATATTTTTAACAATTAATCTATATCCAAGACAATTTCTAGCATTTCTAAAACCCATCTCTTTTAGCATATGTTCATTTTGGATTGCTATTTTCAACTGTCGAATTATGTAAAAACCAAATTTATCTACTTCATCATCCGTGTTGATTACTTCTTGAGCAAGATCTAGATTATTTTCTTTTACTGATAAAATTGCATCACTAGACATTGATTCAGCTAAATGAAGCATTCGTTTGAATGCACCATCTACTGATAATTCTAGTAAATTTACAAGAACCTGAACAGTAACACCATTAATTGAATCTGAAATGATTTCAGAACCCATTAGCATTTGCTTTACTGCTTTTTTTATGACAGTCCTTTGATGTGGACTTAATCTATCATGTTTTGGTTTTACATGAATTATTTTGTATCCCAAAAAATACAATGAAATTAATTTTCTAACAATTGATGATGCTTCTTCTTCTGAACTAATCTCGATTATAGCATCTTCTTTTTTTTGTATACGTGATTCAAATTTTGGTGGATGTAATTCTAATGTTGATGAGCCTTTTCTAATAATTTTTATTTGATCTCCTTGTTTTAGACCTAATTCCATTATCCATTGTTTCGGTAATGAAATAATGTATGATGATTTCCCAGTAAATTGAATTTTCCTTGTTTCACCTTGTTCATCCATAATCTAAAGAGAAAAAACTATTCTATATAGTTATAGAGATAATGTATTGTCTTACATTGAACTAATATTTAGAAAAATTTGGCCATGTACATGGACCATGTTTTAAAACTTGAACATTCGATTGATGCATTATTTGGAAATGGTGTTTCCAAATATTTACCAAAAGATATTGAAATGACATTTTCAAGAAAAACTGGAAGAATTAGAACTGTTTCTCACAAAGGGAAGTTATTGTGTACATTAAGAATTGATGGGGGATTGGCAATTAGTATTCATTTTGCTCAAATTTTACTAAAAAGTAAATCATTCAAAGAAAATTGTATTGAGATAAACAAGGATGCTGCTCCTTTTGTAATGAGTGGTAGGTCTGTATTTTGTAAACATGTTGTTAAATGTGGAAAAAAAGTGCTAATTTCGGCAGATACGCCTATTTTATTTAAAAATAAAGTCATTGCAGTTGGAAGAGCTGTTTTATCATCAGAAATGATTTCTGATTTTAATCAAGGTGTAGCAGTTAAGATTAGAGATAGTTTAAAAAGTCGAAATGAGGAAATAGAACTATGATGCGTGGAGGAAATCGTGAAATGCGAAGAATGATGGATAAAATGGGACTTGACATGAATGAACTAACAAATGTCCAAGAGGTAATAATAAAGACAGATAAAAAAGAAATTATCATCACTAAACCCTCGGTTACTGAAATGAAAGCAAAAGACAACTCCATTTTTACAGTAACTGCAGATAGTTATGAGGAGAAAGAGTTAGAGGTTCCAATATTTTCAGAAGAAGATATTCAACTAGTAAGCTTACAAGCTGGAGTTGATGAGGAAAAAGCAAGAACTGCTTTAGAAGAAGCCAAAGGTGATCTTGCAAAAGCAATCTTGAATCTTACTTCAGCATAGTTATTTTGTGCCTAAAACTGAACAAAAAATGAATGATTTAAGTAATGGAATCATTGAATTTTTAATATAATGAGCAGCATGCCTGAATCTAAAATCACGGGAATTATCAAATCTTTGAATCTTCTAGAGGATGACATGGATTCTCTAAATAAAAAGGCAGAAGATATGAAAAAACAACTTAATGTCAAAGCTCTTTCCGAAATTGATTCGTTATTAGAAAAAACTCGTGAAATGGCAACAAAAGAAGCTGAAATAATAATTAATGCATCAAAAGAAAAAGCAACTACTGAATCTGCAAAAATTACTCAAGAAGGAGAAGCAAAAGTATCGGATCTACAATCAAAAATTGATGCAGGTTTTGATGAAGCAGTAAAAAATGTCGTTTCAACCATTTTGAAAGCATAATTCATCACCACAAATTTCATAATAGGTTCTCAATATCTAAAGAAATATAGAATTAAAATGAATTCAGCAATTTTGATCACATATGATAGAGAAGATGCAATTAATGAAGCCAAGGGTTTGTGTGATGCTGCAGGATATCAAGTAGTTCATACAATTACTGCAAAAAATCTACAAAAACGAAAATATGGAATTAGTGGTGGAGTATTAGAAAAACTAGAAGAATTATCAGATAAACTTAGACCAGATGTAATTGTATTTGATGAAATTTTAAAACCAAGTCAAAATTATAATCTTGCATCTGTTTTACGTAGAGAAGTTTTAGACAGAGAAGCATTAATTCTTGAAATTTTTGAAAGTAGGGCATCAAGTGCAGAATCAAAATTACAAGTAAAATTAGCACAATTAAGATATGAAATGTCAAGAGCTAAAGAAAAAGTACGTCTATCAAATATGGGAGAACAGCCAGGATTTATGGGAATAGGAAAATTCGAAGTAGATGTCTATTATAATGATATCAAGCACAGAATGCAGACAGTAAGATCTAAACTTGAAAAAGCTGGAAAACAAAGAGAGCTTCACAGACAAGGAAGAAAAAGAATGGGATTCAAAATAATATCATTGGCAGGGTATACATCTTCAGGAAAGACAACCTTGTTTAACAAAATGACAGGGGAGACAAAAGCAGAGAGTCAAGAACTATTCACAACACTTTCTACAACTACACGAAGAGTAACAATTAATCAAGAACCGTTCTTAATTTCAGACACTGTTGGTTTTATCAGTAAATTACCAGCATACATGATTGATGCATTCAAATCTACATTAGAGGAGTTAAAGCATACAGATGTCATAATCATTGTAATTGATATTAGTGATTCAATACTAGAGTTAAAAAAGAAATTTTCAAGTTGTATGAGAACATTAAGTGAATTAGAAATAAAAGGTGAAAAAATGATTTATGCATTAAACAAATCAGATTTAATACAAGTTGAAGAAATTAATCGAAAAATAGAGTTGCTTAATTTAACTGAAAGTAATAATTGTATATCAGTTTCTGCAAAAACAGGAAACAATATCAAACAGTTAAAGAAATTAATCAAAAAGATTATTGACAGTGATGATCCCCAAAAATCTAAGATGAATTCATTAGGAGGGGACGCAACATTTGGTAATTGAAGTAGTCAGAATAGGTCAACGAGTTGTAAGAGATGATAGAGTTACAACTCATGTTGCATTAGTTTCAAGAGCATTTGGAGCTGAAAAAATATTCATGACTGAAGTTAATCCAGAAATCAAAGATACTTTAGAGAAGATCAATAAAACATGGGGAGGTAATTTTATGGTAGAATTTATTGATAAATGGAAATCAATAATCAAAAAGAAAAAAGAAGAAAACTTTAGGATTGTTCATCTTTCAATGTATGGTGAAAACATTAATGATGTGCAAGAAAAACTTAGAGAAGAAGAAAATCTACTAATTGTTGTAGGTGCTGAAAAAGTTCCAAGAGAAATTTATGATTTAGCAGATTATAATGTTGGAGTCGGAAGTCAACCTCACTCAGAGATTAGTGCTTTGGCAATATTGTTAGATCGTATCCAAAAAGGTAAACAATTTGAAAAAGTATTTCCAGATGCAAAAAGGAAGATCATACCCACAAAAACAGGTAAAAATGTGCAAGTGAAAGAGACAAGGGATTAATAATAGAAAATTTGGAGTGATTAGAGTTGGTAGACAAATACGAAGATCCTTTTGTTAGAATTGCCTCAATGATTGGAGGAGAGGAATACCTCAAAGTAGCACGATCGTTACTTAAAGCAGAAGATGCAACTGATGAAGAAATTGCTAGTTCTACAGGTCTCAGAATCAATATGGTTAGAAAAGTGTTGTATGATCTATTTGGAAAATCGTTAATTACTGGAATCAGAGTAAAGGATGAAAGAAAAGGTTGGTTTGTCTATAGATGGAGAACTAGAAGAGAAGAAGTAGAACATTTTATTGAAAACCAAAAAAAGAAAATTACAGAGAGATTACAACAAAGATTAGATTACGAAAATTTTGGTGACTTTTATCATTGTGGTAATGAAGATTGTGAAAGAGTAACATTTCAGGATTCACTTGAAGGCATGTTCAAATGTCCATCATGTGGAAATGTTCTAAATCTAAAAAAGAATGACAAGTCTAAAAAAGCATACGCAAAAAAAATAGATGAAATCAAAAAAGATATGCAACAAATTTTCTGATTTAGGAATAAAAGTAGATAGTGATTGCAAATAATAATATCGCCATACTAAATTAAATATGAGAAATTAGTGGACATATCCTTGAGTCAAATAACTACAGTGAATCCAGCTACTGGTGAGGAAATTGCACATTTTACCCCAATGGATAAAAATCAGGTCTTTGAACTAGTAGGAAAAGCAAAAAGGGCATATCCAGAATGGAAAAAAGATTATGAAAAACGTAGAAGTTATGTTTACAATTTAGTAGAATATCTTAAAAAAAATAAAATAAAACTTGCAAAAGTTGCAACATCTGAAATGGGTAAACCACTCAAAGAATCAATTGGAGAAGTTGAAAAATGTGCATGGGCATTAGAGTTTTATGCAGACAATGGAGATAGTTTTCTTTCTGATGAAGTACTAAATACAGATGCAAGAAAGAGTTTTCTATCTTTTGAACCGTTAGGTGTAATTGGTTCCATCATGCCGTGGAATTTTCCTTATTGGCAAGCATTAAGATTTGCAGCTCCTTGTGTAATGGCAGGAAATGTGATTGTAATGAAACCATCTAGAATAACCATGCAATCAGGAATTGAAATTGAAAAAGCATTTACTGAATCAGGAATGCCTGATGGAATTTTTCAAACAGTAGTTGGAAGTGTAGATTCTGCAAACCATTTGATTGATTCTGATGTTAATGCTGTAACTTTTACAGGTAGTACAAGTGCAGGAGCTAAAGTTGGAGAAAGAGCAGCAAGAAATTTGAAAAAATGTGTACTAGAATTAGGTGGAAGTGATCCTTTCATAGTCTTAGATGATGCCATTATTGACAAAGCTGCTGAAGGAGCAGTAAAAGGCAGATTCATCAATTGTGGTCAGAGTTGTGTAGCCTCAAAAAGATTTTTTGTAGGAAAAAATATTGCAAAAGAGTTCATTGAATTATTTATCAAAAAAGCATCACAACTCAAAATTGGAGATCCGATGAGCATGGAAACAGATCTTGGACCAATTTCAAGTAAAGCAGGATTTGAAACAATTTCTGGGATTGTAGAAGATGCAAAAGAAAAGGGTGCTGAAATTCTTTTGGGAGGTTCTGAGATTGATGGAAAGGGATTTTTCTATAAACCAACCATTTTAACAAATGTAAAACCCAACATGCGAATTGCAAATGAAGAAACATTTGGACCAGTAGCACCAATTACAATAGTTGAAAATGAAAGTGAGGCAATCAAACTAGCAAATGATAGTGAATTTGGATTGGGTGCTAGTATTTGGACAAAAGATCTTGCAAAAGCAGATAAAATGTCTAGAAGGATCGAGGCAGGGATTGTTAGTGTTAACAATGTAGTAATTTCAGATCCTAGAATTCCATTTGGGGGAATAAAACATAGTGGGTTTGGAAGAGAATTATCAAGATATGGAATGTTGGAATTTATTAATTTAAAATCAGTCAGATTTTATGATAATCTTACACATAATCATTATGTGGAATAAATTTTTAAAAAAAACTTGAATTATTCTTCCTCAGAAAATTCTTCGTCGTCTTCTAAATCTTCATCATCTGAATCATCACCACATTCTTCTAATTCAATATGCGTAGGATTCCCATCAGATCCAAAGAAAATCTCAATGCAAATATCAGTAGCCAATGTTGATGCTAAAGTCTCAGTTAATTCTTTTGGAAAATTTCCCAATCTACTGGAATCAGATGAATATCTGTATTCAGTAATTTTATCCTCGTGATAGAAATCTACTTCAATATCACCATTAGTAAATTTCCTAACTCCCACTACTTGACCGAATATAGAATCTGACAAGCCTAACTTCCTTGCTTAGAAACATCTCTAGAAAGAGTTTCAGCTAAATTTTCATAGTGTTCTCTTGATTTTCCCAAATCTTTGAATTTTGATGCTTCAATTTCATTTAGTTCTTTATCGACTTTTTCTGAAACGTGTTGTAATCGAGCTTCAGCCATCATGAATAATTTGTTATTTTCTTTCCAAAGATGTTCGGTAATATGTTCAACGTATAGATACATATCACTGATCAATTTTGTAGATTCACCTGATGAAAGATATTCTTTTGCTGACTCTTCCATATCTTTTCCAATTTCTCTAGAACGTTGATGATCCATCAACATCATTGCCACAGGTCCCATGTTACTAGGTAATCCAGCTTGCTCTAATGCAGGAAACAATGATTTTTCTTCTTTAGTGTGATGACAAACATCAGTAAAGTTTTTTGTAAAATCAATCACAGGAAGTAAAATTGATTCAGGAATTTGTTTTCCATCAGATAATAATTGAACTGTTGCCTCCATTGATTTGATAACTTTTTCTATTAATTCATGATCACGTCTTAATGAAGTAGTTGACATGATAAATTCAAAAAATATCCAATATCTATATCTTTTTTAATTTTATCAAAAATAATTAAAAGATAGAAAGTAGTTAACGATATACGTTAACAAATTGATTTAACGATTAGAGAGGCTATTAGCTTTTATAAATATCCAAATCTTTTTAGTCATTTCACTTGGTGCAATTGGTTTGTTTCCAAATACTTTTTCAACAGTTTCTTGACGACCTGCAAAATTAATTGCATATCCTCCAAATGCTGGTTTTTTTGATTTAGATTTAGTAGCCTTTCTTTTTGGTGCAGCCTTTCTTTTTGGTGCAGCCTTTCTTTTTGGTGCAGCCTTTCTTTTTGGTGCAGCCTTTCTTTTTGGTGCAGCCTTTCTTTTTGTTACAGTTTTCTTTTTTACAGCCAATTTCTTGTAATTTTATTTTAAAGAAAGTATAAGAACTTACACCTTTGCGTAATGTAAAACCAAGTGGTTTTTGAGCCTCTTTACTGATTTTAGTCTCAGATTAGGTGATTTTGAAATTTTGTCAAAACCTTGTCCCCCTACAAGGGATATTGCATTATTTCCACCAATAAGAAATGGAGATAGTGTAACTATTAGTTCATCAAAAATATTTTGTTTAATAAATTCCCAATTTATTGTTCCACCGCCTTCAACAAGTATTGTTTTAATTTTTTTTGCTGAAAGTTTTCTTAATAATGATTTAATATTTACAGAACTTTCTCCTGTAACAATTAATTCCACGGGGAATTTACTTAATTTGTTATTATTTGATTTTGTAATTTTTTTTGAAACAACAATTATTGTTTTAATTTTATCAGATGTTTGTAAAATTTTAGATTTATCAGATAATGTGCCTTTAGAATCTAAAACAATTCTAATTGGATTTTTTCCTTTTGTATGACGAACAGTTAGTAGGGGATCATCTATTGCAACAGTATTTTTTCCAACAAGTATGGCATCAACTTTAGATCTTAGTTTATGAAGTCTAATGCTATCTTGTTTTGAAGAAAGTTTTGAATCACCTGTTTTAGTAGCAATTTTTCCATCAATTGATATTGCTGCACTAAGAATAACATATGGTCTAGATTTTTCCATGAACTATTTTACCTCCAATCATTACTGCTTTAATTGCAGATTCAGATGCTCTATGAACAATTGATGCATGTGGATTATGCATTGGTTCTAAATCTAAAGCATGTTTATCAAGAAAAATACAATCTGCAATTTTTCCAGTTCCAATTACTCCAATATTTTTTTTCAAAATTTTTCCACCATTTACTGTAGCCATTTTAAGAATTTCTTTAGGACTAATTCTTTTTTTATGTATTCCCATAGTGACTTTCCATAAAAAATCCATTTCTCTAAACATGTCAGGAGAATTAATCATCACATTATCTGTGCCTAAAGCGATGGTACATCCAGCTTTTTGCATTAATTCGATATCAGGAATTCCCTCAGCTAAGGATGCATTTGCTCTTGGACAAATTACAATCCCTCTAGTTTTTTTTGCTGCAGCAAAAAGATCACTTTTTGATGCATGTGTCATATGGATCAGAAAATGTGGTTTTAGAAATAATGATCTAATCGTTTCTGATTTTCCAGTCATTTTCTTTGATTTAGAAACAGATTGTTTAGTTTCAGAAGAATGAATTACTCTAAGTTTTGTTGTTTTTGAATAATAGTTTAGAACTGAAGTACTATTCTCATTAGCACCACTAATTCCAATGCCATCAGATTTTTGAAGTAATGTAATTAATTCATCAGTTTTTTCTTTTGGAAAAGGTGAATTTTTTCTAATTTCAGCTGTTTCATGATAGGATTCAATTCGACCTAAAATAATTGAACGAATAGGGACTTCAGATAAGACGTTTTTTAATAATATTACGCCATCTATACCACCTTCTCTAAAATCAACAAAAGTAGTAATTCCTTTGTGAATCATTGAGTGACATGTATTTTTCATAAAATTAGCTAAATTCTCAGGAGATGTGTTTTTTAAAATTTTAGATTTGGCTCCAAACACGGGGTGAATTCTTTTATCAACTGAACTATTCAAAGTTACATCTTTTCCAATAGAATCACCAATGTGTGTATGAGCATTAATAAATCCAGGAATTAGTAAAAGACCTTCACAATCTATAGATTCTTCTTTTCCACTTGATTTAATGTTTGATTGAATTTTTTTGAAAATATTTTTTTGAATTTGAAGATTGGTGTTTTGTATAAAATTTAATTCTGGACCTAGTAATGCACTAATATTTTTAATTAACATTATAACTCATAAACATCAGGTTTTTCTTTTCCTGAATCTCTAATTTCCCGGATAGTATCAAGTGATTTTGTGGCTAATTTTACGGCTTCTCTAGATGTATGTGCATTTCCAATTCCACAATTTAATGAAATGTCATCATTACTTTTAATCATATCAATAAAATTCTGAACAGAGTTTTTACCATCATCACTTGCAATTACCATAAAATTATCACCACCCATGAAAAATGTAAGAGATTTTTTCTCCAGGAAAAATTTTGACATTTTAGAATATAATTCAAAAATTATTGATGAAATTTCATATGGAGAATTTGTTTTTCTCTTTGAACTAAGATCATCTATATCTAAATGCATTATTGAAACTTGTAATTCAGATTTCCCATTTACAAAACCAAAAATGTTATGTTCTTTATTTAATATGATTTCATTTTTCTTTCCTTCATATGCCTTCAAATTTGCTTCAAAAGGAGATTCAGCATAACCAATTGAGACAGTTAAACGAACATCAAAAGATTGTTCAAGTGTTTTTTGAATTTGAATATGATCTTCTAATTCAAGTCCATTTGTAACTACAAAAAATTCATCTGAACGATTTAGAAAAACTAGACAGTTTTTATCTGAAAATAGTTTTTGAACTTCTTTGTATAGTGACGCTTGAAGCATTTGAAGTTCATGTTCTCGATCACTCCCAAGAGTTAAAGTCCATGGACCATATTCACTAATTTTCAATATACTTAGTTGGATCATTATTTAATCCGTTTTAGTTCATCAAAAATTCTTTCAGCAGCTTCAACTGCACGTTCAGCAACAGGTCTTATTCGTGCATGAGCATGTCTTTCCTGCAATGCAGGACCTATAATACCTAAAGAAACTGGTTTTTGGTATTTTACAGATAGTTCAGTAAGAGTTTTAGCTGTTGCATGAGATATTACCTCATCATGTTTTGTTTGTCCTGTAATAATAGCGCCCAAAGTGACTATTCCATCAACATCATTTTTTTTCAATAATGCATCTACAATTACAGGCATATCAAAGGAGCCTAAAACTGAACAAGTATAGACTATTTTTAATTTCATAGATTCTGCTTTTTCTTGTGCTACAGAAAGCATTCTAGATGTCACATCTTTGTTAAATTCCGAAACTACTATTGCAATATTCATAATTAATGCACCTTGGCGTATTCTAATAGTTCTTTTCCATCAATTAATGGAATTCCATTTTGTTTTGCAAATTTTTCTGCTTTATTCACAGATAATGCAGAATATGTCTCAGCATCCATCATTTCACAAATTGCAGTAACTGGAGTTAGTCCGGCTATTTGAGTTAAATAGACAGACATTTCAGTATGTCCTTGTCGTGTAGATAATGATCCTTTGGATGATATCAATAAAGGAACATGTCCAGGTGTTTTAAAAGATGAAGCAAATTTTTTCTGTTTGTTTTCAATGTTATAGATTTTTGCCATTTCATTAATTGTTAATGCTCTATCTTTGTCAGTAATTCCAGTATAAGTCTGATAGTGATTTACAGATAATGAAAAAGTTGGATAATCACCATAAGGTGCTAAACCCATAATCATTTCTTTATTTGAAATTGGTGAATCAGATAGAATCTCATGCATGTATCTTAATTCAAGTGATGCTGCAAAATTATATTCCAATGCAATACATAATAATCCACCAGCATGTTGACGCATTCTTGCTACATGTTCAGGAGTTACAAATTCTGCAGCTACTACCATATCAACCTCATTTTCTCTACCAGCAGAGTCAAACAATAATACAAATTCTCCACGTTTCAGAGAATCTAATGCAGATTCAAGTGACATTACAAAAAAATCTTTTAATCTGATTATAAAGTTTACTAAAAAATTGGTAATTACCACTAAAATGGTAGATTATAGTTCCTATTTTAGTATATATTTTCCAAGAATATCAGTCTCGATATTAATTTTGTCACCAATTTTTTTTGTACGAAAACTAGTAATTTCAATTGTATGAGGAATCAATGAGACATATGCAAGATTTTTTTTAATGTCTACAACAGTCAAACTAATACCATCCATTGCAATAGATCCTTTCTTTACAACATACTTTGAAAGATTTTTTGGAATTTCAAACCATACTTGGACTTCTTTAGGTTTTTTCAAGATTTTTTTGATTGTACCTACTCCATCAACATGACCTAATACAAAATGTCCTTCTAATCTATCACCGGCTTTCAAACTTCTTTCAATATTGACTATTCCTCCAACTTTGAGATTACCAAGATCTGTTTTTTTTGTAGTTTCTTCAATCATTTCAAAGATGCAACTAGATTTTGATAATTTTGTAGCAGTAAGACAAACTCCATTTAGAGCAACGCTTTGTCCAATTTTTAATCCCTTTGCATATTTTCCTAAATCTACTGTCATCTGAATGTCACTTCTATTTTTTGTATTTCTTGAAATCTTTTGGATTTTACCAACGCCTTCAACAATTCCAGTAAACATAAAAAATATCTTAATTTTTAGATATAAAATGATTTAGATAAATATCAATAGTAATTATTTAGAATTTGATTTTTGAAATTCATCTTCACAAAATTGGTGAAAAACAGAACATTTGTTTTCTTTAGCATCAGTCTTAATTTTTTCCATATCTTTGTTTAGAATACCTTGAGCAGCTAAAAATGCATTATCTTTCATACCTATCTTTTCATATAATCGTGATTTAGCAAGTGGAATTTCTTTTAAACTTGAATCAATTGATTGTGCCAAATCATAATTATCAATTGCATCTTTATAATTTCCCAAATGGCTTTGTGAAATTGCTTTGTTCATCAAAGCAGTAACATCGTTTGTATCAATTTCCAGGGCTTTATCATAAAACTCTAATGCATCATTATGTCGATTTAATTCATTTAGAGACAAACCCATACTGTTTAATGCCCAAATATCATTAGAATTTACAGAGAGCATCTTTGTACACAATTCAATAACTTTTTCATATTGATTTAGATTTTCTAGTGCATAGATTTTATTTTTTAGTGCATATGTATCTAAATTTTTTATTTCTAAAACTTTATCACAATAAACAATTGCCTCTGAATATTTTTTTAGATAAATTAGAGATATTGAAATATTTTGTAAGGCTACCATGTCATTTGGAATTTTTTCAAGCATACTTTTACAATAATTATACATTTCTTCATATTTTTGTGCATTAAACATTCTAGTAATTACATTTGTAGGATCAAGAAGATTTACCATTTTACTATAATATAATAATAATTCATAATCTTTAACCTATTCTAATAAACAGGTTTTAAAAAAGATGTTTTAGTTATTTCAAAGCTTTACGAAGTGTTTCATTCAACACTTTGGAATAACTGTATGATGATTGTTCTTGTTGGATTAATTTTGCTTGACGAAATCTAATCTTTTTATCAAGATCATCATCAATCATGATTGTAACACGTTTACTCATTTTAATCATTAACGGTTATGAATGAGGTAATATAATACTATATGAGGTTTCAAAAACGAGAAATATGTTAATATAAAAAATGACTCTGTCCATATTGAATGGTTTTTGAATTAGATGTAGGGAGTATATTTTCTAATGTTTATTCTGTAAAATCAAAAAAATTTTCAAACTAAAATATATTTTTCAAAAAATTAATCCAGTTATGAAAAAAGAGAAAATTGTAGTTAAAGAAGTTGTATCTCAAAAAATGTTTGAGAAAAGTACCAGTATGAAATCAATTATTGAAGCGTTAGAATAATATCTAGATTAATTTCATTTTTTTACAAGTTCAAGAAGTGCTTGTGCTTGCTTGAAATGTACCTCATCAATCATTTTACCATCAATTGTGGTTGCTCCTTTTCCTTTCTTTGTTAATTCGGAATAAACTTTGCAAACTTTTTCTGCCCACAGAATTTCACTTTTGTTTGGAGAAAATGACTTGTGTACAATAGAGATTTGATCTGGATGTATGATACTTTTTCCAGAATACCCAAGATTTCTTCCAGTTTTACAATCCTTTTCAAAACCTTTTGAATCTTTAAGATCCTGCCAAATTGCATCTATTGCAACAATGCCTGCTGCATGAGCATCTACAGGGATTTTCCCTCTAGAATATTTTTCTCCTTCTGATTCTTTTGTATATTCAATCCCTAAATCATTTAACAGATCAAAAACACCAAAAATTACAGCAGGGATTCTTTTTCCAAAAGATGCAATGTTATAGGTATTCACTACGCCTTCTGCAGATTCAATTGATGGAATAATTTGAATTGGTTTTAGTTTTTGTTTTTTTTCAAATACAGATAGAATTTTTACAATTTTTTGCAATTCTTGTACATTGTTTACTTTGGGGATTACAATCCCATCAATTCCATTTTGAATGACTTCTTTGAGATCATGTGGAATTTTTCCAGAGGTAGGGGAGTTGGTACGAACAAAAATTGATGATTTGTATAATTTTCTAGATTTTAATGCATTTTTAATTAGTTTTCGTGCATTTGTTTTTTCAATGTCTGGGACAGAATCTTCAAGATCAAAACAAACGATATCTGCTTGTAGTTTTTTTGCTTTTTCAAGAAACCTAGAATTATTTCCTGGAACAAAGATGAGACTTCGAAAAAACTTAGTCATTAAATGATTAAGCGCCCTCTGGCTTGATTAAGATTTTGCCAAAGAGACCTTTTCCTGTTAACATCTTTGTGTGAGCCTCTGCAGCTTGCTCAAAGGTGTATGTTGAATCAATAGTTGCTTTGATTTTACCTTGACCCATCCAGTAAAGACCTTGTTCTAATTCAGCCTTTGTTCCTTGTGTTGAACCCAAGATGTTAGTTCCTTTAAAGAATACATGTCTTAGATCAGTTTGTGCATTGTATCCTGTTGTTGCACCACATGAAACAAGGGTAGCGCCATATTTGAGTAAAGTTAGTTGTTTGTTCCAGTGTGTTTCACCAATATGATCAAAGGAAACATCAATTCCTGGTACTTCGCCTTTCTTTTTTGCGATTTCTTTTGTAATTCCTCTAACTTCTTTGTGCCAATCATCTTTTCTATGATCAACTGCAAAGTCTGCTCCAAGTTCAAGACATTTGTCTAGTTTATCTGGACTAGCTGTTGCAATTACATCACAATTGTATAATTTTGCAATTTGAATACCAAAGCTACCAACTCCAGAACCGCCACCCATAATCAAGACAGTTTGTCCTGGGGTGATTTTAGCTCTACCAACTAACATATGCCATGATGTCAACAATGTCATTGATGCAGCTGCTGCGTCATCATAAGAAACGTTGTCAGGAATTTTTGCAATGTTTACTTCAGGTAAATGGGTTTTTTCAGAAAATGCTCCCCAGTTAGGACCAGTTTGAAATCCCCAAATGGTTCTTTTTATACAATCAAATTCTCTGCCATCAGTACATGCTTTACAAACTCTACATGACATGTTAGAATGAGATACTACTCTATCTCCAATTTTGATATTTTTAACGTCTTCACCAATTGCAATTACATCACCTGATGCATCAGAACCTGAAACATGTGGTAATGGAACAGGAACTGGATTTCCTCTCATTCCCCAAATATCATTATAATTGAGTGCTGCAGCTTTTACTTCAAAAACTACTTCATCTGCTTTTGGTTTTGGATCATCGATATCCTGGACTTTAAGGATTTTAGCATAATCATCGTCTGGTGCATATTCAGTGTATACAATAGCTTTCATAACATAATTGAATTTATTCCCATAATTATATTTTTTCTGAATTATACTCGATTTATCTTAAAATCGCGTTTTGGTTGCTGAATTGAGAGCAATATTTGCTTTAATTGATCGTCATTAATCTGTCCTGAAATTTTTCCTTGAGTTGCCATTCCAATTAGATATTGTTCAACAAGATCAGATAATTCTTTTTTTACCATTTTGATATTATTTAATCGCATACGAGCATCAGGAGTTAGAATTTGTTTTAGAATTTGTTCTTTTTGTGCTGCATGTTCATTTTGTGCTGCATGTTCTTTTTGAGAATGATCAAAGGGTGGTTCGTTAGATTCTGGAAAACTCATTTTGAATCTAAGAGTATATTTTCAATTGAGGAGTTTCAACAATTAGTTCTTTAAGAATTTCTGTTGCTAGTCTATCAAGTTTTTGCATTCCTTGTTTGGAAACTTTTCTACCTTTCTTTTCAACTTTTTCTAAATATCCAAGTTTTTCTAATCCCTGAATTGCATTTCTGATAATTGCACCACCTGCAGATTTGTGATGAGCAGCTCCATATCCTGAGGGTCTACCACCACCATATACTTTTCTTAATTCATTTATTCCAATTGGACCATTAAGGTATATTTTTCTCATTATTGATGCACATCGTGTATGCCACCATTCTCTATCTTGTGGTGGTTTGTCTGCATGAGCTCCAGTTTTTACAAATGGAGTCCAAGAAGGTGCAGGAATATCTTCACTTTTTAGAATCTCTGCTAATCTTCTAATCAATACATCTGCTGGTACATCGTTTACCTTTGCCATTAGGACAAAAAATCGAGAATCGTCTTATAAATCATTGAGGTATTATTTTGCGATAAGTATGCCCACACAGATGACATGAAATTCTGATCGACTTGACAGATGCTCGTCCTAGACGAATTCGAGAATTTATTCCAGGTGCAATAAATGATTTACATTTTTTGCAAAAAACCATTCTAAGAGGATAGGGCATTCTAATTTTATGCCGCGTACTAATTCGTCTTGCAAGAAAAGCTTGTCTTTGAGAAAGTTCAGGGTTTGTTTTTGCATTAGTTATAGCATTATCAATTAAAATTTGCATTCTTTCTATTGCTATTTTTCTAACTGCAGGTCTCACAACATTTTCTCAAAGTACACCTAAAAATTACTTTTTATCTAAATGAAGAAAATGCAGTCAGCGGGATTCGAACCCGCGTCACAGGGTTGGAAACCCCGAATACTAACCAGGCTATACTATGACTGCAATAAAATGAAAATTTTTGTTCCTACATAAAAATGGTTTTTTCATACTCATAGAGTATTCTTGATACCACAACATGACCTTCAAATGATTCATCTCCTACAGAGTATAGATTAGTAATTTTATCTTCAATTGAATCTGAAAAATGTCCCTTTTGAAATCCACCAATAACAAGACATGAATTATCAGAAATTTCTGCTGCAATTTTTTCATAGGAACTAGAAATACCTTTTGTAGAAAATCCAATCACCTTTGTTGGGTTAATTTCATCAATTAACTCAGAAAATGATTGGTCCTTTATCTCAAGTAATACATCATTATTTGTAACTATTTGTTTTTCTTGATATAATTTTTCAATTACTCCTGCAAATCGATGATATGATTTTGGAAGATGAACATTTTCTCCAAAAGATATTACTTTATCATCAATGGTATGAACATAGAGTTTAATTTTATTTTCAAGATATAATGGAATTGTAGTAGCTTCAAGTATTGAAAAGTGTACTAAGTCTGGTCGTCCTCGTTTCATTTCATTTTTTATTCCTTTCATTGCTGCAAAATGCCAGGAATTATCTAGTAAAATTTCTGATGAATATTTTCCTAGTTTTTTTGCATGAGTGACAACTGATGGATGATGTTTTAGTTCAGTAGGAACAAGTTCTAATGCAGATTCTGATAAAATTAGTGAAATCATTTTAGTTTGTCATCTAAATTTGTTTTTTAAATACATTTCAACTTTGTTTTGGAGAGTCATCAGTACCAATTAATCTAGTATTACAAATGTAGTTACTTAATCTTTCAATGATGTATTTACTACCACCTAAACTAGAACCGCCAACTGAAATTGTATTATCACCAATTTCTTGCTCATCAAACACACATGTTCCATCAGGCTTGTCATACTACATATACCAAGTAAAAAATTCTAATTTAGACTCATTTTCAGAATAAAATTCAAAGGATTTTTCTACAAATTCTGCTTGTAATTCTTCATTTCCACCCACAAATTCAGAGGTACTCCAACTAATCTCAAAAATTCCTACTTTTTTATCCCCTGCTAAATCAAATACCAGTTGTAGTTCCTCTTTTGCTTCTTGTGGAGTTTTTACAATATAATTTAGAGTATCAATTGGTGAATAAGAAAATGCAACAAAATCACCAATTGCCAATTCAGTGACAATATGATTCAAATTTTTGTTTATTACTTGATGTAATGCAAATGCATTTCCAATTTTTACATCTGGATGTTTTTCTTTGATATTATCATAAACTGCATTGAATAATTCCTTGTATGATGGAATGTTTTGCTCATAGAATCTAAATTGTGATTCAGTGTCACCTGCAAGAATTACAGTATCTATAATATCATACCTAGACAGTATTGCATCAAGTACACTAGTCACTCTATCGTCACCTAGTGATTGAATTGGTGGCTTTCCAATCCAACTTGGAAATGGGCCAAGTGTTTCTCCATTAATTACAGAAAAGTAGAGTGTAACTTGTAGATTATTTTTTTTGTTAAAACTCATCAATACATCTGATTGTTTCCAATCAAATTCACCACGTACTGGTTCAACTAGATTCCAAAAAAGATAGACATTACTTCTACCAATCCCAGCAGTTGCTGCTGTAGAATAAATTTTATCTAAATCTTGTAACGTTGTAACTTGGTTTGGAGAATTAATTACTAGACCAATTTTTTCGTTAGTTTTTTGATGTGTAACAATAATGTCATCACTAGGTAAACTCAAAGTGATACCAGCGATTGCAATAACTACTATTATGCCTGCAATTACGCCTAGTATTTTCTTATCTATACGGATTCAAAAATAAATGAAAGTAAAAAAGTTGTGATTCTATAATTTATCCAGAAGTACAACCGCTGTATCCGCATTCAATGCACATACTACATCCTTCAACAAAGACTAGATTGTTTTTACACGTTGGGCATAAACGATCTTCTGAAACTTCTTCAATTTTTGGAGTTTCAATTTGGATTTCTTCATCATGAATTTTTATTGCTAGTGAAGCGTTGACTTGTGATTTGATGTATGGATTTGTTATATTATCTGCAACATATCTTGAAACATATTCACTTGGAGTTACTTCAAATGTTTTTGTTGCATTCTCACTAGTCATGTGAAGAACTTGTTTGTGTCTAGAACCATCACGATAAACAGTCATGCCCTTTAGTCCTAATTCATGTGCCAAAAGATATGAAGATTTTACATCTTCTACTGTAACATCGTATGGCATGTTGATTGTTTTTGAAATTGCATTTCCAATCCAATCTTGCCATACACTTTGAGCCATAAGATGATCGGCCCAATGAATATCCATTGCAGTAACAAAAGTATCTTGCATCCATTGTGGAATTTCAGCTAGTCCTTTCAAGGAACCATAGTTATCTGCAATCTTTGCAAGAATTTCATCTGAGTAAAGATCATGTTCTTTGAGAACTTCTTCAACAATTTTATTTGTGTAAAAGAATCGTCCAACAGTTACTCTCTTTTCAAACACAAGGGCAAATGCAGGCTCCATTCCATTAGAACAATCTGCAATCATAGCAAGTGTTCCAGTTGGAGCTACAGTAGTAGTCAAAACATTTCTAATACCATACTTTTGGATTTTCTCAATTAGTGGATCCCATTCGTAAGAATGAGATTCTTTTGGTTTCTCATAGTATCCAGATATTGGAATCTTACCTTCAGGATATTCAGTCTTTGAGCAAAGTGGGAACTCACCACGAGTGTTAGCAAGTGCCACACTTTCTTCCATTGAATAGTATGTTAGGGCTTCAGATAATTTAGATTGTAATTCATATCCTTCTTTGGAATTATATGCAATTCTTAATTTGTAAAGTAAATCGGCTACTCCCATTACTCCCAATCCAATTCTTCTAGATTCTTTTGATGCTACAGTGATTTCCTCAACTGGATATGTGTTTACATCAATGATGTTATCCAAAAATCTTGTTGTCTTTCTGATTGTTTCTTCATATCTTTGCCAGTCAAATTCATAGGATCCATCTGCTTGTCTCTTTACAAGATTTACCAAGTTGATAGAACCTAAGTTACATGATTCGTATGGGTAAAGACTTTGTTCGCCACATGGATTTGTTGCTCTTAGTGGACCTTGTCTAGCTTTAGCAAATACATTGTATTTGTTAATTTGATCAAAAAAGATCAATCCAGGCTCTGCACTTTTCCATGCAGATAATGCAATTAAATCAATTAATTGATGTGAATTGATTTCTTTAACTGGTTTTCTATCACGTGGACTACGTAAGACATAGTTACCATCAGTGTTAACTAAAGAATGCCAAAAGTCTTCCCAGATTCCAACACTAATATTGAAATTTTCTAAGACGCCTGGTTCTGTTTTGTTTGTAATGAATTTTTCAACATCAGGATGCCATGCTTCAATAATTCCCATGTTTGCACCACGTCTTTTTCCACCTTGTTTAACAACTTCAGTTACGGTATTGATAATATTCATAAATGATACAGGGCCTGATGCAACACCTGATGTTGATGCTACAATAGCACCTTCTTCACGAAGATCAGAGTAATTAATTCCAACTCCTCCACCAGACTTGAAGATTAATGCTGCATCAGAAGTTGACTTCATTATCTGCGACATTCCATCATCCATGCCAAGTACAAAGCATGCTGAGAGTTGTCCTAATCTTCCGCCAGCATTCATCATTGTTGGGGAGTTTGGCAAAAAGTCTTGTGCAACCATCAAATCAAAATATTCTGTGATTTTTTCTGCATAATTTTCAAGTTTCTTTGCTGCAAGTAAGGTTAGGACTCCTTTGAAACTAATCTTCATTTGTCCTTGGTTTGCAAGGGCCACATAGTGATTGATTAGAGATCTAAAATGCCATTTGTTGAAGAAATAATCTCCTACTTTGAACTTGTAGTCAAATGCATCTAATTTTTCAAGATAAGATTTTGCTTCATCTATATCCTGAGTAATATTTCCTGATTTGTCAAATATTTGTGAATCAAATAGAATATCACCAATTCCTACTAGAATTGCTACTCTCTCAAACATTTGAGTTGGTGATTCAATAATCTCACTTTTTCCGTTTCTGAAAAGATATCGTGATGCCAATACTCTAAGACAATTCAAATCAAACTTTTTAGAAACTGGATCAAGTATCTTTAAATTCAAGACGTTCTTTTTCTGGTCTCTTAATTTTCTTCTCTCATGTCTGTAAACGATGTATGCTTTTGCAATGTCACTATTGCCACTATCAATCAAAGTTGATTCTACAATATCTTGAATGTCTTCAACTGTAGGTGTTCTAGTACTAGTAAATCCTTGTTCCACTAATTTGTTAACTACATTTTCTGCTAATTGATCGGCTAGGCCACGATCTGCTTTAGATGTGGCTACCAATGCCCTAAATATGGCATTTGAAATTTTATCTTTATTAAATGCCGTTACTGCGCCATTGCGCTTTCGAATATCAATTATGGTATTTTCTATTTGTGAATTGTCCATTATAATCTCCCCGACATAGTTATGATCAGTATGGGTATAAATGATTCTGCAGTTTTTTCTTAAAGTTCGGTGCAAAAATGTTGACACCACTTCTATGAAGTTCATAACGGCATAACATTGATCGTTGTTGACGATGATCGCATCATCCGAATTTGATCAAAAAGTTTTGAAAAATGATCGTTACTAGTTTTTTATTTATGAATTTCAGACAATGTATGGTGATTTACATTTTGGACACTTGTCTTCAAATGGTTCATCTTTAAAACCACATTCACCACAAATTGCAGTTATTCTAACAGGCTTGAATGATGATGTTAATTGAGATGTTTTCTCAATTGATTTTTTGATTTCATCAACCTTTGCGTTTTTGTCAATATTTAATGCAACAAACAATCCTCCATTGAGTAATTTTGAGAGTTTGTTACATTCAACAATAGGTTCGCTTTTGTTAGTATAATCAAAAACCTCAGAGGCATTAATTACCACACCTTCAGAATAAGAATCGCCTTCCATGGAGTTAAGAGAAGAATTTTTACCATATTTCTCACCATCTAGTTTTGCAAAACGAGTTGAACTCTCAGTTTCAGTCATGCAAATAGCAACAGAATCACCTAATTCTTTGCCTTTTTTAGCTCCCACATCAACTGCAGTTTCAATGACTTTGTGAAGAATAGCACGACCTTCTTTATTGTCCTTGTATCCTAAAATATTAAAAATTGCCTCTTTGAGACCTACTAAATTTATGACAAGTGAGACAGAACTTCTTTGCATATATTGAGTATTTTTTGCAAGAATAGGATTTAGTCCTCGTCTAGTAAGATCAGAAATATCTTTTTTTCTTAATGCCATAGATACTAAAGCAGGTTTCATTAATAATGCAAGTCTTGCTCTAAAGTATGTTTCATCTTTATTTGATTCAAATGCAAGTCTTGGAAGATTAATAGAAACAGATTGTAAATTAATTGAAAGTGGACCTGTAGTTTTTGTAGAACCATTTGTAACTCCTAAACTTGACATTTGACCTTTAGCAAACATTACTTTGCCACCAATAGAAATTATTTCAGCCACTGATGCTGAAACATCAGTTATTTTTCCTTTCTCAGTATCTATAATTAAACCAATTTTTGGAATTGGTGTAATCTTTGTATAATTTTTGTATGCATTAATTATTGCATTGATTATTTTTGTATCAGATCCTAGTTGTAGTCTGATTGAGACGTTTGTATTTTTAATATTGAATTTTGATGAAGTAGATGCAGTTGAAAAGGCATTTGATAATTTTTGTTCAAGTTCAGGAAGAGATTTTGAATGTTTTACAAACAAGGGGACTAAACCATCAAGGACAACTTCTTGTGAAGCTTCTTTTGAAAGTAGAGATATTATTATTGATAGTGCACTAGTAATCTCATCTAGTTGTTTTGATGCAGGGATTCTTGAAACATCAAGATATTTTCCACCAAGATTAATTCCATCATCAATTAATTCTTTAACATTGACAAATATTGTATCAGGAATCATAGACCAAATTCCAGGATTTGAAATATGCAAGTCTCCAGAAAGATGAGAATCTGCTACATCTTTTGGTAGTGTGTTTGTAAGAAGATGTTCAGCAAATACTTTCTGACCAGTGTGAAACAATAAACCTTCAGCACCATTATCTACATTATCTAAATTGGAAATCATTTCCTGTACATCAAAAACAGGCAATCCTAGGCGTGCTAATTTATTGCGATATTCCTCATGACCGTGCTCTAAAAGGACAGAATTGACCATTTCTCGGATAAGTGCGCCTGTAAGATAGGTAGTCTGGTATTTGTAAATTCTATTTTCAACTTCTTCAGTAATTTTTTGTGCTAATTCTAATGGAAGACTGCCTTCACGAACTAGTGATTGAATAATTTTATGAGAATTAAATTCTTCAATGGATTCATGTGATGTTCTAACATACATTTTTCCACTTTCAATAATTGATCTTTCTTCTATTTGTCTTGCTAAACTTAAAACCAATTTTCCAAGATTTGTAATTGTGTAACGTCTTTCAGATTTGTTTAGAGCAACAAGGGATTGTCTTAATAATTTTCTCAAATGATATGCAAATTTTCCACTTTCTTTTTTTGATTTGAATCCAGCAAGTGATTTTAATTCAGAATATGTTAATGGGCCTTTAGAATTTAGGATTCTGAGAATATCAATTCTGTTTGGACTAGCCATTACAGAGAAAATCATCCTAACACGTTTTGATGTAGATTGTAAAATTCCACCTCTATTTGATGATTCATCATCACCATCAAAGTCTGAGTCCAAATCAGAGTCTAGATCTGAATCTACATCAGCATCCATTTTTAATTCGTCTGGACTCAATTTCATGAACTTAATGAAGAAAAGGAGTAATTAAGACTTATGACTATATGAATAATTTATCATTTAGGGTAAATTTTTTTAAAAATTAAAAATAGATCTTTGATTTGAAGATCATTTTTCTTGAACATCGAGTGAAAACTCAGATGTAGAAAGCTTTTGTCCACATGATGGACACTTGCCACCATAAGGATTCATAACATCTTTGATAGATTTTAACATCTTCATGTTTGTGATCTTTTCACCACATTTACCACATGTAATTTCTACTGACATGAGAATTACAAGATGTGTAAAATTATTAAGAATCGATTTTGATTTTTTTTAATAATTCAAGCAAATTATTTTACTGTTTTTCAATGATAATTCCACGATCATCAAAACCAGTAATTTTTGCTTTTGTTCCAACAGGGAGATCATCAGGGGTGGTAATATTTGGCATAAATCCAGAAATTCTCAAATCTGTATTATCGACTTGAAGTACAACAAAGGCATATGGTGTGTATTTTTCAAAGCCTGCAGGGGCCACAGTAATGATGGTATACGTGGCAACTGAGCCTGTACCCTCTAAAACAATATCCTCAAAACCCTTACTGCCACATTTTAGGCAATAATATGCTGTAGATAAATGAAGAAATCCACAATCAGTGCATTTGTGAGTTAAAAGTTTGCCTTGTTTGGCATATTCAATTAGTTGTTCCTCAATTGTCATTTTATACACTCTGGAATATATGAACAGCACAACTTGCGCCAGTTGCACCAAAATTATGGGTTAAACCAATTTTTGCATCTTTAACAGTTCTTGCACCAGCTTTTCCAGTTAGTTGATCAAATACTTCTACTACTTGTCCAACACCTGTTGCGCCTATTGGATGTCCTTTTGATTTAAGACCACCTGATGGATTAATTGAAATATCAGAATTTAATTTAGTTCTACCTTCACGAACAGCTTGAACTCCTTGTCCTTTATCAAAGAATCCCAAGTCTTCAGTGTCAACTATTTCTGCAATTGTAAAACAATCATGTACTTCTGCAAAGTCAATATCTTTTGCAGTAATACCTGCCATTTTGTAAGCATCTGCTACGGCAATCTTTGTACTAGGAATTGTTGTTAAATGTTCACGTCCTTGTAATGCAGCTGGTGAACCACCTCTGCCAGAACCAATTACTTCAATATAGTCTCCACCATTTTCTTTTGCAAACTTTTCAGAACAAAGAATAACAGAACTTGCGCCATCAGAAAATGGACAGCAATCAAAAAGTTTTAGTGGACTTGCAACTACTGCAGAATTCATTACATCGTCAATAGTAATTTTCTTTTGCATGTGAGCTTTTGGATTAAGAACTCCATTGTCATGATTTTTTACTGCAACTGCTGCAAAATCTTCTTCAGTTGCATCAAACTCTGTCAAGTAAGCTCTTGCCATAGATGCAAACAAACCTGGAAATGATGCACCTGCTTGACCTTCATAGAAAAAGTCTGAACAATATGCAAAGTATGTTGTGGTCCATTCAGTTCCAGTGTGAGTTACTTTTTCAACACCGGTAACAAGAAGGCAATCATAAAATCCGGCTGCAACATTAGCATATGCCTCTCTAAAAGATACAGAACCACTGCCACATGCAGACTCTATTGTTAATGATGGTTTTTCTGGAATTCCTAATCTGCTCATTAAAACAGGACCAAGATGTACCTGTTTATCAGCAACTCCAAAAACGTTTGAAATGTATGATGCTTGAATGTCTTTAGGAGAAATTTTTGCACTTTCTATGGCTGAAACTGATGCCTGAGTAGTGATATCAGCAATACTTTCACTTAATTTTCCATATTTAGTGCTACCAGCACCAAGAACACAAACCTTTTCCACAAATGTCACTGACCCATTTCCCTATAAAAATTGTTTTAGTAAATTCAACATAGAAAATGCCAAGGAAATCAAATCTCAAAACTCCTCAAATTAAAAAACCAATTATGAGACATGTCGTCAAAACTACAAAGTCAAGAACTAGTATCTTCAAAAAAGAAATTATTCAGTATTATGATAGTAATGGATTTCTTTCTTGGTCATCAAAAGAAAAAAAATACATGATACTTGGAACAAATTCTCCTAAAAATGGTCTAGTACCATGTCCTGAATGTAAAATAGGAGAGTTGATGGTAATTAGATCTAAGGCAACAAGGAAGCGATTCATGGGTTGTTCAAACTATTATGGCGGATGTAAAGCATCATCGCCATTATTACAAAAAGCAAGAATGAGGGCAACAAAGATGCCCTGTGATGTATGTAAATGGCCAATGATAATTTTTCGTTATTCACGAAATCAGAAATGGACAAAACAATGTGGAAATTTTAATTGTGAAAGTAGAAAAACTAAGACTTCAAAGTAGAATAGATATCTGTTCGTCTGTTTTTAAGTAATGGTAAAATTTTACGTGTTTGTTTTACTTTGTTTAAATCAATATCAACAAAGCCTACACCTTGTTTCTTTTTCATGTCAAGTAAAATTTTTCCGTATGGATCAACTACTAAACTTCGTCCACAGTAAATATTTCCAACTTGATCAGGTGCAATAACATAACATCCATTTTCAATTGCACGAGTTTTGTTAATTGTAATCCAATGTTCTTCTTTCATGTTGCCTTTAACCCATGCAGATGGTGCAACTAAAACTTCAGAGCCTGCTACTGCAAGTAAACGTGACATTTCAGGGAATCTTAAGTCATAACAAATCATCATTCCTGTTTTTCCCAGTATTGTCTTAACAGGCTTTGCAATTTTTGAGCCTGGAACCATTTTGTTTGATTCTTTAAATCCTAACGCATCATAGAGATGAATTTTCCTATATGTGGAAATCACTTTACCGAATTTATTAATTATAAATGAAGAATCATATACACGATCTTTTTTTCTACTTTTCTCATAAAATGAACCTATAACTTCTATTTGATTTTCTTTTGCTGCTTTTGAAATAGTTGTAACAAAATTTCCATTAATTGATTCTGCTAAATCTGCTAGTTGTTTTGAAGTTTGAGTGGAATTTGTATAAAACATCATAAATTCTGGAAATGCACATATCTTTGCATTTTTTGAAGCTGCATTTTTAATGTATGAAATAATTTTTCCTAAATTTTTTTGTTTATCAGTTGATGCTTTGAATTGAATTACTGCAGCTTTCATGAGATTAATTATTTCAATGACAATAAAAGGATAAACTATTTGTAAAATTATTTGTAAAAATAATTAAAGTTGGTTTCCTGCTAAAAACCAATTTTCTTTTGGATTGTCTTCAAAAACAACAATTACATGACTCTCCTTAGTTTTTAGAATCTCAACTGCTGATTTTGTGATTGCTTTTGCATATTCATCTTTTTGTTCCTGAGTTCTTCCAGGATACATTGATACTGTAATCAAAGGCATAGAAAATTCAAATAGATTCAGGAATTTATGTTTTCAATAATTGGGTCTGTAACCGTATCTTGAACCATACGTAAAATCAGAGCTGTGAGTTTTTTTGTAAATGTATCCTGTTGCCAATCCAATTACAAATCCACCAATGTGAGCCAAATAAGCTACACCGCCACCAGCAACACCGAATCCTCCAACAAAAAATGGCAATAAATTTTGGAAAACCAACCAAAATGGTAAGAACCATCGAGCCTGAATGTGCATCATTCTCCAAAAGAAACCAAGCATCAAGAAAGTTTGAATTCTAGCTTTTGGAAAAATTACCAAATAAGCTCCCAATATTCCAGAAATTGCGCCAGATGCACCAACTGCAGGAATTACACTACTTGGATCGCCATAAATGTGAACTAGTCCTGCAGTTACACCCCACATTAAATAAATTCCAAGATACTTTGCTTTTCCAAACTTTTGTTCAATGTTATCTCCAAATATCCACAAGAACAATAAATTACCACCAAGATGCATCAATCCACCATGCAGGAATGTTGAAGTGATCAAAGTGATGTATGGTGTAGAAGGACATAGAATTCTAACTGGTCCTGCACCAAAATCTATTGCAGAAAAAGATGCGCCTGTTACACAATTAGGAACAGCGCCCCAATTGTAAAATAAATTAAATGCATTTTGATTTGTAAAGTCAAAGAATTGTCCAGTATATGCAATTTCTATTAAAAATACAATTACATTAATTATGATTAAAGCGTATGTTACTTTTGGTTTGAATCCTGGAGGATGTGGATTCTCATCTCTTAATGGAAACATTAGTTGATTAGCTTCGATAAAAATCGTATAATAACATTATTTAGTTTTTAATTTGTAAAATTCCTTGTTTTATTAAAAATTCTAATCCTTGAACAAATGATGAATCATCAATGGAGCCATCAGCCCACCAGCCTGCATTATTTCTAATCCAATCAGGAATTTCCTGTGATTCAGAACTTTCTTGTTGTGTTTGAGGAATTACAATGATATTATTATTTATCAAATATTCAATTCCTTGAATGAAGGTATTATCATCAATTTGTTGCTCTGACCACCATAATGCATTATTTCTAATCCAATCAGGAATGGAAATGGAATTATTTTGAGTGATTCGATTAATTACAATAGGAATTTCAGTTGCAGCAAGATGGTTATCATCTAAATTTTTGAAATTTAGATAAACTATACCTGAAATATCTTCAGGAATAAAAAACTCTGCAGTATTATGCTCTTCTTTTGAATCAGTACTAGTTCCACTTTGTTCAAAAATTACTCTATTATTTTGAGTAATAGAAAAGTCATAAGTTGCAGCAATTGGTCTGTTCTTTAAGAAAATATCTGTAACATCAAATAATATTTTTACATTTGAATTAGATTTTAGATTCTCTGGTTCCCAAGATACAAGAATTCTAAACTGTCCATTTTCTGTAACAGAACTCAAATGAGAATAATCACGGTCAGGTTTTATTATAAAATCCATTTTATCAGTACTGGGATTACTTTGAAAAATATTCAATAATTCTTTTTGATAAATAATAAAATGCACTATCCGTTCATGAGAGATAAAATCATCAATGTTTACAACATCTTTAGATAATTCAATTCCATTTACATATATTGTAAAACCAGACACTAACAAATCACCAAAGTCTTTTGAAATTTGTAGTTCTTCATGGACTACAGATGTTTGATTAATGTTTGATTGACTCCATTCAAAAGGCATTGAAAAACCAATCTCTTTTGAATTTGAATTATATTCAAAATCTAAAATTTCATCATAATACGAAATAATGTTAATATTTTGTTCTCCAAAATTTGGATCAATAATACTGTATTTTGATGTTTGAGCAATTGAAATCCCTGCATTAAAGACTAGAGGTTTATCTAATTTTTTTGAATATCCATCTACAGTAAGCACACTAATATCAAATTTGTACAAACCACCCTCACTTAGTTTTGGTCCAATTACATGAACCATCCTACTTTCAAGTCCTAATAATGAACCAAAAAAATCATCACTGTTATTATCGTCATCTATAATTATTGGATCTGTATCTTCTGATACAAAATTAAAAACTATGAAACCATGATCTGCTTGAAATTCTTGTTCAAAAAGAAATGTTTCTCCACGTTCAGAAGTAATTAAAAAAGTGACATCTCTCAAAGTACTTTTTGAATTAAAATCAATTAATGAAATAGAAATTTGTTGATCATCATTAGTTTCAGGATTATTTTGTGAAGATGAAACTTCTAAAGTAACTAATCGACCATCTAATTCAACGGGTGGAAAAGTTTCACTACCAAAGCCATGGCCATACACATAGTCTATTCCAAAAAATGAAAAAAATATCAGAGCTGTAAATAAAAATAAATTTTTCAAACTAGGTCCACTTGTTTGGATCTTTTTTACGAATTTCTTTTCCGTCAATGGTAATTTGATCTTTTTCTTCAAAAACAGTATGCCATTTTCCATTATTTGGAAAAATCTTGTTCATTTCTTTGACTTTGTCATTAGTTGGTGCTTTGTTCATCAAAGCTCCCCATTTCATGTTTGGAATTTTTGGCATAATGTCATTGATATCTTTCATTACACTATCACTTTACAGAATTTATTTAAAAACCTATGATTGTACACTCATAATTCCTTCTTTGATCAAAAATTGAATTCCTTGAACAAATGATGAATCATCAATGGAGCCATCAGCCCACCAGCCTGCGTTATTTTTAATCCATGCAGGAATTTCATTGGAAGTAGAAGTAGAACCTTGTGTGGTTGGTGGAATCTTTAGAACATCTTCTTTGATCAAAAATTGAATTCCTTGAACAAATGATGAATCATCAATGGAGCCATCAGCCCACCAGCCTGCGTTATTTTTAATCCATGCAGGAATTACTGCTGGAGATTGAACTTCAGGTGTAGTTGTTACAGTTTTTCCTAGATTTGGTCCAATCTCAATAATACCTGAACCGATTCCGGCATACTTTGGATTATAGTCTAATCCGGTACCATAAGCTAGAATATCTATTCTGTATTGACCTTGAGATGGAACATAGATCTTTTGAATATCAATTCCTTCAACTGCAACAATACCTAGATTCAGAGGATCATCCCCAGAAAATCTTTCTAGTTCTTGATTACTTTCATTATCAATAAATGAAATTGAATATCTAATGTCTTTGATTAAATCTCTGTTTTCATTAAAAAATGTAATTTCAAAAGGCACATCAACACCTGCACCATAATTTCCATCCCATGAAATATTTACTGTAGTTGGAACTTGTTCATTTTGAATGTCAACTAGATAAAATTCAGTTGAACTCTTTGATACTTCACTTAATGGAACTAATTTTAAATCCATCTTTTTGTTATCAAAGTTATCTGAACCTAATGTTTCATTGATTTTTTGTAACTCATTTTTTGTAATGAGAAAATGAATAATGTTTGTATCATCATATGAATAAGGATCATTTAGTAATGCTCTTTGATCAATTTCTACACCATTAACATATCCTTTGAATTGTTTTCCTTCTGCATATGGTGCAAATGATTTTGGAACTCTAACTTCTTCATGTACCACTTGTACCAAATTAACATAATCTGGACTCCAATCAAATGGCATATCAAATGAAATTGAATTATCTGATTCATCAAATTTAAAATTATCAACAGCATCATAGTATGTTTTTACAACAACTGGAACTTCAGCATATGCGGTTTGAATAAAAAAGTCTTGTTCTTGTGCAACACTAACAAAGGTATCATAACTTAGCCTATCAGCAACTAAAGTTCTTGGACTAGTTGCAGCTTCAATGTCTACTTTGATGTTGTATAATCCACCTTTTACAAATATTGGGCCTGTAATGGAGGGTCTTGCACAAATATCCAAATTATCATCATTACATGCTACACCATATACGTATAGAGCACCAGGAGCACTAACATGCTCTGAACCACCATAAGTTGTACATTGATGAAGATTAACTGCATCACATCCAGATCTTGGTTTGATTTTTACATCTAATCTTCCATCATCATCATAAAAAAAATTTCTAGCTAAAAGTTCACCACTTTGCCATAATTCTACTCTGAATGTAACTTGATCAAGATTTTTGTCAGTTAATGTATCAAAGAAACGAATTTGCATATTTGCAGAATCAATTTCACCAACTGTAATATCAGATGGAGTCAATTGTGTACGTACAGTTACTTCCATATCACCAAATGATATTGGTTCAGCTTGATCCCCACCTAATCCATGTCCAAATGCATTTGGAAGGACAGTAGAAATTGAAAAAACGCCAACAACTATGGCTAATAATGCAAACTTGGCATACATAGCACAAATTAGTTAATTCCATATTTAAAGCTGGTATAGTATTTCGATTCATGAAAATTTTTCAAACAAAGTAGAATTTTTATTTGTCATACTAAAATCAAAATTATGAAAATTTTGTTGGTACTGTTGTTTGTTCCATTTATGATAATTCCAGCTTTTGCTGAAACACAAACTTTACCAACAGAACAAGGAACATTAAATGTAAAACTAACATATGATACAATAAATCCAGATATTCTAAATAAAATCGGTATTGAATTTATTAATCCGCAAACACAAAAGATACAAATTCATATTGATTACATAGTTACAGTTTCAAAAAATAATGAAATAGTTTTTGGGCCCACACAATTAATTCACACCTCTGAAGGAGCTGTAAAAATCCCAATTGAATTTAATCTTGGTGAAGGCACATATTCTATGAATATTGAAATACAGGGAATTTTATTTAATCCAATTCCACCAGAAACTGTTTCATTTGAGATTTCAGTAGGCGAGGCTTTTGCACAGCCAGATTCTAAAAATGGAGTACCAGAAGATACTTCAAATGGAGGTGGTTGTTTAATTGCAACTGCAGCATTTGGTTCAGAATTAGCACCTCAAGTACAACAATTAAGAGAACTTAGAGATAATACAATTCTACAAACAGAATCAGGAACTGCATTTATGGCAGGATTTAATCAATTCTATTATTCATTTTCACCAGTAATTGCTGATTTGGAACGTGAAAGTCCAATCTTTAAAGAAGTTGTAAAACTAACACTAACTCCAATGATTTCTACTTTATCAATAATGACATTAGCTGAAGATGGTAATGAATCACAAGTCTTAGGACTAGGAATTTCTGTAATTGTACTTAACTTGGGAATGTATATTACAGTACCTGCAATAGCTGGCTTTGCAATAAGTAAACGCATTAAATCAAGAAATTAATCCTTTAACTCCAACAATCTGGACTTTCTCATTACATTCATCTAAAACATTGTCAAAATGACAAATCTATCTTAACAAGGATTGAAACATTTCATATCCCAATTAAAGTGCAACTAGTTTTACAGTGTCCATGTTTTTGTTTGTCTGAAAATCTTTAGTCATTGTAGATACTTTTTCTGCATCACCATCAATTACAAATAGTTCCATGCATTTTTCTTTGTCAATTTTACTATGAAGATGTGTAATGATTAGATCCTCAAAATTATGAGTAATTCCAGAAACTGCATGATCAAATTTATCATTGTGTACTACCAAAAGAATTGCATGAATATTTCCAGACAAATCTGATTTTTGTTTTTCTTCAGAAACAAATGCTCTAATTCCTGCTCTGATTGCCTCAGACCTCCCTGAGAATCCCATAGATAGTTGTAATTTGTCTAATTCTGAAAGAATTTCATCATTTAATGAGATTGAAACTATGGGCATATGCCTAATGTTATTAATTATCTTATAAGTTTAGCAGTCAATGTTATTAAGATTTTATAGATTTATTAATAATTTGTATTAACTTGGTTTGTGAATATTCAAGTAAAGGCTGCAATAATTGCTATAGTAATTATAATTCCATTAAGCTCAATTGCAGTTTATGGGACTGATTCAAATCAACAATTTACAAAAAACGATAATTCAAAATTACAAGTAATTTCTTCATTTTACCCCCTCCATGAATTCTCTCAACATGTAGGTGAGGACAAAGTTGATGAAATATTACTTGTTCCAGTTGGAGTTGAACCACATGATTGGGAACCAACAATTAAAGATGTACAAAGAATGCAACAATCTGATCTAATTATAATAAATGGAATTGGATTTGAAAATTGGGTTGACAAATTAGATGAAATAAATTATCAAGGTGTAATAGTTGATACAAGTAATAATATTTCAGATGAGGAATTAATTAAAAATTCTGGAGATCCACACATATGGCTAAATCCAGTTTATGCAAAAATCCAAGTACAAAATATTGCAAATGCTTTTTCTATTTCAGATCCTGAAAATCAACAATTCTATCAATCAAATGCTGTAAAATATATCAAAGAGTTAGATTCACTTGATACAAAAATTCAAAATGAATTATCTGATTGTACTCGTGATTTTGTTTCTTTTCATGATGCGTTTTCATACTTTGCAAAAGAATATGATCTAAACCAACATACTATCATTTCATCAAATGGTATGCATGGAGATACTACTGCAAAAACATTAGAAAATGTAATTACAACTGCAAAAAAATTTAACATTACAGTAATTTTTAGTGAAGAAAATACTGATACTAGGACATCAAAAATTATTGCACATGAAATTGGTGGAAAAGTTTTATTGTTATCTACTTTGGAAGTTTCTTCAAATGGAAATTATATTTCCAAAATGACTGAAAATCTTGAAAATCTAAAGGAGGCCCTATGTCAATAGTTGAAATTAATAATCTCACAGTTCATTATCCAGATGTAAAGGCCCTTGATGATGTGAGTTTTGTAGTTAATGAAGGCGACTTTTTAGGCATAATTGGACCAAATGGTGCTGGAAAATCCACTCTTTTTGATTGTATGTTGGGACTAAATACCAAATACAAAGGGACAATCAAATTTTTTGGAAAAGATATTAAAAATTCAAAAAATTATCTTAAAGGAATTGGATATGTTCCACAAAAACCAATTTTTGAAAAAAATTTCCCAGTTACAGTAAACGATGTTGTACGAATGGGGTTGAGAAATGAATCTGATAAAGAAAAAATTGATGAAATATTACAACAGCTATGGATACATGAATTACGTAACAGAAGAATTGGTGAGTTATCTGGAGGACAACAACAACGAGTCTTTATTGCAAAAGCATTAGTGAATAATCCAAAAATTTTAATTTTAGATGAACCAGTAGCTGGAATTGATCAACAAAGTATTGAATTATTTTATAGCATTTTACGTGAACTAAATTCTAAACAAAAAATTACAATCATTTGGTCTTCTCATGATCTTGATGCCGTAAATAAACTTGCAAATCATGTAGCATGTTTGAATAGAACATTGTTTTTTCATGGTGAATCTGAAAAATTCTTTTCTGATGACAAGCTTGTAAAGCAATATTCTGAGGCATCAATGCAGGAACACATGCATCATCATTAATCATGTCATTTGAAATTCTAACATACAGCTTTATGCATAGAGCATTAATTTCTGGAATTGCAATTGCAATTCTTTGTTCAGTTGTTGGCTTATTTTTAGTATTGAGACGTTATTCGTTATTTGGTGATGCAATAGCTCATTCATCATTTGGTGGAATTGCATTAGGTTTGCTAGCTGGTGTTTATCCATTGTTGACTGCTTATGGTGTTTCAATAATTAGTGCATTAATAATTACAAAAATCAAGGACAAATACAATATTTCAGGCGATGCATCAATTGCTGTACTTTTATCCTCAGGAATAGCAATTGGGCTCGTAATTATTGGTTTTTCAGGTGGATTTACGATTGACATCTTTAGTTTTCTATTTGGAAGTATTCTTTTAGTTAGTGTAGATGACACTATTCTAATTTTATCATTAACTGGAATCATTCTAATTGTAATTTTATTATTGTATAGACAAATTCTTTATTCGACATTTAATGAAGAACAAGCTAAAGTTAGTGGTATCCCTGTTGAAAAAATTAATTATTTGATTGTATTTATGGCAGGAATTACTGTGGTGACAGCAGTTCAACTTGTAGGTGTTTTGTTAATTTCAGCCCTATTTGTAATTCCAAATGTTACTGCAATAATGTATGGAAAAGGTTTCAAACAGACAGCAATAATCTCAATGAGTTTCTCTGTTTTTTCTGTTGTTGCAGGAATTTTAATTTCATATATTTTGGACATTACTCCTGCAGGAACTATTGTTTTATTATCAATTGGATTACTTGGAGGAACAATGGGGATAAAGTCAGCAGGACTATTATCTAAGAATTAATTAAAGAATTTAGTCTTCTTTTATCTTGAACACTTTTTACATAAAACAATGATGTTGCAATAATTCCTAATGCAACTAGTGGCGATGCAATCTCGGTATATTTTAATTCAAAATTACTAGTCGTTTGTATTTGTGATGGAATGACTGGAATTTCTGTTATTTTTATTGTTCCAAGCTTGTTTGATTGTTGTTCTACAAACCATACATTATCATTTCCATCGGTTGTCATGAATTGTACAAATGATGTTTCAGTTGGAATTGGAATCTCAATCAAGTCATTGTTATCTGGATCATATACTCCAATATTATCTACTGTATGTTCTGCAAACCAAATATTCCCATATTTATCAAGTGTCATTCCAAATGGTAATGCATCTTTATTTGGTACTGAAATTTTTTCAAATGTCTCTAAAACTGGGTTAAATTTAGTAATTGCTGAGCCTGTATGTTCTGCAATCCATAAATTTCCATCATTATCAAACATCAATGCTTCAGGGGACTGAAGTGGAGAGTCACTTGAGAATTGAGTTATTTGATTATTTTCAGGATTAATGAATCCAATTTTACCTGTACCTGATGTGGAATACCATATTTTTCCATCATTATCTACTGTTAGAGCAAATGGAAATGATTCTCTTTCTAGTTTTATCACTTCAAATGTATCTAGTTCTGGTAAATATTTTACAATACTATCTTTGTTTATGATACTTATCCAAATATTCCCATCAAAATCTGCTTGAATAAAAATTGGAGAGTTATGTGATATTGTAGGATCTAGATTTGGAATTGTTTTTGTTGTGATTTGATTATTTTCTGGATCAAAGAAACCAATTTGATTTCTTGGAGTATCTACAAACCATATTTTTCCACTATTATCTTGTGTTAGAAACATTGTAGCTAGACCATCAAATGAATATGAAGTAAATTCTTGTGTATCTAATGAAAACTGCCACAATCGTGGAGATGATGCATCACTTAACCAAATAGAATTTTTTCCATCATACAACGGGAATAGAGGTTTAGCGTCTTCGGGTAATTCATATTCAATTATTTGAGTTTGAATGTTTACTAGTCTTGGTTTTATCAGTAAATTCATTATTTTTGATTCGTTAGCATTCTCAGTTCTTTGTGCTTCAACTTCTAATAACCAAACTCCAGAAAATCCAAATGTTATTTCACCTTGAAATTCAGTTGGTCTATTCTCACTTTGTTTAATTAAATCCATTGGGATTTCAATTGGAGAAATATTTTTTGATGGATTTGATATTTTTACTTTAACTTGATTTGAATCTAAAAGTGGTTTATTTTCAAAGTCACTTACTTTAACTAGAATTGTATTTACACCACTTGAAAATGGCGAAATTTCAATACCCAATTTTGCTTTTTCAGTAAATTCTATAGTCTTAAAGCCATAGATTATTTCTTGTGCTTCAACTTTTTGAATTTCTCCTGCTGGAAGTGTTCCATTAGTTAGTAATGCCACTACTCCTAATAGAGCAATTCCTAATACTGCATCAACTTTGAGTGATCTCTTTAGTTTTCTATGAACAGAAATTTTTCCTGACTGAATATTTTTTTCTGCATTTTTTTGTATTCGAAACTGGAAAAATCCACCAAACCCAATTATTATTGCAGCAATTGCAATTTTTAAAATAATTAATTGGCCATAAACTGATTCTGTAATTAATCCTACATCACTTTCTAAGAACCACATTAGAGTTGGTCCTGTAATTAATACAACACCAATTGCAATAATAAAAGCAATTGAAAATCTTGGAATAAGTAATAAACTCATTTTTTCTCGTTTTGATTCTTTTAACTGTGCAAATGTTGGTAATAATATGAAAACAAAATAGAATATTCCACCTATCCATACTGCTGAAACTAAATTATGTATGTAATCTAAAACAAGTGCAGGTGTTTCTCCACTAGCTGCACCATGTCCTATTAAACTTGAAGTTCCAATTAATACAAGCATTGCTACTAACATTGATATTTGATTTTTCTTTGATAGAACTTTTTTTCTATTCAATCCAAACCAAATTCCCAGTAAAATTACTGTTATTGTCATTCTAATGATCCAAATGTTTCCAAAATCAGTTTGAATTGCATCAAATACAGATGCTTCTAATCTAATAGATTGAATAACAATCATCAAAATATTTGAAATAAAAATTAAAACCAGTCCTATACCTGTAAGTGTCATAAATTTTCTATGATGAAATGTTTCTATCTTGTCTAATTCTTCTCGAATTAGTTGCTTGTTTTGTGTACCCCAAATTATTAGAGATGAAATTATTACTCCTAAAACGATTGTTTGGCCAACAAGACCTGGAAACCTAGCTCCAGCTTCGGGTAAAAATACTATTTCTGATGGTCTTTCAAATTCTAATAATGCAGAATCTACTATAGCATTACCTATTGCAAACAAGAATGCATCAGGAACTAAATGTCCATCAACTTTTGAGAGAACTTTAGTTGTTACAGTATAAACTCCGTCTTCTAATGGAGGAGTTGTAACAATAAGAGATAATTCATTTTCAAAGTAATTGGTATCTTTGTTATCTATTTGATTTCCATTATTATCAAGTACTTTTATTTCACTAAAGTTTATGTCAACTGGTTCTGAAAAAAATATGATTACTTCTGAAGTACCAGTTGGAGCATTAGATACTAAGCTTGGAATTGTTTCTTCAGTAAATGGATGTGCATATGCAATTGGAATAGATATTGATGAAAATACAAGTAATAGTATTAGTAATCCCCTCATTTACTCTTAAGATCATCTTTGATAATTTAAACAGTTTATAGATAATTCGAGATTTGTACCATTTCACGTAAAGATAATAATATGTAATTTCCAATTGGATACAGTGAAGATTGTACTTTTTGTCTTTATTGGATTATTATTTTCAATTGGAATGATTGTACCCTCATTTGCTCATACAACAGTGCATGTGGAACAATATAGTATTGAAGTAGGTTGGGGAATTGAACCACCTGTTGTGGGAATTCGAAATGATATTGTATTCAAAATTACTGAATCTGGAGAAAATGAAGGAACATATTCCGGAGTAACTAGTGTCTTCAAAGATATTGATGCAACTGTGATGTTTGGAGGCATATCAAAAAAAATTGATATTAATTCAGATCCAAGACCTGGATATTATTTTTCATCAATTATTCCAACTAAAATAGGAACTTACATGGTAGAACTAAAAGGTGAACTAAGAGGAATTCCAATTGATATTAAAATTCCAGTTGAAGATATAGAATCTACTGCAGTACTAGATTTTCCACCTACAAATAGTGAGGGAACTGCTGATGTAACTGCTCTAAAGAATGCAATTTCATCTTTACAACAAGATGTTTCAAAACTAAAATCTGGTGAAACTTCTGTCTCATCTAATGGGGGAGCAGCTTATGACTTTGCAATATTTGGATTATCAATTGCTGCTGCAGCTATTATCTTGGCGATAATTGCTTTAATAAAAAGAAAATAAAAAAGAGGGATTCCTAAAATCTTGGAACAACTCTAGATTTTGCAGTTACTGCTACGATGCTTATGATTGCGACAGCTAGTATCATCATTGCAATTGTACCAAATTCTGGAACAATTTGTGATGTAGCTACTGAACCTGTTGGTCCAGTCCAATCTGCTTCAGCACCTGGTGCGCCAATTCCTAGAGAAACTATTTCGATATCAATTGGACTATCATCTGATCCAATAGCATCAACCATGTGACTTGTAGTCATTTCCATGGAGTGTGCAGTTTCTTTGTAAATTTCTTCACCGTTTTGTGTTGCAGTTATTTCATAGTTGACATGTAATTCACTGAATTCAAGATCTACTTGAGTTCCGTCATCTACTACTGAGTCGGTAATTGTTACCATCAATACTGCTTCTGCTGCTTCTGCTGCTTCTGCTGCTTCTGCTGCTTCTGCTGCTTCTGCTGCTTCTGCTGCTTCTGCTGCTTCTGCTGCTTCTGCTGCTTCT